>Ga0207684_10004727_pt1 | contig 12773 bp, 16 predicted proteins | sample KBSK5501metaG_FD_184342 | JGI IMG/M metagenome (GOLD analysis project Ga0207684, IMG submission 184342) | Corn, switchgrass and miscanthus rhizosphere microbial communities from Kellogg Biological Station, Michigan, USA - KBS K5-50-1 metaG... | ecosystem: Host-associated > Plants > Roots >...
TGACGGTCTTGTTGCCAATCAGGTCCGCGACGGTTCCCGCGTCGGGGATCGGCACGCCCATGACCACCGCGAGCGGCCAGAGGACCCACGCGAAGACCTGCTGGAGCTGGAACCCGGGATATCCGAAGAGTCCTCCGACCCAGCCGAGAAAGCCATTCAGGAGCGCGATGAGCGCGATGAACGCGATCAGCATCGCGACGATGTTGATGACGAGCGTCATTCCCTGCGACGCGCCGGAGGCCGCCGCGTCGATCAGGTTGGTGTGCGTCTTCTCGACCTTGAGCGTCACCTTGCCCATGGTGACCGGAACCTCGGTCTCCGGCATCAGGATCTTGGCCATCATGATGGCGCCGGGCGCCGCCATGACGGACGCCGTGATCAGGTACTTCGCCGGGATTCCCATGGCGACGTAGGCGAGGAGCACCGCGCCCGATACGTGCGCCATGCCGCCCGTCATCATCGTGAGGATCTCGGAGCGCGTCATCGTCGGAATGTAGGGTGCGATCAGGATCGGTGCCTCGGTCTGCCCGATGAAGACGTTTGCGGCGACCGCAAGGGATTCGGCGCCGGAGACCCGCATGAGGCGCTGCATCACCCAGGCCATGCCCTGCACGATCTTCTGCATGATGCCGAGGTAGTACATGATCGTGAAGAACGACGCGATGAAGATGATGATCGGCAGTACCTTGAAGGCAAAGATGTAACCGCCGATCGGAAGGCCGGTCGCAGACCCGACCTTCTCCATCCGGCCGGTCAGCCAGCCGAAGACGAACGATCCGCCCTGATCGGCGTAGGAAATTGCTCCCGTGATCGCCATCGAGAAACGCTCGAGCGCGTTCTTTCCGGCTTCCCAGTAGAGGACGAGAAACGCGAACAGGACCTGGAGCGAGAAACCCCAGAGCACGGTGTACCAGCGAATCGCGCGGCGGTTCGCGGAAAAGAGATAGGCGATTGCGAAGATCACGAGGATGCCCGCGAGGCCGATCCAGCGCATTCGATCCTCCTCTCTCCCAGTCCTAGAAGCGCGCGCTCCGCGCGTCGAACCCTCGGCCCCGCCAGGTGAGGCGCCTTCGAATGAACCTGTGAAACAGTGACCGGCCGAGCAGACCGGCCCAAGCGGCGGTCATTATAGGGTGCGTCACCGCGGGCCAGAGAGGATCCCCGAGAGCGGCCGCGAGGACGCTCCGAAGGAGAACGCTCGAAGCGAAGATCACGGCCGCGAGCACGAGGTCGCCCGAGGGAATCGCAACGCCGACCGCGGCGAGCGCGAGAACTGCGGCGGGCGCGATCGAGACGGCGAGCAGCAGGATCGTCAGGACGAAGAGGAGAGCTCCTCCGATCCCGCTGTAGACCCAGGCGACGTTCTTCGTGAACCCGTTCCATACCCCGCGCAAGCCCTGGTACATGCGGACGGCGACGCGATCCGTGGCCCGGAACGCCGCGACCCGGAAGCCGGCGCGCTTGACGGTGACCGCCAGCCGAACGTCGTCCACGACCGAGTCGGAGAGAGCCGCGTGTCCTCCGATGGAGTCGTAGACGCGGCGACGGACGAGGTTTCCCGCGCCTGCGCCCATGGCGATCGGACACCGGCGCACTCGCGCGAGGAAGCCGAGCCCCAGAACGACCGCGCCGCCGAGATACGGCATGAGGACGCTCTCCCAGAAGCCGCGCGTTTCGAGTCGCGGGAAAAAAGCAAGAAGGTCGAGCGCCCGCTCTTCCATCAGGGTAACGGCCTCTTGGAGCGTCCGCGGGTCGTACCGGACGTCGGCGTCGGCGAAGAGAAGGAGCTCGCCGTCGGCGGCTCGCGCCCCCTCCAAGAGCGCGTGGGGCTTCCCGAGCCATCCCTCCGGCGGTTCTCGGCCGGCGATGACGGTCAAGCGCGAATCCTCGCGGGAGAGCGTCTCCAAGATCTTCGCCGTTCCATCCGTCGAGCAATCGTCGACGACGACGACCTGCAGATCCGGGTAGTCGTGCGCGAGGTGCGATCGCACGGTTCGCTCGATCTCGGGCGCCTCGTCGCGCGCCGGGATCACGACCGACACGCGCGGCAGGAAGCCCGGAGGGAGGCCCCGGGCCGCTCGCGAGAGCCGCGGGAACGCGCCGAGATTCACGGGCAGGGCGACCGCGGCGAGGACGGTCGCGACCACACCCGCGACGAGGAGGGCGTGGATCACGGCCCCTCTCCTGTCATCCCGAGTCCCTCGCTCCGCTCCGCGGAATGACAGAGCGAGCGGTTCAGGCGAGGATCTCGGCGAGCGCGCTCTCCCCGCGCGGCGCGGGCACGCCGAGCCAGTCCCCCGCGGTCGCGGAGAGGTCCGCAAAACCGCGACGTACGCCGAGGTCGACGTCCCGCTTGACCGCCGGGCCGGCGGCGAGTAAAGGAACGTGTTCGCGCGTGTGGTCCGTCGAGACGTCCGTCGTCTCGCAGCCGTGGTCCGCGGTCACGAAGAGCAGGTCCTCCGGCCCGAGGGCGGAGAGGACCTCGGGCAGGAGAGCGTCCAAGCGAGCGAGATTCTTCGCGAAGCCCGCGGGGTCATTGCGGTGGCCGTACTTGCTGTCGAAGTCGACGAGGTTGGTGAAGACGACGTCCGCCCGACCGGAAGAGAGCGCTTCGATCGAGACGCGGACCCCTTCCGCGTCCGAGACCGTATGCACCGACGACGTGATGCCGCGGCGGGAGAAGATGTCGACGATCTTGCCGACGCCGAAGGTCGTCCGGCCGGAGGCGACGACGCGGTCGAGCCAGGTCTCCCCGGTCGGCTCGACCGCGAAGTCCCGCCGGTTCGCGGTTCGGGTGAACGCTCCCGGTTCTCCGATGAACGGCCGCGCGATGACCCGCCCGACCGAGTGCTCTCCGGTCAGGAGGCCGCGCGCGAAACGGGAAACTTCCCACAGCCGTTCCGGGGACCAGACCGCCTCGTGCGCCGCGATCTGGAAGACCGAGTCGCCCGAGGTGTAGAGAATCGGGCGGCCGGTCGAGAGATGCTCTTTTCCGAGCTCTTCGATGATCACGGTGCCGGAGGCGGCCTTGTTGCCGAGGACTTTCTTTCCGACGTATTCCTCGAACGGCAGGACGATCTCGGGAGGGAAGCCCTCCGGATACAGCGGAAAAGCTCGTTCGACGACGAGGCCCATCATTTCCCAGTGACCCGTCGTCGTGTCCTTGCCGGCGGAGAGCTCGTACGCCTTGCCGCGCGCGCCTTCTCGACGTCCGCCGCGCGACGGCTCGAGAAGAGCGAGGAGCCCGAGCGCTTCGAGGTTGGGAAGGGGCGTCGGAAAGCGATCGAGGACGTGGCCGAGCGTATCCGCACCGGCATCGCCGTACGCCGGGGCGTCGGGCGCCGCGCCGACTCCCAACCCGTCGCAAACGAGGATGAGGACCCGTCGGCGGGTCAACTCAACCCTGGATCTTCTCTCGGGCGTCGTTTCGATAGGGCGAGTTGGGATAGTCGTTGACGAGTCGCTGATAGGTCGCGCGGGCATCGGTCGAGGAGCCCGCCTTCTCGTACGTCTCGGCGAGCGCGAAAAGAAGCGCGTCCTTCGGGACCAGCGACCGGGAAGAGTCAATCGCCCCCTTCAACCGGTCGATGGCTTCGGTCATCTTGCCTTCCGACGCGAGCAGCCGCGCCGCGCCGATTTCCGCGGCCGCCGCGACTTCGGCGCGGGCCTCGCGTGCCTCCTTCGAAAGGATCTCCACGGCCTGGGCGGGCTTGTCGCTGCGCGCCGCGAGAATGACCCGCGCCGCGCGGCCGGCGTCCGTCCCGCCTTTTGCGGCCGCCTCGCGAAGGTGCTTCGTGGCCTCGCGCTCGCGGTCGGCCGCCGTGGAGAACTTCCGGAAGGCAGCTGCCGCGCCGGGGTCCGTGGCAACCGGAGCTTCCAGGATCTCGAGCGCCGCCGAGAGTTCCTTCCCCGCCTGGTGCTCTCTCCATCCTCGGAAGAGGATGAAGCCGGCGGCAAGGACGAGCACGGCAGCCGTCGCCCCGATGGCCTCGACAGCGCCTCGCCGGTGATGGGAGACGTAGTCGACCGTCCGGCCGAAAGTCTCGGCGAGCTCGTTTCGCTTGAGCTCCTTGCGTTTGATGCGGGCCATGCTCCTCCGAAGCGGGCGATTATCGCGGGACGGCGAGAGCGCGTCAAACCGGAGAACACCTCCGGACACTCCGGGCGCGCCCGCAAACCGGGAGGAACGCCGGTTTCGGAGAGGTCTGGCCTGTCAGACGCCGGAGTGGCGAAGGGTCTCGCCGAGCGCCGGAACGGTAGCCACGGCGCGCCTCGCAGAGCCCCGGCCGGTGAGATACGACGAGAAGACCTCCGCCGGCAGCACGAGAGCGAACCAGAGCACGCCGACGAAGAGTCCCAACTGCACGCCTCCGATCGGCGCATGCGAGCCGAAGAAGGCAACGGCCGATCCCAGCATCACGTTGACCGCTCCCGTCGCGAGCGCGATCCGGAATCCGAGCAGCCGGGGCCGCGTCACCGGGCGAGGCAGAGGAGAAGTTGCGTGCCGGCCGGCGAGCCAGGTAAACGCGACCATGGCCGCGGCCATCAGGCAAGCTCCCATCGACATCCGCACCCGGGCGGGTGCGACGAGATCGATCGAGAGTGTTTCTCCGATGAGCGGCTCCATCCAGGGAAGGAAGTTGGTCGCCGTCATGAGAACGAGGATCACCCATCCGGTGCGCTGAGGAGTATGCGGGTTCTGCATCAATCCACCCATTTCCAGGGAGGCGGAACGAAGTTCCTCTCGCCTGCATTACCGCCCTGCTCGGCGGGAAGCCATTTGAGCAGGGACGCCTTTCCGATCCGGCTGTAGTCGTCTACGCTGATCCGAAAAAGATTCCGGTCCGCGCCGCCGTCGCTCCGGTCCGCGACGAAGATTCCCCGGCAGCCTGCCGGCGCGCAATTCACAGATCCCGGCGGCACGTTCGCTCCGTAGGACAAGGGGCGGAAAGGCGGCTGACTGTTGGCCGCCTGGGGCACGACGAGGCGTCCGTCCGACCGGAAGACGATCCGGTCGACGAGCGACGCGTCCCCGAGATAGTTGTCGAACGCGACGCTGTCGGGACCGTCGATCGTCCCGTCGACCGAACGGAAAACGAGGTCCGCGGGAAGGCGGTGGGATTCGAGGACGGGCTCGGTCGAATCCCGGACGAACTTCGCCGAGGGGTCGGCAAAGGACGTCACCTCCCGCGCGGCCAGATCGAACTGCAGGACCACGTTCGAGTCGTGACGGAGAGCCTGCATCCGCGCGGCGAGCACCTGCGCGTAGATCTCCCGGACGGATGCCTTGACCTTTTCGCGGCGAAGGATCGTGCGGAGATAGGCCCCCGCAAACAGGCAGACGCTCGCGAGGATCGCCATCGCCACGAGGAGTTCGATGGCCGTAAAACCCCGCTCGAAGGAGGATCGAGCGCACCGCCATTTCATTGATTACAATCTGTGAGGAGCGAATCACGTACCCGCGGCGGACATCCGTCGGATCCCGATGGAAAAGCGCGACTTATCGGGATCGGGGGCGAAGTCGAGAGGGCCGAAACCGTCAGGAAATGTCGTGGTCCCGGTGCCGACCGCCAAAAAACGCCCGCTCGACGTCGCGGCTATACTCGCGCTGAAATGAGCGACGAGATCCAGATCCGCGGGGAGCCTTCAACAACCGGCGAGCGTTGCAAGTTCATCGTGGACCGGCCATTGGTCCCGAACGAATCGGCCTTCTTTTCCGATTCCGCATCCGCAGCGGCCGTCTCTCCGCTGGCGGGGGATCTCCTGGCTCTGCCGGGCGTCGCGTCGGTGCTCGTCGCGGACAACACGGTCACGGTCGAGTCCGACGATGCGATCGACTGGCCGGCGCTCGGAATCGGCCACGTGATCCGGAAGCACCTGCGGAGCGGGCAGCCGATCGTCTCGGAGAGTTACTTCGACAACCTGCCGGCGGAATCCGATCTCAAATGGGCCATCGACGATCTGCTCGCTCGCGAGATCAACCCGGCCGTCGCGACGCACGGCGGATGGGTCGAGCTGATCGACGTCAAGAGAAACAACGTCTACATCCGTCTGGGGGGCGGATGCCAGGGGTGTGGCGCCGCCGACGTGACGCTGAAGCAAGGCATCGAGAAGGCGATCCGCGGCCTCGCCCCGTCGGTCGGCGAGATTCTCGACACGACCGACCACGCCGCCGGAAGGAATCCGTACTACTCGCCGGCGAAGTAAGTCCGAAGTCCTGGGACCAAGGTCCAATTCAGCTCGGCCTCTCCTGGACAAGAAGCTCGTCGCGCTCGACGCGCGGCCGACGTGGGAGAACTCAGTCCCCGATCTGGAAGGTCAGCGCGGCATGCGCCTCGCGCAGCGCCGCCTCCGCGCGGTCGACCGTCGACGCCCGGCTGAAGATGAACCCGAGGTAGCGGGAGCCCTCGGGCAGCGGAACGAGAAGCTGCCCGGCGTGCGCGGAAACGACCACCTCTTCGACGTCTGGCACCGCGCGCGCCTGTTCGAGGCCGGACACCTTCTCCAGTCGCCCGCCGCGCCGGATCGGAATCATCATTACGCCCGCCGCCCGCGGATCCCTCGGCGTGCGGCCTTCTTCTCTTCGAAGGGCGTGGCGGAGGATCAGCTCCTCGAGCGAAATGCCGGCTCCGAAGGAAAGCGTCCGGGAGCACAATCCTCCGATCGACCGCGCCGCGACCTCGATGACGGACGGACCGGCTGAATTGATGCGCAACTCCGCATGGATGGGTCCGTCCACGAGTCCGAGCGCCCGGCACGCCTGCTCCGTCGAGTGCGCGACGGCAGCGAGCGTCGCCTCCGGCAGCCGCGAGGGCGTCACGTAGATCGTTTCCTCGAAGAACGGACCCTCGAGGGGATCCGGCTTGTCGAAGACGGCCAGGATTTCGAGCTCGCCGTTCCGCAGGAGTCCCTCGACCGCCACCTCGGCTCCGGCAACGTATTCCTCGACGAGGATCTCGCGGGCCGCCGCTCCTCCCTTCGCCGAGACGTCGGGTTGGCGCAGGATCGCCTCGATCCTTCTCCACGCCGCGCGGAATGAATCCGGGTCGTCGGCCCGGATCACGCCGCGGCTCGCCGCGAGAAACGTCGGCTTGAGGACGCACGGATAGGTCACGGTTCGCGCCGCTCCGTCCGGGCCGTCTTCCAGCCGGAAGAGACGCGAACGGGGGTTCGGGACGCCGGCGGCGGCGAGCCGGCGGCGAAGCGTCCCCTTATGCCGCGCGGCGGCGACCGCTTCCGGCGGATTGGCGGGCAGGCCGAGCGCCAGGCTGATCGCGGCCGCGGCGACCACGGTGTCGTCGTCGGCTCCGATGACCGCGTCGATCGGATGCCTCCGGGCGAACTCGGCGACAAGGCGCGCGCACGACTGCGGGTCGCGGAAGTCGATCGTCAGGAGGCCGGCCGGCTGCATGCCCTCGAGCGCGTTCGGCTCCTCGGACGCGACCGTGACGTCGACGTCGAGCCGCCGCGCCGCTTCGAGGAAGTCCGGGGCGCGGTAGGTCGTCGTCGGAAGCAGCAGAAGCACGCGCGTCACGGCGCGATCCTAGTCCGTCACTCCTCGCGCCGGAGAACTGCGCCTGTCACACAGTTGTCGCCGGGACCCGATGCGCCCCGGAGGAGGCGACATTTGAAGGAAAAGGAGGTCGTCATGATCGTCGCCCGATCGCAAGCGAAATCTCCAGCGCTTCTGGCGCCCGTCCTCGCCGCGTTACTGCTCATCCCGATCGTTCCGTCGTCGGCCCGCGCCGATTGGGACTGTCTCCAGATGTACGTGAACTGCGTCGTGGAGGCTTCCGATCTCGATAGCGTTCCGAGAAGATCCTGGGCCGGCCTCCGCTGCGCTTACGACCTGCTCGCCTGTCTCCAGAAACGTCTCGTCTGAGTCGTCCGACCCCAACCTCATTCCTTGAAAGGAGGAATCATGAATCTCGTCCGGTTCGCGTCCCCCCGTTTCCTGGCTTCGGGTCTCGCCCTCGCCTCCGGTCTCGCCGTCGCCGCTCCTCTCCACGCCAACAACTGTATCCAGCGGTATGCCGAGTGCCTGGTCCGCGCCTCGGACCTCGAAACTTGGTGGCAGAGGTCTGCTGCCGGGATCGACTGCTACTTGGACGCGGTTGCCTGCGTGCGGAGGGCCTACGCCTAAGGGCGCCGCCGGCGTGCTCGCGCTGGTCTGCCTCTCCATGTCGAGAGCTTCCTCTCCGCCACTCGCCGACGGGCCGCTCCGGCCCGTCGGCGACTACGGCGGGCGGTCGATCACGGCGACGGAGATCCGGATCCTCGACGTTTCGGTTCCGGCGATCCTGCGGATCGACCGCACGAGCCTCGAGTCGTCGCTGCTTCCGCTCTCGGGCGCCGACGCTCCACTCGACCCGTACGGGTTCGCGGAGCCGGGAGACGGCACCTTCTGGGTCCTCGGCGGGAGAGGGTGGTTCGTCTTCCGGTTTTCCGAGAAGACCGGAGAGCTGGTCGAGACGCGAAGTCTCCCCGATCCGGGCCAGGGAATCGCGACGCTCTGGGATCGGGTCGGAATCGTCGCCGTGCGCATCCAACCGGGTGAGCGGTTGCTTCTTCGACTGGAGAAAGGCGCGTTCGTTCCCTTCTCGTTCCTTCTCTCGAGGCCGGCGCCGGAGTTGACGGCCCGACTCATCCGAAACCTGCTGCGCTCCGGCTCGGGAACCTCGAACGAGATTCCGCTCTGGTACACGTCCGGACCTGCCCGGGTTTTCCTCCTCGGACGGCAGGGGCGGACTCGCTCGATCCCCGTCCCGACGTTCGCCACGCCGCCGCAGTCCTCGGCCCACGACCGGGAACCGGGAGTCACCTTCACGTACCCGATCCGGGACGCACTCCTTCGCGAAGACGGCCTATGGATCCTCTCCAACCAGGAGGGGGATCGCACTCCGCTCGAAAGCGGCGTGTCGCGCGCGCGCCATGCCGTCCTCCTTCGCGCGGGTCGGCCGAACCGGGTCGTGCCGCTCGACCGGGAAGCGCGCGCCCTCCTCGATGTCGACCCGCGGGGTCTCGTCGTGCTCTTCGCGGACGGAGTCGTCTCGCGGGTCGCTCTTCCGTGAGGCGGCTCTCGCCGATCCCCTACTTCGCGGTGGTCTCTCCTCCGGCCTCGCCCCTTGTCGCGGTCCTCGCGATCCTCGCGGGCGGCGCCGCGGTGCTCGAGCTCGCCGACCGAGGATCCTCGGACTGGGTCCTGGCGTCGATCGGCCTCCTCCAGCTCTTTGCGTGCTCGACCGGCTTCGTCCGGCACGCGACGCGCGGCCATTACGATCCCATCCTTCTCGCCAGGCTCGACCGCCGCCGCGTGGCGTTCGCGCACTTCTTCGTCGCGAGCGCGCCCGGCGTCGGCGCGTGGATCGCCGCGGGCGCCGTCCAGACGATTGCGGCCCGTTCGCCGGTGGTGCCCGCCTTCCGGCCGGCGGGTTGGGTCGGTCTCCTCCTCGTCTCCTCGATTCCATGGGCCGCGAGCATTCGAGGCGCCCGCTTCGTGGCCGGGGCACTCTGGCTGACGCTCACCGCGTCGCTCGCCATCTCCGGAAAGCTCCTCGTCCCCCTCGCGCTCCTCCACTCTCAGCCCGGGTGGGCGGGACAACACCCCATCCGCGCGCTCGCGCTCGGTCTCGCGTTCCCGGTCGTCCTTCCGTCGCTCGACTGGCCTCCCGCCGTTCTGACCGGCTTCGCCTCCGTTGCGATCGCCGCGCTCATCGCGGGTGTCGAGACCGTCGCACGAGCGGAATTCCCGCTCGCCGAGGAGGGCGGTTGAAGGTCCTCGAGGCGCGTGGCATCGGAAAGAGCTACAGCCTGCGGACCGTCCTCCGCGACGTGGACTTCGCTCTCTCGACCGGAGAGATCGTCGGGTTGATCGGCCCGAACGGCACGGGCAAGACGACGCTCCTCCGCATCCTGCTCGGATTCGTCGAGCCATCGCGCGGACGGGTCGTCTCCTTTGCGCCTTCCGATGCGGTCGAGCACTTCGGCGGCGCGCACACGCTTCCGCCGCAAGTTGCCGTGCGGACCTGGGCGCGGCTCGTTTCGCGGGGGGAAGCCTCGTGCGACGACCGGCGCCCCATCCGGGCCCTCTCGCGCGGATCCCGTCAACTCCTGGGTCTCTCGACCGTGCTCGCGAGGAATTGTCTCGCCGCGGTCTTGCTGGACGAGCCGTGGGAAGGCCTCGATCCGGACGGCGCGCGGTGGCTGTCAGAGACCCTCCTGCGACGGAAAGACGAAGGGTGTGCCTTCCTCATCTCCTCGCACCGGCTCCACGATCTCGCGGGACTCTGCGAGCGCTACGCGTTCCTGACCGAGGGAAAGATCGTGATCCGGGGAGCGGGCGACGTCGCGCCGGGTCGGGTCAGCGGAGAGGACCTGCTCCGGGCTTTCGATCGGATCCGGGTCCCGTCGTGACCCGCGGGGCCGGCGCTCTCACGACGTCGGGCCGAAGTACCCGTGCAGCTCGCGAAGCGCGTTGCGATCGATTCGCCTGCCGCGGATCGACTCTCTCAACAGGGCGAGCGCGGCCATTCCCTCGGGCACCATCTGGATCTCGTCGATGGCGGGGAGCGCCATTACGATTTCCCGGCGCGCCGCCTCGTCCTCTCCGAGATCGAGCAGCAGGTCCGCCACCACGAGCTGGAGCGCCGTGACGTCACCCCGCATCCCGATCTCGGTGAATTCCCGCTGCGCGGAGCGGTACGCCTCGATGGCCGAGGAAGGTTGCCCTTTCACCCGCAGCAGGTCGCCGATGCCCCAGTGGACCTTGGCGACCCCGACGCGGTTCTCGAGTCGCCTCCAGACGAGAAGAGCGTGACGGGAGGCGTCGAGAGCCTCCTCGGCTTCTCCCAACCCCGCGTGAAGCTGTACGAGGTTGGTCAGCGCCGTCCCGAGGAGCTGGTCGTTTCCCATCGCGCGCGCCCCGGCGCGAATCCGCCGGAACGTTTCGATCGCGCGGGTTGGCTGGTTCGCTTCCATCAAGACGATTCCTTCGAGGAACCGGCACTTGAGCGCTTCGTCCCGCATCTCGAGCTTCTCGAAGCTCTCAATCAGCAGGGGCACGAGCTCGAGCACTTCGTCGAACTCTCGTTCCTCGACCCGCAAGGCGAGTCGCTGATACGAAAGACGGGACCAGTCGGCGGCGGAGTTCAGGGTGTGTCGAAACCACGCCTCCGCCCGGTCGAACCAGCGGCGCGCTTCTTCGCGACGCGACAGGAGGCGGCACGCCGTCCCACCGATGAGCGCAGTCTCGCCGAGAAAAAACTCCCGCTCGTCGAGGACTCCGACCGAGCGGCGCGGTTGCTCGAGGAAACGGTAGAAAAACTCGGCGTTCCGGAGGACCTCGTCCGGAGAGGATTCGAGCTGATTCTTCAGAAGGCCGCACGCGCCGAGGAGCGTTTCCGGTTCCTCCAGGCGCAGCTCGGAGGACCTCGATGCGCGAGCCTCGATCGGTGTTGCGAGCGCCCGGCGCGCCGAGGCCATCCCTTCCTCCGAAGAGATCGGCTTCACCGGAAAACGAAGGACGCGGCCGGCCATGCTACGAGCTCTCCTCCAGGCGTTCGGCCAGCTCCGACGCCACGTCTCCCGGTTCCCGGGCGAGCGCGCGGGCGAGAGCTTCGTCGGTCGGTCGATTCTCGTGTTTCCAGATCTGGAAGGAGCGCGCGTACTGGCACGCCGCGACGAGAAGGGAAAGGGTCAGCGAGCGCGCGGAAGTGTGCGACAGGCCGGTGCGGCGGACGAAACGATGGAACCACATGGACAGATTCTGCTCAGCCTCCCGGGCCTCCTGCTCGCTCAGACGATAGTGGTTTTCGAGCGCCGTGTGGATGACCGGCAACGCCCGATCGTACAGGTCGTCCACTTGATCGTTTCGGATCTGCCTATTCATTGTCGCGAGAGGAAGCACCAGACTAGCCCATCCGAGGCTTCCAGGGGGAAGTCTTACCGTGACTTCCGACGGCCCCCGCCGGCTAGGTCGGGATCATCCCTTTCACCTTGATCGTGAACGGCTGCTTGCGAGGAGCGGGAACGGTATGAGATGCCGCCGAGGCCGCCGGGGTTTCCGACGGCTCCGACCGGCGTTCGGGAACCCGAACCGGTTGAGTCGTGGCCATCTGGTTCTCCTTTCGCGAATCGGGAAGAAATCGAATCTCCTGCTATTCCATCACAACCCGAGCAACAGGGTATCGACTAAAGTCGGAGTGGATCGCCGGAGCGGCGAACTCTTCCATCGGGAAGGCAGTCGGCTCACATGGTTAGAATCACGGCTTTTGAACGCGAACCGAGAGGAGTCTCCATGTCCGCATCTCGAATTCTTGCCGCGGTTTGCGCGGTGCTCCTGGCCAGTACCGTGACGGGCGGCGGGGAGCCGAAACCCGCCCCGAGGACAGCTCCGAAAACCGCCGGAGAACGCGACCTTCTTCCCTTCCACGCCGTCGAGAAAACCCTGCCGAACCGGCTGAAGATCATCGTCGTCCCGACCGGGTTCCCGAACATCGTCTCGCTGCAGATCCCGGTGCAGACCGGATCGCGAAACGAGGTCGAGCCGGGCAAGTCCGGCTTCGCTCACTTCTTCGAGCACATGATGTTCCGCGGGACGAAGGCGTATCCGCCCGACAAGTACAACGAGATCATCACGCAGGCGGGCGCGCGCCAGAACGCCTACACCACCAACGACTACACGAACTACCACACGACGTTCGCGAAGGACGATCTGGAGACCGTGCTCAAGATCGAGGCCGACCGCTTCCAGCATCTCGACTACTCCCAGGAGG
>Ga0207684_10004729_pt1 | contig 12770 bp, 9 predicted proteins | sample KBSK5501metaG_FD_184342 | JGI IMG/M metagenome (GOLD analysis project Ga0207684, IMG submission 184342) | Corn, switchgrass and miscanthus rhizosphere microbial communities from Kellogg Biological Station, Michigan, USA - KBS K5-50-1 metaG... | ecosystem: Host-associated > Plants > Roots >...
CGCCAACATTACGAGAAGCCCAGCGTTCGGCGCAAGCGGAAGGCCCTCGCCGCGCGCAAGAAAGCGAAGCGGCGGGAGCGGATGGCCGATTAGCAGCGGCAGCACTCCGGACGGTACCGCCAGCACTCCCGTCCAGCCCGGACGGGAGCGAATGAGGCGAAGCGTGGAGGCAGGCCGACTCTGGGGGCGCGGAATCGAATGGGATGCCGTCCGCGCCCTGGTGGCTTCCAACGCACGCACCACGATGGGTCGTGAGCGTGCGCTGACGGCGGAGCCCCTTACCGATCCCACCGACGTTGAACGAGCCCTCGACAGCACGGCCGAAGCGCGTTGCGCACTCGTCCAGGAAGGCGCGCCTCCGCTCGACGGTCTCACCGATCCACGTCCGGTCCTCGAGCGCGCCCGCGCCGAAGGCAGCGTCCTCGACGGTCCCGAGCTACTTGCCCTTCTCCCCGTGCTCGACGCCGCACCTCGATTGGCCGCGTACGCGCGCGCGATCCGCCCGGTGGCGCCAACACTGGCCGCGGGCGCGGACGGCCTGCCGCGCCTGGGCGATCTCCGAGATCGGCTACGCCGCGCCCTCGACGACGACGGCGCCCTGACCGACGGCGCGAGCAGTCGCCTCGGGCAGCTGCGCCGCGAGCTGCGCGACCGGCGACGGCGGCTGGTGGCCGACCTCGAGCGGCTGCTGCAGGCCGAGGGGGACCGCGTCTTCGCCGACCGCTTCGTGACCGTTCGCCACGGCCGTTACGTGCTGCCGCTGCGCGCGGAGTCGCGCGGCCGGCTGCGCGGCATCGTCCACGATCGCTCACAGAGCGGCCAGACGCTCTTCGTCGAGCCCGAAGCCATGGTCGAAGCGAACAACGATCTGGTCGCCCTCGAGCGCGACGAGCAGCAAGAGACCACGCGCATCCTGGCGGAGCTGACCGATGCGGTCCGCGCGCGGCGGGACGAGCTGGCCGCGCTCGTCGAAACACTGGGCATGCTCGACTGGGTGTTCGCGCGGGCTCACCTCGCTGAGCGCATGGAGGCGTCGCGGCCGGTCATCGACCGCGAGGGCCGCGTGGATCTCAGGGGCGCGCGTCATCCGCTGCTGCTCGCCCAGCGCTGGCGCGATCCGTCGCGCGACGTCGTGCCGGTGGATCTCGAGCTCGCTCCCGATCGTCCGCTGTTGCTCATCACCGGCCCCAACGCCGGCGGCAAGACCATCGCGCTCAAGACGCTGGCCCTGCTGTCGCTGATGACCCAGGCCGGCTGTCACGTGCCCGCGGCCGAGGGCTCTCGCGTGCCGGTCTTCCAGCGTCTCTTCGCCGTGATCGGCGACGATCAGTCGGTCGCGGAAAACCTGTCCACCTTCTCCGCCTTCATCAAACAGATCCGCGAGGTTCTGGCCGAGGCCGGGCCTGGCTCGCTCGTCCTGCTCGACGAGCTCGGCGCGGGGACCGATCCCGACGAGGGCGCGGCCCTGGCGCGCGCGATCCTCGAGTCGCTCGCCGACCGGGGCGTTCTCGTCGTGGCCACCACGCACCTCGAGCCGCTTCGCGCCTTTGCCGCGGTCGAGCCACGCGCGCGAAACGCCTCGGTGGAGTTCGACGCCACCACGCTGGCTCCGACCTTCCGTCTCGTCTACGACCGTCCAGGACAGTCGTGGGCGCTGGCGATCGCTGCCCGGTTGGGGCTGCCGTCGGAACTGATCCTCAGCGCCGAAGGCCATCGCACCGCCGAAGCACGGCGGCTCGGCGAGCTGCTGGCGCAGCTGGATGCGCGTAATCGCTCGGAGGCCGAGCGGGTGCGCGAGCTGGAACGCCGCGAGACCGAGACGGCGGCACGCCTGGCGGCGGCGCGTGAGGCCGAGCGCCGCGCGACGGAGCAGGCGCGGACGCTGCTTGAGCGGGCGAAGACGGAGGCGGCCGCGCTGCTGACCGACATCCGGCGCGCCGTGTCGTCGGAGTGGGAGCGCCTGAAGCGCGCAGAGCGCACGCGGCCGGCGCTCCAGGAGAGCCGCCGCCGACTCCAGGACGCCGGCTCTCGCATCGCGCCCAGCCTCGCCGACGCGGCGGCCACCGACCGGCCCATGACACCCGGCGCCGCGGTCGTCGCCGCCCACCTCGGCCTCAAGGGAGAGCTGCTCGAGATCCACGGCGAGACGGCGACGGTGCGCGCGGGCTCGGTCACCGTCCGCGTACCGGTGGCGGCGTTGAGGCCGAGCGATGCCGGAATTCACGCACCCGGTTCTGGGCCCGACCGTCGGGCCCCGGAGGCTCTGCGCAGGGGCCCCGACGGCAAATCCAAAGATGCTCGGTCCATCGACGCACAGCTCATGTTGTTGGGAAAGACTACCGATGAGGCGCGCGATCTCGTCGAGCAATATCTGGATGACGCCTTCATGGCCGGCCTCCCCAACGTGCGCCTGGTCCACGGCAAAGGCACAGGGGCCTTGCGCAAGGCGGTCCGCACGTTGCTGTCGAGCCATCCACTCGTCGAGTCGTTTCGCGATGGCGAGCCATCCGAGGGAGGCGCCGGCGCGACCGTCGCCGCGCTGAAGGTCAGCTGACGATGGCCACCTACTCGGCGGCCGTCCTCGACGACATCCGGGCGGGTGTAGACATCGTGGACTTCATCGGACGGTTCGTGAACCTCCGCAAGGCGGGCGTGAACTGGAAGGGCCTCTGCCCCTTCCACGGCGAGAAGACGCCCTCGTTCATGGTCAATCCGAAGAAGGGTATCTTCCACTGCTTCGGTTGCGGCGTTGGCGGCGACGTCTTCGGCTTCCTCATGCGCCAGGATCGGCTGTCGTTCCCCGAGGCCGTTCGCGCGCTCGCCAAGACGGCGGGCGTGCCGCTGCCCGAAGAGCGTGGCGCGCAGCCCGGGGATTCGGGCCGCGAGGAGCTGTTTCGCGTCATGGACCTCGCCGCGCGCTTCTACGCCGAGACGCTATGGAAGCCCGGCGGTGAGCGGGCGCAGAAGTATCTGGCCGAGCGCGGGATCGATCCCGACGTCGCCAAGCGCTTCGGCCTGGGCTATGCGCCAGACAGCTGGGACCGGCTGGCCGACTTCATGAAGTCCGAGAAGATCGGCGAGGAGACGCTCGTGGCGGCCGGTCTGGCCGTCGCGCGAGAGCATCGCAGTGGCTCGTACGATCGATTCCGAAACCGCCTGCTGTTCACGATTCGCGATCTCCAGTCGCGCGTGGTGGCCTTCGGCGGGCGCGCATTCGGCGACGAGCAGCCGAAATATCTGAACTCCCCCGAGACGCCGCTCTACACGAAAGGCAACCTGCTCTACGCCGCCGACACCGCCCGCGAGACGATGCGGGCGAAGAATCGCGCGCTGATCGTCGAGGGTTATGTCGACTGCCTCATGGCGCACCAGCACGGCTTCACCGAGACGGTGGCGGCGCTCGGCACCGCCTTCACGCCGGCCCAGCTGGCGCTCCTGCGACGCTACTGCGACGAGGTGGTGACCTTCTTCGACGCCGACGCCGCCGGCCAGAAGGCGGCCGCGCGCGCCGAGGAGCTGCTCGAGCCGACGACGGGCGGCTTCACATGGGCCGTCAATCGGTCCGGGGGCTTCGAAGGCGGCGGCGCGCTGCGGGTGAAGGTCGCCCTGCTGCCCGCCGGCCACGATCCCGACACGTTCCTGCGCGCCGAGGGCGCCGGCGCCTTCGCCGAGCGGATCGCCGGGGCACGCAGTCTGCTGTCCTACGCGCTCGAGCGCACGATTCGTGACGGGGACGGCAGTGGCCCGCGGGCGCGCACGAACGCGTTTGCGCGCGTCGCGTTGATGCTGTCGAAGGTCAGCGATGCCGACGAAGCCGCGGCCCTGTCTCGCGAGGCCGCGCTGCGCCTCGGCGTCGACGCCACGCAGCTGTGGTTCGAGGCTCAGCGGCTGCAGGCCTCGCTACGCAAGCCCCAGGCGTCCGTCGGCAAGGCCACCACGGCTCCGCCGCCCCCCGCGTGGGAGCGCGACCTCGTCACGCTGTTGCTGAGCTCGGCCGCCGCGCGCGGCGTCCTGCTGCCGCTGCTCGACGGCGAGGACCTCGCCCACGCGGCGCTGCGCGAGGTGGCGCTGGCGCTGCGCGAGCGGCCGGACGCCGAGGGCGCAGCCCTGCTCGCCGAGCTGCCGAGCGACGCCGCTCGAAGCACGCTGTCGGCCCTGCTCGTCGCCGACGCCTCGCCGTCCGACGACGCCGAGGCCAGCATCGAGCAGTTCCGCCGCCGCCTCGATCGCCTGCGGCGCCTGCGGCGCCTGCGCGCCGCCTCCCGCGACATCGCCGAGCGCCAGCAGGCCTCGACGAGCGCGGACGACTCGTTCGTCGACGCCCTGCGCGACCTCGAGCGAGAGAGCAAGACGGTCTACGGCTACACGCGCGCCGTCGGCCTTCCGCATCCCACGGGCCCCGAAGGGCCGCAAGGAGTTCAAGCGCATGAGTGAAGAACCCAAGCTGGAGGAGCTCGACCGGCTCATCTCGATGGGCAAGCAAAAGGGCTTCCTCACCTACGACGAGGTGAACGACGCCCTTCCGTCGGACATCGTGTCGCTCGACCAGCTCGACGACATCATGATGATGTTCGGCGCGATGGACATCGAGGTGGTGGATTCCGCGAAGGCCGGCCGCCTGCCATCCGAGGTCGGCCGCGAGCGCCAGCAGGCGACCGCCGATGACGACGACGACGGACCCGCGGAGCCGATCGACCTCACGCCCGGCCCCGTCGGCCGGACCGAGGATCCCGTCCGGCTCTACCTGCGCGAGATGGGACGCGTGGCCCTGCTCACCCGCGAGGGCGAGATCGCGCTCGCCAAGCGCATCGAAGAGGGCAAGAACCAGGTCACGGTGGCCATTCTCAGCACCAACCTCGCCCTCGAGCGCTTTCGCGAGCTGCGCGAGTTCCTCCGCGGCGGCGACGTCTCCATCAAGGAGGTCGTCGACGTCAACGAAGAGGAATTCACCGAGGAGAAGGAAACCGAGCTGACGCGCACGGTCGTGAACGCGTTCGGCGCGGTCGAGCGCATGCTGCGCGAGCGGGACCAGATCGCGGACAAGGCCAGGAAGCTCAAGGCCAAGAGCGGCGGCGGCAAGGCCCCGCGCCGCAAGACGAAGGGCAAGGTCAAGGAGCCGGCGTGGAAGAAGCTCGAGACGCAGGTGATGGACCGCAACCGCAAGGTCCTCGACAAGCTGCGCGCGCTGAACATCGGCAACCAGATCATCGACCGTGAGGACAGCGACCCCGCGCGACGAGGCCTCGTGCAGCGTCTGCGCGATCTGCTCGATGACATCGAGCGCGCGGAGCGCGTCATCCACCTCTGGACGAACGGTCGCCGGCCGTCGCCGGAGGAGGTGCAGAATCTCATCTACGTCTCGTTCCGCGACCCGGCGACCGCGCCGGCGGTCAACGGCACCTCCGACCTGCACCTGAAAGCGGCCAAGAAGTTCCAGAGCCCCAAGCAGCAGCAGATCTGGGTGGCCCAGCAGGAGATCAAGGCGGCCGAGGCCCGCGCCAATGCCCGGGCCGACGAGATCAAGCGCGTGATGGCGGTCATCAAGCAGGGGCAGCACAAGGCCGCCATCGCGAAAAAGGAGATGGTCGAGGCGAACCTGCGCCTCGTCATCTCGATCGCCAAGAAGTACACCAACCGCGGCTTGCAGTTCCTGGATCTGATCCAGGAGGGCAATATCGGCCTCATGAAGGCCGTCGATAAGTTCGAGTACCGCCGCGGCTACAAGTTCTCGACGTACGCGACATGGTGGATCCGTCAGGCCATCACGCGCGCCATCGCCGACCAGGCGCGCACGATCCGCATTCCCGTGCACATGATCGAGACGATCAACAAGCTCATCCGCACGTCGCGGCAGCTGGTGCAGGAGCTGGGACGCGAGCCGACGCCGGAAGAGATCGCCACGAAGATGGAAGTCCCGGTCGACAAGGTACGCAAAGTGCTGAAGATCGCACAGGAGCCCATCTCGCTCGAAACGCCGATCGGCGAGGAGGAAGACAGCCACCTCGGCGATTTCATCGAGGACAAGCAGGTCGTCTCGCCCGTCGACTCCATCATCGGCCTCTCGCTGCGCGAGCAGACCAACAAGGTGCTGAACACGCTGACGCCGCGCGAGGAGAAGGTGCTGCGGCTTCGCTTCGGGCTCTCCGACGGCTGCGAGCACACACTGGAAGAGGTCGGGCAGGACTTCGCGGTCACGCGCGAGCGCATCCGCCAGATCGAGGCCAAGGCGCTGCGCAAGCTGCGCCACCCGTCGCGATCGAAGAAACTTCGGAGCTTCCTCGAGGGATGAACGCGTTCGCCTCGCGGGCCCATAGCTCAACGGCAGAGCGCCCGGCTCATAACCGGTCAGGTCTTGGTTCGAATCCAGGTGGGCCCACTTCTGTATCGGAGCGCGAGAACGGCATGAGCCGTGGGGGGCCCGACATAGATGCGCGGGGCTGCGCTCCCCGGTCAACGGTTCCGAAGCAAGACTCGGGCTGCGCGCTGCGGTCAACCGTTCCGAGGCAAGAACGGGGCTGCGCTCCCCGGTCAACGGTTCCGAAGCAAGACTTGGGCTGCGCTCTGCGGTCAACCGTTCCGAGGCAAGAACGGGGCTGCGCTCCCCGGTCAACGGTTCCGAAGCAAGACTTGGGCTGCGCGCTGCGGTCAACCGTTCCGACGCGAGAACTTGGCTCCGCTCGACGGTCAACCATTCCGGCGCAAGCACCTGGCTGCGCGCTGCGGTCAACCATTCCGACGCGAGAACCTGGCTCCGCTTCTGTATCGGAGCGCGAGGTCGGATCGCACCGTGGGTGGCCTGAGATAGACGGCCGTGGCTCCGCTCTGGGGTCAACCGTTGTGACGCAACCAACCGTCCTATTCATGGAGAAATCGTGGACGCACAGCTCCAGACGCTCATAGACCTTCAGGCCGTCGACGCCCGCATTCACGGGCTCGACGCGGAGGCCGCTCGCCTGCCGCGACAGATCGAGACGCTTCAGGCGACGCTGGCCGAGGCGAAGAAAACCGTCGAGACGATCAAGACGAAGGTGGACGCGACCCGCAAAGATCTCCGCACCAAGGAGAAAGATCTCGAGGTCGCCAACGTCAAGCGCCAGAAGCTCGAGGCCAAGCTCTACGAGGTCAAGACGAACAAGGAATACTCCGCCGTCCTGCTCGAGATCGAGGAAGCCAAGCAGGAGAAGGCGAAAACGGAAGAGGACATTCTCGGTCTCATGGAGATGCAGGAGCGCCTCGCCGTCGACATCAAGGATGCGGAGCAGCGCTTCAAGACCCGCGAGGAGCAAGCTCGGCAGGATGAGACCGTGATCCGCAAGAAGCTGGCCGCGGTCGAGCAGGAGCTCGCCACCCTGCGTGCGCAACGCACCACGCGTGCCAAGGAGCTGCCGCCCGGCCTGCTTGCCAGCTACGACCGCATCCTCAGGGCGCGCGGCGGCGTCGCGGTCGCGGCGGTCTCGGCGGCGGCGGTCTGCGGTGGCTGCCGCGTCGGCATCCGGCCCCAGGCGATTCAGGAGCTGCGCGCGGCGACGGGGCTCATGGTCTGCGAGAGCTGCGGGCGGTATCTCTACTGGCAGGAGTAACGCTCTACACCGACGGCGCCTGCTCCGGCAATCCGGGGCCGGGTGGCTGGGCGGCGCTCATCCTCGAAGGCGACGCCGAACGTATCGTCAGCGGCGCCGAGGCGCACACCACGAATCAGCGGATGGAGCTCATGGCCGCGATCGAGGGCCTTGCGGCCGTCGCAGGCCGGCGCACCGTGCACCTGTTCACCGACTCGTCGTACGTCATGAACTGCTTTCGTGATCGCTGGTGGGCACGCTGGGAAGCCAATGGATGGCTCGGAGCCGCGCGGCAGTCCGTCGCCAATCGTGATCTGTGGGAACGCCTCATCGCAGAGACGCGGCGACACGATGTCGTCTGGCACAAGGTGAAAGGCCACAGCGGCGACGTTGCCAACGACCGCGTCGATGCGCTCGCACGCGGTGCGATCGCCGCGCTGGTCAGTCGCTGATCAGCGCTCCGACACTCCTGGTCAGTGCCTTGCCGTTCTGCCGGACCACCGCGACACGCCAGCGAATTCAGCCCCGCGATAACAACCGTTTAGACGCCGCCGCCTGTGGCCCGATCCTTGCCAAATGTCCGGGCGTGGCAGAAAACGATACCGTCACAGTCGATACGCCGGCGCCTCCGCCGTGGCTCGCGATCGTGATGCGGCAGCCGCTTTCCACCGTCCAGACCGCCATCGGCATTCTCGCGGGTATGCTGACGATCGCTGGCGCCTTCCTCTCGTTCAGCGGTTTCGCGGCCGCCACTCCGCCACATCAGGGCGAGATCTCCGCCATCGTGCAGGACGTTCGATCGAACAAGCCGCTCGCGCAGGCGACCGTGGAGATCTTCACGCCTCAAGACGCCATCGTGACGACGCTGAACGTCGAGCAGGACGGCCACCTCTCGCGGCGACTGAAGGAAGGACGCTACCGACTCCGCGTAACACACCCCGGCTTCCTGCCTGAGGTCCGTCAGATTGAGGTGCACGCGGGTCAGCGCTCGGACCTGCGAATCTCGATGGGCCCGCGTCCGCCGGCGCCGCGCGTGGTCAAGGCGGTCGTCGTCGAGGAGCCCGGCCCCGTCAAGAAGTTCTTCAAAGAAGTGTTCGGCCAGTAACGCGGCCCCGGCAAACCGTCGCCCCGTAGAATAGTCGCGTGCTCCACCTGCTGAACGGCGACGCGACCGCCGCCGTCTTTCCCGAGACACTGCCGGGCCAGCGCGCCGTCTGGCGCGACATCCTGATGGAGGGTCCGGCCGACGCGGACCGCGACGGCCGCCGTCTTTCCCGAGACACTGCCGGGCCAGCGCGCCGTCTGGCGCGACATCCTGATGGAGGGTCCGGCTGACGCGGACGCCGACACCCGGGCCGCGTGGCTGGCGCCGCGCCTTGGCGTGGCCCCCGACGCCTATGCGCAGCGCTGGCGCGAGGGCGCCAGCATGCTGGCGCGCGCCAAGGAGCACGACGAGGTCGTCCTCTGGTTCGAGCGCGATCTGTTCTGCGCGACAAACCTCTGGTTCGTCCTCGATCGTCTCGACGCTGCGCGTGTCTCGCTCGTGTTTCCTGCCCTCGACGCCAACGTCCGCGGCCTCGGCGCGCTCGATCCGGCGCAGTTCCCGGCGCTGTTCGAGCGCCGGCAGCGACTGGGCCCCGACGAGATCGTCGATGCGCGGGCGCTCTGGCGCGCCTATGCCGCACCGGATCCGACCACGCTGGCCCGATCCGAATCGATCCTGCCCTGGGCACTCACGGCCATCCGGCTGCACTGCGGCCGCTTTCCCGCGACGACGCACGGCCTCGACGAAGTCGAGCACGCGACGCTGGCGACGCTCGATCGCGCGCTCGATTTCGGCGCGCTGTTTCGCGCGGTGACGTCCGGCGCCCTGAGCGAGCTCGGCCTGGGCGACGTGCAATTCGCCGCGACGCTGCGCGACCTCGCCGCCGGCCCCGCCCCGCTCGTCGAGGTCGCGGACCGCGAGCAGTCGTTTCAGCGCTGGCGGATCTCGCGAACCGCCACGGGCGCGGAGGTACTCGCGGGCCGCGTCGATCGGCTCTCGCTCGGTCCACTCGATCGCTGGCTGGGCGGCGTGCACCTGCGGCCCGGCGCGCCGCTCTGGCGCTGGGACGGTCGCCGGTTGGCCCTCGCGACGGCCTGAGCTCGCCACAGGTGAGGCCCGGGCAGCGGGCTATACTGAGGGGCGCGCCAGAGAAGATCGGACGGTCGCCGGCCGTGGCAACACGGCGGGAGGAAAGTCCGGGCTCCGCAGGGCAGGGTGCTGGCTAACGGCCAGGGGGGGCGACCCCACGGAAAGTGCCACAGAAACATACCGCCGCCGCAAGGCTGGTAAGGGTGAAACGGTGAGGTAAGAGCTCACCAGCGGCGCGGGTGACCGCGTCGGCTAGGCAAACCCCACCCGGAGCAAGGCCAAATAGGAGAGCGATCGGACGGCCCGTCCGTGCTCTCGGGTAAGGCCGCTCGAGACGCCGGGCAACCGGCGTCCTAGAGAAATGACCGTCACCCTGGGTCACATGCTCGGGGGACAGGACCCGGCTTACAGATCTTCTCTGGCGCGCTTCTCCCAACTTTAGGTTCCTGCCTCGCCCGCCGCCTAGAATGATCAGCATGAAAAAAGTGCTGCTCGTCATGCTCATCCTGCTCCTCTCCGGCGCCGTGAGCGTGTACGTCGTCATCGTGCGGCCGCTCGTCGCGCCGGCGGCGCAAACCTTCGCCGCCGAGGCGGCGCTCGCGACGCCGGATCTGGTGCTGCTGGCGGCCGTCAACGTCAAGCAGGCGGTCTTTCTCGAGCGGTGGTTCCTCGGCGCGCCCGTGATCCGCGCCGGCGACGGCCGTGCCTTACGTCCGGCGGACGAGCGGACGATGCTGGAGCATCTGACGGCGGCGCACGTCGACGTCCGCCGCGACGTCGAGCACGTCGTGTATGGACTCTATCCGGCGACCGATCGCGGGGTCCGCCACGCGGTCGTCATCGTCGGCCAGTTCGATCCCGCCGCCGTCGAGCGCTATCTCGCGGGTGAGCTGCGCGGCGTGGCCCAGTCGGTCGCCGGCCGCACTTCCTACGAGGTGCGCCGCGTCGATCCGGACCGCTGCGACGACGTCACGACGTGGATGATCACCGTCGACCCGCGCTGGATCCTGATCAGTGATGCCGCCGCACACGCGACGCTCGTGCCGCGCCTGACGCAGATCCCCCCCGCCGACGAGGCCGAGCTCGCATGGTGGCGCGCGCTGGCCCACTCGGACGTGCTCAGCGTCGGCATGTGGCGCCCCAGGGACGCCGACCAGACGGTGTCCGCGCCAATGCTCAAGACGTCTGCGCGCGCGATGATCGCTCAGGCGGAGGGCATCGAGCACCTCTACCTCGGTCTCGGCGCCAAGACCGTGCCGCCGTCGGGCCGGCTGCGGGTCGTGCTCGACGCCGCCGACGCTTCCCGCATCCGACAGAAGCTCGAGGACTGGCGGCAGGCGCTCCAGCAGTCGCGCGATCGGTGGACGCAGACGGCGCCGAGCCTCGGCCCGCTGTTCGATAGCGTACGGATCAGCGCGACCGGCAACCGCGAGACGATCGAGTTCACGGTCGACCGCGCACTGGCGTCCAACTTCGAGCGCGCGATCAACGAGCTGCTGTCCGAGGTCGTCTCGGGGCTTCTTGGTGGCCGGATGGAGCGGAGCCCTCGTCCGGCGCAGCGGGCCGAGCGCATCGATTCGCAGCCCGTGGTCTTCACGCCCGTCGTCAACGCCTCGACGCTCGCTGCCTACGACGCGACCGCCATGTTCGCCGAGGACGTCGAGCAGGTTCAGGGACCGTTCGGCGTCCGCCTCGCCGCCATGCGCGTGCCGGCGGTCGCGGATAGCGGCCTCGAGGTCGAGGTCGAAGCGTTCGCCGGCGCGATTCCCAACGCCGCCACGGGCGGCGAGCGGGCGCGGCTCTTCGTCGACAGCGTGACCTCGGTCGCCGGCCAGGAGCTGCTGCGCGTCGAACCCTGTGGCCGTCAGCGCAACGCCGTGCCGGGTGTCTTCACCGCGTGGGGCGGCCAGCGGCTGCGGGCGGCAAAAACCGTGCGTCTGGTTGTCGGCGCCGATCCGCGCACCCTGGGCGGCATCACGGGTCGCCTGGAGCTTCGCTTGCCGACGCGTGTCGAAACGCTGAGCGTCAGCCGACCGGCGCCAGGCGCGACGCTGGCGGCGCACGGCGCCAAGGTGACCATCATCAAGGTGAACGGTGGCGACGTTCAGTACCAGATCGCGGGCGCCCGGGATCGCGTCCTCGACATTCGCGCGCTGAACGCCGCCGGGCAGCCGCTCGCCTCGGAGATGAAGATCAGCAGCGACTTCCTGCTCGGCGAGGGCACCGCCGCGCAGATTCAGTACGCGGGCGTCGTGGACAAGCTCGAGGTGGCGATCGCCGCCGAGGAGCAGGCGCTGCGCTGGCCGTTCAAGCTGACCGACATGTCCATGGCGGGCAAGCCCGGCGCCCGCCTGCGAGACACGACGCCCGACTTCCGGCCCTATGATCTGAAGGCGTTGCGCCGCGACGTCCCTCGCGGGAATCCCTTCGAGCTCTCGTTCGACCGGGGGCAGACGTTCTTCAGCACGACCAGGCTCGACTTGACGCTGCGGAGCCAGCCGCTGCCCAACTTCGAGCGCGCCTTCACCGTCGGGCGGCTCTCGCTCAAACGGATCGAGCTGAAGGATGGAACGACGCTCACGCCATCGACGGCATGGGACACGGCCGTACGCTTCGGCAGTCCCGGAAAGGACGGCATGCTCACGAAGTCGCTGTACGTGCTGATCGACGCCAAGCCGTCGCCGGACTCGATCAAGGCCCTGGCCGGCGTGCTGACGCTGTACTTCCCGCGCACGATTCGCACGCTGCATCTCGACGATCTCTTCCCCGGCCAGCAGGCGGATGCCGGCGGTCTCTCGGTGAGCGTCACCGCGCGCGGCCGGCGCTCGCTCACGCTGAAGACCGATAAGGCGGGTGAGCGTGTCCTCTACGTGAAGGTGAGCGCCCCGGATGGCCAGCCCGTCCTGACGTTCAGCCCGAACGTCACCGAGTCGCCGGACGGCAGCTGGCACTTCGATCTCGCACCGCAGGGAGTCGCCGCCCACGCCGACGTGATCGTCGCGGGCGAGCTCGAGCGCAAGGACTACCCGTTCCGCCTCGAGCCGAAGTGAGTAGAAAAGCGAAGGCGGCACAACGAT
>Ga0207684_10004731_pt1 | contig 12765 bp, 6 predicted proteins | sample KBSK5501metaG_FD_184342 | JGI IMG/M metagenome (GOLD analysis project Ga0207684, IMG submission 184342) | Corn, switchgrass and miscanthus rhizosphere microbial communities from Kellogg Biological Station, Michigan, USA - KBS K5-50-1 metaG... | ecosystem: Host-associated > Plants > Roots >...
GACATCCGGCCGATCATCGAGTCGGGCGAGGTCATCGAGCCTCTCCGCGACCGCATCGTCGGCCGGGTGAGCCTGGAGGACATCAAGGACCCCTTCGGCGGGCAGGTGCTCGTCAAGGAGAACGAGGAGATCACCGAGGAGAAGGCCAACGAGGTCCAGGCCTCCGGCATCGAGAAGGTGCGCATCCGCTCCGTCCTCACCTGCGAGAGCCAGCGCGGCGTGTGCGCGCTCTGCTACGGGCGCGACCTCGCCACCGGCAAGCTGGTGGAGATGGGCATGGCGGTGGGCGTCATCGCCGCCCAGTCGATCGGCGAGCCGGGCACGCAGCTCACGATGCGGACGTTCCACATCGGCGGCACCGCGTCCCACCGCACCGAGCAGACGACCCTCGAGGCGAAGAACCCGGGCATCGTGAAGTTCCACAACGTGACCACGGTCAAGAACAAGAAGGGCGACCTCGTGGTCATGAACCGCTCCGGCGCCCTCATCATCCAGGACGCCAAGGGGCGCGAGCGGGAGCGCCACGCCGTCGTCTACGGCGCCAAGCTCAAGGTCAAGGAAGGGCAGGAGGTCAAGCAGGGGCAGCTCCTGGTGGAGTGGGACCCCTACTCCTTCACGATCCTCACCGAGGAGGGCGGCCAGGTCTCCTTCAAGGACGTCATCGAGGGCCAGACGGTGCACGAGCAGGTCGACGAGAACACCGGAATGGCCGCGCTGGTCATCATGGAGTCGCCCGACGAGAAGAAGCAGCCGCGCGTCGAGATCAAGGACGAGAAGGGCAAGACCGCGCGCAAGTACCTGCTGCCTTCCGGCGCCCACCTCATGGTGGAGGACGGCGCCGAGGTCACTCCGGGCGACATCCTGGCCAAGATCCCGCGCGCGGAGGCGAGGACCAAGGACATCACCGGCGGTCTGCCCCGCGTCGTCGAGCTGTTCGAGGCGCGGCGGCCGAAGGAGCCGGCGGTCATCACCGAGATCGACGGCGTCGTGAAGTACGGCGACGTCGCCAAGCAGCACCGCAAGATCTTCGTGACCGCCGACGACAACGAGCAGCGCGAGTACCAGCTCCCCCGCGGCGCCCACATCAACGTGCAGGAGACCGAGCGCGTGAAGGCCGGCGAGCCGCTCATGGACGGCCCCATCGATCCCCACGACATCCTGCGCGTGCGGGGGGAGAAGGAGCTGCAGCGCTACCTGGTGGACGAGATCCAGGAGGTCTACCGCCTGCAGGGCGTGAACATCAACGACAAGCACATCGAGGTGATCGTCCGGCAGATGATGCGGTGGGTGAAGATCGAGGAGGTGGGGGACAGCGAGTTCCTCATCGACGAGGTGGTGGACAAGTTCCGCTTCATGCTGGACAACGAGCGCCTCACGGGCCTGGGCAAGAAGCCGGCGTCGGGCCGGCCGCTCCTGCTCGGCATCACCAAGGCATCGCTCAGCACCGACTCGTTCATCTCCGCCGCGAGCTTCCAGGAGACGACGCGCGTCCTCACCGAGGCCGCCATCAGCGGGAAGGTGGACTACCTGCGCGGCCTGAAGGAGAACGTGATCATGGGCCGCCTGATCCCCGCCGGAACGGGCATGGAGTTCTACCGGCGCATCAAGATCCCCGAAGAGGTGATCGAGCACACCCCGACGAACCTCGAACCCGGCTACGAAGTCGAGTACGTGGTGGAACCGGAGCACATCAAGGAGGGCGCGGAGGTTTAGCTAGTCCGTGCACGTGTCCCGGCCTCGTCGTTAGGCCGGCCCCGTGCCCGTGAGCCGTACCCGGGCCGCCAGCGCGAAAGCGCTGGCGGCTTTTTCTTCATGACAATCTGAGCATTCCCTCAACACCCCCAGCCCCTCGCCTCCGTAGTGTCTGATGTCCCCACATCGCTTCTTGAAGGAGCATGCGATGGCGAAGGCAGAGGTCGAGTTCCTGAACTCCGAGCAGGTGCGTCAAGCGATCTACGCCGACCTATACGCCTGGGGCGGCGACTATATCTACGTCCCGGGGTATACGGCCCGAGGGCCTGTCTGCGTCACCTGGGGCTGCGACCAGCAAATGACCTGGGCGTGGATGGACGAGTACTACGACGAGGCCGACGCCATCTTCGACGCGAAGGACAACTTCAAGGAGACGGTCATCGACGAGGCGAAGCTGAATGCCTTCGTCGCACGGATCCCGGCCGACTGTTAGGCCGGACCCGCCATCCTCTGCTGCAGCCTCGTCAGCATCTGCACGGTGCGCACGAGCAGCTCCCGCCCCTGGCTGCATGCTGCTTCGCTAGCCAGACCTCGCACGCGCAACAGACTGACCCGGACTGCGGGGCCCGATCCGCCCGCCGGGCCATCGCACGCTTGCACCCGCCGTGCCAACGGCGCTATATCTGACGGCGCGTTGGCGCGGCGGGTGCGGAGCGTTAGCGGCATGGGTCGGTGCGGCTGCCGTTGAGTCGAGGCGGATGGTGATGCGTGCGGGCGGGCAAACAGACGGGCTCAAGCTGACGAAGCCGCGGTGTCAAGGGCGTGTCGCTGATCCGAGTGGTGGCTGAACGTCGCGCGGCCGATCCGAGGCGTCTGAGCTCCTTCAACCGTGCCTTGATGTTCATTCACCCAAATCGCTAATGACTCTCCTCGAGCTTTCCGCCTCGGAGGCGGTCGCGCAGATGCGGCGGGGCGACCTGAAGGCGGAGGACTACGCGGCCGCCCTGCTGAGCCGATGCGAGGCCGGCAAGCATCTCAACGCCTTCATCTCCTTCTCGCCCGACCAGGTCAAGGAGGCCGCCCGCGCCGCCGACCAGCGCCGCGCCGCCGGCGCCTTTCTCGGCCCCCTGCACGGGCTGCCCATCCCGATCAAGGACAGCGTCAACACCAGGGACTACCCCACGACTTCGGGGACCGCGGCGCTCCGCAACTTCCGGCCGAAGGACGACGCCCCCGTGGTGCGCGCCCTGCGCGACGCCGGCGCCATGGTGCTCGGCAAGACGAACCTCCAGGAGCTGTCGTTCGGTTACACCAGCACGAACCTCACCTTCGGCGCGGTCAAGAACCCGTATGATCCGACGCGCATCCCGGGTGGCAGCAGCGGGGGCACCGCCGTCGCGGTCGCCACCCGCATGGCCCCGCTCGGCGTCGCCGAAGACACGTGCGGCTCGATCCGCGTGCCGGCCGCCATGTGCGGCATTGCCGGGTTCCGTCCGACCACCTTCCGCTACTCACCCCGGGGCGTCATGCCGCTCACGTCGGTCTTCGATACGATCGGCCCGCACGCCCGCACCGTCGCCGACCTGGCCCTCTTCGACTCGGTGATCACCGGCGACTTCAACCCCCTCCGGCCCGTCGCCCCGACCGGCGTGCGCCTGGGCATCTCGCGTGCCCACTATTTCGCCGACCTCGATCCCGAGGTCGCGCGCGTCATCGACGAAACGCTGAGGAAGCTGGGCGATGCCGGCGTGACGCTCGTCGAGGCGGACGTTCCCGACCTCACCCGGCTGGTGGACGCCGCCAACCAGCCCATCATCCAGCATGAGGCCGTGCCGATGATCACCCGGTACCTGGAGGAGTTCGAGACCGGGATCACCTTCGACCAGCTCTTCGCGATGGTCGGCGAGAACGTCGAGCGGAGCATGAGAGCCCGGGTCCTGCCGGCAGGGCAGCAGTGGGTCCCCAGGGAGGCTTACGAGGCGGCGCGCAACGTCCATCGGCCCGCCTTGCAGGAGACGTTCCGAGCCCACTTCTGCAGTACAGGCGTGGCCGCGATCGCTTATCCCACGACGCTCGTCCCGGCGACGCCCATCGGCCAGGACGAGGAGGTCGAGATCCGCGGCAAGAAAGTGCCGCTCCGGTTCGCGATGTCTCGGAACATCGCTCCCGGAAGCTGCGCGGGAATCCCGGGCCTCGTGCTGGCCGCTGGACTCACTCGCGACGGCCTGCCGGTCGGGATCGAGCTGGACGGGCCCGTCGGTACCGACCGCGACCTGCTGGCCCTCGGTCAGGCCCTCGAAGCCATTGTCGGCCGGCCGCCCGCGCCTCGGATCTGAACGACGGGGCCGAGGACGCGGCGCTCCCAAATCCAGAGAGCGAGCGAGGAACGCTACATCACACCTTCTCCACTCTCCCGGTCTTCTCGTTGAAGCACACGCGCGCTCCCAGGCCCAGGGCAGCGTTGGCGATGTGAGCCGCCCGCACGGCCAGGTGGCCCACGCGCATGGGCGCGTTCGGGGCCCTGCGACTGCGGATGCAATCGAGCCAGTTGCGGAGGTGGCTGACGGAGCCGTCGCCCAGCGAGCGTACGTGTATCTCAGGCTCCGGCGTGAACTGCGAGCCCGGCTTCCTGCTCTCTTCATTGAATACGACCAGCCGCTCCCGGTCGATCTTGAGCGTGCCCTGGTCCCCGCGGAACTCGAGGCCGCCGTCGTCGATGCTGCTGCCATACGTCCCCGTGTGCGTGACCATGAAGTCACGGGGATATTCGAGAGTAGCCGTCACCGCATCGGGCCATTCCCAGGTCTTCATGAGGTAGTTGCGCCCGGTGGTCACCGCCGTAAGCGGCGTATCCACTCCCATGTACCAATGGACCACGTCGATCCAGTGGGTCAAGAGGTCGGTGAGCACGCCCCCCCCGAAGTCCTTGAAGAACCGCCAGCGCAGGAAGCGCTCCGCGTCGAACGGCTGATCCCGCGCCGAGCCGAGCCAACGCTTCCAGTCGAGTCTGGCCACGTCGACCTCGGAGAGCGGCTGGGTGCTCCGGAGCTGGTACCAGTACGTGTTCACGAAGGTCACCTGGCCGAGCTTGCCGGAGTCGACGATCTGCTTGCCGAGGATCCAGTGGTCCCAGCTCCGCTGCTGGGTGCCGGTCTGCACCACCTGCTTCGAGGCCTCGACGGCGGTGACCATGGCTACACCCTCGTCGATGGAGTGCGAGACGGGCTTTTCGACGTAGACGTCCTTGCCGGCGGCGATGGCCTCGAGCGTCATCGTCTTGTGCCAGTGATCGGGAGCGCCGATGAGGACCGCGTGGACGTCCTTGTCGTCGAGTATGCGGCGATAGTCGAGGGCCTGCGTCGCCTTGCCGCCGGCGATCTCTGCGGCCTCCCGCATTCGGGGCTCGTAGACGTCGGAGACCGCAACGATCTCCTGGCCCGGCAGCTCCCTGAGCTGCTTCATGAGGCCGCGCGCGCGGCCACCGGTGCCGATCACGCCGATGCGGACGCGGTCGTTCGCGCCGAGGGCGGAGGCCGCTGACGGGCGCCACCCGGCCAAGAGCGTCGTGGTGGCACCGAGGGAGGCTCCGAGGAAGCGGCGCCTCCCGGAAGGATCGCTCTTGTCGGTCATGCTCGTACTCCCTTTGCTTCCTAGACTGACAGCCACCAGAAGGCGCCCTTCCGAGATGTTAGCCGAAGGATGGGATACGCAGTGCCGCGCGCTTCATGCCTTGTTTGGCCGGCACTTCGAGTAAGCTTCTTCGGGGAACGCCCCTTCCGATAGATTTTGCAGGACAAGGTCTCATGCCTATCCGGTTGATCACGGGCGAAGCACCCCTCTGTGGCGGCTCCTTCTCGTCCTGCGCCGCCCCTCGAGAGCACCCGTGACGAGCCGAGGCATCGTGCGGCTCGGCGCCATCGCCGTATCGCTGTGCGCCGCCAGGTCGATCACCGCCGATGAGTTGCACGGCATCGTCGTCGACCAGACGTCGCTCCCGCTGCCGGGCGTGACGGTGCAGTTGCTCGATGGCACCTCCGTGACGACGTCGGCCGTGACCGCGGGCGATGGCAGCTTCACGCTCCCGGCATGCCCACCGGGGGGCCGCGTCGTCGCCTCGTCGCCGGGCTTCGAGAGCGTGTCCGTGCCGTGCGCGGATGCCGCACGAGTCGTCTTGCCGCTGGCCGGGGCCAAGGAGACCATGGACGTCACCGCCACGGCCGCGGGCGCCGATTCCCCGAGCCTCGCCGTCATCGCCACGCGGCTTTCGGAGACGACGCTGCAGCGGCTCCCCGCGGCAACACCGCACGCGCGCGAAGTCCTGCCCCTCCTTCCGTCCGTCGTCAGGGGGCCCGACGGTCTGCTCCGCATCGACGGCGTCCGCCCCCACGAGGCGCCGCTTCTCCTCGACGGCTTCAACGTCACCGATCCGGCGACCGGTATATCGTCCATCGACCCGCCGGTCGAGAGCGTCCAGAGCGTGGAAGTCTTGCGGGACCCGATGGCCATCATTTTCCGGGACGCACTCGGCTCGCTGGCCGCGATCGAGACGCGAACGGGAGGCGGGGCTTTCGAGGCGGGTGTCCAAGGATTCGTTCCCCGGCCGCGTCTCACCGGCGGGGGGTTCGGCAGGCTCGAAGGCTTCTCTCCGAGGGGATACGTGGGTGGGCGAGTGGGCGCCGTCCGCTATTTCGCTTCGGGCGAGTTCGACTTCGACCGCATACCCGTTCCCGGGGTGACGACTGGATCGGGCAAACCTGATGCCCAACAGGTCGGCGGCACCCTGTTCGGACGTGTCGACACCCAGCTCTCGAAGGCCAACACCTTGAGCGTAGAGGGCCTGTTCTACCCCTTCAGCAAGGCACGGTACGGCTTGAGCCCGCTTCGAGACGAGAACGCATCGCCCACGCTCCTGGACCGTGACGTCTTCGGCGGCCTCGTCGATCGCCACGTCTTCGGGAAGGGTGGCATCGTGACCATCCGGGTCGGGCTGCTGTCCCATCGAACGGAATTGCGGCCGAACGGAGACGGCAACGCCGAGATCACCCCGGCGGGCTGGACGGAAGCCTCCTTCTCATCGCTGGAGCGAAGGGCGACACGCATCGAAGGCTCCGTGTCCTGGAGGAGGAGCCTTCCGACATCCTCTGGACTCCACAACCTCACCGTGCAGGCCAATTTCGAGAGGCGGCGCCTGCAGGGCACGGTGGCCGAGCTCCCCGTGGACGTGCGCGACGATGCGGGTCGGCTCGTGAGGGCGATCCGGTTCGGCCCGGCCGCGGCCATCGGAGCCGGCGACCGGGCGATCGGTCTCGCGGTCCGCGATTCGTGGCGCACGGGCGAAAGGCTCCAGATCGACGGGGGGCTTCGGGGGGACTGGAGCTCATTGGGCGGCTTCCTTCCTTCCGCCCGGGTCGGCTTCAGGTATGACGTCGACTCGGACGCGGGAACCGTCATCAAAGGCGGCGTCGGCACGTTCGTCGGGAGCGTGCCGCTGTCGGTCCCGGCCTTTGCGGGCTTTCCGACGCGCTTCGATCAGGGGATGCGGCTCCAACCGCTCGTCTCTGGGCTGGCTCTGCCTCGCGCCCTGGCCGTCAACGCCCGCCTTGAGCAGCGCATTGCGCTGGGCTGGGACGCATTGCTCGGCGCGGCCTTTCGCCGGGCTTCCCGTCTGGCCACCCTGGATGTCCGCCGGGAAGAGGGCAGCCTGCTCGTCAGCAGCACGGGACGGAGCACCTACCGCGAAGCCGAGGCGGCTATCCGCCACACGTGGGGTAAAGCCGGCCAGCTGTTCGTGAGCTATACGCGGTCGTCGGCGCACGGGGACACCAACGACTTTGCCAGTCTGTTCGCGGGGGGGGACGTCGAAATCCTGCAGCAGGGGGCCCAGGCGCGCATCGCCGCGGACGCCCCGAACCGCGTCCTGGCCTGGGGCACCTTCGGCCTGCCGGCCGGGTTCGGCCTCTCCCCGGCCATGGAATGGCACTCGGGCTTCCCATATGCCGTCATCGACGTGGGCCGCGCCTACGTCGGGCCGCCGAACGGCGCCTCCTTCCCCGCGTTCTTCTCCCTCGACCTGGTGATCGACAAGACGCTTACGATCATGCGGAAGCGGGTCAAGCTGAACGTCCAGTTGTTCAACGTGACCGATCACTTCAATCCACGGGACGTGTTCGCGGTCGCGGGGAGCGCGCGGTTCGGAACCTTCGTGAACAGCGTCGGACCGACGGTGCGCGGCGACATAGCGGTCAATTGGTAAGGAGAAACGTCGCCGGCCACAACCTGCTGTAGACACGTGAGCCACGGCAACCTCGTCGCCACTTACGGCTACGGCATGGGGTGTCCTTGACAGCAGTGTCATCGCGGCGTTGGCGGAGGTCAACGCGCTCCGACCATTCTAGGGGGAGGGCGGAGGCAAGACGTTGTCGGCCCCGCCGACCGTGCGCTCCCGCAAATCCAGCCTGACGGCGCGGCCGCGCACGATGAGCACCCCCGCGAAGCGGTAGGGCAGCCAGGGCCGCCGGTTCGGGATGTCGTCGAGGCAGAGGGCATGGAGGCCCGGCTTCAGCCTCCACCAGCTCACCTGGCCCTCCTCCACCGTTTCCCACCGGCAGCCCTGCGGCCCTCGGGGACCGAAGCGCGCGTGGCCATCGAGTGATCGCAGGGCGACGTCGACCCCCTTCTCCACGGCGACGCAGGCGATCCACATCCGTTCCGGGTCGGGCGTCCCGGACAGGTCGACGGGGAGGCGGGCCCCCGCGGGTGTGGGAACGAGCGCGCCGGCATCGGGGCAGACGCCGGCCCCGGCGGGGTCCACCGTGCGCGCCTCGTCCATGAAGCGGGAGAAGAGAGCGGCATCGATGTCGAAGCGCAAGTAGGTGTGGCCGATCACGCCGATCGGCTCCACGTTCTCGCGGAGCCAGCGGTGCTGCTCGAAGTCGGCCACTCCGGCGACGTCGTTGACGCGGAACGTGTTTCGGCCGGGCAGCAGGTGGAGGGGGTTCAAGGCGGCGTGCGACGCGCCGTGCCGGGCGAGGAGGGCGGGAAGGTCGTCGTCGTTCTGGCCCCAGTCGAGGTTGGAGTCGGCCATCAGCCGATACGCGTCGCGCTTGGGCCAGACGAGGGCGTTCGAGAAGGAGATCGGATTGCCGAGATACGCGAGGCTCTCGGCGAGCGACGCCACCGCGACGAGCAGGCCCGCTCGGCGTGGCCAGCGGCCGGCGCTCTCGCCGAAGTCGAGGCCCGCCGCCGCCAGCAGACAGGCGAGGGGCAGGCACATGAGCACGTGGCGATATCCGATCTGCGCGCGATAGAAGAAGGAGAAGTAGCCGAGCAGGACGGCGAGGTCGAAGGCGATCAGGCGCAGGCCGGGGCTGCGGAGCGTGGTGCCGTGCCGCAGCCCGCGCGCGAGGCCGAACGCCTGGGCCGCGAGAAGCAGCACCGGCGTCTTGATGAGCCAGAGGAAGGCGTAGTAGTACCAGACGCCCGAAGGATGGAGGCGCCCGAGCAGGATCACGTTCCAGCTCCCCCGCTCGTGGGCGAGCGAGAGGTCGAGGCCCGTCAGCAGGCCTCGCGGCAGCGGAAGCCGCAGCCAGGGCGCGACGGCCGCCAGGCCGCGCAGGGGCGCCGAGGCCCAGTCGCTGGCGTCCAGCCGCATGCCGACGTCGCGGAAGAGATAAGCGGCCGCGAGCACCGTGAGCGTCGCCAGCCCGGCCAGGCCCACCGACGCGAGGCGAGCCAGGGGCGCGCGCGTTCCCCCGACGTCTTGCCACCGGGGCAGCCAGAGCAGCAACAGCAGGCCCGGCACCAGGAACAGCGCGGCGAACTTGGCCGTCAGGGCCAGGCCGAACGCGAGGCCCAGCACCGCCGCCCGGCCGAGCGAGGGCCGGGCCACCAGCCGGACCGAAGCCGTGACCACGCCCAACGTCGCGCAGGCGAACGCGGCGTCGACCGTGGCCAGCGAGGAGTGCGCGATCAGGTTGGGGTCGAGGGCGCAGCCGGCGGCGGCCAGGCACGCCGCTCGCTCGCCCAGGAGGTCCCGGCCCAGGACGAACACGAGCAGGAGCAGCGCCGCGCCGAACGCGACCGACGGAAGCCGCGCGGCGAAGCGCACGGCCCGCGGCCCGAGGCCGGCGCGCTCGGCCGCGCGCTGGCAGAGCACGTGGGCGAGGCTGATCGGCGTCGTGGAGTCGAACCAGTGGAAGCTCGTGCGCTCCGCGACGCCCTCGCTCCACAGCCGTGCCGACCAGCGGAGATGGATGGGCTCGTCGGCCGTCCATCCTTCCGCCCAGGCGGCCCACCCCGTCTGCAGCAGCCACAGCAGGGAGAGGATGACGGTGACGTGCCGGACGGTCAGCCGCGGCCGGTGGCCCGCGTCAGCCGCCATCGGCTAGACTCGCCCGGGCCACCGCCTGATGCCCGATAGCCTGGAGCGCGTGCCCGCGCGCAGTGAACCCGGCGGCCCGGTGCCCTGGGCACTGGGGCTCGCCGCCCTGCTCGCCGTCGCCGCCGCCGTGTCGCTCACGCGGGGATTCGTCTGGGTGCCGCCGCGCGGCGAGATCCTCGTCGGCGGCGCAATCGTGGCCGTCGCCTGCGTTCGGGCCGCCCGGCGAGGCCGGGCGGCTGCCGCCGTTCTCGGCGCGGCCGCGATGGGCGCCGCCGCCGGTCATCTGCTGCTGCTTGCGGGGGCGCCGCGCGCCCACGACCTTCCCGTGCATGCCTGGAGCGTCTGGGCCTATGGGCGCTGCGTGCGCGAGGGCCAGATCTATCCCGGCTGGGTGCCCGACCTGGGCGCGGGGATGCCACTCTTGCAGTTCTACGGTCCCCTGAACTTCCTCGCCGCGCTGCCCGGCGTGCTCTCGGGTCTCGCCCCCGTGCCGGCCCTGAAGCTCGTGTTCCTGCAGGCTCACGTCCTGTCGGCCCTTTCCATGCTCGTGGCCCTGCGCGTCCTGGGCGCGGCCTGGCCGGCCGCGCTGCTGGGCGCGTGCGCCCTGGCCTTCGCCCCCTGGCGGCTGGCCGTCAGCGGCTACCGCGGCGCGATGGGCGAGGCCGACGCTTTCGTCTTCGCACCCCTCGTGATCGCAAGCGCGCTCCGCGTCGCCCGCGCGGCGTCCTTCCGGTGCTCGGTCCTGCTCGTCGCTTCCCTCGCCGGCCTGGCGCTGACGCACGCGCTGTCTCTCTTCACGACCGCGATCGCGGTTCTCCCCGCCCTGTTGCTCCAAGAATGTCAGCTTCCGGCGGGCGCCCGGCCGCGGGCCCGGCGCTACGGGGGCCTCGCGGCGTCCGTCGGCGCCGCCACCGCGCTCACCGCCGCCTGGTGGATCCCGGTCGCGGCGGAGAGCCGTCACACGGCCCTGCACGCCCGCACCGTCGAGAGCCGCCAGTTCCGCTTCCAGGACAACGGCGCCGAGCCGCGCGCGCTCATCGAGCGCCGGCTCTGGTCGCAGCCCGAGCTGGCCGTGCCCGAGAACGTGACCGTCGATGCGCGCATGCCATTCTACGTGGGTATCGTGCTGACGTCGCTGGCGCTCACGGCACCCCTGTGGTCGCGCGGGACGGCGCCGGTGTCCCTCGTGGCCGGCTGCGCTCTCGCCCTCCTTTTCTCGACCCGCCTCGCCGCTCCGCTGCTCGCCTGGCTTCCCGGCTTCTCGGCCCTTCAATTCCCCTGGCGTTTCCTCTCGCCCGCGGCGGTCATGGCCAGTCTCGCCGTGGGTCTGGGGTTCGACGTCCTCGAGCGCGCGGGGCGCGCGGCGCGGTGGCCCGCGCTCGCGATCGGCCTCCTGGTCTGGGATGCGGCCCCCTTCACGGGCGCCGCCGACCGCATCCCTCCCTATGAGGGTCTGGTGCACTGGGCGCTTCGTCCCGGCGCCAGTCCCAACTGGAGCCACTGGGAGGAGGCCCTCGCGGCCCACTCCGTCCCACCCTGGCCCGGCGACCGCATCCGCGTCGCCGGCCTGCGGCTGCCGCCCACCTCCTACGAGACCGCCATCGCGTCTTTTCGTCCGTCGCCGCCCGAGTGGCTGACGCCCCCGCTCTACGCGGCGTGGGATGCGAACACCCCCGAAGCCCTCGCGGGCGTGGGGGTGCGCTACCGCTTCACGACGGGAGAGGCCGAGCCGCTCGCCCTGCCCGCCCGGCCCTACGCGGCGCTGTCCTCGGCCGGGACGGAGCGGGCGTTGGACCCGTCCGCCGTGCGCCGGCGGGCGGGCCGCATCGAAGTGCGCGTCGAAAGCGCGGGCCCCGGACGGCTGACGGTGCTGGAGCAGGCCTTCCCCGGCTGGCAGGCGCGCGTCGACGGCGCCGGCGCGCCCCTCGTGACGGAGGACGGGTTCCTGGCCGTCGACGTCGGCCCCGGAAGGCACGACGTGGATCTGCTCTTCCGCATGACGCATGCGCGGCGGCTCGGGCTCGGCGTCACGCTCTTGTCGTCCGCGGGCGCCGCCTGGATGCTGTGGCGCCGGCGCGCGGCCTGACGGTCTCCGAGCCGGGAACGCCTCCGCGGGCCTCGCGCGGGACTGGTTTTCCTCAGCAGGCCACAGCCAAGTAGACTCGCTCGGCTGGACTCATACGCGCAGCTCGATCATGGCCCCGTTGATCCGCGGAGCTATCGGACAGGCTCGTGCATCCTTGAGCTAAGGAGGAACCGATGAATCGGCACATTTCGCTAAGCGCCCTGGCGGTGATTTTTCTCGTGCTCGCGGGTATGGCGGCCGCAGAAACGCCGAACCGCGTCACCATTCTGTACGACGCCTTCGGCAGGTCTCCCTCGCTGACCATGGATTTTGGTTTCGCAGCCCTGGTGGAGTATGGGGGCAAGCGCATCCTGTTCGACACCGGGAACAATGCCAGGATCTTCGAACAGAATGTGAAGGCGCTGGGAGTCGACCTGCGGAACATCGATTTTGTGATCATCTCGCACCGCCATGCCGATCACTCCAGCGGCATCACCTACCTGTTGACGGTCAATCCCAATGTGCAGATCTATGTTCCTGACGAACCCTGGGGATTGTTTGCGCGCGGAGTGAAGAGCGACGTCTACCGCAAAGACCCCTCGTTGCCCGCCGACATGCGCTACTTCGG
>Ga0207684_10004735_pt1 | contig 12758 bp, 12 predicted proteins | sample KBSK5501metaG_FD_184342 | JGI IMG/M metagenome (GOLD analysis project Ga0207684, IMG submission 184342) | Corn, switchgrass and miscanthus rhizosphere microbial communities from Kellogg Biological Station, Michigan, USA - KBS K5-50-1 metaG... | ecosystem: Host-associated > Plants > Roots >...
GTTGCAGGATTGACGGCGACGATGCGCGAGCCGGGCGCGGCCGCCCGCTCGGCGGCGCGGCGGATGGTCTCCGTCATCGAGACCGTCGTGTTGGGATTGACGACCAGAATGTCCATGCGGGGGTCAGGTCGCTCGGCGCCGCAGCGCGCGGATCAGCAGGAGGGAGAGCAGGATCACCGCGAACGACACACCCGTCGTCACCGTGCCGAGGGCGTAGATTTCCGGATTTGTCACGGTCGTCGTGAGGCCGGTGAGCTCGAGCGGCAGCGTATTCTGGTCGGCACCGAGCGCCTGGCTCGATCGGGCCGCCTCGTCCCACGACAGTGTGAAGCCGAACAGCGCAATGCCGACGAGCGACGGCGCAATCAGCGGCAGCACCACGTGGCGGAACGTCTGGCCCGACGTCGCGCCGAGGTCACGCGCGGCTTCCTCATAGCGGCGGTCGAAGCGGTTGAACACGGCGAACATGATGAGGAGCCCGAACGGTAATGTCCACGTGAGGTGGGCGCCGAGCCCCGACGTGAACGTTCCGGCGCTCGTCGTGAATCCCTCGGTGAGGCTCGCGAGGCCGACCCGCTCGCCCGCCCACTTGATCAACGCGTCGAGGAGCCTGAACTCGACCGCGATGCCGAGCGAGACGATGATCGACGGCACGATGAGGCTCGCCACCGCCGTGTAGAAGACGAAGGCCGAGCCGCGGAAGCGCCGCCGGAACGCATAGCCTGCGAGCAGCGAGATCACCACGGTGAGCGTCATGACCACCGCGCCGAGCTTCAGCGAGCGCCCAAACGCCGCCCAGATATCGACCACGCTGAGGCCGCCCCAGAGCCGGACGAACCAGTGCGTGGAGAGGCCATGCATCGGGAACGTCAGGCCACCGGTGGGACCCTGGAACGACAACAGGATGATCGTCAGGATGGGGCCGTACAGGAACAGCGCGAAGAGGACGAAAACCGTCGCGAGCGCGTAGAAGGCCGGCGGTCGTCGCTGGGCCATGGGCTCAGAGCTCCCGGCGCAGGTCGACGAGGCGGGTCATGGTCCAGATGATCGCCAGCACGGCGCCGAGCAACACGACGGCGTTGGCCGCAGCCAGCGGAAACTGCAGATAGCTCAGCTCCACCTGGATGACTTTGCCGACGGACGCAATCTGCTGGCCGCCCATGACACCGATCGTGACGTAGTCGCCCATGACCAGCGTGACGACGAAGATCGAGCCGATGACCAGCCCGGGCTTCGACAGCGGCACGACCACGTTCCAGATCGTTTGCCACGGCGAGGCGCCGGCGTCGCGGGAGGCCTCGAGCAGCGCACGATCGATCCGGCTCATCGAATTGAAAAGCGGGACGATCATGAACATCGTGTAGAGGTGGACGAACGCGAGGACGACGGCGAAGTCGGAAAACAGCAGCCAGTCGAGCGGCGAGGGGCTGACCCCCGAGGCGACGAGGAAGGCGTTGACGAGCCCGTTGCGGCCGAGCAGCGGCACCCACGAGATCATGCGGATCACGTTCGACGTCCAGAACGGGATCGTACACAGCAGAAACAGCACGATCTGCCACGTGAGCGAGCGCACGTGGAAGGCGAGGAAGTACGCCACGCTGAAGCCCAGGACGAGCGTGACGAGCCAGACGAGGACGCAGAACTTCAGCGTCGACAGGTACGTTTTGAAGGTGACGCAGAGGGCGGGCAGCTCGGCCAGGCACCCGGCGAACACCGACACGTAGTTGTCGCCCACGACCGCCGGGATCATCGAGTACTCGGTGTACCGCCAGAAGCTGACGATCACCGTGATGGCCAGCGGCAGCAAGAAGAACACGGCGAAGACGCCCGCCAGCGGCGCGATCTGCCAGTACGGCGCCGCGGCGGGCGTGATCAGCCGGCTCAGGCCGCGATGAACTCGTTCCACTTCCGGACCATGTAGTCGTTCTCGTCCATGACGGCGTTCCAGCACGCGACGGCGCCCATGCGCGCCTCGTACGAGCCGCCATCGCGCACGGTGCCGGTTTTCTCCAGCAGCGTGCCGTCCGGCGCCTTGATGTCCTTCTCGGCCGGCTTGCCCTCCATCCAGTACGCCCACTCGTAGGGCTCCATGTTGGCCTTGGCGGTCTCGAGCACGGCCGAGTAGTAGCCCTGGCGATTCAGGAAGGCGCCCGCCCAGCCCGACAGGAACCAGTTGATGAACTCGTAGCTGGCGTCGAGCTTCTTGCCCGTCAGTGTCTTGGGCAGGCCGAAGCCGGCCGCCCACGCGCGGTAGCCTTCCTTCAGCGGCTGGTAGATGCAGGGGACGCCCATCGAGCGCACCTTGGTCACCGCCGGCGACCACATCGACTGGATCACCACCTCGCCCGACGCCATGAGATTCACGCTCTCGTTGAAGTCCTTCCAGAACGCGCGGAACTGTCCGGCCTTCTTGGCATCGATGAGCGTCTTGATCGTGAGGTCGATCTCGGGCTTCGTCATGTTGCCCTTGTCGCGGTACTTGTGCGCGCCGAGCGACTCGACCACCATCGCGGCGTCCATGATGCCGATCGAGGGGATGTTGAGGATGGCCGCCTTGCCCTTGAACTCGCTGTTGAGCAGCTCCGACCAGGAGCTGATCGGGCGCTTGATGAGGTCGGGGCGGATGCCGAGGGTGTCGGCGTTGTAGACCGTCGGGATGAGCGTGATCCATTGCGTCGGCGCCGCGGCGAACTTCGTCGACGTCGGCCCCTCGAGATAGAAGACCTTCTTCGGCGCCGTGCCCTGATCGCCGATGGTCTTGCCGGCGACCTGGCCCTTGGTGAACACCGGCGTGATCTTGTCCGCGTACTTGATGCGCTTGGCGTCCATGCCGAGCAGGTTGCCGGACGGGATGAGCTTGCGGAGCTGGAAGTACTCGGCGTCCACCACGTCGAACGAGTTCGGCTGGGTGATGATCCGCTTGGCGACCTCGTCGGTCGTGACCGGAATGTACTCGATGACGAGGCCGAGGTCGGCCTTCACCTTCTGCGCGATCTCCCTGGACTGGTTGACCGCGGTGCCGAGATAACGCAGCGTTACCGGCTGGGCGGAGACGATGGCCGGGAATCCGGCGATCGCGGCGGCGGCGGCCTTGAGAACGGTTCGCCGGCTCATGCCGGCCTGGCCCTTCGTGCGTGGCTTCATCGATGCGCCTCCTTTCGGTGTGGGTCCCCGGTCATGCGAGACGGTGCGCGCCGGCGTCGTCCCAGGTCACGGCCACCCGAGTCCCGGACTCCAGCGGCTCGCGATCGAAGACGTGATCGGCGGCAATGGCGACGAGCTCGGTGCCGTCGTCAGCGCGCAGGTCGGTGTGCACGACGTTGCCCTGGTATTCGACGGCGGTTACGACGGCGGTGAGGCGGGCGCAGGCGTCGCCGTCCACGTCGAGGCGACACAGCCGCAGGCGGTCCGCGCGGACGGCGAAGCGGACGCCGTCCGCGGTGACGATGTTGTGACCGCCGATGAAGCGAGCGACGAACTCCGTGCGCGGTTGGTTGAAGACGTCGCGCGGGCTGCCCTGCTGCTCGATGCGGCCTTCGTTCATCACCACGATAACGTCGGCCAGCGCCATCGCCTCGTCCTGCGCGTGGGTGACGTGGACGAACGCAATGCCGAGCTCGCGCTGCAGCCGCTTGAGCTCGACGCGCATCTGGATGCGCAAGAACGGATCGAGCGCGGACAGCGGCTCGTCGAGCAGCAGGATCCGTGGCTCCGTGATGAGCGCTCGGGCCAGCGCCACGCGTTGCTGCTGCCCGCCCGAGAGCTGCCCGGGAACACGATCGGCGTACGCGCCCATCGCCATCAGCTCCAGCAGCGCGGTCGCCCGCGCGCGCCGAGGCTCGCGCGCCACGCCCCGCATCTTGAGGGCGAACGCGACGTTGTCGAGCACGCTCAGATGCGGGAACAGCGCGTAGCTCTGGAACATCATCGCCGTGCCGCGGCGTCCGGGGGGCAGCGCGGTGATCGGCTCTCCGTCGAAGACGATCTCGCCGCTGGTGACGCTGTCGTGGCCGGCGATCATCCTCAGCGTCGACGTCTTGCCGCAGCCGGAGGGGCCGAGCAGACAGCAATAGGTGTCCGCCGCCACCGTCAGGTCGATGCCATCGACGGCGACGACGGCGCCGTAGTGCTTGCTCACGCCACGGAGCTCGAGGAACGCCGCCATGCCGCTACCGCCCACCGGAATGCCGCGCGCTGGCGATGCGGCGGCAGAGGTGCGTGAAGACGTCGTCGCGGGTGCCGAACACGCGCAGCGTCCCCATGTTCATGTGGGTGTCGTCCAGCGGCGCGGCCGCTCGGCCGTGCGCCGGGGGCTCACCGTAGGCGACGAGATCGCGCGGGTAACTCATCGGGGGTGGCGGGGAGGATAGCATCGGCAATGCCAGCCGAGGCGTCCGAATCGACGCGAGGTTGGCCATGCCGGCCCCGCGCGGCCAGCCCAAGTTGTAGTCATCCGCGCCCGCGGATGCCGTCAAATTGGGCGGCCGCATTGACGCGGTCACGCGCGCTGCTAGCGGGCGAGCCCGGCCGGATTCGAATGGGCTGTCTCGATTACATGCAGGTGCCCGAGGTCCCATTCCACGAGCGGCCCGCCTTCTCGCACTCGCTCGATCAACTTCTCGTACGCCTTCCTGACGTACCGGGATTCCGCGTCAGTGGTCCGTGGGCTGGCTGGAATTGCTGGGGAACTTTTCGCACGCCTCCATTTGGGAATCGTCGCGTCCAAGCGACTCGGTAATCGGACGCTACACAGACGTCGGAGGCGAGGGGTAGTGTGAAGGAAGCTCCGATAGGAGATTTCGGGACAGCCACGTTGGGCGGCCCTTGATTAGCTTCGGTAGGATCTTCTTGTAGCGGTCGTACAGCTCTTTTGCAGGCGCCGCGGGATTCCAGAGGGAGTTGGGGAAGATCGTGTTCGATACCGTTTCGCCCCGATTCACACGAATACTGTGTTTTGCAATGGGCGAAGACCAGGGAGCCGAACTATCAGGGCTAAATCACAGAGCGACCACGGAATATCCGTATTCCGTGGCCGCTGTGAGATTTATCCCTGATATTGGGGCGAGATTCGCGCAACGACGTGCGCTGGACACCTGAGCTGCAGGAAGCCAACCGCGGAGGTCGCCGAGGAGAGCGGCTTCGTGTGCGCACGTCAGTACGGATGTAAATACGGACGGGGGCCACGCGGGAATTTCGAGGCGAGATCTGGCGCCCCGAAATTCTTGGGGAAGAGATTTCGTGGCAGCGCCACGAAATTCCCTGCGTACGGCTCGCCCGTATTTGCGTCCGATATTGATCCGACTCCGTGTTTTTCCCGTGATATTGCAGCACAGAGCGTTCTGAGCTGCTGTGCGTCGCCGGGGAGCCGGAGATGTCATCAGTACCGGGAAAGCTCGAGCTGGTAGGACGTGATCGTACGCTCGCCGAGCTTCGCGGGTACTTCGGAAGGATGTTGACGGGCCAGCGACAGGTCGTCTTCGTCACTGGAGAGCCCTGGTCGCGATGGCGGAGTCTGATTTAGATCGCGCTCAGACTTGTGTCGATCGTGCGTTATCGACCATGGAGGGTTTCGAGGTCCGGCTCGCAGCCTGGCGTGTGCATGGCACAGCAGCCCCAGCTATACGGAACAGGTGGATAGGTCGAGAGTTTCGCCCTGAAGTAGGGATGCGGCCCGGAATTGGCGGTCGATTCCGAGGCGGCATAGTTCAGATACGTCGGGCTTTTCGCCGATCGACGCCACGCGACTAAAACACGCCACCTTGAGTTCCCTAAAACTCCGCCGTCTCACGTTCGATTCAGAGCCGGGCAACCTCACGGCTGATCCAGTTGCTGTCCGAATGCGACGCGCATGCACGCTGCCGTCGTCAAATAAGTCGAAACAAATTGAGATGCCTGATGCGGAAGTGAGCGCCGCGACCTCCCTATTGCGTTCAGTCCCGATCTGATTTAGGCTCGCGGCCAATCGGCCAACGTTCCCAGTTCCGGCTCCAGGAGGGAACGATGATTCGAACTCCCTTCGCGCTGACGCGGAACTTTCCCTACGAGTTGCGACTCACATCTCCGTTGAACTCCAGCGTCCGGACACCAGCATCGATGTGTGGTCGGCCGAAGGGCCCAGAGCAATTGCGTGGCTTCCTTAGATTCAAGGAGGTGCATCATGCACGACGTCGAGTCGTCCGCTTGTCTCGACACGCACGAGGCCGCCGCCCGCGCGCGCAGCATTCGGGCACGGCTCCCTGGTCAGGTGCTGGGCGAACGCATCGAGACCGCGGCCTTGGTGTTTGGCCCCCTGTACTCGCTTCAGGAGATCTACACGCGCGTCGTTGAAGTCCTACCTCGGCGCATCGGCTATGTCAGGAGCGTCGTCACTGAATCGATCGAAACCTATCGCGCCCGGATTCCGGACAAAGCACTATTTTGTTACGACGACGCCCTACAGAGTGGCCTCTTCGGGAAGTTCATGGTCGTGACGCCCACGTACTATCGGGACCCGCAGCTTGACCCATGGATCATCGCCGAGGTCATCGGCAGTGACCGGTGGGCTGTCATTGCCCAGTGGGATGAATGACGGGCGATACGCCAACGGATATAAGCGTGCCGCATCCGTCGCGCCGGCGGCCGCCCACAGATCTCAACTAAACTAGAGGATCTCGACCCCGACCCTCGTCTCGGCAGACACCGAAGACGCGGAGCGCTCTGGCGGGGAGTATTTCAGTGATTCAACGAGGCGGATCGACCCTCTTCTGTCCGCGGGGCCCGCCGTGTCTCGTCCCATCGTGACGCCAGCCTGGCGCCTCAATTCACCCGCGCAGCAACATGGGAGGACACAGCGATGCGCGACGCAGCAGCAGCGGCAAAGAGCGTTACTCCCAGGCTGATCAGTCGTAGAAAACTCCTGGGAAGGAGCACACCATGCGACGACTCGTGACCCTCCTCGGAACCCCCGCGCTGATCGCGGTCAGCTTGACCCTCGTCTCGGCGAGTAACTTCATCGCTGGCCCCCTGGGCCCGGTTTCGGACCCTATCTCCCCGTTCGCCACGTGCACGGCGGATCACGTCGGCCAACAGCTCGGAGTCAACTTTCCCAACAGCACGGTCGAGCCCTGGGTCGACGTCAATCCGACCAATACCCTGAACATCGTCGCTAGCTGGCAGCAGGACCGCTGGTCGAACGGCGGCTCTCGCGGGCTGGTCGCCGGGGTCAGCGCCGACGGCGGCGCGACCTGGACGTCGGTGGTGATTCCCAAGATCACCGCCTGTTCCGGCAATCCGGATTTCCTCCGAGCGTCCGACCCCTGGCTCTCGTTCGCGCCCAACGGCGACCTCTACCATGTGAGCCTCTCCATCACCGTGGGTCCCGACGGCCTGACGGCGCCGAGCGCGCTGCTCGTCAGCAAGTCCACCGACGGCGGCTTAACGTGGGGTGCCCCGATCACGGTCAAGCGCGACGATCGTGCCACGGTGCTGAACGACAAGGAGTCGATCACCGCCGACCCCGACGACGCCAGCCTGGTCTATCTCGTGTGGGATCGCCTCGAATCGCCGCAGGCCCAGGCGTCCGACGTCGCCTTCGAGCACGCGCTCGGCTTCCGGGGGCCGACGTGGTTCTCCCGGACCACGAACGGTGGCACGAGCTGGGAACCCGCGCGCCTGATCTTCGACCCGGGCGAGGTCAACCAGACCATCGGCAACCAGATCGTCGTGCTGCCGAACGGTGACCTGATCGACGTCTTCAATCTCATCTTTAACCACAAGAACGCCCACAAGGTCCGCGGCTTCAACGTGGCCCTGCTGCGCTCGACGGACAAGGGCGCCACCTGGTCCGGGCCGATCATCGTCGACAAGCTCCTGACCCGGGCCCTGTTCGACCCTCAGCAAATCGGGGTAAGGGACCCGGATACCGGAGATCCCGTTCGCACGGGGGACATCATTCCAGAGGTCGCGGTCGATCGCAGCGCATCGAGCCCCGGCCACGGCAACCTGTACATCGTCTGGCAGGACAGCCGCTTCAGCAACTTCGCCCACGACAGCATCGCCTTCTCGAAGTCGACCGACGGCGGGTTGACGTGGTCGCAGCCGATCCAGATCAATCGCACGCCAACCCTTAACATTTCGTCGGGCAACCAGCAGGCGTTCACCCCGGCGATCCGCGTCGCCGCGGAAGGCACGATCGCGGTGACGTACTACGACTTCCGCAACAACACGTCCGACCCGACCACGCTGCCCACCGACGCCTTCATCGTCCACTGCCATGCGTCGGCCAAGGCGGACTCGTGCACGCACCCGAGCGACTGGGCGAGTGAGACGCGGCTGACGCCGACGTCGTTCGACATGCGCAATGCGCCGGTTGCCCGCGGCTTCTTCCTGGGAGACTACGAAGCGCTCACTGTGGTCGGGTCCGACTTCTTCAGGCCGGTGTTCGTGGGAGCTGGTTCGCTCAAGGGTACGAGCGAGGTGGTGACGACGACCGTCGGCCCATAGCGATCGGGCGCGACCCCTGACCGTCGGGAACACCCGCCGCGCCGCCGCCTCTCGGCGGCGCGGCGCCGTCCGCGAGGACCCGCGAGCCACGGCGCCTTGCCTCGATGTTTCAGTCCCGTCCGCGACGGGACTCGAACACGGAGACGACCCAGTACGAGTGCGAAACCTACACGTGGTCGGTGCTCCCTGAGGCGGATCGCCCGACCGACGACGCCGCCCTCGCCCGCGGAATCGCGCGCGAGGTGGCCTCGGCACGGGACGCGCTGGGCAGACGCCGCTCGTCGTCCTCGACGTCGTCGGGCTCACGCCCGCTCAGATCGGTGCCGACACTCCGGCTCTCGCCGCGTTTGCGCGCGACGGATTTATGATGCCGCTGGGAGGCATCCTTCCCGCGGTCACCTGCACCGCGCAGTCCACGATGGTCACCGGCACCCTGCCGCGGCAGCACAGCATTGTGGGCAATGGCTGGTACTTCAGAAAGCAGTCGGAAATCTGGCTGTGGCGACAGTCCTATTCACGGTTTCGTCTCCTACCTGCAGGGTAAGACTTCCATCCGTGACTACCCAGGCCTCCTTCACCAGGTGCGTGTGTAAGGGCACTTGCGCACCCTCCTCTAACCGAAACTCATCGATGAAGAATGATTCGACGCCGTCATCTGCTCCACCAGGGCCATGAGCCCCACCGCTGCCGCCTTGCGCTTCGCTGTCATCGCCCGCTCGCCTTCGGCGCGCGCGGGTCCACGGTGTCGGGGAGGCAAGTCAAGGAAACCCTGCCACGCTGCGGATCGTTGTACCAACCGGACCCTTGAGGGGTAGTAACCCAACCCTCGGTCCCGTGCTTTTTCTTCATGCCTTCCACAAGTCCGACGCGCACGATCGACGCTCATGCTTGCGCCTCGGTCGACTGAGTACATGTGCTAGCTATCCGCGGCGGGCATGGCGGCGCTAACCTGTCGGTGTTCGGTGGAGTATGGGAAGTAACGACGTATCGCTCGCGGAGAAGATCCGACGTCGGGTCGATGCCGGCGAGCTGCCGAGCGAGCACCCTCCGAAGCTGTGGGTTGGCTTCGGCAACGGCGAGACGTGCTCCGGCTGCGACCAGGAAATCCAGTCGGCCCAGCTCATGTATGAGCTCGATTGGGACGAGAAGATCTATCGCGTCCACGCCGGTTGCCGCGGCCTGTGGACCGGCGCATTGATCGACCGAGATCTCTGCAAGCTGGAGTAGCGCGGCCGACGAGCCATGGGAACGACGAGCCAGGCGCTAGCCGCTCACTTTGAGTCGAAGCTCCACGACGCCGTGTCACTGCTGAGAGCGCTGGACGACACGGACTGGAAAAAGGTCACAGAGGCCGAGCAATGGTCCGTCGGCGTTACGGCCCACCACTACGCCAGCATCCTCGAGCCCGTCGGCGAGCTCGTAAGCGCGCTGGCGGCCGGACAGGCGCCGGAACGGTTCACGCGCGCCACGCTCGACGAAATGAACGCGCAGCATGCGCGCGACCACGCCCACTGCACCAGAGCCGAGACCATTGCGCTGCTCGAGAAGAGCGGGGCCTCGACCGCGGCAGTCCTCCGCGGGCTCAGCGACGAGCAACTGGCGAAGTGCGGTGCGGTGCTGACCGATGCGCCGCCGTTGACCGTCGAGCAGCTCATCGCCTTGGTGCTAATCAAGCACGCCGATCAGCACTTCGGAAGCATCCGGAAGACGATCGGCCGTCTCCTGGAGAGTGCCTAGCTGCGGATCGTTCATCAGTGAGTTGGCCGAATACGGCACTGGCCTGAGAGGCCGTGTGCGCCTGCTTTCGAATACTGCTGCGACAGCAGAGTTTCTCTCCCGGCTCCCCCGGGCCGCTTCCTCTTCTCGGATGATCCGAATATCGACGTCCGTCTCGAAGAGCGACCGACCGGACAGACTGTGCGCGCTGTCGCATGGGATCTCGCCGACATCGGTATCGTGGCGGATGGTGTCGATCCCGCCGCCGAGCTTCAAACGTTCCCGTTCGTGGTGGGCCCCTCTTTCTCGGCGCCACGTCACCCACGCGCTGAGGCGGCATCTGCATTGCTCGCCCAATTACGTGCGAAATACGCTGAGTGAACAGCGAATACGGGTCCAAATACGGGTGGCGAGATCCGTGGTCTGCCGGTCGCCGCGCCCAGAATTTCGTGGCAACGGCCACGAAATTCTGGCGGGGCAAATTGCAGTTTTACCGACGTGGCAGCTTCGCCACGAAATTCGGTCAGTCCCCCTCGCCCGTCGCACTGTGATTTCTTCCTGATATTGCAGCCGACAGCGTCCGTGGAAGTTCAGCAGGTCACAGAGCGCATTGAGCAGCCGCGCGTCCCGAGCTGGGTCGAGTGGCGGCGCCTCCATCCCGTGGATCCAAAGCCACAGCGCGGGGGACTTCGGCTCATTCTCGGAGGGCGCGGGTCGCCCATACGGGAGGGCGCGTGATGGCGGCGCCGATAGCCCTGCCGCGCCGGATGACGTGGGAGGAGTGGCACCTCGGCCATATCGTACAGTTACACGCCTTGCTCTCCCGGGACCTCGGCAACGGCAGCGTGGACGCCCTCAGGGCCTCGTTTAACTGGATGACCGTCAACGCGATGACGAGCAACGAGCCCGTGGCCGTGGAGCAGCATCATGCGCAGGAGCTCGCCACCGGCATGGCGGTGCTGGCGGAAACCTGGGACGAGTTTGTGCAACGCCAGCCGCCGCTGGACGACGCCAGCGAGGAGCGCAAGGCCGAGCGTCAGCGCGAACGGCAACGGGGTGAAGAGCGCCAGCGAGAGCTGCAGGGAGAGCTCGACGCGATGACGCTCGAGGACGTCTGGCCGATCGTCAACAAGGCATGGCTGCGCCGACGCCGCGATCGTTGTGTCGTCCGTCTACACGCCGCGGCACCCGGTACTCGTAGTCATTGATCTGGCCGATTGGACGGACCCCACCGTTCGTGAACGCGTGATCTTTCACGAGCTCCTGCACACAGTCTTGCCAGAGGGCCACGACCCAATTCTCGACCTGTGCCTTCCATTTATTCGTCCGGTCGCTCATCATGCCGCGCGCCGCACGTATTCGTGATGCAGCCCATAACGTCTAATCAGGGAGGAAAACTGGCGATGGGTAGACGGATTCGTTTGAGCGTTGTCCCGGACATTGAAAGCGTAGAAAGGATCGCGGCGGATGGCCGTCTCGCTGCTATCACGATCTACCCGGACGGTCGATGGGCGATTGTCGAAGAGGACCCAGAGGATGGGGGGCCAGACGACAGCGCGCGCTAAAATCGGTCTTGCTGGAACACGTTGGTCGCTACAGGATATCGACCTTCACTCGTCAACCGCCCAAAAGTCGTCGCTGTTGCGTTCTACCTCGTTGAGCCTCGGCGGTCGAACGCCGCGATGTAGCAAGTCACACATGATGCGGTTTGCAGCCGCCCAGTCGCCGTCGCCGAAGGCGTGATGATGCGGGCACAGGTCGCTATCGCCCGAGACCGGAAGACCACACTGTGCACAGCGATTCCCCATACGACGCCTTCTATCCCTATTCTAACTCCGCGACTGAAATGAAACGCCCCGAGAGCGGTCCCGGGGCGTTCGGACAGCGAGGAGCGCAGACGAGGCGCCTGAGATGCAACCAGGCGCCCTCTTCTGCGTGGTCAACCCCTGCCCTACTGTTCGTCGTCCTTCATCAGATCGCGAGCGCGCTCAATGTTGCCCCCTGGGCCGCTTTTTCGGCGTGCCGGGTGCAAACGAGCGGGGGTTTTCATGGCGCCTGTGGGCTCGGCGACTGGGGCGGCGCTAACCGAGCCAGCAAATTCCGTCGAATATCGGCGAGCGACCAGTGAATACGGAGGCAAATACGGATGGCTAAACCGCCACCGCGCGCGGAATTTCGTGGCGGCTTCGCCACGAAATTTCGGCGGCCGAAACGTAATTTCGTGGCGCCGCCACGAAATTCGCCGCGCGAGGCGCCGGTGGCGCCATCCGTGTTTTCACCCGTATTCGGCGGTCGTTTCCGATATTGGCCCGTGCGGGCTCGCTGTCGACGTTCTGAGCTGCGGGCGCACCCTCTCCCCTACACCCAGCGTGCAGTAGCGACGCGAAATGATCTGAGCATTCGTTACAGAGCCATTCCTCCCGTGACGTGCGCGCAGCTTCGCGGCTAGGCGCGGGGAAATATCAGGGCTAAATCAGAGAGCGACCACGGAATACGGACGTAAATACGGACGGCCGAACCACTCGGGAATTTCGAGGCGGGATCTGGGCGCCCCGAAATTC
>Ga0207684_10004736_pt1 | contig 12757 bp, 8 predicted proteins | sample KBSK5501metaG_FD_184342 | JGI IMG/M metagenome (GOLD analysis project Ga0207684, IMG submission 184342) | Corn, switchgrass and miscanthus rhizosphere microbial communities from Kellogg Biological Station, Michigan, USA - KBS K5-50-1 metaG... | ecosystem: Host-associated > Plants > Roots >...
TATGGCGTTGCCTATCGGTACCTCTTCATGCGCCCAAGTGGTACCGATCTGTCAGAACTGGCTACGCTCATCGATCAGCAGAAACTTGAGATAGTGGTTGACCGTATTTTTCCATTTGCGCACATCGCCGACGCGTTCGCCTACCTCGAGCAGGGGCATGCCAAGGGAAAGGTGGTCGTGCAGATGGTCGTGCAGTAGAGCGTTGGTATGCACCACCCAGTGTATTTTTCTCAGGAGGTTTTTTAGCCCACTTCATTGTGGGAGCCAAGACACCACTCAAGCTGTGATCTTCCTTAACTGCTGGTAAATGCCCTGAAATGTGAGCAGCTTTGGCCCTCAAACATGAGCACTTGCCCCCAATCTTGAGCACTGGTACAAACTTTCCTGGGCAAAACCGCCCCACATCTCGCTTCATCCATAGATATACTGTCAATTGGCCGCTTGTGAGATGCTCGACTCCAGTGCTTTTTGACTCCAGAAAAGGCTCATGGATCTCTTTTCGTTTTTCCTGTCTGATGTGGTGTCCAGCTTCGCCCATGAGAAGCTGGAGCCCATGCCCGTCGAGGATGGCTGGGGAGCGTGAAGAAAAGCAGAGGGATGAGCCATCACCGCTTTCGTCTCTCTGGTGAGACAGCGGGATCACTCAAGGAAACAACTTCATCGTTCGCCCCAAATGTGCTATGCTGGTGGAAGAGAAGAATAGGGGTTGTACGGGTTCATTTAGCACAACCCCCACACAGGCGTTGACCCACGGAGCGGGCACACCCGACAGTCACTAGTATAGCGGATGGGTCCTCTTGAAGTCAGCATCCATCAGATGGCGCGTCACTTCACACTCCACTTCACACCACACTTGGCGGTGTCGCTGCGCCGGGTCACGCAGAACGGAGAGATCGCTCGTGAAGAGATACTCGTACAGTGAACGTGACTATGCCTTCGGTCAGCTGGTGCTGACGCTGCGCAGCACCATCGGCCTGAGCCAGGCTGCACTGGGTGAGCTGCTGGGGGTCTCCCGGCGCGCGGTGGCCGAGTGGGAGGGGGGCCTCGGCTACCCCAAGGCGGAACGCCTCAAACAGCTCATTAGCCTGGGGGTACAGCAGCAGGCGTTTGCCGCCGGGCGCGAGGAGCAGGAAATCCGCGCGCTCTGGAAGGCGGCGCACCAGAAAGTGCTGTTGGATGAAGCCTGGCTGGCTGACCTGCTCGCTCCTCCTGCGTCCGTCCAGCCTTCCCCACCGGCTGCGCCGCCCGCTGCCCCGGCGGGAGCGGAGCCTGCCGCCTTCCGTCGCGTTGATTGGGTGGGAGCCCTCGACACCAGCCACTTCACCGGTCGCGAGGTGGAAGTGGCCGAGCTCTCGCAGTGGATCCTCGAGGAGCACTGCCGCCTGGTGACACTGCTGGGCATAGGCGGTATCGGCAAGAGTATGCTGGCTTCCTTCCTGGGTAGCCGCCTGGCTGCCCACTTCGAGGCGGTGCTCTGGCGCTCCCTCAGGGACGCTCCCTCCTGCGAGGCGCTGGTCGCCGACTGCATCACCTTCTTCTCCGAGACCCCGCCCGCCGAGTTCCCTGCCTCGCTGGAGCAGCGCATCACGCAGCTGCTCTCGCGCTTGCAGGCGAGCCACTGCCTGCTGGTGCTCGACAACCTGGAGACGCTGCTCGAGAGCGGGGACCGCGCGGGCAACTACCTACCGGGCTACGAGGGCTACGGGCGGCTCATCGGGCGCCTGGCCGAGTCGGCCCACCAGAGCTGCGTACTGCTGACCTCCCGCGAGAAACCCAAAGAAATTGAGCCGTTAGAAGGCACTCGCTCCCCGGTGCGCTCACTGCGCCTCGGAGGGATGGATGAACAGGCCGCCCGAGAGCTGCTCAGCGACAAGGAATTGCGTGGCACGCCTGCCGCCTGGGGGCATCTCGTGGCCAGCTACGCGGGTAATCCCCTGGCCTTGAAAATCGTGGCACAGACGATCTTGGATCTCTTCAATGGCGATCTCGACCGCTTTCTTCAAGAAGGGGAGCTGATCTTCAACGGCGTCCGACCGGTGCTGCGCCAGCAGGTGGGGCGGCTCTCGTCCCTGGAGCACCTGCTGCTCACTTGGCTGGCCGTGCTGCGCGAGTGGACGCCGCTCGACACCCTCTCGCAGGTCCTGCATCCCCGGGTGCTTCGCTCGAAACTCTTGGAGGCGCTGGAGGCGCTCTTGCGGCGCTCGCTCTTAGAACGGGGGCAGCAGGCGAGCTTTGGCCTGCAATCGGTGGTGATGGAATACCTCACCGATGAGTTGGGAGAGCGCCTGAGCGAGGAGATCGTGCTGCGCCATCCGCAGCACCTGCGCCGGGTGGCACTTGCGCAGGCGCAGGCCAAAGACTATGTGCGGCAGACCCAGGTGCGCCTGCTGGTCCATCCCCTTATCGAGCGGCTGCGCGCCGAACTGGGAGCAGACGCGCAGGTCGAAGCCCACTTGCTGCGTCTACTCTCGCAGTTCCGGAGGGAGGACACGGCCACCCAGGGCTATGGTCCCGCCAACGTGATCACCCTACTCACCGCCCTGCGCGGCCACCTGCGCGGCCTGGACCTCTCGCAGCTGGCCATTCGAGGGGCCTATCTGCAAGGCGTCGAGCTGCAAGATGCCACGCTGTCCGGGGCAAGGCTCGAGGAGAGTGTCTTGACCGAGGCCTTTGATGCCATCTTTGCGGTCGCCATCAGCCCCAGCGGGCAGTACTGGGTCGCCGCTGGTCGGCGTGGGGAAGTGCGGCTGTGGCGCGGGGCAGGCCAGACCTTGCACCTGGTCTGGCAAGCGCATACGGATATTGTCACGACCCTCGCTTTCAGCCCGGACGAACGCCTGCTCGCCAGCGGAAGCGCTGATGGCAGCGTCAGGCTGTGGGACGTCGAGAGCGGAGCCGCGCTCTGGTCGGGTGAGCATACCAGCACCACCTCCTGGCTGGCCTTTGCCCCCGATGGAGGCCTGCTTGCGAGTTGCGGATTTGATGGCAGCGTGCGGCTCTGGGACCCGCAGCTGGGCACCCTCCTGCAGGAGGTGGCGCATCCCGGCCCGGTCTACAGGCTGGCCTGGAGTCCGGATGGGCACCTGCTCGCCACGGGCGACGGCGTGGGCACGCTCCGGCTGTGGGAGATCGGGCCGAGTCGCTCAGCAACCTGTGTCGAGAGCCTCGTAGGGCATAGCAGATGGATGTGGGGGCTGGCCTTTGCGCCCGACGAAAGCCTCCTGGCCAGCGCGAGCTGGGATGGCAGCGTCAAGCTCTGGGAGCTGGGAGAGGCAGGCCGCCTTCGCCTGCGCCAGCGGCTTCTGGGGCATACGCAGCAGGTGCAAGCCCTGGCCTGGAGCCCGGATGGAGGCACGCTGGCCAGTGGCAGCTGGGACCACACCATCCGGCTGTGGGATGCGAAGCAGGGCCTCGCTCGGGCGGTGCTGCAGGGCCATCGCGCCGCGGTGCACGGCCTGGCCTTCACGCCCGACAGCCGCCGCCTGCTCAGCGGCAGTGACGATGGCACCATGCGGCTGTGGGAGGTGGAGCGGGGGCAGTGCGTGCGCGTCCTGCAAGGCTACGATGCCTGCCTCTACGACCTGGACTGGAGTCCGGATGGCACCCGGCTCGCCAGTGCCGGCTCCGAGAGCGCGGTGAGCCTCTGGCAGGTGGATAGCCGCGGAGGAGGGGCGCCGCGAGGCGTGTTGCGTGGACATGGCTGGAGCGTGTACGGGGTCGCATGGCGTCCCGATGGAGGCGTGCTGGCCAGTTCCGGCTGGGATAATGCCATTCGGCTCTGGGACGCGGCCACCGGGAGCTGTCTCGAGGTCATCGGCGACCGCGACCACCCCGACACCCTCTTCTGGGGCCTGGCCTGGAGTCCGGATGGCCAGCGCCTGGCCAGCGCCACCCTGGGCCGTGGCGTGCTGGTGTGGGAGGGGGGAGCAGGCGCTCTTCGCTGGATCGGGCGAGAGCTGCCTATCTGGATCCGTCGCCTGGCCTGGAGCCCCGATGGCACGCGCCTAGTCGCTGGGGGCGAAGATGGGCACATCTATGTGTGGGACGCCGCGGGTGGCGGACTGCTCCAGCGGCTGGCGGGGCATCAGGGGGCCGTCATCAGTGTGGCCTGGAGCCCCGATGGCGCGCGGCTGGCCTCCGGGGGTAGCAGCCAGGACAGCGGGGAGCTCTTCGTGTGGGAGGCCCGCAGCGGGGAGCGCCTGTCCACCCTGCGGGGGCTGACGGGGGCGGTCTATGCCGTCGCCTGGCACCCGGTCGGGAAGCTGCTGCTCAGTGGCGGCAGTGACGGGATGCTGCGCTGGTGGGACCTGCCGAGCTGCGAGTGCGTGCGGGTGTGCAAGGCCCATCAGGGGACCATCCAGGCGCTCAAGGTGAGTCCTGATGGCCGTAGGCTGGCCAGCGGCGGCGATGACGGAACAATCAGGCTCTGGGACCTCGAGAGTGGCCAGTCTCTGGGCACCCTACGCCGTGACCGGCCCTACGAGCGCCTCACTATCACAGGCATCCGAGGACTGACCCAGGCCGAGCTCGCCACGTTGCGTGCCCTGGGGGCCGTGGAGGACGAGGCGGATGAGCAGAGCAGCCGCCCCGAGCAGGCAGCCGAGCTCTAGCCGGGGCGGCTGGCTGGCCCACCAGGAGCGCGGGTCACCGGCGGCACTGCGGGGGAGCGAGGCCGATCCAACTGGGTTCCACCTGGACACAGCTCAGCATGCTTGGCAAAACGACGCTTGCTCAAGCGACCTGGTCAGGCTCGGCTATGGGGACACCCACGCTCAATCTCGCGGTCAAGGACCAGGGGTGGTGGTGAGGGACATCTTCGAAGAGGGATGGCAGGGGTGCAAGAGTGGCCTCCAGGTCTCGCGCAGGAGGCCTTTTTTTGACGAGAACCTTCGCCAGGGGGGTGTATTTACACCTTCCAATTCCAGTACCCCAGATGCGGAGCGGGTTGCCCAGGTATGTTCCTACCAGTACTCAAGATTGGGGGCAAGTGCTCATGTTTGAGGGCCAAAGCTGCTCACATTTCAGGGCATTTACCACCCGTTGTTACTCAACCCGCTGAGGGCTCCTGAGGTGCTGTCGTAGACCTGGGTGCTGGTGTATCCCTGCCCGCTGGGGTTGGTACTGGTCGCCGTGGTGGTCACCTGGTTGGCATCGTTGTAGGTGTTCTGCGCCAAATAACGGGGCAGCGAGGTCGTGATGCCCCAACTGGCCGGTAAGGTCCCAAATTGCATCTTAGGAAAGATGGATAGGAGAAAAGTAATACTGGAGCGAAATTGATATATAATGAAACACTTTGAGCATAGTTGAAGCAAGATGAAACGCAACGAAACTCGAAAGACTAGGAATCTTGAATAAGGAGAAGAAAGAAGCTACCCTATTCCCGCGTCGTAATCGCCAGAATCTCGGGCGCTTGCTCAAGCATGCGTGGAGCTACGAGTCGCGTTGTGATCTGGTGAAAGGCTATGCCATAGATGAGAGTCAGGGGAATGGTAATACTCCAGATCCATTCTGCCTGAAAGATAAAGGGTAAGCCGAGTGCTAACGCCACAGGAATCAATAGAATCCCTGCCACCACGAGCATCGCAAACGACATTACCGCCCGCAAGCATCCCGCCTGCGAGGTTTGACCCGTCGCACGGAAGCCTCTTTGCATCTGGCGCACATATTGCGGAAAGTAGACTGAGGTAAAGTTTCCGCAACCTAAGGTCACTCCCATGCCTGCCAACCCTCCAATGAGGACAGGCAGCACAAAATTCCAGGCATGCGATAAGAATGCCCCGATGGAAATGAGCACTACCAACTCCACTATTCCAAGTGTAGCTACCGCGAGATTCTTTCCCCAAAGAATGCGTTGTGGGGTAACGGGAAAGAGAAAGAGGGTGGTGAGGCCCTGCCGTTCTAAACCAAGGGTATTGAGCGAGAGTGTCAGCATGAACAAGAGTACAATCATGGGTGTGATCAGTAATACGTAGCCATTACCACCAAAACGTGAAGAACTGGGATTTAACAGCGGCGCTACAAGGAAGATGGCCACGTAGATCACCGATTGAAACATCATAGCCTTGAGTTGGGGATCACGCCAGAAGTACTTCAATTCCTTGAGAGCCAGAGCTGAGACCTGAGGAGGTATAATGCGTCCCCATATGCTCACGCTTGCTGGCTGAACGCCAGGGGCCACAACGGAAGTTCGTTGAGGGCGCCGGCTGCGAGTGCGAGCAGAGCCACCAACCTCAGATGCACTAAGACTGCGTTGGAGCACGAATTGCCAGAGATAGAGTGAAAATACACTGGTAAGTAGTAACAAACCTAACGAGGCTATGCTCGTTCCCCAATTCCCCTGGACAGCTTGAATGATTGAACGTGCAGCCAAACCAGAAGGCAGCCATTGCAGGAAAGGAGAAAAACTTCCACTTTGTAGATTATCGTACAGGTGCATGATCCTTGTTCCGCCAAGCACAAACTGCTGTATCAGATAACAGGACGAAGTGAAGATTGCGATGATGAGGATACTGAGATCGCGGAAACGCCGACCCTGCAAGACGCGCATGAAAAGCGCCAGTACCAACTGGCTGATTCCAACAACCTGTATGTAAAAGACAAGCATGGTTACGCAGGCTAGAATAAACACAGGTACAGAAACTGCCCAACCTGCGACGACAGCAGCCAATACAAGCACAAGTCCAATGGTGGGAATATCGAGCAGCGTCGAGAATAAGAGACTCACCATTAACTCTGCGCGGGTGAGCGGAAACAAGATTAACTTCGAGGCATCCAGCCCTTCATTGGCAGTAAACTCTAACAGGGGCAGCAAAATCCACAGGAGAAGAACAGCCGTCAGTACCAGGTATAACACTTCAGAGTCGGCGGGAGACGGAAGTAACCGATAGGCAAAAAAGGTACCTACAGCAACTGCACCAGCGAACAACACGATAAACAGCAATATGAAAATGGATCCAATGATGCTGAGTGGATTGCGGGAGTAACCACGAATAAGCGTCTTCCAGCGCAGCCAGAAGAGCCAGCGTAACTTATCCCCATGTATGACCATTGTCACTGCGCTCCTCTCTATTCCAATCAGCTCAAATGCGAAACGCAATATTGCGCTTTTAAGCTGGACAATTCAGTTGTAAGTGCCATATTTTTTCCTCCGTACCTATTTAACGACGTGAGAAGCTTAGTATCAAGTCGTCTGAATTGCGTTCGAGTTAGCTTGTAATGGCTTCGTCTCGAGGTGTATACTGGTGTGAGTTTAGAGGAGTTGAGAGAAGAAAGAGGCAGCCGATCTAAGGCAAAGTCTGCCGATTGCGGGAGGTTCATATGCACATCTTGATGCTCAATGAAACAGAGGTACAGAGACTGCTGGACCTGGACGCGCTCCTGGACGCGCTGGCCGAGGGATTCAAGGCGCTCAGCGAAGGCCTCGTCGATGCTCCGAAACGCAATGGGGTCTCCGTCCCCAATACCGGGTTTTTGCTCGCCATGCCGGCCTACCAGCAGGACCGAGAAGTCACCGTCAAATTGGTCTCCGTTTTTCACAGCAACGAGCGGCTCGGCATCCCTTCGCACCAGGCCCTGATCTGCTTGTTCGATCCTCATACGGGTACTCCACTCTCGATCATGGACGGGACCTACATCACCGCGCTGCGTACGGCTGGAGCGGCCGCACTCTCGACCCGGCTGCTGGCTCGCAAGGACACCCGCGTGCTGGCAATTATCGGCGCTGGGGTTCAGGGCCATTCGCATCTGAAGATGCTTCCCCGCGTGCGGCATTTCTCCGAGATCCGCATTGCATCGCGCCACATAGCGCATGCAGAGCAGCTCGCAGCAACAGATGCCAGAGCACGTGCGGTTGAGACCGCTGAGGAGGCGGTGCGCGGAGCTGATGTCGTGTGCCTATGCACTCATGCAGGTGAACCGGTGATCAGCATCGACTGGCTCGCGCCCGGAATGCATATCACGTCAGTTGGCTACAGGCCTCCGGGAGGAGAACTAGACCCCAAGGTGATCGAGCATGGCCGGCTCTTCGTGGAGACACGGCTTGCCTTCGAGCCTCCACCGGCTGGCTGCGGCGAACTGGCAGATCTGGATCCGAGTGTTGGCACTGAGCTAGGAGAGGTCTTGCTGGGCCGGTACCTGGGACGGCAATCCAAAGATGAGCTCACCGTCTACAAGGCCATGGGGCACGCTTGCGAGGACATGGCTGCAGCGAGCCTCGTCTATCACCGTGCGAAGCAGGAGGGCGCTGGCCGCACCGTGGTGCTCTAAGACGCTGGCGGGGTGGGAAAGGCGTGTGTCACGAGGGTTCGACTTCCTCCGAGAGCATAATGTACCACTAAAAAAATTTGCTCTTTTTGATAGAAGACCCTTATCACCCGGTTATTCAAGCCAGCTTAGATTATGACTCTCTTCATGTGCGCCAACCACGTTGAGGAAGATATCTTCGAGGGTTGCATCTTTATCCTCTCCACTCGCCCTATCGCGCAGCTCTTGCAGTGTGCCTTCGGCTACCAGGATACCCTGGTTAATGATACCAACGCGTGTGCAGAGTCGTTCCACTACTTCCATGATGTGTGATGAGAAGAAGATGGTAGTGCCATGTTGGGTCAGACCGCGCATAATATCACGCATGGTGCGGGAGCTAATGGGATCAATGCCCTCGAACGGCTCGTCGAGGAAGAGAACATGCGGGCTATGAATAAGGGCTGCAGCCAGCGCAATCTTCTTACGCATACCAACTGAGTAATCCACAATCAGCTTATTTGCATCATCTACAAGTGTTAGTATATCTAGAAGCTCTTCTGATCTTTGTTTGATCACGTTGCCTGGCAAGCCGTACATATGTCCGGCAAAGGTGAGAAATTCTTTGCCAGTCAGTCGCTCATAGAGATTGAGATATTCGGGTAATACCCCCATTAGTGCGCGAGCTTGTAGTGGATCTTTCCATACATCGATCCCTCCCACCAGTACGGTTCCGGATGTTGGACGTAGTAGCCCAACCATCATTTTGATAGTCGTGCTTTTTCCTGCGCCATTGGGACCGAGAAACCCATAGAACTCGCCGCGTTTTACTGCCAGGTTGAGATGATTGACGGCTGCTTTCTGTCCAAAAACACGGAGCAGGTCTTGTGTTACGATAGCCTGGTCAGGCGAGATGTTCTGATGGGTTGATTGGAATGGATGCTGAATGATGTGGCCCTCAAGGGTCGATGGGTTAGGATCAGGAATCATGATCGCTTTCTTTCCATACTTTGTAGGCGTATTTCGATGGTTTTTGTCATTATTCAGGTTTCTTTTCTTTTGCGTCGCCTCCGGCGGCGGGGTTGGGAAGAAAAGCGGGACGCGCTTATGCATCCCCCAGATGCGCGGCCCCGCGCCCCTGCAAAGGGCGTTGCTCTCTGCACTCCCTTTCCTATTACTTAGAGCATGTCATCGAAACCTTTGGTTGTCAAGGCAATTAAATGTAATCAATGGTGAGAAATCCAATGGAGAAAGTGCGCTAATTCATCCATTCACCTGGAGCATTGCTGCGGACGTGTACGCCCCCGTCACGTTCTTTCAGGACTTGAGCATCTTTTGCCATGCGTTCTCGTATCTGGGAAAAGGAAGTACGGTGCCAGTAGGCTGCGGGAAATAATCCAACACCGATGGATATAGCTGCTCCTATTTCAGCTCGATTGAATGGGAGATGTGGAGGAAGATGGTATGGTATGTGGGTAAGTATGCCGAGGCGAAGAAACAAGGTAAATACAAAAAATCCTAACTCAAGCAGGCTAGCAGCGATATATGACAGGATTTCGGAGAGGTGCCTTTTACGGAATATACTAGCAAATACTATATTTAGAATACAAAGAAATCCAGTGATAACAAGTGTAAGAGAAATCAAGAAATTGGTCACTAGTGCCTCCTGCTTTTTTAATGATGCGTGAGTGTTAGATTGGAGAAGGCAACCTCGGTTCCCTTCAGGTTTACAAGCATTCCGACGCCACCACTGGCAAATGAGCTATCTTGAAAGGTCAATACTTTCTTGCCATTTACTAACAACGTAAAGTTCTTGCCATTCGCGATGATTTTAAAGGTATTGATACTTTTTGGCCCCTGGCCTTTGTGAAATTCGTTTCCAAACGGATGTTTACCGAGTTTCTTCCAGGAGTTGGTACCGGATCCCTGACTATTATCATATTTCCAAAATTGATACTCGCCACCAGCTTTATTGAGCACTTCCAATGAATAGAAAGTAGTAATCGATTTGCCGTTCTTGTTCTGTATATTGGCACGAAATATCATTCCAAAGGAGTTATTGACAGAGGTATCGTCTCCCTTTATCTCTTCCATAGTCAAGGTATACACAAAAGGACCTTTCAAGATAAGGTCCGGCAGAATAGCTGCCGCCCCCCGAGTATCGTCGTTATCGGTGACGTGGTATGCTCCACCTTTAAAGGCATAAATCATCGAACTGTTAGACATAATAGGCCAATTATGAATATTCCCGGTTAAGGGATCCACAAGAATGATATTCGCCTCCGCGGTTGCAGTAGCCTGTGCTGCCATTGTTGCTCCAACATCAGGAGTTTTGAGGATAGGCACAGCAGTATGGGTCTTTGAATTAGTGAACAGATGTGAAAACCAGAGTGCCCCTGTGCCGAGCAATAATATGACAAGCATAACCATACCAATGATTTTGTAGTTCTTATGTAGGTGAAGCCTCTTACCGAATGCAGCAAGTTGTTCTTTCTTTACAGGTTGTGCTGTTGTATCCGGGGTGGGTATTAACCCTACGCGGTAACGACCAGGTTGACCGGTAACAGGCACATTGACGATTTTTGCCGGGCTTGTCAGTTTAATAATAGCCCCTGTCGTTGCTTGTTCTCCATCCGATATTGCCAACATACTACTGAGATTCGTACTATGATCTGAGAAAACACTAGAATCCTGAACTGGTGCGATTGGACTTAGATGAACCGCAGATATTGGGTGTGACTTTTTTTCGGTTACCGTTTCTTGCTCAGCAGGAGGCAGAAGATTTTTAATGCTTACAAATACTCCAGTTGACGTTTTTGATGATACAGCGGGAAAAGCATTAGAAGATTGGCCTGAAGTCGGACCACCATTTTCAACTGGTATGTAATCTGTGCGCCATTGCGGGTCAAAAAGACTAGAAGGGGTATAGCGATCTGTCGAGGGTATGTCACTTGATAGCCGCAAATCGTTTCGCGATTGCTCCAACTCAGTGTGTGGGGCTGCCAGGGACAGGCGGAATGCTGTAGCAAGGTCCAATGCACGAGTATAACGGTCAGCAGGACTCTTTGCCAAAGCTCGCAGTATAACCTGTTCAGCAGCAGGTAGCAAATCTGTTCGCTTTGAACAGGGCGAAGGTGGAGGTTCTTGAAGTTGTTTTTTTGCCACTTCCGCCAGTGACTCTCCATGGAAAGGTGCAGATCCTATGACCATATGATAAAGGACAGCCCCAAGTGAGTATAGATCCGTTTCTTCCCCAGCTTCTTTTCCTAGGAGCTGTTCTGGCGCCATGTAATCTAACATGCCCGCTTTAAATTGGCGAATCCGTGCAGATTGCTCCTCCGTCATTGTCTTTGACAATGCAAAATCAGTGAAAAGCAGTTTATCATCGATAGTAACCAGGATATTGGAGGGCTTGATTTCCAAGTGGAGAACGCCGTGTTCATGCGCATAATCTAGTGCACCAGCTAATTGATCAAGATAATCCGCAGCTTTTGGCAAAGGAAGAATTTTCTGGGAATTCAGCACACTCTCCAGGGTTCGGACACTTATATATGGCATTACAAGATACACACAGCCATCACGCTCTTCATATTCATAAATGGAGAGAATATGAGGATGTTCGAGCGAGGCAACTGGCTCCATTTCATGTCGAAAGCGCACCAGGAAGTCAATATATTGGAGAGGTTCTAGAGCAGATGCATGCAAAAAGACTTTTACAACGACTTCGCGTTGAGATTGAGACTGTCGAGCTAGGTACACTGCCCCCATACTTCCCAGACCAATAACGCGACGCAGCGTATAGGAACCTAGCTTTTTTCCGACCAGAGCTTCAGCATTCATTCAGACCTACCTCTCATTGCTGCTTATAGGCACTATTCAGCCCGCTACGAGTCAACCCCCATGTTGGTATCTTAGACAATAGAGGCAGCGATGACAAAGTATTTCGCCTGGTACTAAGACAAAAGTACTGACCTCAATTGTTAGTGATCAACATATTCGAGAATGCAACCTCGGTACCTTTGAGATTGACCAGCATGCCTACTGTGCCATTGGTGAAAGAGCTGTCTTTAGCTTTACCGACAGTTTTCCCATTGATCGTAAAGGTAAACGTGTTGCCATTGGCGAAGACTCTGATAGTGTTGATACTGCCTGGACCATGTCCCTGGTGGAATTCATGGCCAAATGCCTGTGACCAGACCTGTGTCCAGGGATTGACAGATGGGCCTTTACTATTGTCATACTTGTAAAACCTGTATTGCCCACCATTGTAATTGAAAACCTCAAAGCTGTAAAAGGTATTAATAGTCTGGTTTCCTTTGGTCTTCTGGCTGTAGCGAAGGATTATGCCATAGGAGTTATCGGTGCTGGTATCGTCGCCTTTAATCTCTTCCATAGTTAAGGAGTAACCTATTGGTCCATTCGGAAGAGTTTGTTGCAAAACAACAGCAATACCGCTATCTCCAAGATTAGTCATATGGTAGGCACCATTTTTAAATACATAGATCTTTGTGCCGCTTGT
>Ga0207684_10004738_pt1 | contig 12756 bp, 12 predicted proteins | sample KBSK5501metaG_FD_184342 | JGI IMG/M metagenome (GOLD analysis project Ga0207684, IMG submission 184342) | Corn, switchgrass and miscanthus rhizosphere microbial communities from Kellogg Biological Station, Michigan, USA - KBS K5-50-1 metaG... | ecosystem: Host-associated > Plants > Roots >...
CACGCCGTCAGAACCGTCGCCGACGGCGAGGCCCTGCTCGGGCCGAGCGCAACCCGCCGGCTGATCGAGGCCTACGTCGGCGGCCAGCAGGCGGCGTCCCCCGCAGGCTTCCCGCTTCCCTCGTCGCTCACCGGCCGGGAGGTCGAGATACTCCGGCTCATCGCCGCCGGCCTGACGAACACCGAGATCGCCGAGCGCCTGTTCATCAGCCCGCTAACCTGCAAATCGCACGTATCGCGCATCCTGACGAAGCTGGACGCCAGGGACCGAACGCAACTGGTCGTCCTCGCCTACGAGAGCGGCCTAATTGTCCCAGGACAAACCGACGGTCTTCCCGGAGTACCTACGCAAGGTTCATGACCGTCTTGCACGCCGCCTAAGCTGCGCAAGGCTGCCGAGCGCGACGTGCGTATTGGCGATATATGAGGCCCCGTTCCGGGGCCGATCTTGGTTGCCGGCGCTGACCGGATGGGATCTCCACCGTTGGATCGTATGGTCGGGCCCGCGGTGCCGGTCCACATCGGCACCCCAGCCCCGGCGACGGCGCAGTTCGAGAAGGTGCGCAGGCTCGAGTTGGACGCCCCGCTCACCTGCCTTCTTTACGAAGTCGTCCGGCGACAGGAGGGCGTTCTGGGTGAACGCCAACGGAAGATCCAGGAGCTGCGTGGGAGCACAGAATGCTCCAGTGGTTGCCCCCACGGCATGGGCCAGCCCATCCGCCACGTCCACTGCGGCGTTCTCGCGGGCTGCTGCTTGGTGCCGATCTTGAACGCCTCCTGCCGCGCTTCCGGGTCGGATCCCGCGGACGAACCACGGACAAAAGATCAAGAAGGCCTGACCGCCTCCTGGCGATCAGGCCTCTGACCTGGACTTCCTAGTAGCGGGGGTAGGATTTGAACCTACGACGTCTGGGTTATGAGGACAGAGGGGCACCGTTCAACCCAAGACAACATCCCACGAGCACGGCCGGCACGTTCCGGCAGCCGGGGCCACAACCGGGCTGGCGTCGCAACGTCTGCGGGCCTGTTTGACGGTGGGGCAACCGGACGGCCCAACGATGGGTGCATGGAACCAGGGCGGATTACGGTAGACCGCCAGATCATGGGTGGCGTTCCCTGCGTGACCGGTACCCGTATCCCGGTCGCCACGGTCGTCGGCCTGGTGGCCAACGGGCTCACTACCGGTGAGATCGTTGCTGAGTACCCGCAGCCAACCCTGGCCGACGTGCAGGCATGCCTGGAGTACGCAGCGCGTGCTGTCGATGAACGTGAGCTTCCGGTCCGGCTCACGGCGTGAGGTTCCTGATCAATGAATGCCTGCCGCCCCCGATGGCGGTGCTGTTGCGCGGCGCAGGCGGCGACTCGTTAGCAAACTCGTTGAGCAGAGCGGTGGCCTGACCTGCGATCCCGCTACCCATCCCCCGTCTTCCCGCAGCTACCATCCTCGGGTCGCAGCCCCTGTGTCACGGCTCGCGAGGTGCGATGCACCATGATGGGTGCCGCCTCGCCCTAAGTCAGTTCAAGTCCTCTGTCAGGGAAGTCTTTCGCATTCGCTAGTGTTCTGAGACACTAGAGGATGTCGCACAAGTATTCCGAGATGGAAAGAGTTCCAGGGCGGGTGAGGCGATCCAGTGACTGAACCACAGGTTCTCAGTGTCCATGAGGCTGCCGAAGCCCTAGGCGTCAGCATGCAACGAGTGCGCCAGATGCTGCATGCTGGGCAGCTCGCCGCTCGGCGCTCATCGGCCGGATGGTTGATACCGGCGGACAGCGTCGTGGGTCGTGCCAAGAATCTTCACCGGGGACGGCCTGCCGAACCGCAGACCGCCTGGGCCGCAATCGGCCTGCTAGCCGCTGCGGCCGAACTGGCTTCGCGGAAAGCGCCAGATGGCCCTGTACCTATGGCGCCGGTGGTTGCTGACCGAAAGCTGCGCCATCGCGTCCTGCTGATGCTCGCTGCCATGCCAGATCCGGTTGCTGATGAAGCACCGTGGAGGCGGTTGCTGTCCTCCCGCGGCCAGGTACGCAGGTTGTGGATACACCCCGGCATGCTTGAGCGGCTGGCTGCTGATCCGAAGGTTTCCAACAGCGGACTTCGCGCAGCGGCTGCGGGGACAGATGGCCTAGCAGGGGGACCAGATCGGCTGGAACTATATGTCGGTGCCGGAGATGCGGACGCTCTCATCCGCCGATATCGGATGCGCGATGATCCTCACGGGCAGGTGAAGCTCGTGATCGTGCCCGCCAGCGTTCCCGCTGAGCTTTCCCCCATCCCCAACAGCCTGGTATCCGCTCCTGCGGCCTCCGCTGATCTGCTTGAGGAAGATGATGCCCGAGCCCGCCATGCGGCAATCGAGCAGTTGCAGTTCTCTCAGCGCGCTCTGCACGCGATCGGATGGCTAGACAGAGCCACCGCTACGTTGGCAAAGAAACAAGAAGGTGTCCAAGGAGCCGCGAATCGGAGCTTGCCTTCCAGCGAGGTAGCCCCGAAGGGCCATCTGGCAAGCAACGAGGAACCAGGTCACAGGAAAAATCAGCGGGCCATGGCGGGCAATGCAGCCATTGAGGCCGCGGCCAGCCACGGCGTTACGTCGGCGGTCTCGTGAGCCCAGTTATTCTTACCTCGATGACGCCAGCACAGGAGGAAGGCTGGCGGATCCTGCTCGATCTATACCAGGACTTTCCTGCTGGCTGGTGCCTTATCGGTGGCCAGATGGTATGGCTCTATGCACGTGAAAGCGACATCGAGCCGCCTCGGATAACCGAGGACGTTGACGTCGTAGTCGACGTCAGAGCTGATCAGCAAGCAATCCGGCGCATGTGCCGCTGGCTGGAAGCCGCAGCCCGTGACTTTGAACTTGACGGACTGAGCCCCGATGGCATCGGCCATCGCTATGTTTCTCGTTCCTACAACGGGCCAGGGCGCGTTCTATTCGACGTCCTAGCGCCGGACAATGTCGGCACCCGCGCTGACCTCACCACCACCCCGCCAGCCCGTACCGTCTCTGCGCCTGGCACCCGCGCTGCTCTCGATGCCTCCGAGCGCGTCGAGATCCTCGTCGGCGGGCGAACAGGGTATGTCCTGCGCCCATCCTTGCTCGCCGCAATTCTCGCAAAAGCGGCAGCGACGACCATCCCAGTCCGAGAGAATCCAGACCGCGACTGGGCCGACGTCGCGTTCCTGCTCAGCCTTGTTCCCGATCCGGCAGCTGCAACTGCCGATCTAACCGCCTCACAAAAACGCCACCTGGCCACCATAAATGCGCTACTTGATGAAAAGCATCCGGCCTGGCGATCTCTCGGTGACCGCGCCCGTATCGGCTATACCACGCTGCAGTTCCTGCTTGACGCATGAATTCGCCTCAATCCAAGGCAAGGCGCACGAAAATCCGCTACGCACGGTAAACGTGATAGCGGCGCCCTGATCGCTTGTCGGCGCTCACGTAATTCCCCAGGTCTGAGGGGTTAGCGCTCACGTAATTCCCCACCCCGCTCACGTAATTCCCCATGGGGATGACGTGCGTGTCGTGGTGGACCTGGCCATCGAGAAGGAGCAACCTTCCCTCCCGTCCGTGACGAGGGCGGGGGGCCGATGGCAAGGAGGACGTTCGACGTGATCGACGTCACCGAGATACTCATGCACTGGCATGCGGGCCGGTCGAAGAACGAGATGGCCGCGAGCCTGGGGGTGGACCGCAAGACGCTGCGCAAGTACATCGCTCCCGCCGAGGGTGCGGGCATCGCCCCGGGCGGGCCTGCGAAGAGCGAGGAAGAGTGGGCGGATCTGGTGCGGGGCTGGTTCCCGCAGCTGGCTGATACCCGGCTGCGGCAGGTGACCTGGCCCGCGATCGCCGTGCATCACGACTACATCACCGCGCAGCTCAAGGCTGGCGTGCGGATGTCGACAATCCACCAGCGGCTGCGCGATGAGCGTGGCCTGGCCGTCAGCGTCCAGAGCTTCCGCCGGTATGTCGCGGCGAACGTGCCGGAGGAGACCCGCCGCGCGCAGGTCCGGGTCTGGGATCCGCGCCCGGCCGAGGCGGGGGAGCAGGCGCAGATCGATTACGGGCAGCTGGGCCGCTGGCTGGACCCCCTGACCGGGAAGCTGCGCACGGTCTGGGCGTTCGTGATGGTCTTGTGCTGCTCGCGGCACATGTTCGTGCGGCCGGTGCTGAAGATGGACCAGCGCGCGTGGACCGAGTGCCATGTCGCGGCGTTCGCGTTCTTCGGCGGCGTCCCGGCCCGGCTGGTCCCTGACAACCTCAAGACCGGGGTGGACAAACCAGATCTTTACGACCCGAAGATCAACCGGTCCTATGCCGAGCTCGCCGCGCACTACGGCTGCCTGGTCGACCCCGCCCGCGCTATCAAGCCCCGCGACAAGGCGAGGGTCGAGCGCCCGATGCCGTATGTGCGCGACAGCTTCTGGCGGGGCCGGGAGTTCACCTCGCTGGAGCAGATGCAGGCCGGGGCGGAACGCTGGAGCGCCGAGGTCGCCGGCCGGCGGGCGTGCCGGCCGCTGGAGGGCGCCGAGCCGGCGGCGGTGTTCGAGGCGGTGGAGAAGGACGCGCTGCGGCCGCTGCCGTCCGGGTCGTTCGTGCTGGCTACCTGGGCGCGGGCGAAGATCGGCCCGGACATCCACGCCCAGGTCGACCGGGTGCTTTATTCGGTGCCCTGGCAGCACATCGGCAAGACCGCGGACGTGCGCGTCACCACGACGATGGTGCAGTTTTTCATCGGCGGGCAGCTGGTCAAGGCCCACCCGCGCAAGGTGCGCGGCAAGCAGACCGACTTCGGTGACTACCCGCCGGAGAAGATCGCGTTTCATATGCGCACCCCGGCCTGGTGCCGCCGCCAGGCCGCCGCGATCGGCCCGGCGTGTGAGCAGGTCATCGGCGGGCTGCTGGCCGACAACGCGCTTTACCGGCTGCGCGCCGCCCAAGGGGTGATCGGCCTGGCCGACCGGCACGACCCCGGCCGGCTGGACGCCGCCTGCGCGAAGGCGATCACCGCCGGGGACCCGTCCTACCGGACCGTCAAGGGCATCCTGGCCGCCGGTGCCGAGGCTGACACGCTACCCGCGGCCGCCGGGGACGGCGGCGCCGCGGCGTTCCTGCACGGCCCGGCGTCGTTCGCGAACGTCATCCCCCTGCCCGGCACGCTCACCAGCGACACGGTCCGCCCGGCCAGCACCACGCAGGCCACGCCATGAACCCCGCCACCACGAGCACCGCCGCGCAGGACAGCGCCGGGCTGCTGCCGGCCCGGCCGCTGGCCGCCCAGGCCCACGCGCTGCGCGCCGCCGCTGCGTTCATCGAGCGCACCGGCCTGGCAGGCCTGTCCGTCACCGCCGATGACGACGGGATCTGCATCACCGTGCCCCGGTCCGCGGGCAGCCCGGCCGCGCGGGCAGGGACGGTCACCTACCTGGCCGCTCTCACCGGCGCACCCTGCCCGCAGCACAGGGACTACCCGTCCTGGGCCTGGGTCAGCACCATCGGGCGCATCGCCGGGCACCACGCCCGCATCTCCACCACCATCGAACCCGACGAACAGGAAACCGCATGACCACCGTCACCGTCACCGACCGCAGCGCCCTGGCCGCCGCGCTGCGCGACCTGAAACTGTCCGGCATGCTGGACACCCTCGACGCCCGGCTGGCCCAGGCCCACGCCGGCGAGCTCGGCCACCTGGACTTCCTGCAGGTCCTGTGCCAGGACGAGATCTCCCGCCGGGAAACCACCTCGCTGCAGCGGCGGCTGCGCCAGGCCCGGTTCGAAGAGCAAGCCACCCTGGAAGGCTTCGACTTCGGCGCATCCCCGAAGGTGCCCGCCGCCCAGATCCGCGACCTCGCCGCCCTGCGCTGGCTGCACGCCGGCGAGTCCGTGATCTTGTATGGCCCGGTCGGCGTCGGCAAGAGCCACATCGCCCAGGCCCTCGCGCACCTGGCCATCCGCTCCGGAGCCGGCGCCCGGTTCCTCAAAACCAGCAGGGCACTAGCCAGCCTGGCCGGCGGGCACGCCGACCGCACCTGGGACAAACGGCTCCGCGAGCTCACCGCCCCCGCCGTCCTCATCCTGGACGACTTCGCCATGCGCGAGCTCACCGCCACCCAGGCCGACGACCTGTATGAGCTGATCACCGAACGAGCCGGGAAATCCATGATCTTGACCAGCAACCGGGCACCCGCCGACTGGTACCCCCTGTTCCCCAACCCCGTCGTCGCCGAATCTCTCCTCGACCGGCTCATCAATACCAGCCACCAGGTCTTCATGAACGGCCCCAGCTACCGCCCCAGCAAACGCCCCGGGCGTGTCATCCCCACCGGGACCACGACCAGCAACTAAAATCACAATACGGCCAGGACCTGGGGAATTACCTGAGCACAGCCCCTGGGGAATTAGGTGAGTGCCCACAACCAGGACGGCGGAAACGGCACCTGAGTCCCGCTCTGCACGGACGGTGGTGACCCGGCCCTGCGCACAGCGCCGGTTCCGTCTTTGGCAGCACAGGCGCCGCCGACTGGGGCCCTGGGCGGATAGGCACTTGCGCTGCCGCTCATCGGCGTATGTCCTCCTGGCCTCAGCCCTGGCCACGGTCTCCGCCGGGGGTCAGATGCCAGTCCCGGTTATTTCGACAAGGAGACCATCGGCCACGGTCAAGGGCTAGACCGAAGATCGCATAGCCCTATGCACCGTTTGCATAAGCTCAACGACGCGGCGTGATTAGCCGATCAGACTTTCCTGATACGGCAAACAGCTACTCGACCTCTGGCGGGGATCACGGCAATGGGCGGATACGGGAATGTGCGCTACTGCCGGACATGCGGCACCCGCTTAGCCCGTGGCAACCGCCTGACCCAGTGCGCACCCTGCCAGAAGCAGGCCCTTAGCCTCGCGCTTGGACCCTCAGATCTCCCGGCCGGCTTCTGGGACACCAGCCTCATGCGCGAAGCCCTGGCATCCTGGCACTTCGGCCAGGTTATCCGCGCCTACCGGCACCACCCGCACCATGGCCCGCGTCCGCTCTCCCAGGAACTGGTAGCCGGCTGGCTCCGGCTGACCCAGACGCAGCTCAGCCGCGCCGAGAACGGCCCACCTGTCAAGGATCTTGACAAGCTCACCCACTGGGCGCAAAAGCTCAAGATCCCGGCCCGTTATCTGTGGTTCCAGCTACCCGGCGCGGTGTCTCACGAGGCGGCGGACAGCGAGAAGTTGCTGTCCAGCGCTCTCAGTCCAGCGGGCCCCCCGCCGCTCCTGCCCGCCTATACCGGGCCGCAGCCGCCCGACGATGGCTCGGACACCGCGGCCATGCGGGCCTTCCGCGCAGCCGATCTCCAGGTCGGCGGCGGTCATCTCTACCCGACCGTGGTGAACTACCTGCAGACGGTAGTGGCACCGCGGCTCTTCGGCACGGCAACGGGCGGGCCGGGAGTTTTCGCGGCGGCCAGCGCCCTCACCGAGATGGCCGGCTGGATGGCTCACGACGCCGGCCGTGACGAGCCCGCGCAGCAACACTTCTCTCGGGCGCTCGATCTCGCTGGGGCTGGGAGTGACATCCAGCTCAGCGCCCATATCCTGGCAAGCATGAGTCACCTGGCGCTGCACCAGGGCCGGGCTAGGCACGCTGTCCAGTACGCCCAGCAAGGACAGCAAGCTCACGGCGCAGATTCACCAAACCCTGCACTAGCCGCCCAGCTGTTGACCATGGAGGCCCGCGGACTCGCCGCCCTGCCGCAACCCGAGCCCGCCGCGTGCGGCGAGGCCTTACTGCGCGCCGAGAAGATGCTGGGCAAGGAACCTGCCGAGCAGCCATCACCTTGGATCAGCCGGTTCGATGAAGGCTCGCTGGCCAGCGAAGCCGCCCGCTGCATGCGCCAGCTCGGTCAGATGGCAGCCGCCGCACGCCAGGCGCAGCGCATCCTCGAGCTACGGCCAGGCAGCCATACCCGCAGCCGCGCCTTCGGGCAGCTCCTGCTGGCCGACGTCCTAATCGCCCAGAGCGAGCCCGAGCAGGCCTGCGCCCTCATCCAGGACGTTCTCGACGCGACCCAGTCGCTCAGTTCCTACCTGGTAATCCAGCAGCTCGGCGGGTTGGCCCGGCTCCTAGCGCCCTATCAGGCAAACCAGGCCGTCTTCGTCTTGCGTACCAGCTTGCACGCTGCCCTGCGCCAGCGGCTCTGGCTCTACCCCTGGCTGGCCCCAGCTGGCCAGCACGGCAGCACGCCCGCGAAACAAGGCCCATGACCGGCGACATACCGCTCTACGAGCGCGACCCTGACGCCTGGCAGGCGCTCCTGGCCGAAGGCAATGCCACCCAGCCCCGCAAGCGGGTCGGCGCCGACGTGCTCATCCGCGACGAGCACGACCGCATCTTGCTCGTCGATCCCAGGTACAAGCCCGACTGGGACTTGCCCGGCGGGATGAGCGAAGCCAACGAGCCACCAGCCCAAACCGTGCACCGCGAACTGAAAGAGGAACTGAACCTCGACCTTCACGCCGGACGGCTGCTCTGCGTCGACTGGGTATCACCGCACGGCCCCTGGGACGACTCACTGATGTTCATCTTTGACGGCGGGACCTTGACCCACGGGCAGATAGTCGGCCTCAAGCTTCTCGACGGCGAACTGCGAGCTTATGAGTTCTGCACCGAGGAGGACATCGCAGCGCGGCTGCGCCCGTACGTGTGGCGGCGAGTGGCCGAAGCACTCGAAGCGCTGAAAACCGGAGAACCACGATACCTGCAGGACGGGCGCCCTCCGCCCTAATCTGCGCTGTGAGGATGCCCAGGCGGGCTTCCGGAACGTCGGAGTGTTGTGACCGGTGGCCTTCAGCAGCGACACAGCCTGGTTGAGGTTCACGACGTGCGCCGGACCAAATCAGCCGCGCGGACGAACTCTCTGAGCGCCTCACGGAGGGAGAATCGGGTGGGCCCGGGTGTCACTGCCAGGCATGCCGGGTTCCACTATCCAGCTGGCCATGGCACCGAGCAGGCCGGAACGGTTCTGCCCAGCGGCCTGGCGGTCCCCGCAGACCGCCCGAAATCGTTAATCTCGATCGTGCGGATCCAGAACGAGGCGGTAGGCAAATCGGCTATCAATGACTACAGGAGAGTGGCGCGGGCAGGAGGCGGGCGGCGTGGAGCCGATAGTCGAGGTTGACCGGATTGACGGGAAGTCCAGGAGCGTCCGGGAACTCTTCGTGGGCCGCCGCTACAGCGTGGACTACTACCAGCGCGAGTACGGATGGTCTGAGGCCAACGTGCGGGAGCTGGTTGATGACCTGGCGAGCCGGTTCCTGGGGTGCTGGGAGCCTTCGCATGAACGATCCGAGGTCGCGGGCTATCGGCCGTACTTTCTCGGCCCGATCGTGACGGACAGCCGCAAGGGCACGCTCTTCCTGGTGGATGGTCAGCAGCGTTTAACTACCCTCACGCTGCTACTCATCTGGCTGTACCATCTCCAGCAGGGACGAGCCGACGAGGACCGCGTGGACGTACGCGATCTAATCGCCTCCCACCGGTTTGGCCGGTACAGCTTCGTCCTGGAGGTCGAGGAACGCGTCGAGTGCATGAGTTCGCTGCTCGAAGACCACGTTCTGCCAATGCCAGACGATGACGATTCTGTCACCAACCTGTGGAACCGATACGAAGACCTGAGGCAGTTCTTTCCCGGAGAACTAAAAGGCCAGGCCCTGCCCTTCTTCGTAGACTGGCTCCTTGAGCGTGTCATAATCGTCGAGATCGCCACGTCAGATCCAGAGATGGCCATCGAGATCTTCGAGTCGATGAACGACCGCGGGTTGCGGCTGACCACCACTGACATGCTCAAGAGTTACCTGCTCGCTAGCATCCGGGACACGGATCTCATCGAGCAGGCTAACCGGCTATGGCGAGCACGCGTCTCCGAACTGTGTGCGGCCGAGGGAAAGACCGAAACCGATTTCATCAAACACTGGCTGCGCGCAAAATACGCTGAGACCATCCGCGAGCGCCGGAAAGATGCGGTACCCCTTGACTTCGATGTCATCGGCACCGCGCCACACAAGTGGGTCCGCGACGAACGCGACAACATGGGACTGCGGAAGGCTGGCGATTTCGCTGATCTCATCAACAGGGACTTCAAGCGCCTGTCGGCCCGGTACCTGCAACTCCTGGATGCAGCGTGGACACTTACTTCCGGTTTCGAAGACGTGTACTATAACGCGTGGAACGGCTTCACGCTCCAGTTTCCCCTCATCCTGGCTGCGGTGACCCCGGTCGACGATGACGAGGTATTCCAGACTAAGGTACGCATGGTGGCCGGCTTCATCGACCTGTTCGTGGCCAGGCGCATGGTCAGCTTCCGTAACTTCGGCTACAACACCGTTCAGTACACGATGTTCAATCTGATCAAGGAGATCAGAGACCTCGACCCAACCGAGTTGGCGGATACGTTGGGGAACCGAGTCGCCGATCTAGAAGGTGATTTCTCCGCAACAGAAAATTACCGGCTGCACCAGCGCAATAGCAACCAAGTGAAATACTTGCTTGCCAGAGTGACGGCGTGGCTTGAGAGTGAATGCGGCGGCATCACCACGTTCGCTGATCTTGTCGATAGAGGCAGGAAGGACGCATTCGAGATCGAGCACATCTGGGCCAACCACCCAGAGCTGTATCCTGAGTTCGGCACCGAGCAAGAGTTCGCTGATCAGAGAAACAAGTTCGGGGCGTTGCTCCTACTTCCCAGGTCATTCAACGCGAGTTACGGCGCTAAACCATACAGTGAGAAATTGCCGCACTACTTCTCACACAACCTACTTGCCAGGTCACTCCATCCGCGCTGTTATGAAAATAACCCCCGTTTCATCCAGTTGATCACTGAACGGAGGCTTCCCTTCCAGCCGTATCCAGCTAGCTTCACCTCGGCTGATATAAAGCAGCGACAGTCGCTTTACCAGGCGATCTGCGAGACTATCTGGGATCCTGCCAGCCTGGGCCTGACTGTCCCCGACCGCCCAACAGCCGAACCATCCTCGCAGCGGCACTACGGCGTCTCGTTCAGGCAGCTTGTCGCGGCTCGCCTTGTTGCTCCCGGGGCCATCCTCACAGGCTCCCGCTCGGGCCTGCAGCGAACCGCCGCTGTGACGGCGGACGGCCGGATCAGGCTGAATGATGGCGCTGAGTTCGACAGCCCATCGGCGGCGGCTTGCGCCGCGCTACATGTCCGGTCCTGGAACGGGTGGGACTTCTGGCGGGTTGTCACGGCCAACGGCCCCGTCCGGCTGTCCCGTATACGGCAGGACTATCTCCAGAACGGCGACCCGCCCGCGGAGGACGGCTAACGCGCAGGGACGCTGACCCGCCCGCGGCCGAGCAGCACTGTGGAAGCGTCGGGCTACCGACGGTTACGGGGGCGTTCCGGGCGGTCCGGCCCTAAGCTGCCGTAAGGCCCGACATGAAGGATGGCGTAAGTGCGGAAACTGACATTGCCCCAGTTGGAGCGGCACTTGTTCGCGGCCGCGGACATCCTGCGCGGGAAGATGGATGCTTCGGAGTTCAAGGAGTACATCTTCGGCATGCTGTTCCTGAAGCGGGCCTCCGATGAGTTCGAGGCCGCCCAGGAGGCGGTGATCGCGAAGATCGAAGCCGAGGGCCGCAACCGATCCACCGCCGAACTGCGCGCAGACTCACCGACCTACTACGCGGACACGTTCTTCGTCCCGCCCGCCGCTCGCTGGGAACACCTGCGCGACGAGCTGCACCACATCGTCGGCGACGGGCTGAACAAAGCCCTAGGCGCGCTGGAGGATCATAACTCGGCGCTGGAGGGCGTGGTCCAGCACATCGACTTCACTCGTACCGTCGGCCAGTCCAGGATCCCCGACCGCAAGCTCCGCGACCTGATCACCCACTTCTCCAAGTACCGCCTCCGCAACGAGGACTTCGAGTTCCCCGACCTGCTCGGCGCGGCGTACGAGTACCTGATCGGCGAGTTCGCCGACTCCGCCGGCAAGAAGGGCGGCGAGTTCTACACCCCCCGCTCGGTGGTCCGGATGATGGTGGAGCTGGTGCAGCCAAAGGTCGGCATGTCAGTGTATGACCCGTGCTCGGGATCGGGCGGCATGCTGATCCTGTCCAAGGACTATGTGGAGGAGCACGGCGGCAACCCGCGGGACCTGCACCTGGCCGGCCAGGAGTACAACGGCAGCGTCTGGTCGATCTCGAAGATGAACCTGCTGCTGCACGGCATCCCCGACGCCGACATGCAGAACGGGGACACTCTCGCCGAGCCGATGCACGTCCACGGCGGCCAGCTCGACCGGTTCGACCGGGTGCTGTCCAACCCGCCGTTCTCGCTGAACTACGACCGCGACGGGATGCAGCACCCGGAACGCTTCCAGTGGGGCTGGGCACCCGAGGGCGGCAAGAAGGCCGACCTGATGTTCGTCCAGCACATGGTCTCGGTCCTCAAAGGCGGCCGGGGCATCGCCGCGACCGTGATGCCGCACGGGGTGCTGTTCCGTGGCGGCGCCGAACGCGATATCCGCACCCGGCTGCTGGACGACGACATCATCGAGGCGGTCATCGGCCTGGCCCCCAACCTGTTCTACGGCACCGGCATCCCCGCCTGCGTCCTGGTCCTGCGCGCCCCGGGCACCAAGCCAGCGGAACGGGCTGGGAAGGTGCTGTTCATCAACGCCGACGCCGAGTTCGCCGCCGGACGCGCGCAGAACTACCTGCTCCCGGAGCACGCCGAGAAGATCGTCTCTGCCTACCG
>Ga0207684_10004740_pt1 | contig 12752 bp, 13 predicted proteins | sample KBSK5501metaG_FD_184342 | JGI IMG/M metagenome (GOLD analysis project Ga0207684, IMG submission 184342) | Corn, switchgrass and miscanthus rhizosphere microbial communities from Kellogg Biological Station, Michigan, USA - KBS K5-50-1 metaG... | ecosystem: Host-associated > Plants > Roots >...
CGGAGGTGCTCCTCATACACCGACCGACAACGATGGCGTTCGCCGCCGGCATGCACGTCTTCCCGGGCGGCCGCGTCGACGCCGCAGATGCCGATCCACGGCTCGCGCGCCTGTCGGTCCGCACCGCGATCGAGGCCGGCCGGGCGGTGGGCGACAACGCGTCGCCGGACGAGGCCCTCGCGATCCACCTCGCCGCGATCCGCGAGCTGTTCGAGGAGGCCGGCGTCCTGCTGGCCGAGGGGGCGATCGACGCACGGGCGATCGCGCGCGCCCGCTCGCGGTTGCTCGAAGGTGCGGGGCTCACCGATGCGCTCGACGGGCTCGACATCCGCCTGCGAACCGATGCGCTCGTGCCCATCGCCCACTGGACGACGCCGCCGTTCATGCCGCGTCGGTTCTCGACGTGGTTCTTCGTGGCCGACCTGCCGCCCGGCGCCGAGCCGACGTTCGCTGGGGACGAGGTCGTCGCCCATCGCTGGGTGTCCCCCCAAGCCGCGCTCGAGCAGCTCGCCGATGGTGCGATCGAGATGTGGGTCCCGACGAGCTCGGTGCTGCAGCGGCTGATCGAGACCGGCGCGACGGGCGCGTCGCAGCTCCGCGACCGAGTCGCGATCACCCATGCGCCACCGCCGCGCGTCGTCGAGGACGGGCCGGCGGTCGTTCGCCTTGCTTTCGGTGGGGTCGGGGCGCTCCCGGGTAGCGTTGGCGAGGCCACGCTGCACGGCCGGCGGGAGCTCGTGCTCGTCGACCCCGGGGATCCGTCGGACGCGGCGCTCGAGGCGATCGCCGCCGCGGTCCGCGACCGAGCTGGTGCGATCCGGATGGTCGTCCTGACGGCGCCGGTCCCGGATCGAGCCGCGGCCTCGGAGGCGGTGGCGATCCCGCTTGGCATCCCGATCCTCGTCGCGCCCGGGGCGGGACGCCATCTGCCCTATCGCGTCGAAGAGGCGATCGACGGTCAGCGTCTCCCTGCCGACGTCGACGTCCGGGTCCGCCTCGGGCCGCCGGGGAGCGGCCGCCTCGAGGTGATCGCGGGCTCAGCGGGGGAGTGAGGCGCCCAGGTTCCGCAGGAGGTTGAGGCCCGCCGCCACTTCCGCGCTCGGGGCGTACGGGCCCGGCATCAGGAAACACGGCCGGCCCGACAGGGCGACCCCGACGAGCTGGCCCCAGGGCTCGGACAGGGAGCGGCCGGCGGCGATCTCGGCCGCCCGCTTGTAGACGAACACGACCGCCGCCGGCCGCCAGATCGCGATCTTCTGCCAGAGCGGACCGACGCCTGCGCGGAGCTCCGAATCCGTCGCGGTGTCCCTTGCGGACGGCACCTTGCGAAGGTCGCTCAGGCCGTGGCCGGCAGCCACGAGCATGTCGTCGGCTGTCTCGATCGGGGTGTCCCGCGGGAGGATCTGGGCCACGATCAGGCGCTCCCAGAACGCGCGTCCGAGCCGGCCCTGGAAGTAGTGGCCGGCGGCGACGCTGACCGGCGACGGGTTGAGCCCGACGAAGAGCAGGCGATCGCGCAGCGGCGGCAGGTCGGCGAGGGTCTCGACGGCGACGCCGTCGATCTCGATCGTCGTCCGATGCGGACCCGGGCCGGGTCGCTCGAGCAGGGCCGACAGCTCGTCGGCGCGGTCGTCCGTCACGCCGCCGAGTCTACCCGGGCCCGGTCAGCCGATATCCGAGACCGTATTCAGTCGCGATGTAGGGGTCCCCCGGCGCGACCGAGTCGAGCTTGAGCCGAAGGTTGCGGATCGTCATCCGCAGCAGGTGGACATCGGCGTCATAGCCCGAGCCCCAGACCGCCGCGAGCACCTGACGATGAGCCACCAGCTGCCCGGCGTGCTCGACGAGGTAGGCGAGCAACCGGAACTCGGTCGGGGTCAGACGGACGTCCTCGCCGCGCAGCCGGGCCCGGTGGTCGTCGAGGTCGATGACGAGATCGCGGTGCTGGAGCCGCCGCGGGCGATCGGGGGTCGGCGTCGACGCCCGTCGCAGGGCGGCTTCCACGCGAGCGACCAGCTCCGGGAAGCTGAGCGGCTTCGTGATGTAGTCGTCGGCACCGAGCTTCAGGCCGCGGACCTTGTCGGCCTCGGAGCTGCGGGCCGTCACCAGGATGATCGGGACCCGGCTGAATTCGCGGATCCGCTCGATCACCTGCCAGCCGTCGAGCCCCGGCAACGAGAGGTCGAGGATCACGAGATCGGGATGCGACTCGTAGAACCGGCGGAGGGCGTCGTTACCGGTCGGGGCGGCCAGCGCCTCGTACCCGGCGCGCCCGATCCACATCGCGAGGAGCGCGGCGAACTCGGGCTCGTCCTCGACGATCAGGATCCGCTCAGCCACCGACCTGTCCCCGCGTGGTCGGGCGCGCATTCGACACGCGTGGTCCGGCGGGCGCGTGCTCGCGCCGCCCGGCCAGGATCGGCAATGTGAACGCCACGCGCGTTCCCGGTCGCTCGTCCGGCCGGTCGCCGATCGTGAGGGTCCCGCCGTGCGCCTCCACGAGCCGGCGGCAGATATACAGGCCGAGCCCCGTGCCGGGGATCCGCGACTCGCGAACGTTCCAGGCCCGGTGGAACGGCTCGGCCACGAGCGGCCGGTCGGTCTCCGGGACGCCGATCCCCTCGTCGTCGATCTGGACGACGAGCCAGGCGCCGCGGACCTCGGCGCCGATGACCACGGGGGTGTCGTCCGGCGCGTACTTCAGCGCGTTTCCGACGAGATTCTCGAGGATCCGCCCGACCCGGCTCGCATCGACCTCGATCGGCGGAAGGTCCCGGGAAAGGTCGGTCTCGAGCCGGCGATCCTCGCCCGTCAGCTCGAGATCGCCCCGAAGGCGGGCGACCATGGCGGCGAACGAGACCGGTGCGCGCTCGAGGATCAGCGGATCGGCGTCCAGGTGGGTCGCGTCGAGGATCTGGCTGACGAGGTCCCCGAGACGGGTCGTCAGGCCCTGGATCCGCTCCAGGAACTCCCGCTGCTGCTCCGCCTCCAGGTCGAAATGGAGGAGGGTCTCCGCGTAGCCGCGAATCAAGGCGATCGGCGTCCGCAGCTCGTGACTCACGGTCGCGACGAAGCCCTCGCGGAGCTGGTCCAGCGCCTCGGCCGCGCTCAGGTCGCGGAGGATCGCGGTCGCGCGGACGCCGCCCGGCCGGGACATCCCCGGCGAATAGCCACCCGCGACCTTGATCGGGCCCTGCGGCCCGCGGACGGCCGTTTCCCGGTACGCAATCGGGGCGCCGGTGCGGATCGTCTCGGCGAGCGGGCAATCGGCCATCCGGTGACCGCCGGCGGCCTCGCAGCCGAGGGCCTCGCCGCAGCTGGTCCCCAGGGCGTCGGCGTTCGTCAATCCCAGGAGCCGTTCGCCGGCCGGATTGAGCCGGGTGATCCGGCACGACCCGTCGACCTGGACGATGACGTCGGTGGCACCGTCGACGATCGCGGCGAGGTCGTGGCCCTCTCGCTCGAGCGCCTCCCGCAGGCGCGCCCCGGCGAATGCGACCGACAGCTCGTGGCGGGCGAGCTGGGCGACGCGGACGCCGTCCTCGTCGAGCGCCCGGCCGTCCGATGAGCGGATCGCGACGACCATCGGCGAGGGCGCGTCGGCCAGGACGACAAAGCGGAGCTCGCCCCGGCTGACCGACCAGTCGCGGGCCGCGACGACGTCGTCGAACCGATCCGGCAGCGCGGCGATCGGCCCGATCCGTGCGGCCAGATGAACGGGCTTTCCGGGCCCGTCACCGAGCCAGATCGCCCCTTCGTCACCGGCCGCGAGCCGGGTGAGCTCCAGGAGGACCGCCCCGGCGAGCTCGGCGACCGAGCCACCAGAGGCGACGAGCTGGCTCAGTTGGTACTGCGCGAACAGCGTGTCGGCTTCCCGCTGGGCCTCGTCGAAGGCCCGCTTCGCCTCACGCTCGAGGCCGGCGATCCGGGCCTCGAGGCGCGCGCGTTCCGCGGTCTCGATCGGTGAGCTGGCGCGGTCGGTCATCGGCCCGCCAGGGCTCGAAGAATGAGGAAGCACGACACGGCACCGGGATCGAGGTGCCCGACGGATCGCGGACCGAGGCGCAGCGCGATTCCGCGCCGGGCCACGAGCGGGCGGGTGCTGCGCATCCCGGTTCGCCCAGCCTCGAGCGTCGCCCGGACCGCCCCTCGCGCGCCGCCCCCTGCCGCGACTGCCTCGGACAGGGCCGTCGCCGCCGGCCGCAGCGTGTCGAGGATCGTCTTGTCGCCGACGGCGCAGCGGCCCCGTCGCGCCAGCCCGTCGGTCGCGGCCTCGAGCATGTCGGCCGCCAGCGGCAGGTCGATCGTCGTGGCGTTGGCGGCCCGGAACCCTGCCTCGATGAAGGCCGTGCCGTAGAGCGGGCCCGATGCGCCACCGACCGCCGAGACGAGGCAATGGCCAACGGCCCGGAGCAGCTCCGCCGGGAGCGTGTCCGGCGGCAGCGCGGCGAGGGCCTCTTCGGCGGCCCGGAACCCGATGGAGAGATTGTCCCCGTGGTCGCCGTCGCCCAGGACCGCGTCGAGCCGGGTCAGCGCGGCGGCGTGGCGATCGATCGTCCGGCGGGCGCGCACGACCGCCGACCTCAGGTCGGCGGCGTCGATCGTGGCCGGGTCGGTCTCGGCCGTCGATGGTGGCGATGCGGGCACGGCGATCCTCGCGGCGCGCGGCGCGGTGAACGGTCGTCGGAGTGTAGAGAAGGCCTCGTCGCGCGGGCAACACCGCGACAGCCCCGATTTGGCCGCCGGCGCGGATCCATCGCGAAACCAGATCGGTTCTTGCTTTCTTCTTGACGAGTCGGGCCCGACGATGCGGCGCATCCACTCATCGCGATCTGGAAGGAGGCACGCTTGGTGGGTCTGGTCCTCATCTCCCACAGCGAGCAGCTGGTCGACGGGTTGCGGGCGATCGTTTCCCAGTTCGGCGGCGCGGATGTGCCAGTGGCCATGGCCGGCGGCACGGACGACGGCCGGATCGGGACCACCGCCCCGCGAATCGAGGCCGCGATTCGATCGGTCCTCGATGGCGGCGCCGACAGTGCCCTCGTCCTGCTGGACTTCGGCAGCGCTCTCCTGAGCCTCGAGGTCGCCCTCGAGTGGCTGGACCCGGCCGACCTGTCGCGGGTCCGGGTCAGCGACGCACCGCTCGTCGAGGGCGCGTTCCTTGCGGGCGTCCAGGCCAGCACGGGCGCCACCCTCGACGAGGTCGCCGAGGCCGCTCGCGGCTGGCAATCGCTGCCGAAGATCCCCGGAGCCTGAACGATGGCCGAGCTCACCCTGACCGTCATCGATCCAGCCGGGCTGCATGCCCGACCCGCCGCAAAGCTCGTCCAGGTCGCAAGCCGCTACCAGAGCCGGATCGTCCTCCGGAGCGGCGAGCGCACGGTCGACGTGAAGAGCCTGATCGCGCTCCTCGGTCTGACGATCCGACCCCTGACCGAGATCACCTTGACGGCCGATGGGCCCGACGCGGACGACGCTCTCGCGGCGCTCGTGGAGGAGCTCGGGGCGGCCGTCGCCCGTTCAGCGGACGGCCCAGCCGTCGCCCTCACGCCGGATGGCGCAGCCGTCCAGCCCTGACCCGAAGGAGGTCCTGTCGATGTCGTCTTCACCCACCCTGTCCCAGAAGCTGACCGCCGAGGCAATCGGCACGGCCATCCTGGTGTTCATCGGCGCCGGCTCGGTGCCCCTGACGGTGTTCCTGACCGGAAAGCAGCCGTTCGGCAGCGCCGAGCTCTCGACGATCTCGTTCGCCTTTGCGTTCGCGATCTTCGCGGCGGTCTACTCGGTCGGCCATATCAGTGGCTGCCACATCAATCCGGCCGTCACGACCGCGCTCTGGGCGACGCGCAAGATCGATTCGCAGACGGCGATCAGCTACATCGCCGCCCAGATCGTGGGCGCGTTCATTGGCGCCGGCCTGACCCTGGCGATCCTGAGCGGCAACCATCCCGAGACGCTCGGCCTCGGCGCCGTCAGCGTGAACGCCAACGCCGGCAACCTCGTCGGCTTCGTCGCCGAGGTGATCGGCACCGGCATCCTCGTCTTCACCGTATTCGGCGCGGCCGTCGACGGCCGGGCGCCGGCGGGCTTTGCCGGGATCGTCATCGGCTTCATCGTCTACGGGATCATCATCCTCGTCGGGCCGATCACCGGCGCCGCGCTGAACCCGGCCCGTCAGGTCGGACCGGAAGTCCTCGAGGCGATCATCGGGAAGAGCCAGGACTGGGGCGCGATCTGGGTCTACATCGCCGGTCCGATCGTCGGCGGCCTGGCCGGTGCCTTCCTGTACGAGTTCATCGGCCATACCCGAACGGCCACCGTGCCCGGGATCGACGTCCGCGAGGCCGCGCACGCCGAAGGCTGAACATCCGTCACCCCGACCGACCGAAGGAGCACCGAACCATGGCAACGAACGCCCCGACCCGGGTCAAGAAGCTGTTCAACAACGTCGAGGACATCGTCCCGGAGAGCCTGGCCGGCCTCGGCGCCGCCCACCCCGACATCGTGAAGATCGATGCGGCCAACAACGTCGTCCTGCGCGCCGGGGGCCCGACCCGGGGCAAGGTCGGCCTGATCTCCGGCGGCGGGTCGGGCCACGAGCCGCTCCACGGCGGGTTTGTCGGGTTCGGCATGCTCGACGCCGCCGCCGCCGGGAACGTCTTCACCTCACCGGTGCCCGATCAGATGGAGGCGGCCACCCGGGCCGTCGACGGGGGCGCCGGCGTCCTCCACATCGTCAAGAACTACACGGGCGACGTCCTGAACTTCCAGATGGCCGCCGAGCTCGTCGCCGGCGAGATCGAGGTCGCGTCCGTCGTGACGAACGACGACGTGGCCGTCCAGGACTCGCTCTACACGGCGGGCCGGCGGGGCGTCGGCGTGACCGTCCTGGTCGAGAAGATCGCGGGCGCGGTCGCGGAAGCCGGCGCGTCGCTCGCGGACGTCACGGCGGCGGCCGTGAAGGTCAACGGCCAGGGCCGCTCGATGGGCCTCGCGCTTTCGAGCTGCATCGTGCCGGCCGCCGGCACCCCGACATTCGAGCTCGGCGACGACGAGGTCGAGGTCGGGATCGGGATCCACGGCGAGCCCGGCCGGCGCCGAGAGAAGCTGGCGCCGGTCGACGAGATGGCCGAGTGGCTCGTCTCGCCGATCGTCTCGGATCTCGGGCTCAGCCGTGGGGACTCCGTCCTCGCGTTCGTCAACGGAATGGGTGGCACGCCGCTCATCGAGCTGTACGTGGCGTTCAACAGCGTCGCCCGCATCCTCGGCGGCCAGGGCATCTCGATCGGGCGCAGCCTGGTCGGGAGCTACATCACGAGCCTCGAGATGGCCGGGTTCTCGGTCACCCTCCTCAAGCTCGATGAGGAGCTCGTCCGGCTGTGGGACGCACCGGTCCACACTGCCGCCCTGCGCTGGGGCGCCTGACCGCCCATTCCTCCTGCCGGCCGCCGGTCGGGGTCACGCCTCCAAGGCCGATCCCCGACCGGTGGTCGCTAGACTCGGGGACACGTCCCTTCGAGGTGCTGCGATGCATCATGCGCTCGAGGCCTGGCTGCGGGCCGCAGCCGACCGGATCCACGAAGCGGCGCCCGCGCTGACGGCGCTCGATCAGGCGATCGGCGATGGCGATCACGGAATCAACATGGATCGCGGATTCGGGGCGATCGTCAAGGCCCTCGACGACCGGCCGCCGACCGATCCCCACCAGAGCGACGTGACCGCCTCGGCTGACCTGCTGAAGCTCGTCGGGCGGACGTTGATCAGCACCGTCGGCGGGGCGTCCGGCCCCCTCTACGGCACGGCGTTCCTGAAGGCCTCCGCGGCGGTCGCCGCCCTGCCCGCCGACCCTGCCCCTTCCGATGGCCTCGCGGTGACGACGGCTCTCGCGGCCGCGGCCGCAGGGATCGGTGGCCTGGGCAAGGCCACGACGGGCGAGAAGACGATGCTCGACGCCCTCGTCCCCGCGGCGGAGGCCGCCCGCGCAGCGCTTGACGGCGGAGCGGACGCGGTTGCGATCCTGACCGCGGCCCGGAACGGGGCCGCCGCCGGCGCAGCGGCGACGATCCCGATGCTCGCCACGAAGGGCCGTGCTTCGTATCTTGGCGAGCGAAGCATCGGCCACCAGGATCCGGGAGCCACCTCGGCGGCGCTCCTCCTCGACGTCCTGGCCGGCGTCGTTGCCGACGTCGCCGTCTGAGGCCGGTCCGATGGCTCGAACGCTGATCGAAGGTCACCCCGGGTCGCCCGGATCGGGCGTCGGGCGCCTGCTCTGGATCGACGGTTCGTCGAACGGCGTCGGGCACGCCGCCGGGCCGGCAGACCAGCCGCGCCCGGGAAACCGCGGTCGGGTCCCGCCGGACGACGTTCCGGCCGAGAAGCGGCGCCTGCTCGCGGCGCTCGATGCGGCGGCGACCGAGCTCGAGGTCCTGGCGCGGGAGACCACCGACCGAGCCGGACCGGAGATCGGAGCGATCTTCGAGGCCCAGGCGATATTCGCGCGCGATCCCGGGCTGATCGATCCGGCCCTCGCCGCGATCCATGGTGGCGAGACGGCCGAGGTGGCGATCGATCGCGCCGCGGCCGAGCAGGCCGAGAGCCTCGCCGGCGTCGACGACCCGTACTTCCGCGAGCGTGCAGCCGACCTCCGCGATGTCGGCCGGCGAGTCCTCGACCGCCTGACCGGCCAGACCCGACCCGATCTCCATCATCGCGACGGGACGCCGGCGATCGTCGCGGCGGACGATCTCGACCCATCGGCCGTCGCCGGGATCCGCCCCGAGCTGGTCGCCGGCCTCGCCTTGGCGGCGGGTGCCCCGAACGGTCATGCGGCGATCGTTGCGCGGGCGCTGGGCATCCCACTCGTCCTCGGGCTCGGAGCCGGGCTCCACATCGGGCTGGGTGGCCGGACCGTGGCGATCGATGGTGGCCTGGGCTGGCTCGTCGTCGAACCGAGTCCAGAGGATCTCGCCCGGATGACGAGCCGTGGTCGCGTCGTCGCCGGCGACGATCCGGGCACGCCACCCCCCGTGGCGCCGCTGCCATTCGGGATGCGGATCGAGGCCAACGTCGGCTCGGTGGCAGAAGCGGAGCAGGCGGCGCGGGCCGGCGCCGACGGCATCGGGCTCGTCCGGACCGAACTCATCTTCCTCGGTCGATCGATCGCCCCCGGGGTCAATGAGCAACGGGCGATCTACCGCCGGATCCTCGACGCGATGGCCGGGCGGCCGGTGGTCTTCCGGACGCTGGACATCGGTGGCGACAAGCCGGCGGGCTTCGAGCCGGGTCCACCCGAGGCGAACCCGGCTCTCGGCGTCCGCGGCATTCGCCTCGGCCTGCGCCGGCCTGAGCTGCTGGACGCACAGCTCCGGGCCCTCCTCGAAGCTGCCGCCGGCGGAGAGCTGCGGGTCCTGTTGCCGATGGTCTCGACCCTTGACGAGGTGCGGGCCGGCCGGGCCGCCCTCGCCCGGGCGAGCGAGGCGGCCCGCGCCGCCGGCTCGGTGATCGCAAGCGTCGTCCGGCTCGGCGTGATGATCGAGGTCCCATCCGCCGCTCTCATCGCCGACAGCCTCGCCCCGGAGGTCGATTTCTTCAGCATCGGCACGAACGACCTGGTCCAGTACACGGTGGCTGCCGATCGCACGAACCCCGCGCTCGCCGATCTTGCCACTCCCTATCAGCCCGCCGTCCTGCGCCTGATCGCGACGGTCTGTCGCGCGGCGCTGGCCCACGATCGCCCCGTCGGCATCTGCGGCGAGGCCGCCGCGGATCCGCACGCCGCGGCCCTCTTTGCGGGACTGGGCGTCACCGAGCTGAGTGTTGCGCCACGCTCGGTCGCGACGATCCGCGCCGCTGTGGCGGCCTTCGATCCCGCGGTGGTGCGATCGGTTGCCGAGCAGGCCCTCGCCGCACCGACGGCGGATCGGGTCCGCGAGATCGCGTTCGCCAGCCTCGGGGACCCCGCCGGACGTCCGACGCCGACGACGTCAGGCTGACCGTCCGGGCGCTCGCGATCCCGCGAGCAGCTCAGGCTCGCAGGCCCGATGGCCGGATCAGGCGGGCGGCTCGCCCGGGCCAGGATCCTCGAGCTTCTTGCTCGCCTCGGTCCGTGCCTCGCGGACGCCCCGTCCGAGCGCCTGGCCGAGCTTCGGCAGCGTCCTCGGGCCGCGCCACACGATGACGGCGATGAGGACGATGATCAGGACGACGAAGAGGTCGGATCCCATGACGGGATGGTACTCGCCTCAGCCGCGCGGTCGAAGGGCGAGCGGGATCACGAGCCGGATCGAGGTTCGAGTCGGCGAGAACGCGACGACCTTGTTGTCGATCAGCCCGTGCTCGCGCGCCGCGGCCATCACCTCCACGTCCCGGATCGTCGCCGCGCGGCCCTTGCGGGAGACGACCCAGACCGCACCGGCCGGGCGGAGGCGCGGCCGGATCCGGGCGAGGGCGTCCAGGTCCGGAACGCCGTCGGCCGCGAGGAAGACGAGGTCCGTGTCGGGCTTCGGGTGCCCCTCGGTGATGTCGCTCGTCCGATCGCCAAGGTCAGCTCGGAACGCGCCCGCTTCGGCCTCGTCGTCGTGGAGCGCGCCGACGATCGCGATCCGCGCGCCGGGCCGCACTCCGAGCTTGTCGAGCAGCGGCCTGGTGTAAACGCGTTCCATCGCCGGGTATCGTGCCATCGATGGCCGACCCGCCGCTCCTCGTCTTCGGCCCGCGATCGCTCGACTACGACTTCGGGCCGAGCCACCCGCTGACGCCGCGCCGGTTCGGGCCCGGGATCGACCTCCTCCGGGCGATCGGCGCCGAGCCGGCCCTGGCGCCCGAGCCGGCCACGGACGACGAGCTCCTGATGAGCCACACCGCGCACTATCTGGCCGTGGTCCGTCGCTTCTCCGAGCCGGGACACGGCTGGATGGACCCCGAGGCGGGGATCGGCGAGGGCGGCGACGACCCGCCGTTCGTCGGGATGCACGAGGCCGCCGCCGCCGTCGCCGGCGGGTCGCTCCGGGCGATGGAGGCGATCCTCCGGGGCGAGGTCGAGCACGCCTTCCATCCGGGCGGCGGCCTGCATCACGCGATGCCCGGCCGCGCGTCGGGGTTCTGCATCTACGACGACCCGGCGCTGGCGATCGCCCTCGCCCGACGCGCGGGCCGGCGCGTGATGTACGTCGATCTGGATGTCCATCACGGCGACGGGGTCGAGGCGATCCATGCGGCGGATCCCGGGGTGCTCACGCTGTCCTTCCACGAGAGCGGTCGTTACCTGTTCCCCGGAACCGGGTTCGTCGACGAGGTCGGGGAGGGTCCGGCGGCCGGCACCGTGGTGAACGTGCCGCTCGAGCCGGAGACCGGCGAGCGCGCCTGGCTCGGCGCGGTCCGGACCATCCTGCCGGAGCTCGCGGCGACGTTCGGACCGGACCTGATCGTCTCCCAGCACGGGGCCGACAGCCACGCCTGGGATCCGCTGGCGCATCTGCGGAACACCACGACGGCGATGGGCGAGGCCGCGAGGCTCGTCGACACGGTGGCCCACGAGCACGCGGGCGGCCGCTGGCTCGCGACCGGCGGCGGCGGGTATGGCGTGTACGCCGTCGTGCCCCGGTCGTGGTCGCTCGTCTGGCTCGCGGGAGCCCACCGCGAAGTTCCCGATCGGATCCCGGAGGCGTGGCGCGAGCGCTGGGCCCAGGAGGCGTCGCGGTACGGCACCGAGACACTGCCGCTTCGGTTCGAGGACGAGCCGAACGCCGGCGAGCCGCCGTCGGCCTCGCAAGAGGCGGCGGAGCGTCTGTCCGGCGCGACCGTCAGCCTCGTCCGTGAGATCGCCGTCCCGCGCCTCGTCCGCGCGGCCGTCGACCTAGGCTGGTGGGGAGCGGCGCCGCGCAACGCGACGACCGGCGGCGCCGCCGCGACGATCGACGCTCCCGGCGACGCCCCCGCCGGGCCCGGCGAGCCGACGATCGAGCCGTCGGTCGACGGAGCGCGCTGGGCGACCCTCGGCCTGGAAGCGCGGGTCGTCGCACCCGCCTCGGTCGATCACGCCCACGCGATCCTCGCGGCGGCGCTCCGTGGCGGGGCCGCGGTGAGCGTTGCCACCGTGGACGGCGGTCGCGTGGTCGGCCTCGTCGTCACGGGGCCGCCCGACGCCCAGACCCATGAGCTCCTCGCCCTGGGCGTCGCACCCGGCTGGCGTCGGCGGGGCATCGCCGGCCGCCTCCTCGCCGCCCACGTGGCGGCCCTCGGCTCTGGGTCGGGTCCGTCGATCAGCGCGACCGTCTCGGTCGCCGAGCGCGACGTCGTCGAGCCCCTGGACCACCGGACCCGGATCGCGATCGGCCGTCGTCTCCTCGAACGCGCCGGCTTCGAGCTTGTTCGGGCGCCGGATCCGCTCGGCCTCGCGGATCCGACCGCGTTGGTCGCCCGCCTGCGCTGAACGCCCGGGCGATCGAGGCCCGGGAATCCGAAGACCCGGGCTGGGACCCGGGTCTTCGAGGTGCGGGAGGGAAGGGTCAGGAGGTCACGGGGCTCGCGGTCGTCGCGATCGGCCGACCGGTCTGGACCTTGGCGTGCCAGGGGGTCCCGAGCATCGGCAGGAGGTACCGGTCGAGGCCGTAGTAGCCGGCGACCTTCCAGGCGAGCATCAGCCCGATCGCCATGGTGAAGAGGACGGGGTTGCTCGACCCGGAGCCGGCGAGGAGGAACGAGACGTTCATCAGGGCTCCGAAGAAGGCCGCAACGCCGACCAGGGCACCCAC
>Ga0207684_10004741_pt1 | contig 12748 bp, 17 predicted proteins | sample KBSK5501metaG_FD_184342 | JGI IMG/M metagenome (GOLD analysis project Ga0207684, IMG submission 184342) | Corn, switchgrass and miscanthus rhizosphere microbial communities from Kellogg Biological Station, Michigan, USA - KBS K5-50-1 metaG... | ecosystem: Host-associated > Plants > Roots >...
GGTTCGGCTTCGACTGCCTCGGTTGCGCGGGGGCACGTGAAGGCGGGGGAGTGGTGGCCCAGCTGCTCCTGGACGTACTTGAGCGACTCACCGCCTTCGATGAGGAGGCTCGCAAACGTATGCCGCAGCGTGTGGGGCTTGCGGTAGCGGAGCCCCGCCCGCCGGAGCATCGGCGTCCACACGTGATTGCGGAAGGCATCGTCGTGAACGGGCGTGCCGGTGGGCATGGAGAACACCCGCGTGGGCGCGGCGACGCCGGCCAATGCCGCCTCGGCCTCTTGCAAGCTCTTGAGGCTCGCGAGCGCGCGGCCGAGCTGCCGGCTCATGTCGACCCGGCGGGCCTTGCCGCTCTTGGTCGCGCTCGTGCGGCCCCGGCGCTCCGTGCGGCGGATGATGAGCACCCGGCGCTCGAAGTCTACATCCCGCCACTCGAGCCCCATGGCCTCACCGAGCCGAAGGCCGGAGCGGGCAAGGCACAGGACGAACGGATGCCATCCCGGGTACTCGTGCTCCGCCACCGCCAAGAGGCGGATCAACTCGTCGGGCGTGAACACCTCGACCTCTTCGGAACTGGTAGGCGCGATCTCTCTGGCGAGCCCGGTGGCCGGATTGGCGGGAACCAGCCCTTCCTCGACGGCGCGCGCCAAGAGGGCACTCAGCACATGGAGCGTCCCCTTAAGCGTGGCTCGGGACAGGGGCTGCGGGGCATCGCGTTCTTTGACGCGTTGGTTGCCTCGGGCCGCCAGGTCGCGGATGAAGCCCCGTACCCGATCCCGCGTGATCTCGGTGAGCGGGAGCGGGCCGAGCCAAGGCAGGATCCGGACGCGCAGGCGGAGCCGATAGTCGTCGATCGTCGTGGGGCGCGGCTTGGTCAACGTCTGGAGCCACTGCTCTGAGAACTCGGCCACCGTCGGCACGCGGGCGGGGGGCGCGGGCGGCGCGAGCACGTCGACCTGGGGCGCCAAGGGCAACACTAGGGCCTGGCTGGTCGGCTATTTCTTCGCCTCCCACCGCGCTCGCCCTTGCAGTAAGGGCCCGAAGGGGCGGCCTCTCGAGGGCGGCCCCTCCCCCTCGGGCGAAGGCCGGGTGTGTCGGCAGACACCCGGTGCCCTGAGTCTATCGCGCTAGACCAGCGGGAGCTGCGACGGGGTCAGCCGGCGGCTCCTCGATCGTGATGGTGTGCTCGGTGCCCGACGCACTCAGCTTGGGATGGAGCTTCGCCATGCTCTCCGCGGCCCACCGTGACCAGGCCTCCGGGTCCAGCTGCACGAGCAGGTCACCAGCCACCCGGGCTGTTCAGACATGCTCAAATCCCTAGGCCTCGGGCTACGGCGCTGGTGGGGGGGCCGACGGCGGCGCCGCGGGGACCCAGACCCACTGCCACGGATCGGTGATCCCGTCACCGTGGAGCACGTACTTCCCCGTCGGATAGACCACCTCCCGCTGGATCGGCTCCTGCGCCACCGGTGGCACCGGCTCGACGACGACCGGCGGCGGGTACGTGTAGGGATAGTCATACGGATAGGGGTAGTAGGGGTAGTCGTACGGGTACCCGGGCCAGGGGGCAAAAACTCCCACGCCGACGAAGGAGTGGAATCCGTGGTGCCTGAAGCCGCCGTGGTGGCCGTGGAATCCGCGCCCGCCATGGCCGCCGCCATGTCCCCCCGCGTGTGCCGGTGCGGCTACGGCCGCCAAGAGCGCCCCCGCGAGCACCACGGCGCGAAGCATGGCAAGCCCAACGCTACTCGCTCCAGGTGAACGGTTCCACCCGCCGTAGCGCGCTTGCGCTTGCGTGCCCGGCCGCTACCGCCGCGTCGCCTCCCACCCCCGCTCGCCCTCGCGGTAGTGGGGCTGCTTCACCTTGAGCCACGCGAGCGAGCGGCCGCCGACGTTGGGGCGACTCAGGATCCTTCGCCACCAGGCCCTCCCACCCGGCGCGAATCACTTCCTGCCACGCCTCCAGGCCATTCATCTCGTTGGCGGATCATGCGGCTGCAGGGTCAACGTTCCGGCCACCGGATCGACGGTCATCGTGAAACGTCCGATGAAGTCGACGCCCAGGAAGCCATCCACGGTGATGGGAGGGTTCGTGTTGACAATGACGGGGAGCTCGTAGACCGCCACGTTGAGATTGTCGATCCTGCCCGAGCCCACCCGGATCGACGTCATTCGAACCATCGATACCTCGACCTCCTGTCCACTCGCGATCCGAGCTCGCCCCAGTGTGGTGCGGGAGGACGTGTCGAGGCCCAACCGGCGCGCTAGATCCGGGGTGATCACGCTAGTGCTGGCGCCCGTATCCAGCAGGAATGTTGCCGTCTGACCCTCGTTCAGCACGACCGGCACGAGAAATTTCCGATTGATCGTCTGGATCGGCACGGATGCGACACCCGAAGGCGCTGCGGTCGAGCACGCCTGAAATACGCCCAGGCCGCTTAGCAGCGCCAGGGCTATTCCGGCTCGGACCGCACTCATGCGCGGCAAGTTAGGGACAACATCCGCGCGCGGTGAATCTCGGCGAGGGTTGCCCCACATGGATATGGGCTCCTGAGGTCGCGCCCGGGATCGCTCCCCATGCGGCGATGAACGGGACGAACTGCTGATCAAACACGGCGTTCTAGTACAAGGCGGGCGTCCTGTATCAGCTTGTCACGGAAGGGTGATGACTCATCTTCTAGGATGCCCCGGCTCACATTCTTCTTCAGGAACTCCTGAGGCCCGTTCCAAAGCCGCACCGTGAAGTCGTCACCGCGTTCAACTTCTACTATCCAGTCGAAGCCCGCTTCCCTGACCGACGCCTCCAGGTTTGTCTTCGCGAGCTGAACACTCATGGCGCTCTCCTCACTTCCCCTTCGGCCCCCTCGGGTCCACGCCCTCGTAGAGCAATGCTCCCTCCGGTCTTGGGTCCACGGTGCAGAGCTGACAGATGTAGGCGTCGTGGGCCGCGCCGCTGGCGCCTTGCATTCGGTGCATCGTCAATTCAAATGCGTTGAGGTCGTCAGCACGTCGCTGGCAATCTTCCTTAGCGGTGAACCGAAACTGAGGGCCGCTCGCGACACTCCACTGGTCCGAACCCGTGGGTGCCTCTACCCACAACACCCACACGCTCAGCGGACGCGGATGTGGCGAGGGTTAGGGCGCAGAGGAGGGCGAGGAGGATGAGAGGGGTCATATAGCGGCATCTTCATTCGGTAGTGGATCAGCCTGGCGGTGGGGGTAAGTCTCGCTGGACGTCCCGCTTGTCCGGTCCCTGTTCGGCTTTTAGAGGCGGGATTGGCCGCCGAGTGCGCATGACGACATAAGCGAGTCCACACACCAGAGTCACCAGACCCACGATATCCGCTAGCTCTGCCCACCAGGAACGGATCGCCACCAGGGCAGGGACGAAGGGGATGAGCCCCCACCATAAATGCCTCATTTTCGGGGCCTCCTGACTCGCTGACTCCTCGGACGTGGTCCACGTCCCCGGATCAAGCGAGTCCGTCGCCCTGGCCGCGAGTCTACCAGCGTCGGCGGGCAGGAGAGAACCGTGGTGTGTCCTTACTGTGAGCCCGAAGGGGCAGCCTCAAGAGGGCGGCTTATCCCCTTCGGGCAAAGTCATCAATCGCTTGGTTGCTCCCACTGGGCTGGGCGCCACTTCGGGATGGGCAAGGCCGTGTCGCTCCGTCGCTGGCGGGACAGATCGAATCTCATCACGTGGCCCCTTCTGTCGAACCACCCCGAGCCGGCCCGTCCAGGCGGGAGGTATTGTCAAAGAACTCCACCCGCGACATGTCGAGATCCACGATGGCGTATCCAGTCGGCTGACCATGGGCCGCGAACAAATCCACGCGATAGCGCTCGCTGCGCGTATTCACGCGACCCCATCCCATCCGTCGTTCGCGTAGATCATAGTAGTCCACACGGCCCGCGCGCCGGTCCACCATCGCGTGGCCTATATGTCGGCCGTCGGCGTCGTGCAGGTCGATGCGCTTAGCGGCAAGTGCAAGGCTCAAAGCGCCCATAAGGGCGATGAGCATGAGCATGCAAATCGCCCATACGGTGCGGTCGATTCAACGGCGGAGCCTTTGCCTGAGGGCCATCGTCGGAGGGGCCATCCCGAGGAACCTACACTAGAGCGACTCGCGTATGGACCGCGATTTGTTCCTCCGGGCGAAGGCCGGGTGTGTCGGCGGGCCGCTACTGTGAACGGTCGCCCTTCTGCCCCCGTCGCCGCTTGAAGGTGTCTCGCAGCATTGCCCGCACGTGCCGGCGTTGCTCGCGCATCCGCGCTAAGCCGCCCCCGACCAGGCCGACGGCCAGTACGAGCCCGACCGCGATGACCCAGAACAGGGGAACGTGCGCCATTCGGCGTCGGAACCTTACTCGATCACCTGATCCGCCCGCTGCAGGAGCGACGGCGGGATCGTCAGGCCGAGGGCCTTGGCGGTCGTGAGGTTGATGACGAGTTCGAATCTGATCGGCTGCCCGAGGGGCAAGTCTTCTGGCTTCGCGCTTTTGAGGATGGGCTCCACGTCAGTTGTCGCTTGCCAATACATGTCGTCCGCATTCGCGCCTTAGCTTACTAAAGCTCGCATCTTGCTCGGCACAGCCGTTGAGTATTTCGACGTTCCTACGCATCAGCTCCGGGGTGTAGCCTTGACTCGATGCCGACGTTGTGCCCTTCGATATAGCCAAGCTCGCGGAGGCCCTGCGTCAACGCTTCCACCAAAGGATCCGCAATAACCTTCGGAGAGGAATGGCATCGCAGGTACTTGGCCACCAGGTGGCACATCCCGTTGGGCCACGCGGTCGACTGCACTCCGAGGGTCGCTGCAATGCCCTCGGTCGGTCATGAACCAGACCTCAGCCAGCAGCACGTCCCTGGAGTGCCTGTCATCTCTTCAGGACCGTTAAGGTGTCTCGAGGGCAAACGTCATCGCCGCGTCAACCGTCATCGCGTGACCGCGCACGGTTGCATTTTCGACAGCATCGGACTCGAGAGTCCTCCTCGCGATCTCTACGCTGCGGTCGATATCGGCGCGCCAGGTCGGTGGCGTCGGGGCGCCGATGATTCGCCGCAGCGCTTCAGCGGCGGCAGCTAGCGAAATCGCGCGGCGCGCCTGGTTCTCCGCCGCCGCCAGGCAGGCGAACCCCTCGAGCACGAACGCGATACCGCGTCGATCGCCGATGTTCTTGAGGATCGCTAGGCTCTCTCGGAGGCGGGTCCGCGCCGTGTCGTACTCTCCCTGGTCTCGGGCCAAAGCCGCTAGCGTGACGAGCACGTTGGCAGTGTTCTGCCGGTCGCCCAACTCGCGCGATACCATCAGGCTTTCCTCGAGACGCGCACCCGCCAGCTCGCGTCTGCCCTGAGCTCGGGCCACCATCCCGAGCGCGGTGAGCGTCCACCCGTATCCGAAACGATCGCCTAGATCGCACCACAGCGCGCGGCTCTCCGCGAGCCGCGCCTCGGCCTCCTCATAATTGCCCTGGTCGCGGACGATCAAGCCGAGGTTGCCCAAGGCATAGGCCGCGCCTTCAGAATCCTTTGTTTGCTTGAACAGTTTCAGGCTCTCCTCCAGGAAGGATTGTCCCGTCCCGTAGTCGCCCTGATAGCGGCTGAGGAATCCCAGGTCCACGAGTGCCCAGCCGGTGCCGCGCGGATCACCGAGTTCTCGGTAGATGGCGAGGCTCTCCTCGAGCAAGACGCGTGCATGTTCATAGTCGCCTTGCTGACTGGCCAGCCAACCTGCCCCGTGGAGCGCCTTGGCGCGCGAAGCGGTGCGCTCGGCTGCCGCAGGGAGCGAGAGCAACATGGCCAGGCGCTCTCGGCCTTCGGTGATGTATCCGCGAGCCCGCCAAAACCTTCTGAGCGCTGCAGCCAACCGTAAGCCGTGATCCGCCGGCTCTCGCAAAGCGAGCCAGTCCAGGGCGGCACGGATGTTGTCGTGCTCTCTTTCGATTCGGTCCAGCCAGGCCGCTTGGCTCGCCCCGACAAGGCGCGGTTCGGCGGCCTCGACGAACGACAGGAAGTATTCGGCGTGTCGATGCCGGAACTCGTCCGCCTCGCCCATGTCAACTAGACAGTCAAGAGCGTGCTCCCGGATGGTCTCCAGCATCCTGAAGCGGGGCTCGTCATCCGTTGCCTCTTCCGGCCGGAGAAGACTCTTGTCGATCAGGGACGTCAGTCCGGCGAGCGTCTCAAGTTTGACGTCCGGCCGGCCGACAACGGCCTCGGCGGCGGTAAGTGTATAGCCACCGACGAAGACCGCTAAGCGGCGGTAGAGTGTCTGCTCTTCCGGCCGAAGCAAGTCATGACTCCACCCGATCGCCTCGCGCAGCGTCTGCAGACGGAGGGGCTGGTCGCGCGGGCCGCCCGTCAACACAGCGAGTCTGTGCTCGAGACGTGCCAGCAACGCCTGTGGTGAGAACACCTTGATGCGCGCGGCGGCGAGCTCGATCGCGAGTGGGATCCCGTCGAGCCGACGGCAAATCTGCGCGATCGCATGCATGTTGTGCGCCGCGATGGTGAAATCCGCCTTCACTGCGTGGGCCCGTTCGATGAACAGGCGGACGGCCTCATAGCTGGTCAACTCTTCGACAGATTCCACGCTAGAGGGTTCGGGCAGGGCCATCGGCGGCACGGCGAATTGCTGCTCGCCCCGGAGGCGGAGATGTTCACGGCTGGTGACGAGAAGTTTCACGCCCCGGCACGCCCCGACGAGATCAGCAACGTGTGCGGCCGCGGCGATGAGGTGTTCGAAGTTATCGAGCACGAGCAGAAGGCGCTTTTCCCGTAAGTAGTCCTTCAGGCTGTCGAGAATCGGTCGGTTCGCGGTCTCGTGGACTCCAAGGGCCTTTGCTATGGTCGACACGACAAGATCGGCGGATGCAATCGGCGCCAGCTCGACAAAAAACGCGCCATCACGGAAGTCGTGAAGAGTGTCCACCGCGACCTGGAGGCTCAGACGCGTTTTCCCAACACCGCCCGGACCGCTCAGCGTCAATACATGTGCATCGGGATCCTCGAGGAGGCGGCGGGCCGCCGCAACTTCCCGCTCGCGTCCGATGAACGGCGTCGGCTGCACGGGCAGATTGTTCGGGTGCTCTCCTAGGGTCCGCAGTGGCGGAAACTCCCCCGCAAGTCCCGGCGCCACTAGCTGGAAGATGCGCTCAGCCCGCTGCAGGTCCTTGAGCCGATGCTCGCCGAGGTCACGCAGAGTCGTGTCCGGCGGCAGCGCCTCGTACACAAGTTCAGCAGTCGCGGACGAGACCAAGACTTGCCCACCGTGCGCAGCGGCCGTCAGACGGTGGCATCGGTAGAGCGTTGCACCGAAGTAGTGCTCACCTTGTGGCTCCACGTCTCCAGTGTGCAAGCCCATCCGTACCTTCAATTCGGGAATGTCCCCCCACGTCGCTGTGGTGAGAGCGCGCTGGGCCCGCAGGGCCGCGGCAACGGCGTCAATCGGGGTATGGAACGCAGCGAAGATGGCGTCTCCGAGAGTCTCGAACACCCGTCCTCGGTTTGCCGCGACTGCTTCGCCAAGCATGGCGAGATGGCCGGTGATCGCGTCACGATAGGCGGCAGGATGGCGTTCGAGAAGCCGCGTGGACCCTTCGACGTCCGTGAAAAGAAACGAGACGATCCCTGAAGGTAACTTCGGCACCGCACCCTCAGCCAGGTTGGCGCATGCGTTGCTCGACATCGTCCCAGACTCCCGACGGGAGCGGATGCGTGGCGGCAGTCACGTTCTCTTCGATCTCCCGAGGGGAACTGGCTCCGACAACGACGGTGCTCACGCCGGGATGGCGCATCACGAACTGTAGCGCAACTGCCTGCAACGGCACGCCTCGGTCACGCGCCCACAACCACCACTCCCGCGCGGCGGCGGCGTCAGGATGGGAAGCCAGCCGCTCATTGTCCATGGGGTCGGCACCGGCAAGAAGTCCCGTCATCAGCGCTCGACCTACCAACACGCCGACGCCGGCGGCGGCAGCTTCCTGGATCACCGCGGTATCAGTCCGGCGGACGAGCGAGAAATCATCGTGGACTAAGATCGCGTCGAAGCGGCCGGACGCGATGGCGCGCCGATGGTACGTCGCTCCCCGGATGGCGAAACCGATCGCGCGAAGCTTGCCTTCGTCACGCATTCTTTCGAGTTCACTGACCGCGCCGTCCGGCGCCAAGACCGCGTCCATGTCGATCGCGTCGGGAGCGTGGACCTGCACGAGGTCTACAGAGGTCACGCCGAGGGTCTTCAGACTCTGCTCGATCGACCAGCGGGTTGCAGCGGCCGAGTAGTCCCCGGATCGCTCCGGATGCATGCCAACCTTAGTACAGAGGTGGAGCGATCCGGGACGCCCGCCGAGCGCAAGGAACGCCTTGCCGTATCGTTGCTCACATTCGCCATAGACCGGCGCGCCCTCGATGTAATTGATGCCGAGATCGATGGCACGCAGCACCGTCCGGACCCCCACCTGCTCCGGGACGTGACCGTAGAGGCCCCCGAGCCCGGCGCCTCCTAGCGTCAGCGCCGTCACTTCGATGCCTGCCCGGCCAAGCCTCCGGCGGCTTAGCACGGGAGACCGCGGGTGTCCGCCATGTGTTGGCTCTCCTGCTACGACTCGACAAGCTTCTGATACGTGTGGTAGCCGGCTGGTATCCTTCCCGTCAAGATCCACTCAGAGAATCTCAGGTTTCCTGTCATGGAGTGGGCTGCCGCATACTCCCTGTGGGGATTGCTGCCGCGCCCGCTCCTTGCGATTGCTCCCCATGCCCTCCAAGACACTCCCGGCGGGATTGCGCCGCGCGCTCCACTCCCTAGCATGGGACCAGCCGCTCGATCAGATTGGGTGACACGCCAGTTGCTCGATGGAGCTAAGGATCTGCCCAAAGCAGCGCCACGTCAAATGGCTTTCGGTCAATTCGAGAACCGATAAGGTGTCGTCGATCCGCGCGCTCAGAACCCCGGCGTTCGCCCGACTCACGGGATGGCGTTCTAGACCTCGATGCGCACCTCGAGTTCGACACCGCCGCCACGAGCTCCGGGAATCGGCTGGTATGATCCCGCCCTGGTCGGCTGATGAGCTGCACCCGGTCCTCGCGCTTGCACGCGACCATGCGCCAGCCGTCGTACTTGTCCTCGTAGACCCACCCTTCGCGGTGGAAGGGTGTCGAGACAAGCGTCGGCTGCATGAGCGACACGGTCGGGAGGTACGGCGGAACCATCTCTTTCACTGTACCGACCGGGGCTAGCGCGTCAGGACCCGCCGAGCAGCCGGCTCACCGTCTCCCGCAGGACGTCGATGTCGAACGGCTTGCCCACCACGGTCACCGGCACGGTCCTAAGGAACTCCTCGTACGGTCCGGCATCGGCGTAGCCCGTGACGAAGAGAACCGCCGGCCGGGGCGGCGGCCTCCGCGCGAGCGCGCGGTGTACCGCGGGGCCATCCCGATCTGGCATGTGCAGATCGCACACGATCAGGTCGTAGCCGTGCTGCGCGAGCTGCTCGAGGGCGGCCCGGCCGCTAGCGCCGCTGGCGACGTCGTGGCCCTGCCCAGCCAGAGCCAACTCGATCAGCTCTCGCACATCGGCGTCGTCGTCCACCACCAGGATCCGAGGTATGAGAGCTGCGGCATCGTACTATACCGTCCCTGCCTGGGCGATAGCTTCGCGAGCCGCTGGGGTGGTTGACGCGGGGCCGCCTGCGAACTTCGCAGCTTGCCTTACGCGCGGGGCCCACCTCGCTCGCAGCTCGAGCCCGTGACGATCTGGGGCCGGGGCGCGTCAGTCGTCGAAGATCCAGGCGACCGCGGCAAGGACGATGAGCGAGAAGAGGACGCCAATCCACCAGAGGACATCGGGGCCGATCCGCGTCACCCCCCTTGCGGGACCGTCACTGCTACGAGGGAGCAAGCCTTGGACCACCAGAACGAAGGGAAGGGAATCAGACGGTTACGGGCGCGCTCGATCCACAGTACTTCCAGGAATTGTCACCAGACGTGCGCAAGCTGATGGAACGGCGCCCGAAACCCGAGATCCCGGGATGCTGATGGATGATGAATCGCGCGAGAGCTCCTCTACTGCCAACGCACTCCCCTTGTGTGGCGCCGCACGATTCATCACTTCGGCCCGCGCGGGTCCACGGTGTCGGGGAAACCTAACAGGTTGCCCGCCCTGCCCCTCGCATCCTGACCCCGGTGGGTGGATGATCGTGAGCCCTCGTAGTCCCCCTTGAAGACCTGCACCCGGCTGCGGCCGATGGGCCACTGCGCGGGCTGTGAGAAGAGAGGGTCACGGCGTCGGGCAGCCCGACATCGGGCGCGAGCCACAGACTTGACTCGAGGTGCCGACCGGCGGCGCCAGCACGGCGAGCCCGTCGTTGATCAGACGGGTGTGCGTCGCCGCGGCGCTTTCCGGGAGGGGCGTCGGAATATCGCGGACGCCCGTGCTCTGGCGCAGGGCCCAACTCTGAAAGACGAGGTGCTCGGGGTTAGCCATGCCCGCTTTCAGGCGGGTAACCTGCAGCATGACCGCCGTGTAAAAGTCGTCATCCGTGTTGAGTGTATTCGACACGTTGCTCGTCTTGTAGACAATGCCGAAGGCCATCCTGCGAGCCGTGGACGCAGTTTCCAGTGTCGTGGCGTCTGCGGGGCTCATTCCGGCCGGATCACTGTCAATGTGCAAAAATGCTGGCCTGAATCCCTTGGAGATCAAGAGGTCGATCCACGTCGTCAGCGTCGTCACGGGCCACGTGTCAAAGCCACCGCCGGCGCATTGCTCGATAATGCCGATGCTCACGCTCGGATAGGCGGCTTGGATGTTACTGACAAAGATCTGGACCTGCGCCGCCGCTTGGGCCATCGTCTGGCTGCAGTCGTTGACGCCGATGCCGAGAGACGAGTCGAGCGCGATGTACGTCACCCTGCCCCCGTTGGCGTGCACGGTCTCAATGGCCTGCAGGGCGCGCGCCACCCGCCCGTCGGCCACCGTATTGCACCCCACCTGCGCCTCGATCGCGATCTCAATACCGCACTGGGTCAACAACGCGAAGGCATCAGCGGCGATCAATTCGTTCAGCCACGTGGGCGTGGTGGGGTCGCGCGGCGGGGTAGCCATGAGGGTTTGCGTGTAGAACTTGAACACGTTGATCTTGCTTCGGGCCAGGGACCACTGGTCGGGCGCGAGGAAGGGGGTCACGGCGACCGCGAAATCGGGAGCGAACCAGACCTGTTTCATGCCGCGGATCACTCCCTCAGGAGGCCTCGCTTCGTGTTGAGGACCCTGGATCGTCGCGCAGGCAGTTAGGCTGGAGACAGCCAGTGCACTCAGGAAGAGCCGAGAGGCGCCTCTCACGACCGGCATCCCGGAAAGAGCATCAGGAAGGTCACGTCGTCCGCGGACAGGTCGCCCCCGGGGACGAAGCGGCGCCAGATCCGCCTGGTGCGGGTGCGGATCTCGAGCGGCACGAGGGGCCGGGGCTGGTCCATCGCCTCGACGTAGAGTTCCCACCGGGCGAACCCCTCGGGCGTCATAATCCGCTGCCGGCAGTCGAAGTCGAGCGGCGTACCGCATCGCTCGCAGGCGCCATCGGCGGGGGTCCGGCAGGCCACGCAGGCGCCCTCGCGCGGCTTCGTCCGCAGATCGATCAGGGTGATCGCGCGTTCTAAGATTGGCTCGCTCATCGTTCTCTCGCCTCCACAGGGCTAGGGGAATGGGCCTTGGCCCCCGCGGGCGTTCGCGCACCCCGGGGGTGTCTTACTTAGTCAACCATTCGCATCTATCCACGCCGCGGCCATCTGCACAGCGGCGGCGTCCGCATTCACCTCCGTCATCCGAGCCTCGTGTGATTTGGCTCGAAGTGGCGGCTTCGTCGTCGCTCCTCCATGGAAGATCTCCAGTTCCGCCACAGGCAACCAGCGGCCGTCTAGTTGGCGCTCGGAGTTAGGGTGGATCGTGTATCCCGTGTACGTGGTCTCCATCTCGACCTCCTACTCGAGTAGCTCCGTCACCGGCATTCTCGGTTGAGCCCCCGCAGACGGGCGATTTCTTGCCGTCTCCACTTGATACCCTCACCAACCCGGTCGCCCACAGCCCAACCTTGAGGCAAATCGACCCCGCGCACACTTGGGCCGGTGTGTAGCGATTAACAGCAGCCGCGCCAGGTCGGCGAGGCTTACCGGGTCGAGACGTAGGGTCTCCGGCCTCGCGGGTGTTCGCGCAATCGGGGGCCGTCCTGCTTCCTCATCCCCGCGCTCGCTCGTTCCAAGACGAGGGTCAACTCGCTGAGGATGGCGCCGTGATCCTTCCGCTTGAGCGCATTGCGGATCTCCTGCGCGTGGTGAACATATGAAGCCGCCGCGGAGTTGCTCGATCTCACTGGCCAGCTTCTCAATCCCCCCAAACCCCTGCCCCTGCTGGTAGGCGTTGACCGCGTCGCCCAGATCCCGCATCACCCTCCGCAGTTGGTCGCTATTCATGCCCCCCCCGGCACCAGGTGATGCCATGGAGCGCCAGCTCGGCCTTGAAGAGTTCGCGGAGGGACCGGCCGTCGCGGTGCGGTCTGGTGGATTCGGGAGGTCCGGCGCTATACTCGGTCTCGCTCATCGTCTCTCCTCCTTCTCGGGTGGGGGTGGTGGGCCTCGGCCCCCGTGGGTGTTCGCGCACCCCGGGGGCGTCTTGCTTCTACGGCATCGGGCTTCCCGCGTTGTCGTCGATCCACTTCTTCGCCATGGCGAGCGATGACTATCGGGTGGAAGCGCGGGGTT
>Ga0207684_10004742_pt1 | contig 12745 bp, 7 predicted proteins | sample KBSK5501metaG_FD_184342 | JGI IMG/M metagenome (GOLD analysis project Ga0207684, IMG submission 184342) | Corn, switchgrass and miscanthus rhizosphere microbial communities from Kellogg Biological Station, Michigan, USA - KBS K5-50-1 metaG... | ecosystem: Host-associated > Plants > Roots >...
AGATCGTGCTGACTCCCCATCGCTTAATGGATTTCAAACTGGACGTTTGACTACCTAGAATTCGCACGTCTAAGAGGAGAATAAGATGTTTCGTCCATACTCAAAGAACCGCCAAGCGAGAAAAATCATCAGCGTTGCCTTGACTGTCTTCCTGTACGCCCTGATGTTGCCCGTCGTCTCAACTGCACCACGGTCAACTCACGCCGCGGCTAAGACGGAGACAGCAAATAAGCAAGACCAAGGTCCACAGCTGCCAAACGTTCCGCCAATCCCAGCCGGGTCGGCATATCGGCAAACTAACTTCATCTCTGACATCCCAGGCTTCGCCCCAATTCAAGAACCGACGCTGGTAAACCCCTGGGGTATCGCTTTAAGAGGCACCGGTCCGTTCTGGGTTTCTAACAACGGCACCAGCTCTTCAAGTCTTTTCCGCGGCGACGTCCTCGGCAGTCCCCTGGTGAAGAACCCAGGCTTGTCTTTAGTTACAGTACCGGGAGGACTACCGACCGGAGTGGTTGGCAACGCGACTACGGACTTCGCAATCACTCCGTGTGCGGTCGCGACGTGCCCAGCGGCCTTCGTCTTCTCCTCGATCACGGGCAACATCGTGGGCTGGAACCCGAGCGCCGGTCCTAATTCAACTACTGGCGTCATCGCGGCGAGCCATCCGGGTCACGTCTACACTGGCCTCGCCAATGGCAGCAACTCCGGCGGCAACCGCCTCTACGCTGCCGACTTCAACAATGGAAATATTGACGTCTACGATGGCACCTTCGCGTTGACCACGACAACCGGCAGCTTTGCCGATCCAACCATTCCCACAACGGCCGGGAACACTTACCATCCTTATAACATTCAGAACATCGGCGGCTCACTCTATGTGATGTATGCCAAAGTCGGCACCGACGGGAAAGCGGAGGATGGTGTTGGAAATGGTTTCGTCCGCCGGTTCAACACCGACGGCGTGCGCGACCTGACCTTCGGGATCAACAACGGACCGCTGAATTCGCCCTGGGGGGTCACTATCGCACCGTCCACCTTCGGTATCTTTGGCAGTGCGCTGCTAATCGGCAACTTCGGCGAAGGGAATCCCAGCCTTCACGCCTTCAACCCAACTACCGGAGCTTTCCTCGGCACCATTCAAAACGAGAACGGCGATGGCATCGTGATCGATGAGCTCTGGGGTCTCCAATTCGGCAACGGCGTCAACGGCGGTGATCCCGGCACGCTCTACTTCACTGCCGGCACCGGTGAAGAAGAGCACGGGCTATTCGGTTCTTTGAAGCCGACGACCGCCACAGCAACTTCGCTGATTCAATTCGCCACCGACGAATTCATCATCAGTGAAGGCACCGGGCACATCGATGTTTCAATCACACGCGCGGGCGATGCGTCCGGCACAGCTACCGTTAACTTCAACACCTTCGACGAGTCGCAAGTGGGCCATGCTTCGCAGAAGTCCGACTACGAAATAGCGCTCGGCAAGGTCAGCTTCGCGCCTGGTGAAACAGCTAAGACGGTTCGGATACTGATCGTCAACGACAACTTCGTCGAGGGCGATGAGACGGTCAACTTGGCTCTTTCAAACCCGACGGGCACCGGCGTGGGCTTAGGAACTCCAAACCAGGCTGAGCTTACGATCATTGACAACGATAGCGTTGCACCGACCACGAACCTTATTGACGACTCGACTTTCTTCGTTCGCCAACACTATCTCGACTTCCTTAACCGAGAACCGGACGCCTCGGGTTTGGCTTTCTGGGTTAATCAGATCGAGTCGTGCGGTGTGGATGCTGCCTGCCGTGAAGTCAGACGCATTAACGTGAGCGCCGCGTTCTTCCTGTCTATCGAATTCCAGAACACTGGCCTGGAAGCATATCTGACGCACCGAGCGGCATTCGGCAACCTACCAGCGAACCTTGGGGCACAGGTGCCCGTTTTCTATGGGACGTTTGAGCGCGATACGCAGGCGTTGGGCAAGGATTACATCGTCGGGCAGGCGGGGGCAGACGCGCAGCTCGAAGCTAACAAAGTGGCATTCTTTAACGAATTCGTCACGCGACCACAATTTGTCGATAAGTATCCATCGACTCTAACCAATGCCCAGTATGTTGATAACCTGCTGGTAACTGCGGGACTGTCACCGACTAACTTCATTGTGAAGCTAACCAACGGCCAGGAGAATCCACCAACCTTCCCCACGACAACCGGAGGTGCACGCCGGCCGGCGTCTTTCGGGACGGCGACCTTCAACATGAACACGGCTCAAACACAAATGATCTTTACCGCGACCATCACTAACATCGATTTCACTGGCTCCCAATCAGCAGACACGAATGACAATCTCACCGCGGCACACATCCACGCTGGACCATCAGTCACGCCGACCACCAATGGGCCGGTGGTCTGGGGTTTCTTTGGCGCGCCGCTCAACGACAACAATCCCAACGACGTGGTGAATACACCGCTTACCGGAGTGGGTAACGTTGGCGGGACAATTAGTGGTAAGTGGGATCCGCCTGAGGGCAATGGCACAACTTTCGCCGACCAGTTGGCAAATCTTAAGGGTGGTCGTGCTTACATCAATTTCCACACCACGCAATTTGGCGGTGGCGAGATCAGGGGCCAGTTCCCGGAGATGGACGGCTTCCGCAACTCACTTGTTGCGGGCCTGGATGCCGCAACGGATACTCGCGCTAGCGTTCTGCGCAAGGTTGCCGAGTACGCGTTTTTGAAGGACCGCGAGTTCAACAGCGCCTTCGTGTTTATGGAATACGCAGGCTACCTGCGGCGCGATGCCGACGTGTCGGGCTTCAACTTCTGGTTAAGGAAACTGAATGAATTCAACGGCAACTTCGTCAACGCCGAGATGGTCAAGGCGTTCATTGCCTCTGGCGAGTATCGGCAACGCTTCGGCCCGTGAGGCGGAGCAGGAGCAGTAGGCAGTAGGCAGTAGGCAGTAGGCAGTAGGCAGTAGGCAGTAGGCAGTAGGCAGATAACGCTAAGTCCGTTGCGGCGTTCTGTCTACTGCCTTTTGCCTTCTACTTTCGGCTTCTGTCTACTGTCCACTGCCTACTGCCTACTGCCTACTCCTTATGCTACATTCAGCGCATGACCGTGGCCCTGCGCATCGAAAAAGTTTCCAAGCAATACCGCATCTACGAGCGCCCCGGCGATCGTCTGAAGGAATCGCTTTCGCGCGGACTATTGCGCCGTCACAAAGAATTCTGGGCGCTGCGCGACGTGGAGTTCGAGATCGAAGCGGGCACGACGGTCGGCATCATCGGACCAAACGGCTGTGGCAAGTCAACGCTTTTGCAAATCATCTCGGGCACGCTGGCGCCGACGCACGGCGATGTCTGGCATGAAGGTCGTATCGCAGCGTTGCTGGAACTCGGCGCCGGTTTCGATCCGGAGTTTACCGGCGTCGAAAATGTCTACATGAATGCTGGTCTGCTGGGACTGACGCGCCGGGAAACCGACGCTCTCTTTCCTGCCATCGAGCGCTTCGCCGAAATTGGTCCGTTCCTTTACCAGCCGGTCAAAACTTATTCGAGCGGCATGTATGTCCGGCTGGCTTTTGCGATCGCCGCCAGCGTTGAACCTGACATTCTGATCATTGACGAAGCACTCGCGGTCGGCGATGCAGTTTTTCAACATCGGTGTCTGCGGCGCATTAATGAACTTCACGAGCGCGGGGCCACCGTGCTTTTTGTTTCTCATGACGCCGGGGCGGTCCGCGCCCTCTGCTCGCGCGCCATTCTCTTGCGAGCCGGCAGCGTCATCGCCGATGGCAAGCCTGTTGATGTCCTTAACCTTTATCAAAAGATCATTATGGAACGGGAGCAAGCTTACGATGCTGAATCAGACACAATAAGTGCAGCAGTGAAACCGGACAGCGACGAAAGGCTCGCGCCACTTAGCTACGCTTACCGGCATGGCGACGGCAGTGCTGAAATTCTTGGCGCGGAACTTATTGACGCAGCGCAAGCGCGCATGGAAATTGTCGAGAGTGGCGAGCCACTGACATTGCGCGTGGTAGTGCGTTTTAATCAAGCGGTAGACGATCCGGTCATTGGCTTTCTTTTCCGCAATTCCCATGGCATTCATGCTTATGGGACAAACACCAAGGAACAACAAATAGAGTTTGGCGCCGTGCCAGCTGGTGAAGTAATCGAGGTTAGTTTCGCGTTCGACTGTTGGCTGGGTGTCGATCAGTATACGATCTCATTGGCTGTCCACAGTCGCGAAGGACAGGCTTACGACTGGCTGGATGCAGCGCTCTTTCTCAGAGTAACGAGCATGACTTTGACTGAGGGAATCGCGAATCTCAACGCGCGCGCCACTGTGCGCCAGCGCGCGCCAGGCGCGGCCACGCCAGAGCGCGAGCACGTTACTGCCGGCCCAATTTCGAGAGTGTAAGTTATGGCTGAAACTGAAGTTGAAAGTATTCTGCGCGAAATCCGCGAGCGCGTCCTTTCCCAGCAACGAACAAGCAGTGACAGCAGCGCAACCCGTTCGGCGATGACGAACCGCGGCAACGGAGCGGGCGATTCGGGAGCGCGCCAGCAAATCACAAACGGCAATAATGAAACCATCAGCGCTGAAAATTTGTCACTGATTGAGTCGTATCTGACAACCACCGCACGCGCGTGGGATCGCGTGCCGCCACTTGTCAGCAACCGGAGTGGATCTATCGCCCGAGTTGAACTCTGGTTGAAACGACAGTTAAAACGCGCGACACACTGGTTTACCTGGGAGCAGGTAAATTTCAACGCCGCTGTCCATCAGTCTCTACGCGAGCTGTTGCCGGTAATGGCGGCGCACGAACATGAATTACAGGCATTGAGGGCGCAGTTTGCGACGGCTGAGACAAAACTTTCCGAGCTTGAGGCTGTTAGCGGCAAGACTGAAACACGCGTTGAAGGGCTCGAAAACGAACTGAGGGAGCGCGATGCTCATCTTCGGGATGAACAGCGCGTCTGCTTCAAGCAGCTAGCGCTTGAAACCAGCGAGGCGGCTGTGCTCGAAGATCGCGCCCGCCGCAGGGCTGAAGCATTGCTGGAAGAATTACAGCGCCGCGTAGCGGAGTTGGAGAAAGGCAAAGAGTGATGAGTAATGAGTGATGTGCGTCAATCGTTACTCAGCACTCATTACTCATCACTCATTACTTCCTTTATGCAAAAAGACAATCTGTACGAGCAGGCCGGCATAGCCGACGTAGCCGAGTTTTACCGCACCAAATTCGTTTCCGATGAGGTGCTCGATCCGCGTTACTTCAAGGCGCTCGATCGTTTCGACATTCGCTTCGCGCGCACGATGTGGGTCTACGACAACGTGCGCGCCGGTTCGGAAGTGCTCGAACTTGGCTGCGGTGCGGGCATGCTCGCTTTGCTGAAGCGCAAAGGAGTGACGCTTACCGGTGTGGATCTATCCGATGAGTGCGCGCTAGCCGCGCGGCGCAACGGTTACGACGCAACCTTTAGCAGCCAACTCTCCGGTTTGCCTTTCGCTGCTGCAAGCTTCGACTACGTCGTCAGTCTCGACGTGTTGGGCCACATTGAAGCGGACGAGAAAGATGCAGTCCTCGCCGAAGTCAAGCGCGTGCTGCGGCCCGGCGGCGTGACGCTGCACGGCATTGAGTGTACTGACCATGCGGCCCTGAGGAACTACGACGAAATGGATGCCGAAGAGTTGCGTCGCTTTATCGAAGTTGATGGTCATGTCGGTCTCGAGGAAGAACAGGAACACGGCGCGAGGTTCCTAAGATTCTTTCCTCACGTTGCCTGGGAACCGCGCTACGCGTTGTGCCTCAGCAGTGAAGAGTTCCTCAAGCAGGCTGATAAATATGGGCTGGGATTTGAAGACGATTTCCTCGAATACCTGCGCGGCCTTTCGTTTAAGGAGCGACGCGCTTTCGATTTGGCGATGGGCTACGTGTTTGCCAAAGTTTCTGATCTGGGTATCCAGCTGCCGAAGAGTGGCCTGTATGTTTTTCTTAAAGCCTCAGACGCACCTCTCGGATCTTTCTACAACGAACATCGAGACCGCCGCGCTCTCTTTTCGTCGACGGAAGATCCGAAAGGTTTCGTTTGTCTGGATCGAAGCAAAGACGCCAGGTTCGACGACGGCTGGTATGAACCAAACATGCTGCCTCCGGTGGCACGCTGGATGGGCGCGCGCGGCCGTATAAACTTTCGTGCTCCCGGTCTCACTGAAATAGTACTGGACCTAACTACGCACATGCAGGACCTCGGCGCGCGCCCACTCGGCATTGAGCTGCTGCTTAACGGCGACAAACTTTGCGCGTTTTCGCTCTGGCGCTACGGCTGGCTGGAACTGCGCGTCCTTGTGCCGGAAGCGCCAACGGCCGAAGCAAGCGACGAGTTTGAGTTGGAGATCCGGGCGGACCGCACCTGGCAACCGCGTCCGACCGGGGACGAAACACGCGACGACCGCGAGTTGTCCATCGCTGTCTGCAATATCATAGTCAGTGGGCAGTGGGCAGTGGGCAGTGGGCAGTGGGCAGTGATCAGTGGCCAGTGACCAGTAATCATTTTCCTAAACAAGTGGTCCGTTACTTTCAAACTGCTCACTGCCCACTGCACACTGCCCACTTTTACTGGCCACTAGCCACTGACCACTGACCACTGCAAATGAACGTACTCATCTGCACCACTCAAGTCCCTTTCACGACCGGCGGCGCTGAATCGCACGTCGAAGGACTGCGCGTCGCTTTGATTCAGGCCGGATACAACGCCGAGGTCGTGGCGCTGCCATTCAAGTGGTATCCACCCGCCGAGATCATGCGTAGCGCACTGGCCTGGCGCCTGCTGGACCTCAGCGAAGCGAACGGGAAACCAGTTGATCTCGTAATCGGCATGAAGTTTCCCGCTTATCTGGTGGCACATGAGCGCAAGGTGCTCTGGATCATGCACCAATACCGCGCCGCCTATAATCTTTGGGACACACCGTTCGACGATCTCTCGACTTACCCCGATGGAGCACGAGTGCGCGAGTGGATCCGTCAGGCAGATAATCGTTTGATACCGGATGCGAAGAAAGTTTTCGCAAACTCGAAGACCGTCGCCGATCGGCTGCGTCGTTACAACGGGATTGAAAGTCAGCCGCTTTATCATCCGCCCCCGCGCGCGGAGAATTTGCGAGGCGGCGAGCAAGGCGATTACATCTTTTATCCCAGCCGGCTGGAGCCACAGAAGCGCCAGGAGTTATTGATTGAGGCTGCGCAGTACCTGCGTACGCCCGTTAAGATAATCCTTGCCGGCGGCTCTGGCGATCCGAAGCGCTACGACTCTTTGGTGAAGCAGTATGGCGTCGCTGATCGCGTTTGCCTGCGCGGCTTTGTGACGGAGTCGGAAGTGATCGAGCTCTACGCCAACGCGCTCGGAGTTTGTTATTTGCCGTTCGACGAAGATTACGGTTACGTCACGCTGGAGGGAATGCTTTCAGCTAAGCCTGTTGTAGTGGCGCACGACGGTGGCGGCGCCACGGAATTCATCGAGCACGAGCGCGAGGGTTTGATCGTTGAACCGGAGCCACGCGCGCTCGCCGAGTCGTTGGATTCCCTTTATGCCGACCGCGCGCGGGCGCAGGCAATGGGCGCGCGCGGCCTGGAAAAACTCAAGGCGACGAATCTCTCATGGCAACACGTCGTCGAAAACCTGATTACCGGCGCCCGCTGAACTCTCGTCCTACCCTTCAAGCGATTTGCTGGGACCGCGGGCGTCCCGCCCGCAAATGAGCGCGAAGCGCGAAAATGGCATTGGGCGAAAGACTGCGCGCCGTTGGCGCGTTTGCGGGCGGGGGCGCCCGCGGTCCCAGCAAATCGCTTGAACGGTGGTTCGAAAAATTGGCGGCCTCAACATAGAAAGTTTAAAATGCGGCTCAACCGTTCTTATTTAAGGTAACAGTAAGATGAAGTATCCGCTCCCACTCACGCTGCCGGTCCGCACTTTATCAGCCGCCGCATTGGTAATGGCTCTCTTGTGGACGCTCTAAATCAGGGGCTTATTTCTCGCGCTGAGGCACTGAGACTAATAGTCGAAGATGCTGATTACCGCGCGAAGGAATTCAACCGCGCTTTCGTGCTGATGGAGTATTTTGGTTATCTCAGGCGAAATCCAGACGATCCGCCTGACAACAATCTCAACGGCTACAACTTCTGGCTAAATAAGCTCAACGAGTTCAACGGCAACTTCGTCAATGCCGACATGGTCAAAGCTTTCATCAAGTCAACTGAGTATCGCCGGCGATTCGGGCCGACGTGATCACGAAGACCTTTCCGAAGCACCATTCAATCTCAGCTCGCGGCTTTGCCGCCGCAGAGTGCGGAAAGGCTCTGCCTTTCCGACCGGCTCGCCTTAGTTTTGAGGCTCCGCCTCACACCAAACCTCTTGCATCTTGCGGTTTGAGGCCACTGGCCTGCTCCCATAGCCTTTCCGACGCAGCCTTACTAAGCTGCCGTTCATGCACGTCATCTCAAGAGACTCGCCTTGTTATTTTTTAACGTCAGTCGCCAACGACCGTCTGGCCGTATTCCGCACCTACGCGATAAAGGAAATAGCCTGCAAAGCGTTGGATGAGGCGCGCAAGTCCGGAAAGTTTGCGTTGTATGCCTACTGATCATGCCGGATCATCTTCATGTGATCACCGATTCCGCGCGGTCTTCCGAAGACACGCTTCGCTTCATTAATGGAATCATGAGCCATCGTGTAATAGCTCATTTGAAAGAGAAAGGACATGAGGTCTCATTGCTGAAATTACGACAGGAAACGAAACGGAGAAACTATTGCCATTCACTTTGGGATCATCATCCGAATGTACGCGTGCTGCTGACGGAAAGCATGCTGATGGAGCGGGTGCATTACCTTCACCAGAATCCGGTTCGGGCTGGGTTGGTCAAACGCGCAGAGGATTATCGTTATTCCAGCATGCGTTGTTGGAATGGAAACCCGCTGGAAGATGAACCGCTCCTGGTTGATATCGCTCGGATCAAGTGGAGGCGCAGCCTCCAGGAAAATAAAAGGACTCGACGGTAAGGCAGAGCCTTACCGCACTGTGCGGCGGCAAAGCCGCAAGCGTAGACTGACCGGCACAGTCTGAGGTCACTCTTACCAGTGCTAAGAGTTTAGTCTTTTAACCGAGGTCAGCAGTCAACCTACTAAGGAGCTTAACAAAGGCGCTTCTCTACGAACCAACGCGGCTCTGCCGCCGAACAGTGCGGAAAGGCTCTGCCTTTCCGATCAGCTACTCTTATTTTTGAGGCTGCGCCTCAATCTATTGACGCCCTTTCACGCCTGTACTACTCTTGCGCCGCTAAGAGCGAATTCGACAAGAGCGAAGTACCAGCTTCGCGGCCTGCCCGATCAATAACATTACCAACTCTTTCCGTTACGTCGTCGGTCGATGATCGATGATTCGAATAGTCTAAGCGCACTAGAGTCTCGAACAAGAGGATAGAAAAATGAAGTCCACCCTGTCGCCTCGGTTCCAGCGAGCAAATAAACGTCTCTTTCTACTCACGCTAGTTTCACTTGTTGCGATCGCAGCGCTGCTGAGTTTTGCTGTGTCCGCAAACAGGGCGAACCGCGCCGCAAAGGCCCGCGCAGAACAAGCAGCCAATGCAAAGTCGGCCATCAATCCGCTTGTTCAAGAAAAGCAGCCAAATGCTCCGAATGCGGCGGTGATTGTCGGAACGTTAACCGACAACCTCCCTGCGGCCACCAAGGTCGCACCCGGCGGTACTCTTAATTACACGGCTACAGTAACCAACAATGGCGCTGCTTCTCCCGCCGACGACGCGACGAACCTCAACTTCAGTGCTCCGCTCGATATCAACACGACGTTAGTCGGCGGTTCAGTTCATGCGTCGCCGCTTGCTTTCAACGACACTTACAACTGGGTCGGCAATACGCAGCTTGATACGGTTGCAAGAGCGCTACCGGCAGTTACTGCAAACGATGTTGCCGTCAATGCGCCGGCCGGCACAGACACCTTTACGCTTACACCAATAGCAGCAGGCCCTACTGCCCTGGTTGGGAGTGTAACGTTGGCTGCGAATGGCTCTTTCACGTACACGCCACCGGTGGGTCGGCCAAACATCGCGGATGGCGCGACTGTTCAGGACAGTTTCACTTACACGATTACCAATAGTGCGGATCCAACCCTGACCAGCACCGGCACCGTGCGGATCAACCTCACGGGCCGCGTCTGGTATTTAGTAGCCGGCGGCGTAGGAGACGGACGCAGCAACACTCCTTCAGGCAGCCCTGCGGCGATGTCCACAGCAGCGGATAAGAGCACTGACATCTTTTATATCTTCTCGGGTGGCGGCTCATTAAACGGTCCGTTCAGTGTCGACGCGGGCCAGCAACTTCTCGGTCAGGGGGTAAATTTGGTAGTCAGCGCCATTACGTTGTTTACCGCCACGAGTAATCCAACAACCACCAACACGGCGGGCAGTTGCGTCAGCCTTGCTGGCGCGCCTGGCAACAACACATTATCCGGTTTCAATATCGGCAACTGCACCGGTGGCACGGCTATCACCGGCGCAAATGTCGGAACTCTCAATGTCAGCACGCTATCGATAAACACAAATGGCGGCGCGCTCGATCTAACGGGCGTCGGCTCGCCAACGGTCAGCGTCGTCCTTGGTGGAACGACCTCGACGGGCGGCACGAAGAACGTCAACCTGGTTGGTTTGAACGGAACGATTACTTTGGCGGGCGGAGCCCTAAGCGGAGCCACTAACAATGCCTTTGATGTGAACGGTGGGACCGCCGGCATCACCTACTCCGGTGCAATCTCGAACTCAACGGGTCGCCAGGTCAGCATTGTCAGCAAGACTGGTGGCACAGTAGCCCTTTCGGGTGCTATCGGTGGCACAGGAACAGGTATCTTTCTCAACAGTAACACCGGAGCCACAATAAATTTCACCGGCGGCATCACTCTCAGCACCGGCGTGAACGCCGCGTTTACCGCAACCGCCGGCGGCACAGTCAGCGCAACGCAGAACAACACGTCAATCGTCAACACGCTGACGACGACCACCGGCACGGCGCTCAACGTTGCCAATACGACTATCGGGGCGAGCGGACTAACCTTCCGCAGTATTTCTGCCGGCACCGGTGCTGGCAGCGCGGGCATCGGGATCATCCTGGACACCACCGGCGCGACCGGCGGATTGACGGTCACCGGAAACGGCGGCACGTGCACCTTCGCAACCCCAACCTGTGATGGAGGAACCATTCAGCACAAGACGGGCGCCGATTCCGTAAACACTTACACCAGCGGCCTCGGCATCTATCTCAACAGCACTTCGAATGTGTCTCTGACCCGGATGCACCTCCACGACTTCGATAACGGCGGAATCCGTGGTAGGGGAACCGTCAATGGCTTTACGCTGCAAACTTCGGTGGTTGACGGCGCGAACGGCACCTGCAATTCAGCCGCCTGCGACGTGGAAATCAACAACGGCGAGGACAGCATCCGCTTCACCAACCTGACGGGCAGCGCGCTCGTTGACAGTTGCTTTATTGGCGGCGGCTTCGCAGACAACGTCCGGGTCATCAACAACACAGGAACGCTCAACCGCCTGACCATCAGCAACTCCACCATCGGCGATCTCGACGGAGCTGGCGGGCAACGCGGCCTGGCCACCAACGCGCAAGGCGGCCAAGACGACCTCAATTTTGAATCCAAAGACGGCATCAGCGTGATGAACGTGACGGTAAGCAACAACACCCTTAACTATGGCGTCGGCGACATTGTTCAGGCGAGCAACAACGATAACACTGCGCCGATCGGGACGATGGATGTAGTCGTCCGCGGCAACACGATTATCAACAGCAACGCCGCCGACCAGGTCAACGGAGCCTCTGGCATTACCATAGCCGGACTGGGCACCACGACCTACGAAGTTGCCTGTAATAAGGTCGCCAACTCCAAAGGCATTGATGTCAATCTCTTCAAAGGCCACGAGCCGTTGGCGACAGGGATTGCCGCCAATTTCACCGGTACAGTCTTTAATAACACCATCGGACTGGTCGGCGTCAGTCACTCGGGTGGTGGCGCGGGTGCCACTGCTCTTAACGTCGATATGCAGGGCAGGGGAACGCACACCGTTCTGATCAAGAACAACGTCATCAGACAATACGGCGAGGCGGGCATCCGGCTTAACAACGTGGACAACAACAGCACCGCTGCTACGCTCAACGCCACGGTGATCGGCAACACCACTGTCGGAGTCGACGCCGACGCCTTCACCGGCATCTTCGTCGTCGCCGGAGCCGCCGCCGGGACGGACAGTAGCAATATCACCAACCTCAAGTTGGGCGGAGCAGGAGGGGAACGAAACGACTTCACCCTAGGCGATCCCTTCAACAGCGCCGACGTGTTCCTGCAACACGGTGTGCCCGCTTCCACGTTCAATCTGTCAAAGGGCGCCTCCGTGGCGGTCACGGCGGACCAGGTAGTAAAGGACAACAACATTGCCACCATTACCGTTTTCGCAGACGCTGGCATCAACCCGGTCGCCGGCGTGCCCACGCTACCTCCGGGGATCAATGAAGCGTGCTCACCGCCGCCGATCCCTAATCCTGTGGACGACAACGTTCGCAATGGCTCAGGCATTGTTCCGCTTGCAGCTGCTGTTGCCCAGTCGCAGCCAGTTATCGCGAAACAATTAAGCAGGGAAACTGTGAAGTCTGCAGAAGCAATTGCTGCA
>Ga0207684_10004743_pt1 | contig 12742 bp, 9 predicted proteins | sample KBSK5501metaG_FD_184342 | JGI IMG/M metagenome (GOLD analysis project Ga0207684, IMG submission 184342) | Corn, switchgrass and miscanthus rhizosphere microbial communities from Kellogg Biological Station, Michigan, USA - KBS K5-50-1 metaG... | ecosystem: Host-associated > Plants > Roots >...
TCGCGAACAGCCCGGCGGGCAGCAGGATCTTGGCGATCCGCGCTGCCCAGCGCCGCACGCCTACCGGTCGCCGCGTTTCGTTTGGCGGTGCCAGATTCATCGCGGAAACCCGCTGCTGCGGTTGAATACTGCGTGAGTTTGTAGTCATCATGGTTTGAGCGTGGTTTCGGAAATCACCGTGTAACCATGACCGTGCAAGGTTGGTGCCAGCCCGAGCCCGCCGCGCTTGCTCGCCGGTTGCCGGATTGCCGGAGCGACCAGCGCCGACAATTCTTGCGGTCCACAAACGGGCCGCGTTCACATATGAAGAGGCGCGCGCCAGCGCCAATGACAGCGTCATTTCTATAGATATGACGAAGGAATATTCCCGCGCGGCCTGCTCCAGCGAGGATCGGCGCACCGCGTCAAGCAAGCGCCGTAACATGACAGCCTGCCACCGTGTCGTGCACACGCTGCGGAGTGCCAACATCGATGTCGAGGGGCTTCGCCGTCGTGCGAAGTGCCGCGCCGCAACCAGGCGCGCGCAGAGCGTGAAGGACCGACAGAAAGAAGATCTTCTCGCCGCACCGAGAATGACGCCGCCGGGATATCGTCATGCGGGAACCGGCGACAGGTGCTGACTCCTTTCGAGCGAGTCCAGGGGCAGCGACGGCGCGTGCGCTACCGCTTCCCGTCCGTTGGCGAATTCGTTGCTCGACGGCGAAGGGTATTCGAGGGCGGCGTCGTTCGCGCGTCCATCGGGGCCGATCGTCGGCGACGCACGGTCGTCACCGCCGGTCCGCGCAAGGGCGCCAGTGTCCGGACTAGATCGTTAGCACCATCGAACTACCGCTCTCAGTGACTTCGCGGTATGGCTGCTCTTGGCCGATCTCGGCCTGATCGTCGACGGTCCCGGTTCGACCTTGAGCCGCCCCACGCTTCGCTGAAAAGCGGACACCCGCGCGTTGTGGCAACGCGCGCCCGAACATTCATCAGCGAGGCGGGAACGACGCCAAGGCCCGGTCGAGTCAACCGGTGATAACCTGATCCGCTGACGCGTCCGTTACCTCCAACGCCGCGGCATTGCCGCAGGGATTCACCGCGCTTATGCTGGTTGCGGCGATCATCGCGATCATCGCGGCGGGAATATTCTTCTTGAGCGGGCCAGTGTCGCACTGGCTCGATATAGCGCCCCGGACTCAGTTACCGGAACCAAGCTCAGTGGTTAGATCAGCCGCGCCGCCTCGTCTTCGGTCGGCAGCCGGCCCTCCGGCGTAAATTTGTCCACCGCTGCGGGTAATTCCCGTGTCAGCCTGGACAGCAACTCTTCCCGCGAGAGCCCGGTTTGCTGCGAAAGCGTGTTCAGCACATCGGGGCCGATCGCTTGCTCGAGCTGATCCGGGCCGAGCTGTTGATTGGGACCGGGCTTGACCCAAGAATCCGCTGCCTGGCCTTGGCCGTTCTGCTTGAAGCGCTCGACCAGGTCGCGAAGCCCGCCGCTCAGCACACTCCCCACACTCGCACCGCTGAGGAGCCCGCCCAGATTGCCGAGCACGCCGCCCTGGCCGCCCTGCTGATTGTTCTGGCCGGGTCCGCCTCCCGGCTCTTGCTTTCGCCCGCCGAGCACTTCGGCGATTTTGTCGCGGTTCTGATAACCCGCGACAGCGAGAAGTCCCAAAAGTGCAATCATGGACGGCATTCCGCGGCTCATTTCATTCTCCTCTATGTCCTAAATGGAACACATCGGCGCCATCGAACACGTTCCGGCACCAGCGTGCTATGTCCCCGGAACGACTGTCGGGGTGTATCGTCATGTGGCAGCTCGGCCGTCACCGAGCCCCCCATAGGAGCAGGCCATGGGTATCATCTGGACGATCGTCATCGGGTTTGTCGCCGGCGTGATCGCTAAGTTCATCATGCCGGGCAGCAACGAGCCCTCGGGTTTCGTGTTGACGACGATCCTCGGCATCGTGGGAGCGATCGTTGCGAGCTATCTCGGGCAAGCGCTTGGATTGTATGCGCCCGGCGAGGGTGCCGGGCTCATCGGCGCCGTCGTCGGCGCCATTGTCGTTCTCTTTGTCTGGGGAGTCATCGCCAAGCGGCGCGTGTAGGAGACTCAAGCCATCCCGGATTTCGGTGGGGCGGGCACACGTTATACGTCGACGATCCGAATTGGCCGCAAGAATAATGTTGGAACGGCTGCGAGAACTCGATTACGAAAACACCTTCGCTACGATAGCACCGACCCCGAACGGCGGGATTTGGCCGATCTCGGCTGACTGTCGACGCTGCCGTTCAACTGTCGTGCGTTGCGGAAACGGAGGTTCGCGGACTGCGCTGGACCGCCAGGCCCGCTTGTTAGTCCGCGTAACCCGGTAACTCGCGATCGAGTACTCGCATCATAGCCTCGAAATACAAACGCTCACGTTCGGCGCGGGAGTGCCGCTCGTTCCCCGATGGCGCCTGGACCCGTGTCACGACGTCGTCCGACAGTACTTCGATCGGCCGGCCCGTGGATAGCGCCAATACCTGCGTGCGGCAAACACGCTCGAGTTTGTAGAGTCGCTTGTAGGCCTGCCCAATGTTGTCCCCGGTGACGATCACGCCGTGGTTTTTCATGAAAAGGATCTGCTTGTCGCCGATCACGCCAGCCAAGCGTTCGCCTTCCTCCAGCGAATCAGCGGTGCCGGAATAGTCGTCATCGTAGGCGATGTGGCCGTGGAAAAAAGCCGCAGTCTGGTTGGCGGGCAACAGGCGATTGTCCTTCAGCATGTTGAGCGCGACCGCCCATGGCTGATGCGTGTGAAGCACGACCCGAACGTCACAGATACGGTGGATTGGCGCATGTATGCACTGCGCTGACAGCTCGACCACGCCTTCGCCCTCGAGCGTCGTGCCGGATTCGTCGAACATGATCATGGCGCTCGCCCGGGCTTCCGACCAATGCAGGCCGAAGGGCAAGATGAGATACCGGTCGTCCTGGCCGGGTACGGTCACGGTGAAATGGTTGTCGATCCCTTCCTCCAGCTCGTGCAGCACGGCCAAGCGATGGGCAGCGGCAAGCTGGGTCTTCGCTTGCGCGATCGCATCGATTGCGCGCGAGGAAGTCAACGGGTGAACGGACATGAGGGGCCCTTGAGAACGCTTTCCGGTCGAAGTATACCGAGGATAGGGTCCCAGGTCCGGCCGCACCGGCGCTGCGATCCGCGGCGCGATCGACGGCGGCCCGCGCCTAGCGTCACCGGACTAATCGGGCGCAACGGCGTCAGCAAGAGGACGCTGTTCACCCGGCGACTGATTTGGGCGGCCCACCGCCCTTACCACAACGTGAAATAGGAGGTTTACAGTTGCTGCAAAGAAAGCTACCACATCTCGGGCTTCCCCAGCGACGACCGCTATGGAGCGCTACGCGCTACGACCGCATCTGGCCGACTGCAGCCCAGGCGTGCCGCATGTCCACGCCGCTACCGGCCGGATCCCGTGAGCTCGTCTGACGCCGCACGACGCTAAAGACTTCCCCATTCACTTCGCGTGAGGACCGTATCCCAGCTTTCGCGGCCATCTGATTTGCAGGAGAATCGCGCAGTAGCCGCCCGCCGATGCTTGCCGATGATCGCTGCCACGTCGCCGCACACGCTCACGTTCCTGTTTACCGACATCGAGGGCAGTACACCGCTTTGGGATACTCGACCGGCGGCGATGGGCGCGGCGACCGAGCGTCACAACGCGTTGCTCCGCGAGGCAATCACCAGGCACGGGGGACACGCGTTCCGTGTCGTCGGGGACGCTTTTTGCGTCGCGTTCTCAGATGCGACCTCGGCCGTACTTGCCGCGGTCGACGCCCAGCGAGCGCTTTTCGCCCAATGCTGGGACGATACGCCAATCCATGTACGCATGGGGCTGCACTCTGGAGCGGTCGAAGACGCCGAAGATGAGATCTTTCGCGGGCCAACTTTGGCGCGAGCGGCGCGCGTGATGTCGGCGGCGCATGGCGGCCAGATGCTCCTTACCGCCGCGACAGTTGCTCTGCTGGACCGGACCGCACCGCCGGGCGGCGCCTTGTCCGATTTGGGAGACCACACCCTGCGCGGCTTTGCACGCCCCGAGCGGCTGTACCAGCTCATGGTGGCGGGATTGCGTTCGGAATTTCCGCCTATCCGAACGCAAGAGGCAATGCGCACGAACCTGCCTCCATCGCTGACGCTTTTCGTCGGACGTTCGCAGGCGTTAGCGCAGGTCCGCGACCAGGTGCGCAAATCGCGGATGGTTACGCTGATTGGGTCTGGCGGTACTGGGAAGACTCGATTGTCGCTCGAGGCCGCCAGCGAACTCGTCGCCAACTTTCCTGACGGAGTATGGCTCGTCGAACTTGCGCCGCTAGCCGACGCGGCGCTCATTCCGCATGCCATCGCAGCTGTGCTCGGCGCTCGTGCCGAAGGAGACACGCCGCCGATGACGCTCATCGAGAGCACGCTGCGCGGCAAACGCGCGTTGTTGCTGCTCGACAACTGTGAACACGTCGTCGATGAAGCCGCGGGCGTCGCTCAAACACTGTTGCGAGCACTGCCGCAGCTGCACCTGCTCGCCAGCAGCCGCGAGGCGCTCAGCGTGGAAGGCGAAACCGTTTACCGCGTACCCTCGCTGACGATGCCCGGGTCCGATAGTCCGCCGACACCGGCGGACGTCACGGCCAGCGAAGCGGGGCAGCTTTTCGTCGACCGCGCGCGCTCGGTCGCGCCTGCGTTTACCCTGACCGAGCACAACGCTGCCGCCGTCGCGCAAGTTTGCCGGCGCCTCGACGGAATTCCCTTGGCGATCGAGCTTGCCGCGGCACGGCTGACCGCCCTTTCAGTCGAGGAACTCGCGCGGCGCATCGACGACCGTTTCCGCCTGCTCACCGGCGGCCGGCGCACCGCATTGCCACGGCAACGCACGCTGCGCGCGCTGGTGGACTGGAGTTACGAGCTGCTGTCCGCGGATGAGCGGAGCGTGCTCAACACGCTGGCGGTTTTCGCTGGCGGCTTCTCGCTCGACGCGGCCGAACGGGTTTGCGCTGCCGATGCATTGAGCGAGATAACCGTACTCGATGCCGTCGAGCATCTGGTGGCGAAATCGCTGCTCATCGCCGAGCAGCAGCAGGAGACCGAGACCCGTTACCGGCTGCTCGAAACGATCAGGCAGTACGCGAGCGAGAAGCTGGTCGAATGCGGGCAGGCCGACGCGGCGCGGCAGCGCCACTTCGTGTACTTTCAGAACCTTGCGGAGAGCGCCGCCAAGGTACTGCAAGGACCATTGGCACTCGAATGGCTCGACCGGCTCGATGCGGAACACGACAACCTGCGTGCCGCGCTTGACTGGTCCGGCGACGCCGAGCCCGCGGACTACGCGCGGCTCGCCGGTACGTTGCGAAAGTTCTGGGATGTCCGCGGCCATTTCACCGAGGGCTGGGCGCGGCTCGAGCGGGCGCTGGCCCTGCACACGGCACGCGACGAAGTGCGTCTCAATGCGCTGATTGGGGCGGGTGTCCTCGCCTACCGCCTCGATTACACGCAGCGCAGCGACGACATTCTCGGCGAGGCAATCGCGCTGGCACGGGAACTGGGCAACGCCCGTAGCGAAGCCGAGGCGACGCTCTTCCAGGCGTGGGATCGGAGCTGGCAGGGCGCCGACGCGCTCGAGCCGCTTGCCCTCCGGGCACAGGCTCTCGCGAAATCAGTGGGCGACCGGCCGGGTGAGGCGTTCGCGCTCCTCGTGCTCGGCCGAGTCGCCAGGCTTCGTGGCCAGTACGCCAAGGCGCGAAGCCTGTTTCTCGAGAGCGCGAAACTCTACGATAGCGCCGCGTGCGTGGTCGGCACCCCGATTGGGATCCAGGATGCGGGCGCGTGCGCGTTCGAACAGCTCGACTTCACGGCCGCACGGCAGCTGCTCGACGACGCCTTGGTCCAGCATCGGCGATTCGGCAACGTGCATGATGCAGCGACCACCTTGGGTCTGCTGGGACAGCTGGCGCTGAACGAACACCGGCTGGACGAGGCGCGCGCGCAATCCGCAGAGAGCCTGCGCATTTTTCGCGCCCTACACGATCCGAATTGCGGAGCGCACGCAGCCGAAATCCATGCCACCGTGCTCTGCGCATTGGGTGAGGCCGCGGCAGCGCTCCCTCACGCGGAATCCGCCGCGGCAACCTATCGCGAACTCGGCTTTCCTCACTCGCTGGCGCGCGCCCTGTGCACGGTGGGACGCGTTCATTTCAAGCTGGGCAAGGTGGACGCCGCGCGGCGCGCGCTCTTCGACGGACTCATCGAGCAGCAGCGCGCCAATCGCGACACCACGTTGCCCGGGCTGCTCGAGGCGATTGCCGGGATGCATCCGGACGCACCCGTCGCGCCGCAACTGCTTGGCAGCGCCGCGGCGCTGCGCGAGCTGTGGAATGTCCACGTTTTTCCGTCCGAGCGCGCGGAACACGAGAGCCGGCATGCGGACGTGCGCGCAAGGCATCCTGACGCGGATTTCGACCGCACGTTTGCGGTCGGGCGCGCCCTGACGCGCGATGACGCTATCCAGCGCGCATTGGCGTTGCGGCAAAGTTCCTGATTTGATGGTTCTCCTTACTTCCCAACGAAGCAGGACCAGGGCGAATGCCCGCTTCCTAGCAATTTGGGCCGCGACGCTGACCGACCGCTCCTGGCCGGTAAGCGACCGTCGAACCCGGCGGTCGCGACAGGCACTACGAGACTAACCTCCGTCTGCTCGGCGATCTCCAGAGCATCGTTAACCTCGATGCCGAGATACCAGACGGTACTTTCGAGCTTGGAGTGTCCGAGCAGCAGCTGAACCGCCCGGAGATTCTTGGTCCGCCGGTAGATCAGTGTCGGTTTAGTGCAGCGCAGCGAGTGAGTGCCATAGGCTGCCGGGTTAAGCCCAATCGACCACACCCAGTACCCGACGATCCGGAAATACTGCCGGGTCGAAAGGTGAGGGGACTCCGACACACGACTCGGAAAAAGGAACTGCGCTGACTTCAGATGCGCCGCAGCGATCCAGGCTGTGACCGCCTCCGTGGTTTGCTCAGTGATCTCAAACTGGAGCGGCCGCTCGGTCTTCTTCTGCATCACAATCGCGCGGGCGGCGACTCAATTTCCGTGAACCACATCGTGGATGCGGAGGCCAACCAAATCGCAGCCGCGTAACTTGCTATCAATTGCGAGGTTGAAGAGCGCGAGCTCAACCTGCGCTTCGCCGAGTGAGTCGCGCAGACGGCTAAGGCGAGGGATCCGGTGCATATAAGGTTGCTGTCGCCTACATGTTCTCCGGTCTAGGTTTCCAAACCGAAGCGTTACCGCGTTGGAGCGGTACAATCCCTAAGGGATTCCGGAGTCGGGTTGACGCATGCACGCCGAGCTGCGCGCACAATTGGTCGAGCAGGGCTACGCCGCCCCCGTGCGGGTGCTCGACGAACAGAGCTGCCGGCAAATCGTCGACCGGCTTTCCGACGGCGAGCAGGAACCCGTCGACTGGCGCAAGGGATACGCGGTCAGTTCCTGGGCGTTCTTTCAGATAGCCAGGCAGCCGGCGATCATCGAGCGCGTCTCGTCTTTGCTCGGCGACGATGTGATGCTGTGGGGCGCCAGCGTTCAGACCCGCACGCCGGATGCCGTCCATCCCTGGCACAGCGACATCGAAATCTCGACGGCCTGGGGTAAATCGGTGTCGGTATGGATCGGTCTCGAACACACGGAGGCCCATTCGTCGCTGTCGCTCATCTCCTATTCCCATCGCTTCGGCGTCACTGTCCAGGAGACGGCGCACCGCTCCGGCAAACGCCGCCGCGAGATCGGTAACGAAGACGTTCTCCGCTGGGCGACGGAACACGATCCGCGAAGCCGGGTCCTCAACGTCGAGATGACCGACGGCGAGGCCCTGTTTCTCGATGGCGCGCTCTGGCACGGATCTCACAATCTCACGCCGAATACGCGCAAGGCGCTCCTGCTTCAGTACGCCGCGCCCGACCTGCCCATCCGCATTCCGGATTTCAGCCGTCTCGAATGGCCGGTCCGCGTTCTCGAGAGCCCGCGACCTCCGTGCATCATGGTGAAGGGCACCGCTCGAACGGGCGACAACCGCATCGTTTCCGCACCCAAGGCGCTGGCAGCGCAGCCCGCGCGCAAGCTCTCGAATCGCGTCTATCCGCTGCGGATTCCGCTCGCGCCCGATCAGGAGAAAGGCTGGAGGGCATACCCCATCTTCAGAGGCTCGACGGCGGCGCTGCGCGCGCTGACCTGCCACGCCTCGGTATTGACCCATGGCCAATGTCCTCATCCTCCGCATCGGCATGAGGAGGAAGAGATCCTCATCGTGCTGTCGGGCGAAGTCGACATCGAGGTCCCCGATCTGAAAGGCGCCCCGCAGAACGGCCGCATACGCATGACGCCCGGCCGATTCGCCTACTATCCACCGCGCTTCGCGCACACGCTGCGCACGATGAGCAAGGAGCCCGCGAGCTATCTCATGCTCAAGTGGCAAGGCGCCGCGGGCGCGGGACCGCCACTCGGGTTCGGGCGTTACGACGCGTTCGCGCCGGTCGCTCCTCCAACGCAGGAGAAGGGCTTTCGCGCGCAGGCTCTGTTCGAGGGCCCGACGGCCTCGCTCACGAAATTGCACTGCCACGCTTCGACGCTGCTTCCGGGCGCGGGCTACAGTCCTCACGTCGACGCGCACGACGTGGCCATCGTCATCCTCGAAGGCGAGGTGGAAACGCTCGGAGAGCGCGTGAAGCCGTGCAGTGTGATCTTCCACCCTGCCGGCGAATCCCATGGATTGCGCAATCCCGGCGGGTCGCCAGCCAGGTACGTGGTGTTCGAGTTCCACGGCGATCGGGCGCGCGCCACGGAGATGCCTGTCACGCCCGAGACCGTTCGGGCTCGGAAGCTCATCGATCCGCGGCGCTGGAAGAGCGCCATCAAGCAACTGCTCAAAGTCTCCCTCTGACCCGCATGCCGCGCAAGGACAGCCGCCCGCATGTCCTGCTGTCGTGGTTCATGGACGACTGGGGCCGGTTCGGTCGTGCCTACGAGCAGATCGCCACTCATCTGGCCGGGAGCGACAAGATCGCCCGCGTGCTGTGCCTGCTGCCCGCGGATTGGACGCCGATGACCGGCATGCAATTACCGCTGATCGTGCGCGAACATCGCGAGAAGCTCTCGGCGATCACATTGCGTCCGCACTGCGTGCCCGGTTGGATCCGGCCCTATCGGCTGCGCCGCGCCTTGAACCAGGCGACTCCGCGGAAGTTGCCGGTTCTGCTCTCGCGAATGCTGGGGTTCTGCCCGGACAACACCCTTCTGTGGCTTTTTCCGCCTCATCCCCTGGCGGAACAGCTCCAAGGATCGATCGCCTGCAGGGCGACTGTCGTGCACGTGGTCGACAACAACGCCATGGACGGTACGCGCACGGCCGAGTGGCGAGACGAGGTCGCAGGCCAATATCAGCGCCTCGCGCGAGCTGCCGACTGGGTCTACGTGAATTCCGAATTCAACCGGGAGATCTTCTGCAGCCTCAACAGCAACACCCATCACTTCGGGAATGCGGTCGATCCCGCTTTCTTCGGAACGCCCTGCGCGCGAAGGGGTGCGGTCAAGGTCGGCTATCTCGGGTGGGTGACGACGCGGACGGACGTCGCCATCCTCGAGCATATCGCCGCCGCCAGGCCCGAGTGGCAGGTGCTGATCGCCGCGCCGGCCACTCCGTACTCGCGCGACCGGCTGCAGACGCTGAGCGCCCGGCGCAACGTCGTGTGGATGACCGACGTCGAAAAAGCGACGGCGCCGGATTTTCTGGCGAGACTCGACGTTTGCCTCATGCCGCATGTCGAAAGCGCATACAGTAAGAGCATGCATCCGCTGAAGCTCCTGCAATATCTCGCGTCCTCGAGGCCGATCGTGACGACGGGGGTTGCCAGTGTCGACCGGTGGGCGGAGCACGTGCGCATCGCCGCCGACGGCCCAGGCTTCGTCAGGGCGATCGAAGAAACGCTCGTGCACGACACCCCGGGCGCGGCTCTCCGCCGAGTCGAGGCGGTGCAGCGCGAAACATGGGAGATACGGGTCCGCTCCATGCTCGAACCCATATTGGACGGCTGGAGCGAGCGGGCTCCATCTCGAGAAGCTGCGGGCCTCGGGTATGGCGGCACGGGGGTTTGAGGCAGCGCTCTGCGAGTTGACAGGTACGTTGGCTACGTGCCCGGCGGCGGCGTGGGATCGCCAGCTGCCGGTCGCCTTGTCAATGGCCGGTTACCGGAAAATTCCACGGTGATGACGACCGGCAGGTGTTGGCCGATACGAGACGGTGGAGGGTGGCCGCAATCGACCCACACCAGCCGGTCGGTCTTCTCAAAAGCGGACGTAGAACGAATCTAATTGCGCCGCGATCGAGGCGAGCTCCGAGCAATCCGCGAACAACGCGGAATGATCCGTCACTGAATCAACTCGTCCGCGCGCAGCAGCAGCTCACGCGGAATCGTGAGGCCGAGCGCCTTCGCCGTCTTGAGGTTGATCACCAGCGTGAACTTGGTCGGTTGCTGAACTGGCAGGTCCCCGGCCTTGGCACCCTTCAGGATTTTGTCGACATAGTCCGCGGCAAGCGCGTATTGTTCGAGCAAAACTGGTCCGTACGAAATCAACCCCCCTTCCCTGACGATCCAGTTACTGTCGTAGCTCGCGGGCAGGCGGGCGCTTGCCGCGAAGTCCAGCACCCGCGCGTGATTCGCGGTGATCAGCGCCTCGACCATCACCAGGAGCCCGTCCAACCGCGCGTTGCGGAGCACGGTGAATGCGTTCGGGAAATCCTCGGCGCGGGTTACCTCGGCGACCACCAAGCCGATGTTGAAGCTGCGCGCGGTGTCGGTCATATTCGCAAGCACTGGGGCAGCGCCGGCGTTCGTCGGGTTGATGAGAACGCCGAGCTTGGCTACGCGCGGAACGAGTTCACGAATCAACTCGACCTGCTTGCCGCCGAGTAGCATATTCGTGAGGCCGGTGACATTGCCGCCCGGTCGGGCCAGGCCCGCGATCAGTCCGGCGCCGATCGGATTGCCTGCGTGCACCATGACGATCGGGATCGTGCTTGTCGCCTTCCGTGCGGCGGTGGTCGCGGCCACAGTGGGGGCAACGATAATGTCCACCTTGCTTTCCACGAGTTCGCGCGCCAGTTCGTTCAACCGTTGCGCGTTCTCGTCGGCGTATCGTTCTTCGATCAGGATAGACTTGCCTTCGACGTAGCCCAGATCGCGCAGGCGCTGCCGAAAAAGCGCCAAGCCATCGTCAGCTGTATAGCTTTCTCGAGTTCCGAAGAGCAGCAGGGCGACCCGCGGAATCTTCGGCGGCCGCTGGCCGCTTGCGGGCAAGGCCACGGTGATCAGCGCCCCCGCCCCAAGAGCGCGAAGCAGTGCACGTCGCGTTGTCACTGAATCACCTCGTCCGCGCGCAGCAACACCGCCGGCGGGATCGCGAGGCCGAGAGCTTTTGCCGTTTTCAGATTGATGACCAGCTCGAACTTCGTGGGCTGTTCGACCGGCAGATCGGCGGGTTTCGCTCCGCGGAGAATCTTGTCGACGTAGCTCGCGGCACGCCGGAAGAGATCGAGCAGACTCGGCCCGTTGGTCATCAGCAGTCCCGCTTGCGCGTACTCTTTCAGCGAATGAATTGCGGGCAGGCGATACTTGAGCGCCAAATCCGCGATCTGCTGCCGGCGAAGATACGTCACCGCGCCGCCCATGAGGATGACGGCACCGACCCGCTTGCCGTTCATCGCGACGAACGCGCCCTCGAAGTCGTCGGGACCCCGAATGTCGGCGACGTCGAGTGTCACATGGAGTTTGCGCGCAGCTGTCTCGAGCTCCGCGAAGCCCCTAGACTCGACCTGCCGGAGCACCCCCACGCGGGAAAGCCTCGGCACCATTTCCGTCAACAGGCCGAGGTTCTTGCCGTAGATCTCCGTGCTCGCGTCAATGGTCACGCCGGTGATGTTTCCGCCAGGCCGCGCCAGGCTCGCGATGAACCCGGCGCCCACGGGATCCCTCGCGTTGGTCATTACGATGGGAATCGTCGCGGTCGCGCGCTTTGCGGCGGCGATGACTGGATTGGTGGCGGCGACGATCACGTCCACGTGCAGGCGCACCAGCTCGGCGGCAAAATCCGGCAGCCGCTCCAGTGTCCCGTCTGCGTACCGGCGCTCGAAGATCAAATTGCGGCCCTCGACATAGCCGAGATCGCGCAGTTCCTCGGTGAACACGCGGGACTGCGGCCCTACGGACTCGGCCGTTCCAAGGGAAAGAAAGCCGATCCGATAGACCTTCGCCGTAGGCTGCGCCTCGGCGACAGACCGCGCGATGACGAGGCTGCTTGCGACAGCGCCAATGAATCTACGGCGGTCCATCACTGAATCACCTCGTCGAGGAGAGGAAGCCCAACCATACTACGCCTCCCACCGAGGCTACACGCCCACCGCCGGGTGACTGCTTTCAGGATATTTTCGCGCCGCTGCCGAATGTCTCCAGTTGGCCGAATGCGGACGCGATCGGGGGGCTGCTTGCGACCCATCGCGGACATCCGCGAGATGGCGGGCAAAGATTTTCGCGACGATGGTAATGCACTCTCATCGCAGTTCGTCAGCAGAATCCATAGGGCGAATATTCCCCTTGCCCCAATCCTTTGGAAGGGCATAATTTGAGCAACCTGCGGGGTGGCCGCCTCGCATTGGCGAGGAG
>Ga0207684_10004745_pt1 | contig 12740 bp, 8 predicted proteins | sample KBSK5501metaG_FD_184342 | JGI IMG/M metagenome (GOLD analysis project Ga0207684, IMG submission 184342) | Corn, switchgrass and miscanthus rhizosphere microbial communities from Kellogg Biological Station, Michigan, USA - KBS K5-50-1 metaG... | ecosystem: Host-associated > Plants > Roots >...
GGCGCCTCGACGCCGGCGTCGAGCATGCGGCGCTTGATCTCGGGAACCGCGGCGGCGGCCTCGGGAACGTTCACAGTCACTCGGACCATCTCCGATCCCGCCCGCGCCAGCTCGATGCATTGCCGGGCGGTGCCCGCGACGTCGGCGGTGTCGGTGTTCGCCATCGACTGAACGACCACCGGCGCGCCGCCGCCGACCTGGACGGTGCCGACCCGGACTCCAACGGTGGCATGACGGACTCTCTGGATCATGAACGTGTCAATCTACCAGATGGCCCTTCGGCCGGAAACTCGCGCGGCCGCGTGCCGGTAGAATCGGCGGCACTTCCATGAAGGCTTTCGCGTGACCTCCGCGACCCGAAGGGGGCTGTTCGGCGGGATCGCGGCGGCGGGCGTGTCCCGCCTCCTGGGCGCGGCGCGCGTTCCCGCCGGGCCGGACCGCGCGAACAAATCTCCCGCGGTCGCGACGTTTCCGCCGATCGATGCCGCTCGCGTCGCGCGGCGAATCGTCGCCTCGGTGCGCCCCTCCTCGGGAGAGCGCGCCGTCCTCGTCTGCGACCCGGCCTACTACCCCGATCTCGCGCTGGCGGTGGAGCGAGAGCTTCTGGACGCGGGCGTCTACCCCTTTCTCGCGCTCGGATTCGAGCCTCCCGAGATCGTGGACGCTCTCGACCGCCGTCCGGGCCTGGAGAGGAGGCAGGACGAGCTCGTCGCGCTGCTCGAGCCGGTGTTCGAGAAGACCGATCTCTTCTTCTGGCTTCCCGCGCTGCGCGTCGCGGACGACACGCGATTCGAGCATCTCCTCGACGGGTCGCGTGCTCGGGGAATCCACTTCCACTGGGTCTTCGAGCCCCTTGGAAAGAGCGCCGAGGAGATCGCAACCGCCAGCCGGCTCTACGAGCGGGCGATCTTCGAGACGGACTACGCGGCGCTGTCCGCACGCCAGGACCGGATCATCGCCGCGTTGCGTGGGCGCGCGCTTCGGCTGACGACGTCCGACGGCACCGATCTGGAGCTGCGCGTCCCGCCGGACGCGTGGTTCCACAAGAACGACGGAGACATGTCGCCCGAACGCGCACGCCGCGCCCGCGGGGTTCGGGATCGAGAGATGGAGTTTCCCGCCGGAGCGCTTCGTTTCCTTCCGGACACCGAGCGCGTCGAGGGCCGGCTCGTCGTGCGGCGAGTCTCGACGCCGAGCGGCGTCGCCGAAGGGGTCGCGCTCGAGTTCGAGCGCGGACGCGTTCGCGGGTTCCGCGTCGGCCGGGGCGAGGCGGGCTTCCGCGCCGAGTGGCAACGGATCGGCGGCGACGTCGATCGGGTGGGGGAGATCGTCCTCGGCGCGAATCCGTTGCTCGTCGGGAAGCTTTCTTCCGGCGAGCTCCCCTATTTCGGCTACGGCGAGGGCTACGTCCGCGTCTCGCTGGGAGACAACTGGGAATCGGGCGGCGCAAACCGATGTCCCCTCAATCGCAACCTCTGGCTCTTCCTGGATGACGCGACGCTGAAAGCCGAAGGCTCGTCGGTCATCGAGAAGGGGAGGCTGGTCGTGTCGTGAGCCTTCGAGAAACGAGGTGAGCGTGCGTCGGACTTCGAGCGTCATCGCCGTTGTTTTTTTCCTCGCCGCTACCGGCGTCCGGGCACAGGACGACGACATCGCCTCCCGCATCGCCGGCGCCGCGATCTCCCGGGGCGGCGCCGCCGCCTTTCTCGAGACCCTGACCGACACGGTCGGCGGGCGCGTGACCGGCAGCCCGCAGTGCCGCGCGGCCTCGGATTTGATTCTCGCCGCGCTGAAGCGGGCGGGCTACGACGGTGCCCGGTTCGAGGAGTACGCGCTCGAGTCCCGATGGGCGCGCGGTCCGGCCGAGGGCCGCGTCGTCTCGCCGGTCGAGCAGGCGATCCACGTCGGCTCCTATGCCTGGGTCCCGGGCACCGCGGGGGAAGTCCGCGCGACGCTGGTCGACCTCGGAGCTCCCGTCTCGAGTGACCTGACGCTTCCGGCCGAGAGGATCCACGGCGCGGCGGTGCTGGTGGATCCTCAGAAGGTCGGCTCGGACCCCTCGTTCGTGATGCGGGCGGTGATCGCTCGGAGGCTCGCCCGCGCGGGCGCCTCCGCGATGCTGATTCCATCCGACAAGCCGCATCGGATGCTCTACACCTCCGCCTACGGTTTCTATCCTCGCGGCCCGCTTCCGGTTCTCTCGGTCGCGAGGGAGGATGCGCTTCTGCTGCGGCGGCTTCTCGCGAAAGGCGCCGTCACGCTCGCGTTGGACGTGCGCAACCGGTTCGACACGGCGACCTACCGCGAGCGCAACGTGGTCGCCGATCTGCGGGGAAGCGCCTCGCCGGAGGAGATCGTTCTCGTCGGCGCGCACTACGACTCGTGGGATCCGGCGCAGGGTGCCAACGACGACGGGTCCGGCGTTGCCGCGGTGCTCGATGCAGCGCGCATCTTGAAGTCACTCAACGTGGCGCCGCGCCGCACCATCCGCTTCGCATTCTTCTCCGGCGAGGAGGAGGGAGTTCTCGGCTCGCGAGCCTACGTCGCCGCGCACGAGAAGGAGCTCGACCGTCTGCGCGCCGTGCTCGTCATGGACGAGGGCGCGCAGGCTCCGCGCGGGATCCAAACCCACGGACGAAAGGACGTGACGAATTCTCTTGCGAAGGTTCTGGCGCCGCTGGCGCCGTTCGGCGCGACCGGGCTGTCCCTCGACGCGACCTTCGACCAGGACCACGCCCCGTTTCTCGCGGCCGGCGTGCCGGCGTTCACGCTGTGGGTCGACCCGGGCGAGTACGACGTGCATCACCACGCGATCACCGACACCTTCGACAAGGTCGATCCGCGCATGCTCGCCATCGACACCGCCGTTCTGGCGATCGCGGCGCGCGCGTTGGCGGATGCGGCGGAGCCGATCGGCCGTCGCCTGTCACCGGCGGAGACGGCCGAGCTGCTGAAGACGACCGGTGTCGAGTCCACGCGGCGAATGGTCTACGAGCCCGGGGCGCCGAAGGAGTGACTAGCTCGCCGCCGCCCTGCCGGCGACCGGCGGAAACCTCTGCAGCAGCTCGCGCACGGACCGGTCGATCTCACGCGCGACGGCCCCGGGATTTCTTCCCTCCGGGCGCGTGATCGAACCGCGCCAGACGAGCTTCTTGCCGCCGTCGCGGAGATCGATCGTCAGGGATCGCTCCTTCTCGTAGTCCGTGCCCTCGTAGACGGCCACAGGGAAGGACCACCAGTCGTAGACGCCGTATTCGTCCTGGGCGGCGACACCGTCCTGTCCGGTGTGGTACGCGACGTAGATCTCGGGGCTTCCCGTCTCGACCCGCCGGAGGCCCTTCTCCTCGAGCTCTCTTTCGATCGCCTCTCGAGTGTGTGAGTCGATGAAGCGGCCATCGACGATGGAGTCGCCGTGCGGCAGCCGGGAGGAAGAATCGACGTACCAGCCGAAGGTCTTCGCGGAGGAGAGATCGGCCGTCCGGTCCCACGCGAACCGGGGCGCGGGGTGCGTTCCCGCGCAGGCGAGCGCGCAGGCGGCGCTCACCAAAAATGCGAGCAGACGAGTGGTCCTCATCGGGGTCCGTTCCTTTTGCCCGACGATACCCCACCCGCGCAACGGCACGCGCGCATATATCCTCTTGACCATCGTGACCCTCGCTGCAGGAATTGGGTCGCCCGATCCGAGATGACGCTCGCCTCGGGCACGCGTCTCGGCCCCTACGAGATCCTGTCGCCGCTCGGCGCGGGCGGGATGGGGGAGGTGTATCGGGCCAAGGATCCGCGCCTCGGCAGAGAGGTCGCGATCAAGGTCCTGCCGGCCTCGTTCTCCCAGGACGCGGACCGCCTGCGCCGCTTCGAGCAGGAGGCCAGGGCCGCGGGGCTTCTCAACCATCCCAACGTGACGATCGTCTACGACGCCGGCTCCGTCGAGGGCTCACCCTACGTCGTTTCCGAGCTGCTGGAGGGAGAGGACCTCCGCGCGGAGCTCGCGGGTGGCCGCTTGTCGCAGCGCAAGACGATCGACTACGCCCTGCAGATCGCGCAAGGTCTCGCGGCGGCGCACGAGAAGGGGATCGTCCACCGAGACCTCAAGCCCGAGAACCTCTTCGTCACGAAGGATGGCCGCGTGAAGATCCTCGACTTCGGCCTCGCCAAGCTCACTCAGACGGAAGGAGAATCGGGGCCGCAGACGAGTCTGCCGACCGCGGCCGCCGGGACGGAGCCGGGCGTCGTCATGGGAACTCTCGGCTACATGTCGCCCGAGCAGATCAAGGGCAGGCCCGCCGACGCGCGCTCGGACATCTTCGCTTTCGGCGCGATCCTCTACGAGATGCTCTCGGGGGAGAGGGCCTTCCACGCGGACTCGGCGGGCGAGACCATGGCCGCGATCCTCAAGGAGGATCCGCCGGATCTCTCTGTCACCAACAAGGCGATCTCTCCCGGCCTCGAGCGCGTCGTCCGTCACTGCCTGGAGAAGAACCCGGAGCGGCGGTTTCAGTCATCCCGAGACCTCGCGTTCGATCTCGAGGCGCTGTCGGGAACCTCCGGTGCTGGCATTGCCGCGCCGACGGTGGCACGCCGCCCGGGTTGGCTCGTTCCGGTCGCACTCTCGGCGCTGATCGCCGCGGTCGCGGCCGGCTCCTTCTTCGCCGGAACGCGCGTCGGGGGCGGCCGCCCGACGAGAGTCTCGTTCGCGCAGAAAACCTTCGAGCCGAGACCGATCTTCGTGGCGCGCTTCGCTCCCGATGGGAAGACCATCGTCTACAGTGCGGCACCGATAGGGAATGTTCCGGAACTCTTCTCGATTCGACCCGAGTACCCGGAGTCGGTTCCCCTCGGCTCGCCGCGCACGCAGCTCCTGTCCGTCTCGTCGCAGGGGGAGCTCGCGGTCCTGACGCACGCCCGGTACGTGGATCATCGCTTCTTCACGGGAACCCTCGCACGCATGCCGCTCGGTGGAGGAGCCCCGCGCGAGGTCGTCGAGAACGTGCGCGAGGCAGACTGGTCGGCGGACGGCTCGAGCCTGGCGATCATCCATGAAGTCGAAGGGAAGGACCTGTTGGAGTTCCCGGTCGGCAAGATCCTGTGGCGGACGGCGGGCTATCTCTCCGACCCGCGAGTCTCGCCAAGAGGAGATCGGGTCGCCTTTTTCGAACACCCCATCCGCTACGACGACCGGGGGCTGGTGGCGGTGGTCGACCTCGCCGGAAGGAGGACCGTGCTCTCCGAAGGTTATGCGGCGGAGCAGGGACTCGCCTGGTCGGCCAGAGGGGACGAACTCCTCTATTCCGCGCAGCTCCCCAGCGCCGGAGGTGGTTATACCGTCTACGCCGTCACGCTCACGGGCAAGCGGCGCGTGGCTCTCGACAGCGCCGGAGGCCTGACGATCCAGGACGTCACGCGCGATGGACGATGGCTCGTCACGCGGGACGACTCTCGATTGAGTGTTTTGGCGAGAGCCCCGAGCGAGAAAGAGGATCGGGATCTCTCCTGGCTCGACGGCTCGATCTATCCGATTCTCTCAGGAGACGGCCGGACCCTCCTCTTCACGGACCAGAGCAGGTTCGGAGGGCCCTATTACACCGCCTGTCTCCGGAAGACCGACGGCTCTCCGGTCGTGCGCCTCGGCGAGGGGTGGGCCGTCGACCTCTCGCCCGACGGCGCGTGGGGCCTCGCCGTGGTTCAGACGACGCCGCACGAGCTCCGGCTCTACCCCACGGGCCCAGGGCAGCCGCGAACGCTCGATCGGGGCCATCTCGAGAGCTACGAGACCGGCTTCTGGTTTCGGGACGGCAGAGCCATCCTCGTCTGCGGGAACGAACCCGGCCGCGCCACACGCTGTTACATGCAGGACGTCGCCGGCGGTGCGCCCCGGCCAGTGACGCCAGAGGGGACGAGTGTCGCTCGCCCATCGCCGGATGGAAAACTGGTTCTGGCCGAGGCGGGCGCCCAATATTCGCTCTACCCTGTGGCGGGCGGGGCGGGTCGGCCACTGCCCGTGCGAACGGCGGACGATCGTGTGATTCGCTGGAGCCCCGATGGACGATCGCTCTGGCTGCGGCGCCGCGGGGAAATCCCCGTTCGGCTCGAAAGATTCGATCTCGAGACGGGGCACCGCGAGCCGATTGGGGAAATCGCGCCCCGAGACCGCGTCGGCCTCCTCGTCATCGGGGCGATATCCCTCGCGGACGACCCGAGCTCCTACGCGTACAACGCACTCCACGCCACCTCGCAACTCTTCGTGGCGGAGGGGGCGCGATGACGCTCGCCTCCGGCACCCGTCTCGGTCCCTATGAGGTTCTGTCGCCGCTCGGCGCGGGCGGGATGGGGGAGGTGTACCGGGCGCGGGACACGCGGCTGGAGCGGAGCGTGGCGGTGAAGGTCCTACCCGCGCATCTCTCGTCTTCCTCCGAGGTTCGCCAGCGCTTCGAGCGGGAGGCGAGGACGATCTCGCAGCTCTCCCACCCTCACATCTGCGCGGTCTACGACGTGGGCAGTCAGGACGGGACCGAGTACCTGGTGATGGAGCTGCTCGAGGGCGAGACACTCTCGGATCGTCTGAGTCGCGGCCCGCTTCCTCTGGAGCAGACGCTTCGCTGCGCGGTGCAGATGGCCGACGCCCTGGACAAGGCGCACCGTCAGGGGATCGTGCACCGGGACTTAAAGCCAGCGAACGTGATGCTGACGAAGTCGGGGGTGAAGCTGATGGACTTCGGGTTGGCGAAGATGATCGCGACACCGGTCCAACAGTCGAGCCTGACCGCCCTTCCGACACAGCAAGGCCTGACGCAGGAGGGCACGATCCTCGGGACGTTCCAGTACATGGCACCGGAGCAGCTCGAGGGGAAAGAGGCCGACTCTCGGACTGACATCTTCGCATTCGGGTGCGTGCTGTACGAGATGGCGACGGGGAGGAAGGCGTTTTCCGGGACGAGCCAGGCGTCGCTGATCTCGGCGATCATGAAGGAAGAGCCGCTGCCGATCTCGACGGTCGAGCCGATGAGCCCGCCCGCGCTTGATCGCGTCGTGAAGACGTGTCTGGCCAAGGATCCCGAAGAGCGCTGGCAGTCTGCGGGCGACGTCGGCAAGGAGCTCAGGTGGATCTCGGAGGGCTCCGCGGCGGGAGTCGCGGCGCCGGCGGTCGTCGCCGGCCGAAGGAGAGGACGCGAACGGCTCGCTTGGTTTGCGGTGTTGGCTCTGGCGATCTCGACGCTCCTCCTCGCCACGCGACCATGGACGCGCCCCGCGCCGCGAGCCGCCGTTCTCCACGCCTCGATCCTGCCGCCGGAGGGCGCGGAGCTCGTCTCGACTTGGCTCGACGCCGGTCCCGTCGAGATCTCCCCCGATGGGACGCGGCTCGTCTTCACGGCGCGCAAGGGAGAGGGGCCGAACCTCCTCTGGATTCGAGCGCTGAACGAGTCCTCGGCACGGCCGCTCGCGGGGACGGAGGGAGGTCAGAGACCCTTCTGGTCTCCGGACGGACGGTTCGTCGGCTTCTTCACCGATCGTGAGCTCAAGAAGATCGATGTCAACGGCGGCCCGGTCTTCACGCTCGCCGAGGCCAGGGAATCCCGCGGCGGAACTTGGAATCGCGACGGCGTGATCCTCTTCGCGCCCGACGCGCGCGGCCCCATTTATCGCGTGAACGCCAACGGCGGCAAGGCGATCCCCGCGACCGTCTACGGCCCGAGGGACGCGACGCACCGCTACCCGCGCTTTCTCCCGGATGGGCGGCACTTCCTGTATCTCGTGAAACACGGCGGCCCCGGCCAGGCGCAGGACCCGGAGGGGCGTGTCGGCTCGCTCAATTCGAAGGATTCGAAGCTCGTAGTCAACGTCGCTTCGAACGCCGTCTACGCCTCCGGCTACCTGCTGTACGTGCGCGAAGGGGCGCTGGTCGCGCAGGCGTTCGATCCCGACCGCCTCGCGGTCAAGGGAGAGCCCATCACGCTCGCGCCGGACGTTCTCATGGACGAGCGCTTCAGCCGCGGGGTCTTCTCGGTTTCGGAAAACGGCGTGCTGGTCTACCAGACGGGAAGAGGACAGATGCTCTCGGCATTGCGATGGCTCGATCGCAGCGGCGCGGTTCTGGGGACCGTGGGCGAGCCGGCACAGTTCTTCAACGGCGGCGATCCGGAGATCTCGCCCGACGGGACCCGCGCCACCGCTTCCATCGTGGATTTGCGCACGGGCGTCGCCGACGTCTGGATGATCGATCTCGGCTCCGGCACACGCCGCCGCTTCACGACCGGCCCGGGCGACAAGTTCTGGTCGGCCTGGTCGCCGGACGGCCGCCGGATCGCGTACAGCATCTGGGCCCCCGCACGGAGCGGATACGACATCGTCGCCAAGCCCACGAGCGGCTCCGAGGCGGAACGCAGGCTCGCGCCCGATCTCGCCGAGTTCCAGGTCCCGTGCAGCTTTTCCCCGGATGGACGCTTCCTGATCATCCAGAAGCGAAAGCAGAGCCGCGACGATCTGTGGGCGCTTCCCCTCGACGGCGGGGCGACGCCGCAGCCCGTGGCGGTGACGCCAGCGCTCGAGTGGATGGGACAGTTCTCGCCGAATGGCCGCTACGTCGCCTACATGTCGGACGAGTCGGGACGCTACGAAGTGTATGTCGCGGCGTTTCCCGGTCCGGCAGGACGCTGGCAGGTGTCGCAAAACGGAGGAAAGGAGCCGCGTTGGGGCAAGGACGGCAAGGAGCTCTTCTTCTTCGCACCGGACAACCGCCTCATGGCGGCGCAGGTCAAGACGGAAACGGAAAGCTTCGAGGTGGGCGACATCCGGCAGCTTTTCCAGACGAGGTCGATGGGGTTTGCCTACCGGTACGACGTTGCGAAAGACGGAAAGCGATTTCTCGTCAACGCGGGCCTCCCGCAGGAGCTCTCGCCGATCACGATCGTGACCAACTGGACCGCGGAGGTCGCCGGAAGGTGACGATCGCGGCGGGGAGCCGTCTCGGCCCGTACGAGATCGTGTCGCCGATCGGAGCCGGAGGCATGGGCGAGGTGTACCGGGCTCGTGACACGCGCCTCGGACGGGACGTCGCGATCAAGGTGCTGCCGGCCTCTTTCTCGCAAGACTCCGATCGGCTGCGCCGCTTCGAGCAGGAGGCCCGCGCCGCGTCGGCTCTCAACCACCCCAGCATCCTCACGATTCACGACCTCGGCACGCACGCCGGCGCGCCATTCGTGGTCGCCGAGCTGCTCGAGGGCGAGACGCTGCGGGAGCGCATCGCTCCGGGCCCGGTTCCGGCGCAGCAGGCCGTTGCTTTCGCGATCGCGCTCGCGCACGGCCTCGCCGCCGCGCACGAGAGGGGCATCGTCCACCGCGACATCAAACCCGAGAACCTCTTCATCACGCGAGACGGCAGGCTCAAGATTCTCGACTTCGGCCTCGCGCGGGTCATGGTGACTCAGACATCCGCGACTGGGACGCCGACGGCGGGAGCGACCGAGCCGGGGACGGTGCTCGGCACCGCCTCGTACATGGCGCCCGAGCAGGTCCGGGGGCAGGCGACGGACGCGCGAAGCGACATCTTCTCCTTCGGCGTCGTTCTCTACGAGATGCTGTCGGGGCGGCGGCCGTTCACGGGAGACTCGGCCGTGGAGACGATGAACGCGATTCTGCGAGACGACGCTCCCGCGCTCGATCCGGAGCTCGGCGTCTCTCCGGCCCTGGAGCGAATCGTGCGGCGGTGCGTCGAGAAACGTCCCGAGCTTCGCTTCCAGAACGCGCGCGACCTCGCCTTCGCCCTCGAGTCGGTTGGCCCGGCCGCCGCGCCGGCGGCCGCCTCGCGCGGCGAGCGACCGCGCCGCTCGATCGCGGTTCTGCTCTTCAAGGATCTCGCCGGCGCGGCGGAGAACGCCCACCTCGGCCTCGGGCTCGCCGATGCGACGATCACGGAGCTCGCCTCCATGAAGTCTCTGCTCGTGCGACCGACCGCATCCATCCTCCGCTACCGAGATCGGCCGACCGATCCGGAGCTGGCGGGACGCGAGCTCGGCGTGGACGCGGTCGTCGACGGCAGCTTCCAGAGGTCGGGCTCGCGGCTCCGAGTGACGGTGCAGCTCGTGCGCACGTCCGATGGACGTTCGCTCTGGGGCGCGAAGATCGACACGTCCTTGGACGACATCTTCCGCATGCAGGACGAGGTGTCTCGCAAGATCGCGGAGGCCCTGAACATCGAGCTGACGCCGGCGGACGAGCGGCGCTTGAAACCGGCGGGCGTCGCATCCGGGAGGGCCTACGAGCTCTATTTGAAGGGCCGGCTCGAGCTCTGTACCGACACCACGCTGCCCAGCGTGAACGCCGCGATCGAGTGCTTCGAGCGGGCGCTGGAGCTCGAACCGGGGTTCGCGCTCGCGCAGCTGGGTCTCGCCGACGCCTACACCCGCATGGATTTCAGCATCGACCCCGAGGCGGACTGGTACGCGCGAGCCGAGGCGACGTGCCAGAGGGCGCTCGCGCAGTCGGCCGATTTGCCGGAGGGGCGCTACCTGCGCGGGAGGCTTCTGTGGCACCCGCGACGGGGCTGGGACGGCGCCGGCGCGATGCGCGAGTTCTCGGCGGCGATCGCGGGACGCCCCAGCCTAAACGAGGCGCACCACTTTCTGGGCCAGCTCTTGAACCACCTGGGCCTTCTCCCGGAGGCGGAGGCGGCCTTCGTCCATGCGCTCGCTATCGATCCGCAGGATCAGTACGCTCACATTCACCTCGGGCTCTCGCGCTACCTCCAGGGGCGGTTCGCCGAGGCGTTGGAAGGGATCGAGCGGCCCGCCGCTCAGACGCCGACCCCATGGGGCCTCTATCAGAGCGCGCTCTGTCAGCTGCACCTGGGGCGCCGCGGGGACGCCGCGGCCACGATCGAGCGGCTCTCTCGGCAGTTTCCGGGAAACGTTCTTCTCTTTTCGCTCCGCGGGTTGATCGGTGCGCTCGAGGGTGACGCGCCGCGGGCCCGCGAGCAGGTCGAGCTCGTCGTGCGGAACCGAAAGCTCTTCGGCCACTATCACCACGCCCAGTACGACGTCGCCTGCATCGAAGCGTCCCTGGGAAACACGGCGGGCGCGCTCGGCTGGCTCAGAGACACCGCGCGAAACGGTTTTCCGTGCGGCCCCTTCTTCGCAGCCGACTCGTGGCTCGAATCGCTGCGCGAAGAGCCCGAATTCCAGCGCCTCATCGCAGAGCTCACGCTCGAACGCGAGGGCTATTCGCACCTCTATCGAGAGCTCACCGCGAGCACGCCATGACTCTTTTGGCGGGGACGCGCCTCGGCCCTTACGAGATCCGTCGGGACGAGTGGTTGCGTTATGATTCCATTATGGAACCAGAGGAGGTTGCCATGGCTACCGTCACCATCAAGGAACTTCCCGAGAAGCTTCACCGCAGGCTGAAGGCTCGTGCCCTACAGCACCGCCGCAGCTTGAACAGCGAGATCCTCGCCTTGCTGGAGGCCGCGGCTGTCCCTCAGCGAACGGATCCCGATGCCCTGCTCGCGCGGGCGGCTGCGCTCCGGAGCCGCGTCGGAGGAAGCCTCACGGATGCCGACTTCTCCGCGCTACGCAGCGCCGGACGCCGATGATCGTCGTGGACACCAACGTGCTCGCCTACCTGTGGCTGCCCGGACAAAGGACCGCGGCGGCCGAGCAGCTGCTGAAAGATGATTCAGACTGGAACGCGCCACTGCTCTGGCGCTCGGAGTTCCGAAACGTGCTCGCCGGCTGCATGCGGCGCGGGGATCTCGGCCTCGAGACGGCGTTTCAGATCGTCGAGGGAGCCGAAGGGCAGATGCGCGGTCGGGAGTTCTCGGTGCCGTCGGCCCAGGTCCTCGCGCGGGTGGAGGGATCGAACTGTTCGGCATACGACTGCGAGTTCGTCGTCCTCGCCGAGGAGCTGGGCGTGCCACTGATAACCTCGGATGAGCGGGTGTTGAAGTCCTTCCCGGCGCTGGCCCGGACTCTAAGGCTTTGAAAACGTCACGATGAGTCTCGCTGCTGGAATGCGCCTGGGTCCGTACGAGGTCCTCTCGCCGCTCGGCGCCGGCGGGATGGGGGAGGTTTACCGGGCGCGGGATACGCGACTGAAGCGGGACGTCGCCGTCAAAGTGCTTCCCGGCGTCTATTCAGAGGACCCGGAGCGGCTCCGGCGCTTCGAGCAGGAGGCGCAGGCCGTGAGCGCCTTGAATCACCCCAACATCCTGTCGATCTACGACATCGGCACGCACGACGGGGCGCCCTACATCGTGTCCGAGCTGCTCGAGGGCGACACGCTCCGCGCGAGTCTCGCGGGCGGAGCCTTCCTGCCGCGGCGTGCGATCGGCCATGGGCTGCAGATCGCGCAGGGCCTCGCGGCGGCTCATGAGAAGGGGATCGTGCACCGGGATCTGAAGCCAGAGAACGTCTTCGTGACAGCAGACGGGCGCGTGAAGATCCTCGACTTCGGCCTCGCCAAGCTGACGCAGCCCGAATCCCGGGCGACGAGCCAGACCAACTTGCCGACCGCGACGCCGGGAACCGAGCCCGGGGTCGTGCTCGGCACGATGGGCTACATGTCGCCCGAGCAGGTTCGGGGGAAGCCGGCGGACGCGCGCAGCGACATCTTCGCCTTCGGAGCGATTCTGTACGAGATGCTCTCCGGGCGGCGCGCGTTCCACGGCGAAACGGCCGCCGACACGATCTCCGCCATCCTGACCAAGGACCCTCCGGACCTCTCGGAGACGAACCGGCGGATCCCGGAGT
>Ga0207684_10004749_pt1 | contig 12735 bp, 11 predicted proteins | sample KBSK5501metaG_FD_184342 | JGI IMG/M metagenome (GOLD analysis project Ga0207684, IMG submission 184342) | Corn, switchgrass and miscanthus rhizosphere microbial communities from Kellogg Biological Station, Michigan, USA - KBS K5-50-1 metaG... | ecosystem: Host-associated > Plants > Roots >...
AGTGACCTGATGATCGTCGCCGGCACGCTGTGCAACAAGATGGCGCCGGCGCTGCGCAAGGTGTACGACCAGATGGCCGAGCCGCGCTGGGTGCTCTCGATGGGCTCGTGCGCGAACGGCGGCGGCTATTACCACTACAGCTACTCGGTCGTGCGCGGCTGCGACCGCATCGTGCCGGTCGACGTCTACGTGCCCGGCTGCCCGCCGACCGCCGAAGCGCTGCTGTACGGCGTGCTGCAGCTGCAGGCGAAGATCCGCCGCGAGAACACGATCGCCCGCACCTGAGCCGACCCTGAATCGAACGCTGAATCGAACAATGAGCAAGCTCGATGACCTGCAGGCCGCGTTGGAGTCGGCTCTCGGAACCAGGCTGAAGAAGCTGGTGCGCGATCGTGGCGAGATCACGGTGACCGTTTCGGCCGCCGACTACCTCGAAGCGGCACGCACGCTGCGTGACCACGCCGAGCTGAAGTTCGAGCAGCTGATCGACCTGTGCGGCGTGGACTACTCCAGCTACAAGGACCAGCCGTGGGACGGCGCGCGCTACTGCGCCGTCTCGCACCTGCTGTCGGTCAGCAAGAACTGGCGCGTGCGCCTGAAGTCGTTCTGTCCCGATGACGACGTGCCGGTGATCGCCTCGCTGACCGAGGTCTGGTCGTCGGCCAACTGGTTCGAGCGCGAAGCGTTCGACCTGTACGGCATCATCTTCGACGGTCACCTCGACCTGCGCCGCATCCTGACCGACTACGGCTTCATCGGCCACCCGTTCCGCAAGGACTTCCCGGTCTCGGGCGATGTCGAGATGCGCTACGACGACGAGCAGAAGCGCGTGATCTACCAGCCGGTGACGATCGAGCCGCGCGAGATCACGCCGCGGATCATCCGCGAAGACAACTACGGTGGCCTTCACTGATCCGCGTGAGACATGGCTGACATCAAGAACTACACGCTCAACTTCGGCCCGCAGCATCCGGCCGCGCACGGCGTTCTGCGCCTCGTGCTCGAGCTGGACGGCGAGGTGATCCAGCGTGCCGACCCGCACATCGGCCTCTTGCACCGCGCGACCGAGAAGCTCGCCGAGACGCGCACCTTCATCCAGTCGCTGCCGTACATGGACCGCCTCGACTACGTGTCGATGATGTCCAACGAGCACGCCTACTGCCTCGCGATCGAGAAGCTGCTGGGTGTCGACGTGCCGATCCGCGCGCAGTACATCCGCGTGATGTTCGACGAGATCACGCGCCTCATGAACCACCTGATGTGGCTCGGGGCGCACGGGCTCGACTGCGGCGCGATGAACATGCTGATCTACTGCTTCCGCGAGCGGGAAGATCTGTTCGACATGTACGAGGCCGTCTCCGGCGCGCGCATGCACGCGGCCTACTACCGACCGGGCGGCGTGTACCGCGACCTGCCCGACACGATGCCGCAGTACAAGGTCTCGAAGATCCGCAACGCGAAGGCGCTGGCGCGGATGAACGAGAACCGCCAGGGCTCGCTGCTCGACTTCATCGACGACTTCTGCAAGCGCTTCCCGAAGAACGTCGACGACTACGAGACGCTCTTGACCGACAACCGCATCTGGAAGCAGCGCACCGTGGGCATCGGCGTCGTCAGCCCCGAGCGTGCTCTGAACCTCGGCTTCACCGGCCCGATGCTGCGCGGCTCCGGCGTGCTCTGGGACCTGCGCAAGCACCAGCCGTACGAGGTCTACGACAAGATGGACTTCGACGTGCCGCTGGGCGTCAACGGCGACACCTACGACCGCTATCTCGTGCGCGTCGAGGAGATGCGCCAGGCGAACCGCATCATCCAGCAGTGCGTGGCCTGGCTGCGCGCGAACCCGGGGCCGGTGATCACCGACAACCACAAGGTCGCGCCGCCGCCGCGCGTCGACATGAAGTCGGGCATGGAAGACCTGATCCACCACTTCAAGCTGTTCACCGAGGGCTTCCACGTGCCCGAGGGCGAAGCGTATTCGGCGGTCGAGCACCCGAAGGGCGAGTTCGGCATCTACATCGTCAGCGACGGCGCGAACAAGCCGTACCGGCTGAAGATCCGCGCGCCGGGATTCCCGCACCTCGCGGCGCTCGACGAACTGTCGCGCGGCCACATGATCGCCGACGCCGTCGCGGTGATCGGCACGATGGACATCGTATTCGGCGAGATCGACAGATGAGTTCACACGACAGCCCCACGCTCGCGAGCGCGGCGTCGCTCTCGGCGGCGACGCTCGACCGTTTCGCCAGGGAAGTGGCCAAGTACCCGGCCGAGCAGAAGCAGTCCGCCGTGATGGCCTGCCTCGCGATCGTGCAGCAGGAACAAGGCCACGTCTCGGCCGAGAGCGAGAAGGCGGTCGCCGAGTATCTCGGCATGGCGCCGATCGCGGTGCACGAGGTCACGACGTTCTACAACATGTACAACCAGCGGCCGCTGGGCCAGTACAAGTTCAACGTCTGCACCAATCTGCCGTGCCAGCTGCGCGACGGCGAGAAGGCGCTGCAGCACCTGTGCCACCGTCTCGGCGTCGAAGAAGGCGGCACGACGGCCGATGGCCTGTTCACCGTGCAGAAGAGCGAGTGCCTCGGCGCCTGCGCCGACGCGCCGGTGATGCTGGTCAACGACCGGCAGATGGTCAGCTTCATGGACGAGCAGCGGCTCGACGAGCTGGTGGCGACGTTGAAGGGGCACGCAGCATGAGCATGAGCAAGGCGATGCCCGATCTCTCGAAGTTCCAGGCCTCCGGCAACGAAACCTGCTTCCACGGCCGCCACATCGGCGCCCAAATCTACGACGGCCTGGACGGCAGGAATTGGCGTCTGAAGGACTACGAAGCGCGCGGCGGCTACCAGGCGCTGCGCAAGATCCTGGCGCAAGGCGAAGCCGACGGCAAGCCGCTGGGCTGGACCCCCGATCAGGTCGTCGCCGAGGTCAAGGCGTCGGGCCTGCGCGGCCGCGGCGGCGCGGGCTTTCCGACCGGGCTGAAGTGGAGCTTCATGCCGCGCCAGTTCCCCGGCGCGAAGTACCTGGTCTGCAATTCCGACGAAGGCGAGCCCGGCACCTGCAAGGACCGCGACATCCTGATGTTCAACCCGCACATCGTCATCGAAGGCATGGCGATCGCGGCGTATGCGATGGGCATCAAGGTCGGCTACAACTACATCCACGGTGAAATCTTCGAGGTCTACGAACGCTTCGAAGAGGCGCTCGAGGAGGCCCGCGCCGCCGGCTACCTCGGCGACAACATCCTCGGCAGCAACTTCAGCTTCCAGCTGCATGCTTCGCACGGCTTCGGCGCCTACATCTGCGGCGAGGAGACGGCGCTGCTCGAATCGCTCGAAGGCAAGAAGGGCCAGCCGCGCTTCAAGCCGCCGTTCCCCGCGAGCTACGGCCTGTACGGAAAGCCGACGACGATCAACAACACCGAAACCTTCGCAGCGGTCCCCTGGATCATCCGCAACGGCGGCGCCGACTACCTCGCGATAGGCAAGCCGAACAACGGCGGCACGAAGATCTTCTCGGTCGTCGGCGACGTCAACAAGCCGGGCAATTTCGAGATTCCGCTGGGCACGCCGTTCTCGAAGCTGCTCGAGCTCGCCGGCGGCGTGCGCTCGGGCCGCACGCTCAAGGCGGTGATCCCGGGCGGCTCGTCGGCGCCGGTGCTGACCGCCGCGGCGATGATGGACTGCACGATGGACTACGACGCCATCGCGAAGGCCGGCTCGATGCTGGGCTCGGGCGCCGTGATCGTGATGGACGACACCCGCTGCATGGTCAAGAGCCTGCTGCGCCTGTCGTACTTCTACATGCACGAGAGCTGCGGCCAGTGCACGCCGTGCCGCGAAGGCACCGGCTGGCTGTTCCGCATGGTCGAGCGCATCGAGAATGGCCAGGGCCGCATGGAAGACATCGACCTCCTGAACTCGGTGGCCGACAACATCCAGGGCCGCACGATCTGCGCGCTCGGCGACGCGGCCGCGATGCCGGTGCGCGCGATGATCAAGAACTTCCGCGACGAGTTCGTGCATCACGTCGAGCACAAGAGCTGCCTGGTGCCGGCCTACGTCTGACCTGATCTCATCAACATGATCGAAATCGAACTCGACGGCAAGAAGGTGGAGGTCGCCGAAGGCAGCATGGTGATGCATGCGGCCGACAAGGCAGGCACCTACATCCCGCACTTCTGCTATCACAAGAAGCTCTCGATCGCGGCGAACTGCCGCATGTGCCTGGTCGACGTCGAGAAGGCGCCCAAGCCGATGCCTGCCTGCGCCACGCCGGTCACGCAGGGCATGATCGTGCGCACCAAGAGCCCGAAGGCGCTGCAGGCGCAGAAGGGCGTAATGGAGTTCCTGCTGATCAACCATCCGCTCGACTGCCCGATCTGCGACCAGGGTGGCGAGTGCCAGCTGCAGGATCTCGCGGTCGGCTACGGCGCCTCGAGCTCGCGCTACGACGAAGAAAAGCGCGTCGTCTTCCACAAGAACGTCGGCCCGCTGGTCGGCATGGAAGAGATGAACCGCTGCATCCACTGCACGCGCTGCGTCCGCTTCGGCCAGGAAGTGGCGGGCAGGATGGAGCTGGGCATGATCCACCGCGGCGAGCACTCCGAGATCACGACCATCGCCGGCGAGACGATCGACTCCGAGCTCTCGGGCAACATGATCGACATCTGCCCGGTCGGCGCGCTGACGAGCAAGCCCTTCCGCTACAGCGCGCGCACCTGGGAGCTCTCGCGGCGCAAGAGCGTGAGCCCGCACGACAGCACCGGCACGAACCTGATCGTGCAGGTCAAGAACCACCAGGTGATGCGCGTCGTGCCGCTCGAGAACGAAGACGTCAACGAATGCTGGATCGCCGACCGCGACCGCTTCTCGTACGAGGCGCTGAACGGCGACGATCGCCTGAAGGTGCCGATGCTGAAGCAGGGCGGCCAATGGAACGAAGTCGACTGGCCGACCGCGCTCGAGTACGTGAGCCGCGGCCTGACGCAGATTTCGGCCGAGCACGGCGCGAAGAGCATCGGCGCGCTCGCCGCCGCGCACAGCACGGTCGAGGAGCTGCACCTGCTCGCGAAGCTGGTGCGCGGCCTGGGCAGCGAAAACATCGACGTGCGCACCCGCCACGCCGACTTCTCGAACAGCGCCGCCGCCGGCAATGCGCGCTGGCTCGGCACGACGATCGCGAGCCTGAGCAGCCTGCAGCGCGTGCTGGTGATCGGCTCGTTCCTGCGCAAGGATCATCCGCTGTTCGCGCAGCGCATCCGCCAGGCCGCGCGCAAGGGCGCGCAGGTGCACAGCCTGCACGCGGTGCACGACGACTGGCTGATGACCATGGCGTCGCAGCAGAGCGTCGCGCCCAGTGGCTGGGTCCAGGCGCTGGGCGACATCGCGGTCGCGGTCGGCGCGAGCACCGGCGCCTCGGCACCGGCGCACGGCAACGCGACCGATGCGGCCAAGGCGGTCGCGGCATCGCTGCTCGGCGGCGAGCGCAAGGCGATCCTGCTCGGCAACGCCGCGGCTCAGCATCCGCAGGCCGGCGAGTTGCTGGCGCTCGCGAACTGGCTCGCCGAACAGACCGGCGCGAGCGTCGGCTACCTGACCGAAGCGGCCAACAGCGTCGGCGCGCAGCTCGTGCGCGCGCTGCCGGGCAAGGGCGGGCTGAACGCGGCGCAGATGCTCGGTGCCGGGCTTGGGTCATCCGCGGGCGGCGCATTGAAGGCCGCGCTGCTGCTGAACCTCGAGCCGTCGCTGGACGCCGCCGACCCGGCCGCCGCCCGCGCGGCGCTGGGCGCGGCCGAGATGGTCGTCGTGATGAGCCCGTTCAAGAGCGCCGGCCTGGATGTTGCCGACGTGCTGCTGCCGATCGCGCCGTTCACCGAAACGTCCGGCACCTTCGTCAATGCCGAAGGCCGCGTGCAGAGCTTCCACGGGGTCGTCCGGCCGCTGGTCGACACGCGCCCGGCGTGGAAGGTGCTGCGCGTGCTCGGCAACATGCTCGGGTTGCAAGGCTTCGAATTCGAGACCTCGGACGAGGTGCGCGGCGAGGGGCTGGGCGATCCGGCGACGATCGCGACCCGGCTCGACAACAAGGTCTACGGCAATGGCGGTGCGCCCCTGCAGGCGGCGCCCGCCGGTTCTCTCGAACGCATCGCCGACGTGCCGATCTATTCGAGCGATTCGCTGGTGCGCCGTGGCCATGCCTTGCAGCACACGGCCGATGCGCGCGCGCCGGTCGCGAGCCTGCCACCGTCGCTGTGGAGCAGCCTCGGCTTGGGCAATGGCACCGGCAACGGCGCCCAGGTGCGCATCACGCAGGGCGCGGCCCATGCCGTGATCGCCGCGCGCGTCGATCCGAGCCTCGCCGAGAATGTGATTCGCGTGCCGGCCGGCCATGAGTCGACCGCGGCGCTCGGGGCGATGTTCGGCCCGATCACCGTCGCGAAGGTCTGACGGCCATGGACACGATCACCCAATTCGGAAGCTCGCTGTTCGGCCCGGTGTGGCCGCTGGTCTGGAACGTTGTCAAGATCGTCGCGCTGCTGGCGCCGCTGATGATCTGCGTCGCCTACCTGACGCTGTGGGAACGCAAGGCGATCGGCTGGACGCAGATCCGCCCCGGCCCGAACCGCGTCGGCCCGTTCGGCCTGCTGACGCCGATTGCCGACGCGGTCAAGCTGATCTTCAAGGAAATCATCCTGCCGACCGCGGCGAACAAGCGGCTGTTCCTGCTCGGCCCGGTGATGACGATCATGCCGGCGCTCGTCGCCTGGGTCGTGATCCCGTTCGGCCCCGATGCGGCGCTGGCGAACATCAACGCCGGGCTGCTGTTCCTGATGGCGGTGACCTCGGTCGAGGTGTACGGCGTCATCATCGCCGGATGGGCCTCGAACTCGAAGTACGCGTTCCTCGGCGCGCTGCGCGCGTCGGCGCAGATGGTGTCGTACGAGATCGCGATGGGCTTCGCACTGGTCGTCGTGCTGATGGTCACCGGCAGCCTGAACATGACCGACATCGTGACCGGCCAGGGCAAGGGCTGGTTCGCGTCGCACGGCGTCACGTTCCTGTCGTGGAACTGGCTGCCGCTGCTGCCGATCTTCGGCGTGTACTTCATCTCGGGGCTGGCCGAGACGAACCGCGCGCCGTTCGACGTGGTCGAAGGCGAATCGGAGATCGTCGCCGGCCACATGATCGAGTACTCGGGCATGGCCTTCGCGATGTTCTTCCTCGCCGAGTACGCGAACATGATCCTCGTGTCGTGCCTCGCGGTCGTGATGTTCCTGGGCGGCTGGCAGGCGCCGGTTTCGTTCTCGCTGCTCGGCATGGCCACGCCCGAGTGGATCGTCAAGTCCATGTGGTTCTGGAACTGGTTCTGGCTGTTCGCCAAGACCTTCTGCGCCGTGACGATGTTCCTGTGGGTACGCGCGACCTTCCCGCGCTTTCGCTACGACCAGATCATGAGGCTGGGCTGGAAGATCTTCATCCCGATCACGCTGGTCTGGCTGGTCGTCGTCGGCCTGTGGATCCAGTCGCCGTGGAACATCTGGTACTGATTGCCTAGAGATTCGTCATGTCTGCCGTCGCTTCGATCAAGAACGTGCTCGGGAGCCTGATGCTCACCGAGCTCTTCAAGGGCCTGATGCTGACCGGGCGGCACTTCCTGTCGCCCGCCATCACGGTTCAGTTCCCGGAAGAGAGAACGCCGCTCAGCCCGCGCTTTCGGGGCCTGCACGCGCTGCGCCGCTACGACAACGGTGAGGAGCGCTGCATCGCCTGCAAGCTGTGCGAGGCGGTGTGCCCGGCGCTCGCGATCACGATCGAGTCCGAGGTGCGTGCCGACGGTTCGCGCCGCACGACGCGCTACGACATCGACATGACCAAGTGCATCTTCTGTGGCTTCTGCGAAGAGAGCTGCCCGGTCGACTCGATCGTCGAGACCCACATCTTCGAATACCACGGCGAGAAGCGCGGCGACCTGTACTTCACGAAGGACATGCTGCTGGCGGTCGGCGACCGCTATGAGAAGGAAATCGCCGCAGCCAAGGAGGCGGACGCGAAATACCGCTGAAGCCGCGAGTGCGGGCCCGCGCATCGGGCCTTCCTCCTCGGCTTTTGCCTTCGCGCATCAAACAACATGGCCATCAACACTGCGCTCTTCTATATTTTTTCGGCCGTGCTGCTGTTCGCGGCGTTCCGCGTGGTCACCGCGCGCAGCCCCGTGTACGCGGCGCTGTACCTGGTGCTCGCGTTCTTCAACGCGGCCTGCGTCTGGATGCTGCTGCGCTCCGAGTTCCTCGCGATCGTGCTGGTGCTCGTGTACGTCGGCGCGGTGATGGTGCTGTTCCTGTTCGTCGTGATGATGCTCGACATGGGCGTCGATCAGCTGCGCCATGGCTTCTGGAACCACTTCCCGGTCGCGGCGCTGGTCGGCGTGGTCATCGCGCTCGAGATGGCGGCGGTGCTGATCCCCGGCTTCAACCTGAGCGACGCGCCGGTCGCCGACGCCGCCGCGCTGAAGCTCGGCAACACCAAGATGCTGGGCATCGAGGTCTACACGAAGTACCTGTACCCGCTGCAGATCGCGGCGGTGCTGCTGCTCGTCGCGATCATCGCGGCGATCACGCTGACGCTGCGCCGGCGCAAGGATTCGCGCTACCAGAACCCGTCGCAGCAGGTGAGGGCGCGCAAGGCCGACCGGGTGCGCGTGGTCAAGCTCGCGCCGACGATCGAGTTGCCGCCGGCGCCGCCCGAGCCGGCTGCTGCAGCGGCTGCGGCAGGAGGAGAAAAGAAATGACAGGCCTCACGTTGGGCCCGGTGACGCTCGGCCACTATCTGTCGCTCGGCGCGATCCTGTTTGCGCTGTCGGTGATCGGCATCTTCCTGAACCGCAGGAACCTGATCGTGCTGCTGATGGCGATCGAGCTGATGCTGCTCGCGGTCAACCTGAACTTCGTGGCGTTCTCGCACTACCTCGACCCGGCCCGTTCCGACCCGATGGCCGGGCAGGTGTTCGTGTTCTTCATTCTCACGGTCGCGGCCGCCGAGTCGGCGATCGGCCTGGCGATTCTGGTCGTGCTGTTCCGCAACCGCGCGACGCTCAACGTCGACGAGCTCGACTCGCTGAAGGGCTGACGCGATGGCAAGCACCCTGAACCCGACGCTGCTCACCATCGTCCCGCTCGCGCCGCTGGTCGGCGCGATCGCCGCGGGGCTGTTCGGCAAGGCCGTAGGCCGGCGCGGCGCGCACTGGATCACCTGCATCGGCGTCGCAGTGTCGCTCGCGATCTCGATCCAGGCGCTGCTGGCCGTGCTCGACGGCGCGCGCTTCAACCAGGCGATCTACGAGTGGATGCAGATCGGCGGCCTGAAGATGGAGATCGGCTTCCTGATCGACGGGCTGACCGCGATGATGATGGTCGTCGTCAGCTTCGTGTCGCTGATGGTGCACATCTACACCATCGGCTACATGGCGGACGATCCGGGCTACCAGCGCTTCTTCTCCTACATCTCGCTGTTCACGTTCTCGATGCTGATGCTCGTGATGAGCAACAACTTCCTGCAGCTGTTCTTCGGCTGGGAAGCGGTGGGCCTCGTGAGCTATCTGCTGATCGGCTTCTGGTACACGCGGCCGACCGCGATCTTCGCGAACCTGAAGGCGTTCCTGGTCAATCGGGTCGGCGACTTCGGCTTCATCCTCGGCATCGGCCTGATCTATGCGTATGCCGGCACGCTGAACTACGGCGAAGCGTTCGCGCGCGGCTCCGATCTGGCGAAGCTGGCGTTCCCGCACTCGGATTGGATGCTGATCACGGTGATCTGCATTTGTCTGTTCGTCGGCGCGATGGGCAAGAGCGCGCAGTTTCCGCTGCACGTCTGGCTGCCCGACTCGATGGAAGGCCCGACGCCGATCTCGGCGCTGATCCACGCCGCGACGATGGTGACGGCCGGCATCTTCATGGTCGCGCGCATGTCGCCGCTGTTCGAGCTGTCGGACACCGCGCTGTCGGTCGTGATGACAATAGGCGCGATCACGGCGCTCTTCATGGGCTTCCTCGGCATCATCCAGAACGACATCAAGCGCGTGGTCGCCTACTCGACGCTCTCGCAGCTCGGCTACATGACGGTCGCGCTCGGCGCCTCGGCGTACTCGGTCGGCGTGTTCCACCTGATGACGCACGCGTTCTTCAAGGCGCTGCTGTTCCTCGGCGCCGGCTCGGTGATCATCGGCATGCACCATGACCAGGACATTCGCAACATGGGCGGCCTGCGCAAGTACATGCCGATCACCTGGATCACGTCGCTCCTGGGCTCGCTCGCGCTGATCGGCACGCCGCTGTTCGCCGGCTTCTACTCGAAGGACTCGATCATCGAGGCGGTGCATGCGAGCCACCTGTGGGGCTCGGGCTTCGCGTACTTCGCGGTCGCGGCCGGCGTGTTCGTCACCGCGTTCTACTCGTTCCGCATGTACTTCCTCGTGTTCCACGGCGAGGAGCGCTTCCGCCACAAACCCTTCCCCGGCGAGCACGACCATGCGGACGAGCACGGCCACGTCCACGTGCACGAGCCGCACGAATCGCCCGCCGTCGTGTGGGTGCCGCTGGTGGCGCTGGCGATCCCGTCGGTCGTGATCGGCGCGATGACGATTGGCCCGATGCTGTTCGGCGACTTCTTCAAAGACTCGATCGTCGTCGACCTCGAACGCCACCCGGCGATGGAAGAGCTCGCGAAAGAGTTTCACGGCTGGTGGCCGATGGCGCTGCATGCGCTGACGTCGCTGCCGTTCTGGTTCGCGCTGGCCGGCGTCGCCACGGCCTGGTACTTCTATCTCGTGAAGCCGGCGATCCCCTCGGCGATCGCGCGCACGTTCAAGCCCATCGTGACGATCCTCGAGAACAAGTACTACATGGACTGGATCAACGAGAACCTGATCGCGCCGGCTGCGCGCGCGATCGGCCGCGGCCTTTGGAAGGGCGGCGACGAAGCGGTGATCGACGGGGCACTGAACGGCTCGGCCGACATGGTCGGCGGCGCCGCGGCGATCGGTCGCCGCCTGCAGAGCGGATACCTGTACTGGTATGCGCTGGTGATGATCATCGGTGTCATCGGGTTGATGACCTGGCAGTTGTGGGCGTACCTGTCGGGCGGGATCGGCCGCTAGGCCGGCCGCCGGACGAACTGCGCGCCGCGCACGGAGAACAAGAACATGGGTTTGTTGAGTCTGGCCATCTGGGTGCCGATCGTCACGGGCGCGGCGCTGCTCGCGCTCGGCCGGCCGGAGCACGCGCGCACCGTGCGCTGGCTGGCGCTGTTCGCATCACTCGTCAGCCTGATCGTGACGATTCCGCTGATCACGGGTTTCGACACCACGACCGCGGCGATGCAGTTCCAGGAGAACACGCCCTGGATCGAGCGCTTCAACGTCCACTATCACCTCGGTGTCGACGGCCTGTCGATGTGGTTCGTGCCGCTGACGGCGTTCATCACGGTGATCGTCGTGATCTCGGCGTGGGAGGTCATCACCGAGGGCGTCAACCAGTACATGGGCGCATTCCTGATCCTCTCGGGGCTGATGGTCGGCGTGTTCGCCGCGCTCGACGGGCTGCTGTTCTACGTGTTCTTCGAGGCGACGCTGATCCCGATGTACATCATCATCGGCGTGTGGGGCGGGCCGCGGCGCGTCTACGCGGCGTTCAAGTTCTTCCTGTATACGCTGGCCGGCTCGCTCTTGATGCTGGTTGCGCTGATCTACCTGTACTACAAGTCGGGTGGCAGCTTCGACATCCTCACCTGGCACAGGCTGCCGCTGCCGGCGACCGCGCAGACCCTGCTGTTCTTCGCGTTCTTCCTCGCCTTCGCGGTCAAGGTGCCGATGTGGCCGGTGCACACCTGGCTGCCCGACGCGCACGTCGAGGCGCCCACCGGCGGCTCGGTCGTGCTGGCCGCGATCATGCTGAAGCTCGGCGCCTACGGCTTCCTGCGCTTCTCGCTGCCGATCACGCCCGACGCGAGCCACGAGTGGGCCTGGTTCATCGCGGCGATCTCGCTGATCGCGGTGGTCTACATCGGCCTGGTCGCGCTGGTGCAGAACGACATGAAGAAGCTGGTCGCGTATTCGTCGATCGCGCACATGGGCTTCGTGACCTTCGGCTTCTTCATCTTCAACGAGATCGGCATGTCCGGCGGCATCGTGCAGATGATCTCGCACGGCTTCGTCTCGGGCGCGATGTTCCTGTGCATCGGCGTGCTCTACGACCGCGTGCACTCGCGCGAGATCGCGGCCTACGGCGGCGTGACCAACACGATGCCGAAGTTCGCCGCGTTCGCGGTGCTGTTCGCGATGGCCAACTGCGGCCTGCCGGGCACCGCCGGGTTCGTCGGCGAATGGATGGTGATCCTCGGTGCGGTCAAGTTCAACTTCTGGCTCGCGTTCATCGCCGCGACGGCGCTGATCTCGGGCGCCGCGTACACCTTGTGGATGGTCAAGCGCGTCTACTTCGGCGCAGTGGCGAACGACCACGTGAAGGAACTGCAGGACATCGGCAAGCGCGAATTCGCGATGCTCGGGGCGCTTGCGATCGCGGTGCTGTGGATGGGCCTGTATCCCAAGCCCTTCACCGACGTGATGCAGGTATCGGTCAGCGAGCTGTTGAAGCACGTCGCCGTCAGCAAGCTGGGCAATTGACATGAACTGGTCCGCCGTCTATCCCGATATCGTGCTGCTCGCGATGGCCTGCGT
>Ga0207684_10004750_pt1 | contig 12732 bp, 12 predicted proteins | sample KBSK5501metaG_FD_184342 | JGI IMG/M metagenome (GOLD analysis project Ga0207684, IMG submission 184342) | Corn, switchgrass and miscanthus rhizosphere microbial communities from Kellogg Biological Station, Michigan, USA - KBS K5-50-1 metaG... | ecosystem: Host-associated > Plants > Roots >...
CGCGAAGCTCAAGGCGACGCGCCCTGCCGTCAGGGCGGTATAGCCGAAGAGGCCCATCCCGCCCAGAATCAGGAAGCCGATCGCCGTCGGCGCCCACCCTGGATCAATTTTCGCGGCGGCGGGGAACTCCAGCACGATCTGCTGGCTGAAACGCTCGTACGCCCAGTCCGTTCCGACAAACGCCAGCCCCAGACAGCTCCCAATGCCCAACGTAAACCAGAACGAAAATCTGGTCCACCGGCTTGCTTCGTCCGACAGGAGGCGGTCCCATGACGCGGCGACCAGGAGGGCGGCCGCCGGAAACAGCGGCGCTATATAATGGGGGAGCCGCGTGGCTGACAGGGTGAAAAAGACAAACAGGGCCACGACCCACGACGCGCACAGGACCTGTAAAGAGCGTTGGGTGTCCTTTTCCCCTCTCTCTCGCCAAGCCTCCACGACCGTCGCGGGAAGGAACCCACTCCAAGGAAAGAATCCCAGCAGCAGGATCGGTACATAAAACAGCACCGTCCCCCCATGCCCGCCGATGGCGGAGAAGAAGCGGGCGACCGTGTCACCGCGGGCCGAGTCGACGTAGCCTGAGCCGTGAATCAGGAGCATGGCCACGTACCAGGGCGCGGCCACGGCGAGAAAGACCAACGTCCCGGCCAGGGGCCGGCTTTCGCGCAGCACGTCGCGCAGACGCTTCGTCAGCCAGAGGTAGGGGAGGATGGCCATCAGCGGGACCAGAAACCCGATGGGTCCCTTGGTCAGCGTCGCTAGTCCCATGCCTATATAGAATCCCCAGTACCAGCGCTTGGCGCGTCCATCTCCGGCGGGAGGGGTGTGCATCGCGAGAAAGAAGCTGAAGATGCTGAAGGTCGTGAAGAAGATCAGAACCATGTCGGTCAGGACCATGCGCCCGATCGCCAGGATTTCGAAATTGAGCAGGAGCATGACGGCGGCGCGGAATCCGACCGCCGGTCCGAAGATGCGCGAGGCGAAGAGGTACTGCATGAGGACGAGGGCGATCCCGAACAGGGCGGACGGGAGCCGCGCCGTGAACTCGCTGACGCCGAAGGCCAGGTACGAGCCTGCGATCAGCCAATAGGCGAGGATCGGTTTGGCGAAGCGGGGGGCGCCGTTCAAGGTCGGCGTGATCCAGTCGCCCGATTCGACCATCTCGCGGGCGGCCTGAGCGTTCGATCCCTCGTCGCGATCCGTCAGGCCGAGCGTGCCCAGCCCCAGCAGGAACAGCAGGGCGCAGAGGGCGAGCAGCAGCGCCAGCCCCCTCCCGCCAGGATGGGCGCGTGCGCCCATCAGGTTTTGGGAGCTTGAGTGGGTACGGGAGGGTCGTCGGTGGGGCGCTGTCCCGTGCGGTAGATCAGCATGAGATTGCGCAGGTAGATCAGCGTCCCGAAGGCCTGCCCCGTGATGAAGACCGGGTCCTTGCGATAGATGGCATAGGCGAGCGTGATCAGCCCGCCGATCAGGCTGAGGTACCAGAACGAGAGGGGAATCGTGCTCTCCCGCTCTCGCTCGGACCGGAACCATTGAACGATCCACCGGGCGAAGAAGAGCCCCTGCCCGCCGAAGCCGATGACCAGCCAGATCGTATCGCTGCTCATGCGCGATAGCGGTAGGTCAGGCAGCGGCGCTGCATCCATCGGACGGCGATCAGGTCGCGCAGGCCCTTGAAGATCCGGTTGCCGATGCCGTACTTCGACTGACCGTGGGCACGGGGATAGTGGGAGACCGGCACTTGCGTCACCGTGAACCCGTGCATGCGGGCGAGGGCGGGAAAGAAGCGATGCATCCCTTCGAAGAGGGGAAGCTGCTCGACCACCCGGCGCTGGAAGATTTTGAGCGAGCAGCCGGTGTCGCGCATGCCGTCTCGGATCACGGCTTCCCGGACGGCGTTGGCGATGCGGGAGGACAGCCGCTTGATGAGCGTGTCCTGGCGTGCCTGGCGCCAGCCGCAGACGAGATCGAAACGCGCCGCCAGGGGCAGCAGTTTCAAGATATCCTGCGGGTCGTACTGGAGGTCCCCGTCCAGCGTGGCGATCAGCTCGCCGGCGGCCTGGTGGAAGCCGGCGTCGAAGGCTGCGGTCTGCCCGTAGTTCCGGTCGAAGTGAAAGACGCGGACTTCCGGGTAATCGCGAGCGAGTTGGTCCAGGAGCGGCCCGCTCCCGTCAGTGCTCCCGTCGTCCACGTACAGGATCTCGAAGGATGGCACCTGCCCCGACAGGGCCTTGAGGATCTGCGTCGTAAGGGGGGCGAGATTGTCCCGTTCGTTACAGATCGGAATGACGACCGAGAGATCGGGTTTGGCCGTGACGGGCATGCGGGTATCTAATCAAACCGGCTTGCTATGCGTCAAGAAAAGAATATAGAATTCGGCTCGCCGTCATGAGCATCATCCCCGCGCTGTCCGCCAACGAAGAGACGCCCCCGCAGATCATCGGCGAGTTCAAGCCGGTGGACGAGTGGCAGACCCACCTCAATGCCTTGTTTTACGGACTGCGTGCAGGACGCGTCCGCGACTACTATCAGACGCTGACGAGCGCCGACTACCGGCTGGCGCACGCCCTCGCCGTGGACTTCCGCGACCACTGGGCCAAGCAGAAGAGCCTGCCGCCGACCCTCATGGTCCATGAATGGGGCTGCGGCAACGGCAACCTGGCCGCCTGTTTTCTCTCTCACGTAAAGACGCTGGATGCCCACGGCGAGCTCTACCCGAAGATTCGCTATGTCCTGGTGGACGACAACCAGGACGCTCTCAGGGCCGCGCTGGCCCACCCCGACCTCCGGCCGCATCGCGAACGGGTCGCCGTCCTCCAGGCCGACGCGCAGGACCTGGCCGCGGTCAAGGATGGCAGCGTGCAGTGGATTCTCTGCAATGAGCTGTGGAGCGAACTGCGCACCAAGGTCGTGCTCCGCAAAGAAGGGGAAATCATCGAAGAGCAGCTTCGCCCCAACCTCAGCGACGCCAAGTCCAAGGAGTTCGCCGACTGGTCCACGTTCGTGAAGGCCTTCGGAGCGCGGGACGTGGCTATGCTCAAGACCTATCCCTCCTTTCTGGATGAGATCATCTGGGAGAAGGACTACCGGCCCGTCGAGTGGAAGCATGTGCCGTACCGCAAGACCATCACCGACTTCATGAAGCCGATTGACGACCTCGTGATCGTGCCGGCGAACTTCGGCGCGTTCGCAACGATCAAGGAGGCCCGCCGCCTCCTGGCGCCTCACGGCGGCTTCACCAGCCTGGATGCCGGCACGCCGGAAATGTCCGTCCTTACGAACCCCGACAAGCCGTGCTATGGGCTCCACGGTGGACAGTATTCGTTCATCGTGAACTTCGCGCTCTGCGAAACAGTGGCCAGGCAGGTGGGCGTCAAGGAGGTGACCGTCGAGCCGCAGCTGGAATTCGTCTCCCGGATGCTGGGCCTGAATCTGATCACCCTCGTGGACCTCCTGGAAACCTACCCGTCGCCGAGAGGACTCACACCCTGGGAGCAGGACCGGCTGACGCTCAAGACCCTTCGCGCGCTGGACGGCTGCTACCGGTCCCCCTACCGCCGGACCATCGACTTTCCGATCAGGTCGGAGACGCCCGAGCCGGACCGGACCGAGCTGGAGGCGCTTCTCCAGGGGCTCCCCCCGACAGGAGTGCCGGACACGATCGCGTACCTCAGTGAGGAGGAAGTGCTGGGGGCCGTCACGGATTTGGAGGCCCTGGGCTTCGAGCGGGTGAGGGTCCAGGAGATCCTGGCGGCCGGCATTCCGCGGGATATCGACTACTATCGGTTTTCATTCTGAAATCCTTCGAAAATGGGCTGAAATGCCCTGAAAAGAAGAGGGGGGACCCCCCCAGGAATTATTTTCTTGATATTGCCAAAGCCTTTTGCTAGCATTCCCGCGATTTTACAAGGCGTGGGAATCCACGCTTCCTATAGAGAGGAGTCTCGCGTTGTTTGGTTTCGGCTGGATGGAGCTCTTGCTGGTCCTGGTAATCGTCCTCATCGTCTTTGGGGCCGGCAAGCTGCCGCAGTTGGGCGAAGGCGTCGGCAAGGCGATCAAGGGCTTCAAGAAGTCGGTGTATGAACCAGAGCCGCAACTGGAGGCCCAGGCCATCGCGGCGGCTCCGGCTGGCGGCACGTCAGCCAATACGTCGGTCCAGCAGGAGGCGGGCAAAGCACAGATCCCCGCCCAGTAGGGAAAGTTTCGCGGCCATGTTTGGCCTTGGCGTCACTGAGGTCTTGGTTATCCTGATTGTGGCCTTCCTGCTGTTCGGGCCGAAGCAGTTACCGGAAGTCGGGCGGCAGGTCGGGAGGGCGGTCAAGGGCCTGAAGGAGGCCACGGAGGACGTCAGGAAGTCGGTCGAGCCGGAGCTGAACCTGATGCAGGCGGAAATGAAAAGCGTCGAACAGGACCTCGAGTCGTCGATGAAAGAAGCGGAAGCATCGATCAAGAACCAGGCCGAGAATACCGAAGAAGTGAAAAAGGGTTGAGAGTTCCGGAAGCAAGCAACATGATTTATCGAGTCAACGAGGCACAGGGTACAACCAAACAGGAGGGTCGTTATGTTTAAAGTTAAAAGGCTTTCAGGGTGGATGGCCCTGGCCGTCTTCGCTACGGTCGGGGGGACGATGGTCGCCGCCGACCCCGCGTTCGCGAAAGTGGACGTGGACAAGCTGACCATCGATGGAGAAGCGCGGGTCCGGTACGAGATCCGGGTCAACACGGCGCTTCTGAATACGGCGGCTGGACAAGCCAACGAGAGCGCGGGAAGCCACCGGATCCGGATCGGCGTGGGCTATGACCTGACGCCGGACGTCAGCTTCTATGCGCAGGTCCAGGATGCCAGGATTTGGGGGACTGAGGGTTCTGCGGGTGTGGGAACGAGTGGCATCGCTGCTGTCTCAGGGCAGAATCAGAACGGAACCGGCGTGGACCTCCACCAGGGCTTCATCCAAGTGAAGAACGTGTTGGTGCCGGGCCTTGGCCTGAAGGTCGGCCGCCAGGAGATCATGTACGGCGACCACCGGCTCTTCGGCAACTTCAACTGGAGCCAGGTCGGCAACTCGTTCGACGCCGGCAAGATCATGTGGCAATCGGAGATGGTGGATGTGGACCTGTTCTGGGCACGGATAGTCGATACAGAAGCTGCGGCAGGTTGTAGTGCCGCCGTGAATGGCGCGGCTGCCACGAACTGCAGCGGGGTCATCTTCCCTGTTGCCGTCACCAAGGGCACGACCGACCAGGACATCTACGGCACCTATGTGACGCTCAAGCCGGTCAAGGGCTTGTCCATCGAACCCTACTACTTCCTGCTGAAGGACAGCAGGCTAAGCACAACCACGACAGGTGTTGGTGCTGCGCCGATTACCCCACAGGCGGCTGATCAGGCCCGGAATTTCCTAGGCGCCCGGATCAACGGCAAGGGCGGCGGCTTGGATGCCACGCTCGAGGCAGATTGGCAATTCGGTGGGATCGCAAATGGTGCGGGTGGCAGCCAACAGCACAACCTCCACATCAATGCCGAGCAGGCGGCGGCTAGGATCGGCTATACCTTTGAGCCGGTGCCGATGAAGCCGCGGATCGGGATCGAGGTTGACTATGCCTCGGGCGATCCATGTGTACACGGGGCTCAAACTTGTACGGCCGCCGGGCGGTTCAACACTGCTGATAACTTGTATCCGACGAACCACTTCCACTATGGCTACATGGACCTGGAAGCCTGGAAGAACATGGTCGGGTATTCGGCGATGTTCGATGTAAAGCCTTCTGCGGTCAGCAAGCTGCAGTTGAACTTCTGGATGTTCCGTCTCGCGAGGACCACGGACAACATGTACCGCGCCGGGCAGGTGCCCTATATAGTCACCGGGGCTTCCAACCAGGCGGCTTCGCTGGGTAGGGAGCTGGACGTCCACTACTGGCACACCTTCAAAGAGAAGTTCCTGTTCGAGCTCGGCTTCGGCCACTTCTGGGTGGGCGAGATCCTCAGAAACAACCCGTCCCTCAACAACGGGTCTGGAGCGGTCGCCACGGTAGATGGCGCAGCAGTCGGACCGGGGAATGTCACCAATAATCAAATTGTTGGTCAGACCTGGGCCTATACGATGCTGTCGGTGAAGTTCTAAGCTAACCGACCACACTCACGCGAGTGACGAGGGGCCCGGTTCCGCCGCAAGGCGGGCCGGGCCCCTTGCTTTTGTGGGGCTTGATAATGGCAATATGCCAGTGGCAAACGCGCGGCTGGTTGCGGTATCATGGATCAGTTGGCAAGGTCGGATTATCCATCTGTTCTCATTGAGGGTTGTCCAATGAAATCTCGATTCAATCTTATGATCGGCAGTGGGCTGGCAGGAGCGTTGGTCGCGGCGGCGCTGGTCTTCGCTCAACCGGCGCTGACCGACGGCATGGCCGCCAGCGTGCCCCCGCAGTTCGCTCAGGGATTTTCCTCCATCGTCAAGGCCGTCACGCCGGCGGTCGTCAACATCCAGGTCACGCAGGGCGAACGGGTGCGCGGTCCCCGCGACCCGCGCCGGCGCGATCATGAAGGCCCGCCCGGCCGTCCCGGCCCGGGTCCGGGCCCCGGTCCGTTCGGCGGTCCCGGTCCCTTCGGCGGGCCTCCCGGCGAGCAGGACGAGCCTGATCAAGGGCCTCCGTTCGGCGGCCCGCCCGGTCGCCCCGACATGTCGGGCGGGTCGGGCGTGATCATCGATCCGAACGGCTACATCGTGACCAACAATCACGTGGTCGATCGGGCCTCCGACATCAAGGTCTATCTGCACAACAAGAAGGAATACCAGGCCAAGATCGTCGGGGTGGACCCGAAGTCGGACCTGGCCGTCATCAAGATCGAAGCCACTGGCCTGCCGCATCTGAAGTGGGGCAACTACGACGAGCTCCAGGTAGGCGACATCGTCCTGGCGGTGGGCAGCCCCTTCGGCCTCTCGCAGAGCGTCACGATGGGCATCATTAGTGCGTTGGGGCGCGGCAATGTCGGCATCGCCGATTACGAGGACTTCATCCAGACGGACGCCTCCATCAATCCCGGGAACTCCGGCGGCGCTCTCGTCAATATCAAGGGCGAGCTGATCGGCATCAACACCGCGATTTTCTCCCGCACGGGGGGCAATGAAGGCATCGGCTTCGCCGTGCCGGTCTCGCTGGCCAAGACCATCACCGACAGTCTCATCAAGACGGGGAAGGTTGTCCGGGGCTGGCTCGGCGTGGCCATTCAGGAGATCACGCCGGATTTGGCCAAGGCCTTCAAGGTGAAGGAGCAGAGAGGCGCTCTTGTCAGCGACGTGAACGAGCAGGGCCCGGCTCTCAAAGCCGGCCTGCAGCGCGGCGACGTCATCGTGGAGTTCGACGGGAAGGAGATCCAGACCGTCAGCGAGCTGCGAAACCGTGTTGCTCAGACACAGGTCGGCTCGAAAGTTTCCATGAAGGTAATGCGCGAAGGACAGGAGAAGATGCTGACGATCAACATCGGCGAGCGTCCGTCCGATGTCGTGCTGGCCCGCGGCACGGAGCCGGGTCCCTCCTCGCCGGAGGGCGGCGAGGCGCGCAAGGCTCCGCTGAACGTCCTCGCCGATCTCCGGGTGAAGGCGATCGATGAGGAAACCCGTGCCCAGCTCAACCTCGGTGCAAAGACGGCCGGCGTGGTAGTGGCGCACGTCCAGGCCGGGAGCCCGGCGGAACAGGCCGGCCTGCAGCGCGGCGATGTGATTCAGGAGGTCAACCGTCAGCCGATCAAGGGGATGAAGGACTACGACGCGGCGGCCGCCAAGGTCAAGAAGGAAGAGAACGCCGTCCTTCTGGTCAGTCGCCAGGGCAACACCCTCTTCATCGTCGTCAACCCGTGAGAGGCGTCCGTCAGGAACGCGAGCATGCCCAGCGGCCGATTCGAGAAGTTCTTTAAAGGCATCCAGGACAAGGTCTTCGCGCCGCTCGAAGACCCGAAGATGCCGCTCACCCAGCACCTGGAGGAGCTCCGGGTCCGGCTCACGCGCGCGGTGGTCGTGCTGGCCATCATCTTTTCCGTATCGTTCTATTTCTCGGTCCAGGTCATGGACGTGGTGCGCATCCCGCTGCAGAACGGCTTCGTCTTCGTCAAGTTCAGCGACAAGTACACCCTCGACGGCATTCTCAAGGGCGGGAACCTCAGCCAGTTGATGACGTGGCTGGGCACCGGCCAACTGGTCATGAAGTGGGAGCCGACTGATCTGCAAAAGATCCCCTTCGTGTTCTTGTCGCCGGCCGAAGCCATCTGGAACAGCGTCAAAGTCTCGATGGTGTTCGCGGCCTTCGTGGCGATGCCGTACCTCCTGTGGGAGATTTGGATGTTCTCCTCCCCCGGCCTGCTGGCCCACGAGCGGCGCTTCGTCATGCCGTTCGTGATCATCAGCAGCGTCGCGTTCTACCTGGGACTCATGTTCTGCTATTTCGTGGTGCTGCCGTTCGCGTTGAATTTTCTGGTGGGGTACGGAATTAAGGACCTGGGTCTGACCCCGCAGTTGTCGATCGCCGCATTCGTGGGCTTCATCCTGTGGTTCCTGCTGATTTTCGGGCTGATGTTCGAGCTGCCGCTGGCCATCACGCTCCTGGCCCGTCTGGGCTGGGTGGACGCCGTCATGCTGCGCCGGTACTGGAAGTGGGCGCTGGTTGGCTCATTCGTGCTCGGGGCGGTGCTGACACCGACTCCGGACCCGTTCAATCAGTCCATCATGGCGGTCCCGATGTACGCCTTCTATGAAATGGGCATTGTGGGGGCGAGGCTGTTCGGCAAGAAGAGACCGGCCGCGGAGGTCGCGTCGGCCGCCTCCACCGCTCCCGCTCCGGCCGGCAATCAGTGATTCGGGTCGCGATCCTGGTGGTGAGCAGCAAGATCGCCGAGGGGCAGGAAGAAGATCAAGGCAAGACGGCGCTGGCGCAGCTGGTCGAGTCCATTCCCGCGAGCCTCGCGTCGTATGGGGTCGTATCGGACGAGCGGCAGGCGATTCGCGAGCGGCTGGTGTCGTTGTGTGAGAGCGAGGCGTTTGATGTCGTGCTGACCGTCGGCGGCACCGGCGTCCGTCCCACGGATGTGGTGCCGGAAGTCACCCGCGAGGTCGTGGAGAAGGAAATTCCGGGGATCGGGGAGGCGATGAGGCAGGAGAGTCTCAAGAAAGTGCAGACGGCCATGCTGTCGCGTGGCACGGCGGGGATTTACGAGGACACCTTGATCATTAACCTGCCGGGCAGTCCCCGCGGCGCCCGGGAGAATCTAAACGTCGTATTGCCGGTGCTGGAGCATACGATCGACAAGATCCAAGGGAGATAGCATCCACATGCCCGGAGAATTGCCCGTCATCCAACACGCGGCGTCGCAGCCTTGCACGTATATGTGGGCCTGCGCCCTGTGCGACGAGAACGAAACCTGCCAGAAGGACAAGGAGGGCCACAGCCGCTGGCTCGTGAACAAGCGGATGGCGGTCATCCGCCACAAGGTCCTGGTCATGAGCAACAAGGGCGGGGTCGGCAAGAGCACCGTCACGACGAACCTGGCCGTGAGCCTGGCGCTGCTGGGCAAGGAAGTGGGCGTCGTGGACATGGACATCCACGGGCCCAACATCCCCAAGATGGTCGGCGGTGAGGGGCAGAAGCTGAAGATCAGCGCGGGCGGCGGCATCATTCCGTTCCAGGCCTACAACATCAAGGTGGCCTCGATGGCCTTCCTGCTCCAGAATTCGGACGATCCCATCGTCTGGCGGGACGCCTACAAGTATGAGTTTATCAACCAGCTCATCGGCGGCGTGGAGTGGCAGGAGCTGGATTACCTTCTGGTAGACCTCCCGCCGGGAACGGGCAACGAGTCGGTGACCACCATGGACCTGATCGGCGACGTGACGGGCTGCATCATCGTCACGACGCCGCAGGAAGTCGCGTTGCTGGATTCCCGCAAGTCGGTCAATTTCGTGAAGGACAGCGAGCTGCCGATCATCGGCATTGTGGAGAACATGAGCGGCATGTCCTGCCCGCACTGCCACAAGGAGATCGAGGTCTTCAAGAAGGGTGGCGGCGAGGCGGCGGCCAACGAGATGGGCGTGCCGTTCCTGGGCCGCATCCCGCTCGATCCCGAGGTCGTGGCGCACTGCGATGCCGGCCAGCCGTTTGCCATGTTCTGCTCGGACACCGACACGGCCCAGGCGTTCCACGATATCGCCAACAAGGTGGAAGACTTCGTCCGCAAGCGGGCGATCGGGCAGATGATGGCGCCCAAGAACAAACCCGGCTTCTCGCCGATCAAGCAATGAAAGACGACCTCACCCGCTTAGAAACAGCCCTGAAGACCGTTCTCGACGCGGTTTCCGTGCTGGGCATGGAGAAGGTCGGCCTGCTCGATGCGTTGGGCCGAGTCCTGGCCGAGGACATCGTCGCCGAGCGGGACAATCCGCCGTGGGACAATTCGGCGATGGACGGCTTCGCCGTCCGTCACGAAGACATCAAGCAGGCGCACGCCGTCACGACGCCGACCACGCTCACAGTCATCGAGGACGTGCCGGCCGGAAAGTTTCCGGCCAAGTCCGTCGGCAAGGGCGAGGCCATCCGGATCATGACCGGCGCGCCCATCCCCAAAGGCGCCGACACCGTGCTGAAGGTGGAAGACACCGAAAACACGACGACTTCGGTCAAGGTCTTCAAGGAAGAGCAGAAGGGCGCGAATATCCGCCTGCAGGGAGAGGACGTCCGGAAGGGCGACTGCATCATCCCCAAGGGCAAGGCCATCAGGCCGGCCGAAGCCGGCATGCTGGCGATTCTCGCCAAGTCGTTCATCTTCGTCTACCAGCGGCCGCGGGTGGCGATCCTCTCGACGGGTGATGAGCTGGCCGACCTCGATGAGCGTTTCAGCGAAGAGAAGATCGTCAACTCGAACAGCTACGGAATCGCCGCGGCGGTGCGTGAGGCGGGCGGACTTCCGATCCTTCTGGGCATCGCCAAGGACAAGCCGGACGATTTGAAGGCGAAGATCCGTCAGGGCCTGAATGCGGACATCCTGGTGCTCTCCGGCGGCGTTTCGATGGGAGACTACGATTTCACGAAGCCGGTCTTCCAGGAACTGGGCGGCGAAATGAATTTCTGGAAGTTGGCGATCCGTCCCGGCCAGCCGGTGGCCTTCGGCAAAATCGGCAAGACCCTGGCCTTCGGCTTGCCGGGCAACCCCGTGTCCTCGATGATCACCTTCGAGCAGTTGGTCAGGCCGGCCATGTTGAAGATGTGCGGCAGTACGGTGCTGGCCCGTCCGGTCGTCCAGGCGATCCTCCAGGAGAAGTTTTCGAAACGGCCCGATCGGCGCCACTTCCTCCGAGGCATCCTCTGGATGGAAAAGGGCATGCTGATGGTGCGCACGACCGGCAATCAGGGCTCCGGCATCCTGACCTCGATGGTCAAAGCCAACGGCCTCATCGACATCCCCGTCGAAGTGGAAAAGCTCAAGCCCGGCGACGTCGTGAACGTGCAGGTGCTCGGCGGCGGGTTCTGATCGATGGCGCAGCCTCTTCCGCCCATTCTCTGCTTCGTCGGCCGCTCCAACAGCGGCAAGACGACGCTGATCGAGCGGCTGATCCCCGCGCTGGTTCAGCAGGGCTACCGGCTCGCCACGATCAAGCACGCCGGTCACGGCTTCAATCTCGACACGGAAGGCAAGGATTCCTGGCGCCACAAGCGGGCCGGCGCCGGCACCGTCATCGTCACCACCAAGGGCAGCCTCGCGATGTTCACCGACGTGGACGAGGAGGTGAAGGTCGAGGAGCTGCGCGAGCGCTACGTCTCGACCGGAACCGATCTCATCATCGCCGAAGGGTGGAAGAGCGAAGGCTATCCCAAGATCGTCGTGGTGCGCGACCATGTCGGCGAAGTGGAGGTCTCGCCCGAGGGCCTGCTGGCGCTGGTGTCCAACAAGCCGCTCGAGCGCGTCCCTGCAGGCGTGCCCGTGCTCGATCCTGATGACATCGCTGGCCTGACCGCCCTCATCGCCAAGCGGTTCCCACGCAGGAGCGGCCAACGAGTGTAATGCAGTTCCGGATTCCCAAGATCGTCCTGACCGTGCTCGCGGTGGCGGTCCTCGGGGCGGTCGCGGGCGCGATCGCGATCCCCGTCACCAACGCGCCGGCCTTCTGCGCGACCTGCCATACGATCAAGCCTTCGTACGATTCCTGGGTGAAGTCCTCCCATAAAGAGGTGACCTGCGTCGAATGCCACGTGCGGCCGACGTTCGAAGGCTTCATCCAGGACAAGGTCATCAAGGGCACCCACGATGTCTGGGTCACCGTCTTCGGGACGCCCAAGAAGCCGGAGGACCTGAAGGCGACCGTCCATTCCGAGGTGTGCCTCTCCTGCCACCACAACATGCTGCGGATCTCCGAGATCACCACCCGTGACCTGCCCGAGCCGCTCAAGAAGCCGGGGCTGATCATGGCGCACCGCAAGCACATGGAGGCCTTCAAGAAGCGCGGGAAGGGCGAGGGCTGCACGACCTGCCATGCCACCGTGGTCCACGCGAAACCCTACAAGGGCTATCCGATCGTGATCCCGCGTGGCCATATCAGGCTGGACGAGATTCCGAAGGCCGAGCAAGTGGCCATCGAGTCCGCGATGGTCAAGGCGCACCGAGCGGCGGACTGTTTCAAATGCCACGACAATCAAACGCAGTACGAAGGCAAGGTCTTGAGCCGCAAGTGTGTCACCTGCCACACCGAAGGC
>Ga0207684_10004751_pt1 | contig 12730 bp, 12 predicted proteins | sample KBSK5501metaG_FD_184342 | JGI IMG/M metagenome (GOLD analysis project Ga0207684, IMG submission 184342) | Corn, switchgrass and miscanthus rhizosphere microbial communities from Kellogg Biological Station, Michigan, USA - KBS K5-50-1 metaG... | ecosystem: Host-associated > Plants > Roots >...
CTCGGCGAGCACGGAGAGATCAGGGACTTCCAAATATGCAGTCCAGGCGCCTTCATTGCGGAGCGAGACTTCGGGATCTGCGGCGGAGGGAAGGCGAACACGGATTCCGGTTTCATGTTCGCCGGCCTCATGCCTCTCACCTTGTTGCAAACCTCGGATTCGGACCTGAACAGCCGTCGATTTAGCGCTTCGAAGCAACCGCCATGCTTCGCGCTCCCGTGAGAGATCGTCAACAATCCGACGAAGTGTTGATGAGAGCAGATAGGGTGAATCAGCATCGTCGCCGACAAGCAAGGCGACGGCCACCTGGCCGAGCAGACTGGTGTTCTGAGCAAAGTTTTGGAAGCGCGATGAAGCCTGCCACGCTCTAGCTGCTAGTCGTTTGCCAAGTTCCGCTGGGTTTTCCAAGAGATCGGATGTGAGCGCTCGGCGGTACTCGAAAAGCAGGTGAGCGAGTTGCCTTTGCAAATCGGTCGGTAGTACAGCGTGCGTGATGGGCCAGCAGATGATCGAGAACTGGTCAGCCCATGTCCCAGTGGGCTGTGCCCCGTCAAAACGATCCTTGAATTCCTGGAACTTACGCCTGATGTAGTGTCGGTCACCGTTCTCGATCCAATGAGGTGTTCTGGCGGCGAACGTTTGCCAATACTCATCGCCTGAGTACTGATAACCAATTTCGGCTGCGTAGACGACAAAGGGAAGCCAATAGTCCCTCGGCAGATGGTTTCTGCCGACCGCGGCACAAACCTCGGCCCTCAGAAGGGCAAGCTCCCCTTCGGACAGTCCGTGCTCAAGTGCGAAGACTGGTGCCCCGCCCGCTACCTGTTTACGCAGATCGTGGAGAGATGTGAAATGAGAGTTGAGTCGCTGCTGGAGCAGACTGAGAGCGTCGCTTGTTGGGGTGGGATGGATTTGGATCCCAGACTCACGATGCTGTCTCGTAGGTTTTTGCGATTCGTTGCTGTCTGTGCCTGAGGCCGTTCGAGCGTCCCCCCGCTTTGTCTCTGTCGGAGCCGACGGGCGCGGACGGTTGAGATAGTTGCCAGCTATCTGGTTGTTAGGATCGAGTTTTAGGACCTGCCGGTACACGGCTTCGGCACCCTCAACATCGCCACGCTCCTTCAAGCACCGAGCAAGCCTTGTATATGCGGCGGTTCGTCGAGGCGCCATCTTGACGAGCCTGCGATTTATGTCCTCGGCTTCGAGCCCCCAATCGCCGCGGTTGGCGAGTTGGACCGCTAGACGCTCAAGGGCGCCGATATCGTCATTCACTCGGCATTCTCGCGACTGCCCAAAAGGGCCTTATTGGTTGTAAGCGAGACTTGGCCCGCCGGCCTAGGCGCGATCACTTCCAAGTGTGTCTGGCGACTGATCAGCGGTGTCATTCCTTGTGCCCGAGAGATTGCCACGTTCAAGCGGACTTGAGGCTGGGCACGCGGGCGTCTCCTGGGCAACTGGCCAACGTGAGCGTGATACGGCGCCACAGCCAGGATGTCCGGATGGCCCCGCCGTTGGTCTGGTGCATGTCAGGCGTCGAACTCCAGCTGTAGCGGCTCTTCGGTCTGGTGCATCGCCCGCGTCCGCACGAACGGCGTCATGTCACAGACCTCGTCGCCGTACGCGGCGCCGAAAGTGAGCTCGGTGAGGCACGCGAGCTTGCGGGCGTCGTGCGGCAGATGGTCGCGGCGGAAGTTGCGCCGCGGTCCTCCCCCTTCGAAACCTAGGCACCCGAGAGCCGTCGCCGACGTCTTTCGCAGCCCGCTCGACTCCGAAATCCATTGCCGCGAGCCGACCGCGCCAAGGAGCGCCGAGTCGTGGACGAAGAACTGGACGTAACGATCGTGGTCGCGCGAGTCTTCGAAGATCACGAAGTCGTGGTCGCGCAGGTCCAGGAGCAGCCGGCGCAGCTCCTTCTCGTAGATCAGCAGCCGCATCTCACGTTCCATGCCGCCAATGTGGAGGGCGTGCGCGACAGCTCCCTGTCGCGGTTTCAAGATCGCCTCCGGGCGGGCGGCACGAAGCTTGGTGCCGTCGCCGCGTGGTGGGCCGGGAAGGCGCTGAGGTGGAGGATCTTGCCATCGTGGACCAGCGCGGCGGCCTCGACGTCGGACGCGACCACAGTGACGTGGGCGCCGAGGCCGATGTCCGGGCCGACGCTCGCACTGCCGGCGGCGATCGAGCGAAACCAGCGGCGGGCGCCGTCCGGCTTCGCCGGCTTGCTGTCCGCGACCATGGCCTCGGCCTGGTAGCTGCTGACCAGCCCCTCCCAGAGCGCGGCCAGGACCTGCGGCGCCTCGAAGGCGTCTACGCACACGACCTTTCCCCCGACGCAGGCTATGACGCCGACCTGGCCCGGCTCGGGCTCGACGCTGCGGGCGACGTGGGTGAAACGCGACGTGTCTTGCCCGGCGAGGTCGGCGTAGGACCGGCTGGGTGCGTGGGAGCCGTGGCGGTCGAGGACGCGGTCGACGCCCGCCCAGACGGCGCCTTGGTCCGAGTCGAAGGTGCGGGCCCTCCGCATGGAGCGGGCGACCGTCACCGTCTTGGCGGCGCGGACGCTCGGCACGAGGTGGAGGTCGGACTTGCCGACCGCCTCGGCCGAGGTCGCGCGCCAGCGGCCGGCCTCGACGCAGGAGACGGGCACGGTGAGGGTGGTCTGCGCAGGGACAAGAACAGTGAGGTTCAGGACGCGTGTCTGCTTCATGCCGAGCAGGACCTCGCCCTCGACCAGGAGCACGGGCGTGTTCGCGCGGTTGGTGACGCGGAGCTCACTGACGGTGCCGGCCTTGTCTACCTCTTCTATGGAGATGAGGCTCATGTCGTGAGCGCGCTCGTAGAGGAGGTAGCCGGGCGGCTCTCCCAGTGTCGCGCTCCCGCGCCTCAGCAACGGGATCAGGGCGAGGCTGCCGGCGGTCGCCGGCGCACCGATTTCCAGGGTTTCGATTAGGTCGGTCAGGGTCTGCGTGTCGTTCATGACTGGCATCGTTCCGCGCAGCTGCGACAGCTGGATGTCGCGATTCTTCGCGCTGTCAACCTTGCCATTCGAGCGGTGACATAATGCGGCCCTCGATGAAGCGCGACACCTTCCAGAAGCACGACCGGCTGATCCGGCTGATGCGAGAGCTGGCGCTGTTCCAGGCCAACCCGCGGGGCCTAACGACGGCGCAGGTGGCCGAGCGAATGGGCGTTACGCAGCGCTCCGCACAACGCGACATCGCCGCCCTCGAAAGCGAGCTGCGCGTGCCGTTTGTTAAGCAGGGCAGACGCTGGGCGCTGATCGAGGGCTACTTCCTTCCGCCGGTCAACTTCACGGTCCCAGAAGCGATGGCGATGGTCGTGGGCGCTCGACTGATGTGGCGCTACACCGACCGCGCCAACCCGTTCGCGCAGGCGGCGTACGAGAAGCTCGCGGCGGTCCTGCCCGGACCGATGAAGGAGCCAGTGATGGAGGTGGCCGACGGCCTGGCGGTCAAGCCGGACGACGGCGCGTGGACGAAGGTTTTCGCGGCGCTGACGACGGCGTGGGCGGAGCGCCGCAAGGTGCGGATCCGGTACACGAAGGAGGACGGCTCGACCTCCGAGCGTGTGGTGTGGCCGTTGTTCATCGAGCCAACGCCCTACGCGCACTCGTGCTACCTGATCGCGCACGACGAGAAGCGGCGAGCGATTCGCGTCTATCGGTTGGAGCGGATCTCATCGATTGTTGTTCTGGCAGACCGGTTCTCGCCACCGCTGGGGTCGTCCCTACGCAAGGTGCTGGGGCATGCCTGGGGGATCTGGACGTCGGAGCACCCAGTCCAGGTGGTGCTGCGGTTCACGCCGCGGGTAGCTGCTCGGGTCGTGGCTACAACCTGGCATGAGTCGCAAGAGGTGCGTGAGCTGCCGGACGGGTGGGTCGAGCTGCAGTTGGTGATCGCCGAGCCGACTGAGATTCGGTCCTGGATTCTGGGCTGGGGCCGTGAGTGCGAGGTGGTCTCCCCGGCTGACCTGCGGAGTTCGATCCAGGCGGAGCTCGAGGACGCGACAGCGGCCTATCGCAAAGAGGCGATGCCTCGGTCGATGGCGGTTTAGCCCCGAGGGGCAGGTGGATCGAACGGGCCTATTGGTTGAGCGAACCTTGGCCCGGCGGCAATGCTTTACACGTGGATTCTGCTCAGGGTCTGGGTTAAGGCTGATTCTTGGGCTAGGGCTTCGACTCGTGCCCACGAACCAGCGCGTACGGCCGGTCCAGCAGCGGACGCCAGACCGACATTGCGAAGTTTGGCGCGCCACGCTTTCCGTAGGCGCTGACGAACACGATGGCGGCGGTCACCACTGTAAGTGGAGCCTAAGCTGCGCCGTACGCCGCCTTGCACGCGGCCGCGAGAGCTAGAGCGGTTGGCCGCACCGGCCCATCAGCCTTCCTTGAAGGTGTGCCGGCCGGATCTCCCCTACCATGGGCTCGCCATGGCGCCGTTGATCCGGTCTGCGAAACTCATCGTTTTCGACGGGGACGACACCCTTTGGAAAACTCAAGAGCTTTACGAGGCGATTAAACGCAAGTTCGCGGGACTCATGCGCGAATGGGGGTTATCGGAGTCGAACCCGATACCTCTGCTCGAGCGTATCGACAGCCAAGCCGTTGAATCTCATGGGTTCACGGTCCGGCGGTTTGAGGATTCGATGCTTAACGTCTACCACCTGCTGTCTCAGCAGCGCGGACGACCGACCCGAGAGCCCAACGAGAACCTGATACGCGGGCTCACCCGGCCCCTAGAAGATGGATACGAGCTGTATCCGGATTCGCTCTCCGTCTTAACGATTCTCTGTCGCGACTTCAAGCTTGTGCTTGCCACGAAGGGCCAGAGCGACCTCCAGAACACGAAGATTGAACGCCTCGGCCTCTCACGGTTCTTTAGTGCCATTTACGTACTGGACCAGAAGACGAGTCGGGAGTATGAACAAATACTCGAGGACTGCGTGACCGCGCCCGAGTTAGCCTGCGCGGTAGGAAATAGCGTGAGGTCTGACATCAACCCGGCGACCGAGAGTGGCATGTCTGCGATTCTTGTTCGGCGTTTGGGTTGGCGCTATGAGCGCGAACATATACATCATCCCGAGAGAGTTTGGGCGGTCTCGTCTCTAACCGAGGCAGCCGACATTCTCATAGAGATGCGAACTCGTGGTAGGTCGCCCGCGAACTCACCTGACTGCTGACAGCATGCCAATAGTCGAGCCAATCGACCTGATCTTTCTAGCGAGCTCGAATGCTACGAGCAAATACCTTGCGAACGCACTCGCGTATTTATCGTGGCCACGTGGCTGGGTCGCCCATGCTCGATATCAGATGAAATGGCTTGACGCTGGCGTGGCCCGAGACTTGCCTGCGAGAACTGAAGTTCTCGCCGGGTCGACTTCCCCCCTGGTCGGCAAGAAGATATTGACCGGTTATCTCTATCAGGAGCGGACATCGCCCAAGTCATGGAAGCAGATGGCTCTCTACCCGTTGCGGTACGGAACCATGAGGCATGCGTATAGAGGCGGCCGAACAGCGTCAGATGTGGCGCACTTCTACTTTGAACTGGAGGGGTTCTACGTTCCCCAAGAGAGTGCGGCGTACCTAGATCCTCTAAAAGTCCTCGGGGCGAACACGCACGTGAAGATGATCTCATTTGGCGTCAATGCCAGTAGCCCCATCACGGATGAATCTACTGCGCAAGCCCGCTTAGAAGGCATCGCCTCCGACCACCTCGTGTACCAGCCGGATCCGTCAAATTCAACGGTCACGATTCAGTGCTATCCATTTGTCTGTCGCATCCGGGGCCTACATCCTGCTCGGAAGCCAGCGAAGATCAACGCGCCGCGCTTCGATTTAGCGACACGAACCTCTCAATACGTGATTCGCGAGAGCCAGGCGCACATTCTGGATCTGAGCTTCTACGTGCCTAGCTGGTGCACCGCTCCGCTCCAAGATTCGAAGGTCATCTTGACCGAGGATGAAAAAGCATTCTCGACGATGCCGCAGCGCACTCTGCCCGTTGCGTCGCGATACGACGAGCAGGCTTGGCTCATTGTGGCGGCGCCTACTGAGAGAAGCGTGCTGCGAGAGGTTGCACTCGAGACCGACTTAAAAGTGCCCAACGGGCTCGAGCCTATCAACCTGAATTTGACCTTGCCCGTACTGATCAATCCAAGGCGATGGCGTCGCGTGTCGTCGGTTCTACTCGACATGGTTGCCGCACTTGGGCTCGCTTTGGGAACAGGCGCTCTAGCGCTGAGCGCCAAGCCGCCGTCGTGGGTTCACGTGGAATGGCTATTGCCAGCCATCGTTATTGGCTATGCGCTTTGGTTTGGAGTAAGCCTCGTCGTACGGCTCTGGAGGCCGTAGAGGCGACGCACGGGTCTCGACGGTTAGGCACCGAGGTCTTCGAGATCAGACGGATCGATCCACCAGCTCAGATCCTCTGCGCGGGCGGTGATCTGCAGCCTCCCGGTGGACAGTCGGATCGTACCGATCTCGATCACCTCGCGCGGATCAACGTCTGCCTTGGCGATCGTCGGGTAGCCGGTCGGGTAGTTATGGACTAGACGGGCCGCAGCTTGGACGGCACGGTCCCGGTAGCGCCTCAGGTTCTCAGCGCCGATCAGGTTGCCTTCATAGAAGATGCGGATGGCGCCTTGGCCCAGGGGTAGCCCGACGATGGCGGACCCGCGAGCGAGCTGAGTGCAGAGGCTCGACTCGGGATGGGGAATGAACACGCTGAGCGTGGTTGGCGGTGCAAGAGAAGGTTCCACCGACTCGCAGCGTACCGAAAGGCGCGATGAGTCGGCCTGTCCTCACTCCCTCCTGGATGCTCGGGCGTCGGGATGAAGCCCGACCAGGAGCTCGAGGCGCTCGTGACTCTCGGATGCCGAAGTAGACCGCCAATGCTACGAGCCAGGTAGTTCACACGACGTAAGTCACGAATCCACCCGCTCCCAGCGTGATGGTCAGTGTCGCTAGCGGAAGTCGAACTGCTCAAAGTGGATGTGATTTTGAGGAACGCCCAGCTTTCGCAGCTGGGACTCGAATTTCCCAATCATCCTGGTCGGGCCGCACAAGTAGACGTGCTTCTGGGCCAATGCCCCGCCTGAGCTCGCTGCAATCTGCTCGATGGTTAGAGATCCATCGCGCTCTGAGTAGGTGATGTGGCTCCGAAAGCTCGGATAGAGCGCCGCGGTGGTTGCGATCTCATCCAGGAACATGGCTTCGCTTTCATTCCGGACCGTGTAGTAGAAGTCGATATCGAAGTTCAGAGACTCGGTTGGTGTGAAGGCGCGCATCCAGCTCCGAAATGGAGTGATCCCGATGCCACCGGCAATCCAGATTTGATTTTGACCGCCTCTTAGGTAGTCAAACTTTCCAAAGGCGAGGCCAACCCTCGCATCGGTACCGGGTTGAAGGGTTTCAACGAGACGGCGGGTGTGATCGCCCAGTGCCTTGAAAGAAAGATGGAGGAGCTGCTCTTGAGGGGCGCTCGCGATCGTGAACGGGTGTGGCTCCCAGGCTGCAATCCCGCCAAAGCGGACAAAGACGAACTGTCCGGCTACGAAGGGCACCGGTTGGCCGACAGGTTTGAGGATCACGTCCACTATTAGCGGATTCAGGCGATTGACCGTCTCAACGATGTAGTCGTGTCGCCAAATCGGCCGAAGGAACGGCATGAGCAATTCGCGGACGAGATAGGCGACCGTTCCGATGGTAGCCACCGCCAAATACCAAGTCAGCAAGATCGGTGAAAGGCGCAGAACAGGGTCCACCAGTGCTCCGTGGATCAGCCCGACGATGACGAAAAGGCCTGTAAACCGGTGCAGTGTGAACCAGCGCTGGTAGTTTGCCCTGATGCGTCGTCCAACCAAGGGAAGTCTCGGAACGAAAGCCCACACCAGCAGCACTACCAATCCGACGAGAGCTACGAATCCGAGCGCATTACCCAGGGTGCTCAGGATCGAATTCCGAACTGATGTGACGAAAAGATAATGGGGTAGAAGCAGCACAACACCCGCCAGCGCGGTCCAGCGATGCCACAGGAACATGCGATCGAGGCCGCCAAAGAGGGGCTCCAGCAGGGGCAGCTTCGTAGCCAACACCAGTGAGCACGTGAAGAGCACGATCGCGGTCGTGCCGAATATCTCACCGAGGTACCGACCGGTCGGTTGATTCTCTGGCCTAAAAAGGAGCCATAAAAGCACCGTGAAGACGGCGATGCTTACGATGATCACGCCGCTCGAAGAGCGCTTCACGGAGATGGCTTCCTGGCGACCAAGGGCCGCATCCCACCCGGATGGCGCGGGTTCAACCGATGAGTTTCAGGGCGTGTCGGCATCGGCCAACGAACGCCTCAGTCCCAACCCTGGGCGTCGTCGAGTGTGATGAAGCCGTCGTGGTCGGTGTCGTAGCGGTCGAACTGAGCCTTGAGAAGGATTGGGGCTTCGTCGCGCGACAGTCGTCCGTCACCATCGGTGTCGAAGTCCGCCAGGATCTTTTTGAAGTTGGCCATCATCGCGTCACGTTCGGCCGTGCTTGTCTGCTTGACGTGCATGAACTGGTCGGGGTCATCGACTGGCGCGGCCCCGGGGCTGTTGGCTGAAAAGAACGTAACCAGCTTGTTGCGGCCGGAGCCGAGACTCGTGACGTTGTGGGGAGTGTTGGGCGGCACCCGCACAACCGCGGGACCGCTCATGTCCAGCACCTTGCCATCAACGGTAAATGCGACCTTGCCCTCCACGAGCACGAAGATCTCCTCGATCGGATGCGTGTGGATGGGCGGCCCGATGCCCGGCCCGGTCTCGGCGACCTGGATCGTGGCATTGTCCCATCCGTAAAACTCGCCCTCCATCTCGATGAAGTAATTACCGCTGTGGATGTCCCAGAAGTTGAAGAGCGACTGATTGGCCAGGACGAACGGCAGCCCAAGTTGGAATGCATTCCCCGGCGTAACCTCGGTCTGCTTTGGCCGGCGGATGGACTCCGTCATGGTCTTCTCTCCTTCGGAATCTAGTGGGCCCCCACTTGTCAGGGTTGGTGCGGGAGCATTAGCATAACGAACATGTTCGTGACGAACACGGTCGTGGGCGGGGTGTGACGGGCCGCATGGTTGGCTAACCGCAACCGCGAACCGATCAGTCGTCGGGAACGGCCCGCGAAGGCTGCCTTGGGGCGCAAACCGATTGTGGCGGCGGCACTCCGCCTGATCCGCTCAAAGCCAGAAGAGAGGCTAACCATGCGCCGGCTGGCTGCGGAACTGGACACCGGCGCGGCTTCTCTCTATGTGTATTTCAAGGACACCGACTCGCTCTACTCCGCTGTTCTCGATGAACTGCTGGGGTCACTCAGCCTGGTCCGAGGGCGTAAACCTTGGCGGGAGCGGCTGGTCTCGTTGCTGACTGCATACGTTGATCTCCTGACCGCTTATCCGCCGCTTGCCAAAACCGCCCTGTTTACGCGACCGAGCGGCCCCAGCTCGGTCGGCCTTTGGGAGGCGATGCTGGCACTTCTAAGCGAAGGCGCGATCGTGGGCCGTGACGCTGCCTGGGCTGGGGATCTCCTGTTGCAGCGAGCAACCGCAACCGCGGCTGAGGAGGGCGAGCGCCGGCTTGGCACGAACACAGTGGCCGCTGACGAGCAGGTTACGGAGGTCATCGAGGGCCTATCGCCCAAGCGTTACCCACACCTGGCATCGCTCTCGAACGAGATGATGAGCGGCACTCCCACGACCCGCCTCATCTGGTCGTTCGAGGTTTTTCTCAACGGCATCACTGCCACGAGAAACAAGCCGTGATGGCTCGGACTCGCCCCGGGCAGTCGACTCGTACTGAGACCGAATCGGTCGCACTTGGGACGGCACGCGCCGAGCATCCGAGCCTGCAGCGAATCGGTGGCTTCAGCGATGGCGTCTTCGCCTTCGCGATCACTCTTCTGATCCTCGCCATTCGTATTCCCGATCCGCGCGATCCTGACGCGGGCGGAGGGTTGCTACCACTCCTGACGCAGCAGTGGCGGAGTTACCTCGCCTTCGTGATGACGTTCATGCTCATCGGGGTGACCTGGGCGAATCACAGGGTCCTGTTCTCCAAGTTCGCCCGCGCTGACACAGCTCTCGTCTGGCTCAATCTCTTGAATCTCATGATCGGCGGAGTCTTCATGCCCATCCCCACTGCGGTTCTGGGGAGGTGGTTGGGGAGCAGTAGCTACCAGGATCAAGTGGTCGCCGCGGTGTTCTACGGCCTCGGAGCCACCGTCGGTTTGATCACCTTCAACCTCGTCTGGTGGTATGGGGCGTATGGCGCCAAGCTGACCCACTCTGAGCTTTCCGACGCGCAACGGCGAGCGCACACCCTTGCGTGGGGGGCAGCGATACCGGTGCTCGCGATCCTTACTGCCGTCGCATTCATCAGCCCACAGGCTGCGGTGGCTGGCTTCATCGCCGTGATCGTCGCTTACGTGCTGCCGCTGGCCGCCCTTGTCGCTCGTATCGCGCGTCGCTCAGCGCCATCAGGCGCGAAGGCCGCGAGAACCCATTCGACCAAATCATCCGAAGACGGCACTCAATGATGCTCGGCGTCGTTGTTTGACGGATTCACAATCGCCGATTTCCCGAGTCTCTCTGGAGTCAGCTGCAAATAGCCATACGGTCACCGTAGGGCGCGCGGCCGTCCTCTTGGTAGTCATTGCTTCGATAAATGCGCCCTGACTGATAAGAGAGTTTGCAAGCTAAAGTGGACATGAAGCGATGCTTGAGAAAGCGCCGGAAGTGATCGGACGGTTTATCGATGCGGCCGCAGAACAGGACTTTGATGCGCTCGGTCAGTGCTTTACCGAAGACGCCACCGTGGAGGATGAGGAGAGGACTCAGCGCGGACGAACCGAGATCAGCGCCTGGCAGCGAAAGACCCGCACGCAATATAACTACACAGTTACGGTCACAAGTGGCCAGCCGGATGGTGAAAACGCGTACCGCATGGGCGCGCACCTGCGGGGCAACTTTCCAGGCGGCGAGGCCGACGTCGAATATCGATTCGTGATCCGCTACGGATTGATCAGCAGCCTTCGGATCTCATGAGCCGACGCCGACCCTACTCATGCTGGTCACCCACCAAGGTTCTTGTCCTGGTGGAGAACGGCAGGTCAGAGATCAAACCCTAAGACTGGCGGATTGCCTAGGCAGTCGTCACTGTCGCTGGGTGATTGAACCCGGAGTCAGCAACACCAGGACCCCGTCTGGGTCGCGCACGGTGGCAATTGTTATCGGACCGTTCGGCGTTGATTGAGCAACTCGCCTGGGCGGTCCACCTAGCCCCAGATCGACAAGCTTCTTCAGAGTCGCCTCGACATCGACGAAGAACGACAGTTGAAATAGTCCTGTCGTTGGTGCCGGGTCAGATGAGGACATTGGAATGCTGCTGTCGTGGAAGTCGATGAGCTCCAGGACACCCGCGGACACATCCGGTACGTGCGCGTCGCCGAGGAACACGGCATGCAAGGTGCGACTGGGGGCGTCGAAGAGAGCCGGCCAGTCCCCCTCCACTTTTCGATCCTGCAGAACGTCGAGGCCGAGGCCGTCCCGATAGAAACGGAGGCTGGCCCCGAGATCGCCTACCGCGATTACGGTGTGATGAATGCCTGACATCTGCAACGCTCCTATGTACGGATCGATTGTGGTGGCGACAATGCCGTTTAGACCAGCTGATCTCTCCGACCATACGTCTTGAAGATCACCCCGGGCTCCGTTCGAGGGTCGCAGCGTGTCAGTTCGTAGAGCACGACGGGACGGGCGAGCTCGATGGATTGTCCGCTGTCATGCAGGGCAAATTGAAGATCAACGGCGACAGGGGGCTGGCAATGATGTTTCAGACCCTCTTCAAGACGCTCAGTTAGGACGAAGCCGGGTCACAGCCGGGTCACAATCATCCCGGAATTGGTAGGGTCTTGCGGGTAACCAAAGGACACCAGCCTGGTCGATTTCGTATTCGCGAGGACGTAACGGGAGTCTGTCGGACACGTGAGGACACGTCCTCGCCACGGTTCGGGACCGTGAGGCCCGGGTTCAAATCCCGGGCCCCGACCAATCAACTATCTTCAGTCAGGCGCTGCGCGCTGCCTTCAGGCCGTTGCGTAGTCAAGAGGTTGAGCGATGCGAAACGCTTGACACCCATCACGAAAGGTCTACGTTGAGATCGACTGTTTCGGGGACGGGTTGTGGGAGAGAGTTCTGCGTGCGCATCACGCTCTCTCACGTCGGCATTGCGGCTGACGACATAGCCGATGAGCGCCCGGCTCATCACCTGATCGAGGAGATGAAATCGTTGCCCGCCAGAACCGCGGTAGATGTCTCAATCCGACCCTTCACCGTCGATTTTTCGGAAGAGCAACTCAGCGATCTTCGCCGGCGTATCGCCGCGACACGCTGGCCCACTAAGGAACTGGTCACGGATCGGTCGCAGGGCGCGCAGCTGTCGACGATCCAGGCGCTCGCCCGCTACTGGACGACCGATTACGACTGGCGCAAATGCGAGGCGAAACTGAACGCGACGCCGCAATTCAAGACGGAGATCGACGGGATCGACATCCACTTCATCCACGTGAAGTCGCGGCACAAGAACGCGATGCCGCTGATCATGACGCACGGCTGGCCCGGCTCGGTCATCGAGCTCCTCGAGACCATCGGGCCGCTGACCGACCCGACCGCTCACGGCGGCCGCGCTGAGGATG
>Ga0207684_10004755_pt1 | contig 12719 bp, 15 predicted proteins | sample KBSK5501metaG_FD_184342 | JGI IMG/M metagenome (GOLD analysis project Ga0207684, IMG submission 184342) | Corn, switchgrass and miscanthus rhizosphere microbial communities from Kellogg Biological Station, Michigan, USA - KBS K5-50-1 metaG... | ecosystem: Host-associated > Plants > Roots >...
AGGGCAATACTTGGTGATCTACCTACCCGACACTGAGCCACTGAAGATTGTGCGTATTCTTCACGGAGCCCGGGACGCGTCATCTCAACTTCAATAGCTTTTCCTGGCTACGCCCGAGAAACTCAGCAAACTGTAGGTCGGTGCCGCAATCCCAAATATAGAATACTATGAGCAGCTCAAGGTGGCCACTTCGGGTCGACAAACCGTTGCCTCACCATACTTTGAGATGGAAGGTAGATTATCACCAGAAGAAAGAGGGTGTGCCTATGACGATGAAGGTCACGAGTTCAGCCTTTCAAGCGGGACATGCGATCCCGACTAAATACACGTGCGAAGGAGCGGACATCTCACCGCCGCTGCAGTGGAGCGGCGTACCCGCTGGTGCAAAAAGCCTCGCTCTGATCTGCGATGATCCCGACGCGCCCGTCGGCACGTGGGTACACTGGGTCCTGTACGATTTGCCGGTCACAGCCACGGCTTTAGTGGAAAAAGTGCCCGCCTCGGAGACGTTGTCCTTTGGCGCCAAACAGGGAATTAACGATTTCAAACGCGTCGGTTATGGCGGGCCATGTCCGCCACCCGGGAAACCCCACCGGTATTACTTCAAGCTTTATGCACTGGACGCCGATTTACTATTGAAGCCCCGCGCGATCAAGCAGGAATTGCTGCGCGCGATGGATGGTCACATCCTGGCCGAAGCTCAGCTTAGCGGTACCTACCAGCGTAAAAGGTGAATTGCACTTGGGCCAGCGAATTGGTGCTTGTCTTCGAGGTCGAAGACGGCGAAGACCGGCAGTTCCGCACCGCTAGCTTCATCTCGATAGGTTTGTTGAAGCCTGGAGGAGCGTTATGACCCGCGCAATCTGTCGCGCGTTTTCTACCAAGACAAAGATGACCATTATTGGCCGATTCCCTATCGGAACTTGGGAGCGCCCCCCATTGGTTTGTGGGAGCAACGCGAAGCCACGCAGCGACTTCGCGCAGAGGGGCGTCGCTTGGTCGATGAGCAATTGATTTTTGAGACGATTCTAGCGCAGCGGAACTTGGTGGATTCTGCACGGAAATCCACACACAAGAGGCGAAACAAGGAACGCCGCCAACACCATCAACGAATGAGCACGGCTACTCAGGCCTCTTCCGATTCGACGCAGACATCAGAGTACTCAAACCTTCCTCCTTTTGGGGTGGAGGAGTGGTCGTGAGTCATGAACAGCTTTCGCATTTGCGTGCGCCGTACCGCGCGTATGCTCTGCTGTCGGCCAGTGAGCGTATCCAGTGGATTCGGCAGGATCGCTGGATCCACTACTCGCGCGCCGAGCAGGTGTTAAGAGGGTTTTCCGATTTGCTCAGCTATCCGGCACGAGACCGTATGCCTTGCCTTCTCTTATTTGGCGCTACCGGAATGGGAAAGACTCGCATTGCGCAAAAGTTCCTGCGCGAGCATCATTCAAGCTTTGATGATGTCACCGGCAGAACAAGGCTGCCCGTCGTTGCCGTTCAGATGCCCCCAGCCCCCAGTGAACGCGACTTTTATGAAGAACTACTGGTTAGCATGGGGTGCGTTCTGCCAGCACACCAAGGCGTCACGACCTTACGGCAACGCACCCGAGTCACGGCGCGGCAGCTCGAAGTGCGTATGCTCGTTATCGATGAGATTCATTCCATTTTGGCTGGCACGTTTCGTGAACAGCGTATTGTTCTGAACGCGATCCGGTTTTTGGCCAACGATCTGCGTATTCCTCTGGTTTGCGTCGGCACTCACGAAGCCAAACAAGCCCTCATGACCGACCAACAGTTGGCCGACCGATTTGAAGCCTGAGAGCTGCCGCCCTGGCAAGACGATCCAGCGCTCCAACAGTTGCGCGCCAGCTTTGCCGCCATCCTGCCGCTACGGCAAGCCTCAGAATTACGCGGTGCCAAGATTCGAAAGAGGGTTCTGGCGCTCACCGAAGGCGTGATGGTCCGAATCTGCCGTCTGCTTGAAGCAGCCGCAATCGAGGCCATAGAAACGAAAGATGAGCATATCAACTTACAGATGCTCACGGAAGGCTTGACCACGGAAACATTAGTATCTATCTCGGATCGTAGAAGCCGACGCACAGCCAACTGAAGGTGGGAATGTGCGGTCGCGTCGTGTTTGTGCCCGAGACATTGCCGATTGCTCCCCGGCCGATCGGGGGAGAGTTGATCTCTTCATGGCTTCTGTCGCGTATCCTTCGCAAATGGCCTCACTCTGGCTCAGTTAATGGAAGGGATCGAAACTCGCTTTCCGGAAGTTTCCCTCCGAGGGGCTTTCATCGATAAGCAGCTCTCACCCTCTGCTCGCTCTGCCTTAGCGAAGTTCTTGAGGGTTCCCGAAGATAACGTCAAGGCACTGGAACTCGAGCAGCAGTTTCCAATCTTACCACCGTTACACAGCTTCAGGCCGAGGACTACTTCCAGAACGGGGAACGTTCCCTGATTCGATTCAAAGAGAAAGGCGGGAAAGAGAAGGAGATCCCCGTTCACCACAAACTCGAAGAGGTCCTTGATCGTTATCTGGACGCGACCGGACTACGCGACCAGCCAGGCGCTGTTCTCTTTCCGGCCGCTCGCGGCCGGATGCAGCAGCTCGGCACACGGCCGATGACCAGGCGTGCCGTAGCTAAAATGCCCCAGCGGCGACTGAAAGGCCCAGGAATTCTCGGGCACTACTCCCCTCACTCTTTCCGAGCGACCGGAATCACAAACTTCCTCGAAAACGGCGGCAGCCTGGAAGTAGCCCAGCGAATCGCTGGACACGCAGACTCCAGAACAACAAAGCTGTACGATTCGGAGACATCAGAAAGTGTTGCTGGAAGACATGGAGCGCATCCGCTATTAACAGCGTAAACCATCGACCGGTTGCTCGGATAGAGTCAAAAGTGAACTTTGGCCGAAGGATGCGTTGGCAAAGAATCAGTTACGTGGAGACCAAACGACTCTTCAGGAATCACGAGCCCCTTCACTCGTCGCTCCCCAATGTTGGTTCTGGGGTTCTAGCAAGCTGTTGGACGCCGGACCGCCAAAAAATAAGAGATTTGCTAGCTCAGGAGTCTCCATCCTTGGCTGAATTATATGAAGGTGCGGTTCGCATTCTTTTTGAACTACGGCCGCCCGGGTATTGCAGGTTTGTTGCACACGCTGTCAGAGAGATCGGGAATGGGCTAGAGTTCATCATTTTTGGGATCAGGTCGCGCGAGAGACTGGACTACAAAGACCGATTAGATCGAATTGTCAGCCAATGGAAAAGGGCCGGTTTCGCCATAAACAGGACACTCGCCGGCCTTGAGCCAATCGTAAATTCTGATGGACCAAGACCGAAGGAGTTTTTGGGCTCCAGTCGATTAACCCGCGTCTGGAAACGGCCGATGACATGATGGACTGTTTTGATCCCGGGCAACAGTCCAACCGCCACCAACATTTTTGAGTACGGAATAAATTGCGCGGGAGCGTGTTTTTACAGGAAAGGAAACGTTAAGTTATGTGGTACATAACCTTCCATGGAGTAGGCAATAACTACAACATTTGTGCTTACGACGATGGCGGCAAGCTGCTAACGACAAGCGTGCTCAATGCGGCGTCTGTGCCGAAAGATTCACTGAAAAAAGCAGAACTCCGAGGGATCGGCTTTGCGCCTGACGGAGAATTCTATGTAGTGAATTCGAAACAAGAAATTAGTCAAATTCTGCGGTTTAGTGGCAGGGAAAACCCTGATCACAGCCGCGATTACAAAGGCATTTTTACTTCCAATCAGACGGTTAACGCAATCGTCCATCCCTTTGCCTATACGGTTGATCCAGGCTCCGGTAACGTCTTCCTTTCGAGCCAGGACACCAACATTGTCACACAGATTTTCGGCCCGTTTGGTAAGGGAAAATCTGGCACAGCGGCACCGGTCGCTCCTGCTCTCCAGAAAATTCCGAATGCCAAATTTCTGGATGGGACGTTTATTGCTTCGGCTTACACCAATCTTCCTGCGTATTCAGGTCATGGCATGCAGGGGATTACACCGGTGACCCAGCCGCAGGGGTTAGACGCTTCACCAAACGATGGCTCAACGGTAGAGAACTCGGTCAGGGGTATTCTTTACGCTGGCGGAAATCTCTATGTGGCCGACGAGCCTGGGAACGCACTTAAAGTCTATCATGGGACAAGCGGAGACTACAAGGACAGCGTGACACTGCCTGGGCCTATACACATGTTAGGGCTTGGTACCAAAATTTACGCGTCGTGTGCAGGGGATAAAAAAGCTAGCCCTCCAGTGAGCCCTTTTGTCGCTTGCTATGACTTGGTGTCGCGGCAGGTATCAACCGTTGTCAGCGACAGTGACCTGGCGAGTGTTTCAGGGATAGCTTTTGGTGCCGACGGCAACTTCTACGTTGCGGACCGAAAAGCACAAACCGTTAGAAGGTACGCGCCAACGACCATTCCTTTTATGCCGCTAGGCGTTTTCATTGACTCGCAAACTCAAAATAGCAACGGCATACCAGATCAGCCGGAGTTTCTACTTTACGTCGGTTACAGCGTCGCAGGATAAGGACGGCAAATTTCCGACATTGAGTATTAAATATACCTTAGGTTATGAACCTTCCTTTGAATTGCGCCTTACTCTGTGCGAGTGGCGCCGCCTACGATATCGACCCTGCAACGGGCCAGTACACGCCGGACCCAATTTTTAGCAGAGCCGTCGCCTATTCTTCCGGACCGACAGCAATCACTGCAGACAACATTAACGCTTGCCTTGTGGGACAGAGTGCAGTCGGAATCATTGTCGCGTTTCGCGGGACTCTGCCGCCTAAAAGTCCCTACAGTTGGCGAGATTGGTTACAAGACTTGTTCGTGGAACCGGTCTCATACAGTGGGCTGCCTGGGATGGTTCATTCCGGATTTCTTGAGGCACTCAATTCGATCTTGCCGCAAGTGATCACAGCGACAAACAGCCTAAACCCCAGCCCGACTAACCCAGTATATGTCACGTGCCACAGTAAGGGAGGAGGAATGGCGCCGCTTGCCGCATACCTGATGCAGCAAAGCTCAAACATTCCGATAAAGCAGGTGGTAACCTTCGCGGCCCCCAAATCAGGGGATGGAGGATTTCAAACCGGTTATCAATCGGTTTTCAAAAACCACATCCGCTATGAGAACTACGGCGACCTCGTGCCGTTGCTACCCCCGGCTGATGAATTCATTGGTTTGCTGGCAAAAGCTGTTGGGTATATCCCGGACATTGGACCGGATCTGTCGAAGCTCATTAGCGAAGCGGCCGGTTGGGACTACACACCGGTCGGCGCAGAACTCTTCATCGAGAGCGCAGCGAATCATTACCAGATCAACACGAATGAGCCGCCTATGGAACAAGTGTTCGATTTCACTTGGAACTTGGCCCAAAATATAGGGGACTGGGAAACTGCGCTGGGAAACGCTCACGCCCTGGGCTGCGGATATGGGTATATGAGCGGCACCTGTCCGACAAGCGTCTGCAATGGTGAATGAGCCGCCGAAGCGAACCGCGAAAAACGTCAGGATTGATCACGCCAGCGACTGTCGCAATTCCTTTTGCTATATATTCTGGGCCGGTATCTCTTTCAGAAAATAAAGGGACAAAATACCGCCCGCACAGTAGCGACGATGCGCAATTGGCTCCCGTACAGTGCCGCGTGTGCCGTGGTGGCTATTGCTGCGTTCTTCTGGGCGCTCGGCGGGTTGATCATTTCGTTGGTGCTCGTCTCGGTTCTCTTCGGGTGGATTGATAAATTCTAAGGGCTGGATAAGCCTTTGGTCCAACCAATCGGCTTCCTACGATCCGCCGCCGGTGAACTTTATTTAACAGATGAGTCGAGGCCCTCATCCGGGGCTCGGCTCCCTTCAGCCAAGATATTCCACCTTGCCGTCAGACTCTCGAACTGAAACTGACGAGCCAGATTCAGCGAGCTCAAGGCTAAGGCGGGACTGATCTTCGCACGCAATGACAAACGCGTTACCTTGCTCAAAAATGGATGCGATTGTGGATCCCTCTTTCAATCTCTGGTCAGTTGCCTCTTTACCCTTCACGAACAAGACGGACCCATCAGAGAACCCGACGGACAGCCCGGATACATCGCTCCAGAATTCCTGAATTGTCCGCCCTCTGATTAGGTTGGTCAGCTTTTTGTTTGGCGTCATCTCACCCGCCCTTTGCGGCCCGGTAGCCTTTGCTGATCGCTTCCGATTCACTCATGTATTCTCCACTCTTGGTCTTACCATACCACTGGCTCCCAGCCTTAAAGTATTTGCCCGAATGGGTGTTTACCCAAACGTCATTGCCTCTATGAGCTTGAATGGATTGGATGGGCGCTGCGGCTGGCAACGGGCCAACATATTTGCGATATGCCGCTATCCAATCTTCTGCGATCTCGCGCTGAGCAGTCTTAAGATCAACTTTGCCATGCACCACGAGCGCGTGTAACCGATCTTCGAGACGATCTTTAACGTGAGCGTTCAAAACCGTCCGATATGACTCTGGCCAAAGGTTCTTGATCGAGTTGGATCCGCCAAGAGATAGCGGGATGAGATGATCTATTTCGTAATCGCCTGGTCCGGTGTTGGTGATCCCGTACTCGCGGAATACCTCGCGCCGGGTGGCGATTGTTACGGCCCGCACGGTCTTTGAATAGCCGGGCGAGGAAATGTCTTGCAAGGTCACGTCAAAGGTTGCGCCTGGCGTGAGCTTGGGATCCGGCCGGATCGGCCGTTGATCCTGAGCTTGCATGGCAAGCGGAACCAAAAAAGCAACGCCAAAGAGTACCTAAGGGTGCGGTAAAACGGATTCATGAAGGGTTGTGGTACTGACGGGTCTCTATTCGGAGATCATCTGGTCTAGCCCCAAAAGAAAACCATCCGCAAGGCCTAAAACAGTGTTTCCGGCGCCCCTAATTCGATCGGATTATTTTCAGCTCCACGCTCCTATGCTTTCCTAACCGTTGGTCTGGAGAGGAACGATAATCTCATGTCCAAAAGAATCGATGTTAACCTGACGCGCCAGGTGCTGATAGCTTACGACGGCTCAACTGAAGTTTATACTTTCGATTGTGTATCCGGGGATGACGTTCATCCAACGCCAACGGGGTACTTCTCGATCATTCGTAAGAGACATCCGTACACGAGCCACAAATATCATGTACCAATGAACTACGCGATGTTCTTTACGAAAGCAGGTGAGGCGATCCATCAAGGCTTCGCCGTCGGCCTGCTTTCCTATCTGAAGTACTTCGGCATCGACAGTATCGGCTCGCACGGCTGCGTCAGACTATCCGAAGACGATGCGTCAACGCTCTACCAGTGGGCTCCATTGGGGACGCAAGTACACGTATTTTAGAAGGTATCCGTTTTGCCAACTACATGGCAGGCCGCGTCACTGGGTTCAGCGGTTAGTTTCGAGTCGCCCAGGCGGTCGGTGTGAGTTCAGCGATTCGACTGATTGGGAAATCAGCCAACCCGGGGAGGGCTGAGCCCAGATAGTCGCGGACAGGGATTTTGAGCCGCCGACAGGTTTCGACCACTGAGATGATCGCTGCGACCCGAGGCCCGGCCTCTTTACTTCCGAGGTGGATCCAATTCTTGCGTCCGAGCGCTATCGGCCGGATCGCGTTCTCGGCTAAGTTATTGCTTAGCTCCAAAACGGGATAGTCCAAAAAACGGGTTAGCCGCGACCAAAGCGTCAGAGTGTAGTTGCAAGCCTTGGCCAAAGGACTCTTGGGCAGTGCATCGATACGAGCCGCCTCAATGGCCATCTTGATTTGTTCCAGCAGCGGCCTGGCTTTTTGCAGACGCAGAACTCGTCGTTCGTGTTGGCTTAACCTTTGCTCTCGTGCTTGGCCATCGACAGCAAAGAGTTCATCCATGTGTGCCACGATCCGGATCGAGCTTTGATCTCTGGGATTAACTTTAATGGCCTCGAAGAACTTTCGCCTGGCATGTGCCCAGCAGGCTGCGTGCACGATTCGGGCTCCGCCCACATGATCGTAAGCTCCATAACCGTCACTTTGGAGGATGCCCTCGAAGTTACCCAGGAATCGTTTAGGCCCTTCTCTTTCACGACCCATCCGAAAGTCGAAGACCACAGGTCCCTGTGGGCGACTGTATTGCCAAAGGTAGCCTTGATGGTTTTTTCCCCTGCCATCGTGCATCTGCACATCCACCGGGGTCTCGTCCGCCTGGATATAGTCACCCTTAAGCAGTTCTTGACCCATGGCTGCAGAGATCGGATTCAAAAGTTCACCCACTCGCATGACCCACCCATCCAGAGTCGCTCGGGACAGCTCGATTCCGGTCTCCCGTTCTAGGATCGCGCTTTGTCTGTAGAGCGGTAGGTGGTCTGCATATTTGCTTACTACGGTGTCGATTACTACCCGATCACTGGCCAAGCCTTTGTCGATGATTCGCGCTGGCAGCGGCGCACATTGGACTCCTTGCTCCTCACAATCTTTACAGGCTCGCTTTTCGCGCTTGGTCACCCGCACAAAGTATTTAGCCGGCTCAACGTCAAGTTGCTCAGAAGTCTCGTAGCCGATCACAGTGGTCTGTTTGCCACACTTGCCGCAGACGCATTGTTCGGCTGTGCAAGCAATGACCTGTTCGGTCCTAGGCAGCTCGGCTGGCAACTGCTGCCGGCCCGGATGATTGCGCGCCGCTTTGAGCGGCAGTTGCAGTTGATCTCGTTGGCTCTCGGCCTTTACTTCGGCGCTGCTGACTCCAGGCTCTAATTCCAGCAGTTCCAGTTGCGCCTCGGAGAGCTTCTCGCTGCCGGGCCCGTACTTCTCGATCCGTACCAGACGCAGCCTTTCTTCCAATACCCGGACTTTATACTCTGCGAACCTGAGTCGATCCCGATCAATGCTTAAAGAGCCATTGAGCCTTTCGAATAGCGCCTCCGGAAGATTTTCCTTGAGCTGCTTAACCAGCTCCGGATCCTGCATTTTGAGGGGACTAAAACTGCTGCTCAACTCTGAGAAGCATAACTAACAAAAATGCAGTTCCTTTAATAGTCTTTTCTTATACTTTTTCGCTCTCAGGAACTGTTTTGCGATACCACTCTTTGCGCCGCGTGCGCATCAGATCTATTCCTCCTAACAACAGCGAAAGCTCTTCATGACTCAACGTCACTCGATCCGATCCATCTCCGGCAAGCGGCCAACTGAACCTTCCGCGCTCTAACCTTTTCGCGCAGACCCAAACCCCGCTGCCGTCCCATAATAGGATCTTGAGTCTGTTCCTCCTGGCATTAGTAAACAAAAACAGATGCCCGCTACGAACTTCAAGTCCAAGCTTGTCTCGCACAATTCCGTAAAGTCCATCGAAGCCTTTTCGCAGGTCAGTCGCTCCAAGAGCCACGTAGATCCTGGTCGCAGGCCCTAGCCCAAACACAATCTCAGAACTCCTCTAGGGTACGAATCAAGCGCGCCAAAGTCTCAGCATCGAAACCTCGCTTGACTTCAATTCGCCGACCTTCGGCCAACACTACTTCTAAACAGCAGCCTCCCGCGCCAGTGCCGTTATGCTCGATCCCAGCCACCTTGACCTCAACCAACCGTTTATCTCCGCGCTGTGGCTCGAGCTCCATCCGGCGCCTCTTGAGCCCTCGCTGCAATGTGCCCAGTGCCAAATTATGCTTCTGACAAAATTCGCTCCGCCCAAGTCCACTGGTTTCGAATTCCCTCACCAGTCGCTTAATTTCTTGGCGGCTTCGCCGCTTCCGGACGCCAACCTCTACAATTTCCGTCATCCCGACACTGCATCAAAAAAACGCCGCCTCCGCTAGGTGCGTTGCTCTGACGGATGCTTTAGAAGTGACGAAAACGCTGGATTTACTCTCGCTTACATGAGCCTGTGGCTAATCAGATTCGCATCCCCTGCGTGGCTGATTGACTAGCGAGTTCCCGTTGCAGACGTTCTTTCTTTTGCTGAACGACGGCCGCATCACGCGTCGCGACCAAAGCAGGATTTTCTTTTTCCAATACTTTGCGCGACTCTGGACCGTCCACGCGCCGCTCGTATTCTTGAAGCGCGTCAGTGAGAGAAACGCCTTCGGGGATAGACTGCCGCTGTTGGAGTGAGCAAAGGTACTTCTGGATCTTCTCGGCATCTGCGGCCGCTCGAAAAATCTCTAACGGGTCCTCTTCAAGAACCGTGATCCAATTGGCAACGTACGCAGCGTGTTGACTGGGATCGTAGCCGATGCCGATTTCGGAGCCGATAATGAGGCTGGCTATCTCCGCTCGGAGCTCTTCACGAGCGTATCCTGGCGAGCCGTAGAGATTCTTCAGGTCGCGATTGAGCCGGTTGTGATGACCCGTCCAATGGCCGAGCTCGTGGAGAAGCGTTGCATAATAGTTCGAGGCTGACGGGAAGCGTTCACGACCAGGAAGATGAATGGAGTCGGTTAATAGGTCGTAATACGGATCAGAGAGTGAATCGTGCGCTATGTCAGCTTGGGACACTCGGACAATGCGTTCGGCCTCTTGTATCGGATCCCAAGTGTACTCTGGCTTTTGATAGGGCGGCATCCTATCGATCTGCGCAGCGTTAAAGACGTACGCCATAAAGACATGTGGGCGTTTTAGCGGGATAACCTCGATGCACGGCATACCTCCGTCATCGAGGACAGAAGAACCGTCGGGTCGCTTCAGTTGTCGGCGGATCTCGAACTTCCAGTATTGGATCTGGGTAGCTTTTTCGCCCTTACGGACCTGAAAGCCTTTCTCTTGAGCCTGTTTGTACGTCATCCAGCGTGGGTCGTCATATGACCTTCCCATCAAAAGGATCAGATTGATTCCCTTGTATCTGGTCCCGCTGATTGGGTTAAAGGGAAGCGATCCGGAGCCTGGCTCACAACGCCTTTGCCAAGGTGCTGTTCCGGCTTTGAGTTGTTCGATGAGGCGCGAGGCGACCTGGTCGCTAAAGGACTTCGGGTCCATTGTCTTCGGCACTTTCCAGGGCCTCTTCAGGGGTTAGCGCGTCTTCGACGAACGCTCCCATCTTCTTCGCTTCCTCAGGGTCTACTGAGACTTCTTTTTCTGGCGTCATATTTTTAGGCGTTGTCCGTGATGTAGGGCTAGAGGTTGAGTTTGCAGCTCTTTTGTGAGTTGCTCTTTTTTTTCTTGAACCACGATTGCATCCCGCGCCGCGACGAGCTCGGGATTCGAGTGCTCAAGACCTGCGCGGCCTCCCGGAGTCGTAGTTACAAGCCGGTCGTACTCTTTGATAAGGCGATCCGGATCACGATCAACAGTCGCGATTTTCCAGACATTTCCGCGCGTGCCGGCAACCCGCTGTTTACTTGCGTTGATCGTGTCCCCCGCTCCGGCTCCGCTCTCGCTGAGTGCTCGCGGTAGATCCTGTCCCCAATAGAGCTTTTCCTGGCCAGCGTGATCAATTGTACGAACAAAGTAGCTTTCCTGATTTTCAGGATTAAACGCGTAAGGAGCTTTCCCGTGTTGAATTAGAACTTCGGCATCCGGTTCCTTTGGTGTTGAGTCCGTCACTGTCAGCGAATCGGAATCAACGTGCTGGAGCCGTGCTTGGGCAGCCTCCAAAGCTAGCGCAAGCGGAGCTGTGATATGGGATTGGAGCATATCTAGCTCTGTCGCTAAAGCGGTGGCGACATCATTCCAGTCGCTTCCCCCACAAGTGCGAAGCAATTCCTCAGATGGGATCAGTAGCGAAGCGTTGGCGGCTATAGCAGCCTCACGACCTTTTTCCATTCCAGGGTTGCCGTGCTCATGAGATAGGTCGTTGTCAGCTGCGATAACCATTGGTAAATGCGGATACCGGTCGCGCAACGCTCGAGCTACGTGCGGCACATTTCCCGCATCAAAGGCGGCAACAAATTCTACGCGACGGTGGCTGGGCAGCTGCTCGTAAAGCTCTTTTAAGGACGCAGCAGTTGCGTAACCTTCCGCAATCACTACGGCATCCGGATCGTTGAGATCCGCCATAGTGCCGCCAAGAATATGGAAACAACCCTCTTTTCTTGAGTCGCGCGCGAACCTTTTAGTCCGGTCCGCATTGATATACTGGACACTCCACAATTGCCCTTCAGCGTCATATGCGGGAACCGCCAAGCTTCCATGTGGGCTTTGAAGCAATCCGGCAAAGGCCGAAACTCGTTTAGAGCGCAAATACTCGTGTTCAGGATCCGCTACCTTGTAATTATCGAGTTCGTACTGAATCCGCTGAGCGGTCTTCGCATAAAGTGCTTGCCGATCAGCCTCGCGCTCCTGACGTTGTGGTGCGGCAATCGCGTCAAACTGTTCTTTGGTCATCGACCGTGCGCTAGCTTTCCATCTTTGTTCTTCGCCGGTCCGATTATTTTTTACGTAGCCGGCCGGCCGGCCATCCAGGTGCCCGACATAGAACATCGATTTTTCGCCGCGTTTATCATCCAGAGTGGTAACTCGGTGCGATTTACCATCCATCATCGGATGTGGACCGGTTAGATTAGCGCCGAGGTCGCGCAAGACAGCGGCAAATTCTTCGCGTGGATCCGAAGGCGCTACCGCTCGTTCGTGTGCATTCTCAGGTAACCAGCGCGCGAGCTTTTCACGAGTGCCCTCGGGACCGATGTACCAGAGTTTTTCTTGCCAGTCCCAGAGAGCGCCGGCCGCCTTCGCCTGCTCTCTCTGGGTATAGGGCACCGACAAATATTGACGAGCCTCATGAGG
>Ga0207684_10004757_pt1 | contig 12716 bp, 8 predicted proteins | sample KBSK5501metaG_FD_184342 | JGI IMG/M metagenome (GOLD analysis project Ga0207684, IMG submission 184342) | Corn, switchgrass and miscanthus rhizosphere microbial communities from Kellogg Biological Station, Michigan, USA - KBS K5-50-1 metaG... | ecosystem: Host-associated > Plants > Roots >...
ACCGGGCAATATCCCTATGGATATCCAACGGGACAGTATCCTTACGGATATCCAACGGGGCCGTTTGATAATTTTGAAAACTCGGCCCAACAGGGTGAGCTAACCAATCGGCTTGACGATTTGCTGGTAAGGCGCGCAGGTTTATCGGCGCAGTGGCGAGCGTTGGAGGATGAGGCGCGCGACGCGAGAGTGCCCCAGGTTTGGCTGGAACCTTAAAAAACTGGTCTTGATCTTCGGCCTTTGATCTTTGGAGGTTCTTAGAGCATCTTAGTGGAAAATCAAAGATCAAAGACCCAAGATCAAAGACCAATGTCGAACAATTGGGAAACCATTATCGGGCTCGAAGTGCACGCTCAACTGAGCACTGAGTCCAAGATCTTCTGCGGCTGCTCGACGCGCTTTGGTGACCAGCCTAACTCAAACACTTGTCCTGTCTGTCTCGGCCTGCCGGGCGCACTGCCTGTTTTGAATTGGCGGGCAGTGGAACTTGGCGCCCGCGCGGCCCTGGCGCTCGGGCTTCACATTAACCAGCGTTCGATCTTCGCCCGTAAGAATTATTTCTATCCCGACTTGCCCAAGGGTTACCAGATCTCGCAATACGATCAGCCCTTTTCAGCGAACGGTGTTCTCGAGATTATGACCGCCGATCGCGATGAGGCCGGCCACGCTCATGACTGGAAGCCGATGACTGTGAACGTTACGCGTCTGCATTTGGAAGAGGACGCCGGTAAGAACGTGCACGAAGGCTTGCCTGATGTCGATCGCTTTTCTTATGTCGATCTGAATCGCGCGGGAACGCCGCTGGCTGAGATCGTTACGGAACCCGATTTTCGTTCTTCCTGGCAGGCCTATGATTATGTCAACCACGTGCGGCGCGCGCTGCAATGGGTGGGCGCGTCAGAAGCCGACATGGAGAAAGGAAATCTGCGTTGTGAGGCGAACGTGTCTGTTCGTCGTAAGGGCGATACGAAGTTGGGAACTAAGGTCGAGCTGAAGAACCTGAACTCTGTTCGCTTCATGCAGCGGGCGATTGAATTTGAAGTCGAGCGACATATCAAGACACTGGAATCCGGCGGCCATCTGGTGCAGGAAACACTACTGTGGGATGAAAGACTGGCTGAAACGCGGCCGATGCGCTCGAAAGAGGAAGCGCACGACTACCGGTATTTTCCTGAGCCTGACTTGCCGCCACTGGTGGTAACGGATGAGTTCATTAATAAAGTGCAGGCGAGCCTGCCGGAGTTACCCGGGCCTCGGGCCAAGCGCTTCAGCGAACAATATGGACTGTCGTTCGCTGATGGTTCCCAACTAACTTCTGAGCGTTCGTTGGCTGATTATTATGAAAGCGCGGCGGAAGCGAGCGGGAATGCGCGGGCGACGGCAAATTGGATCCGTTCAGAACTATTGCGCGAACTTGAAAACGCCGGCCTCACGGCGGAGAAGAGTCCGGTGGCGGCGACTGAGCTCGGCGCGCTGGTGCGCTTCATAGATGGAGGCAATATCAGCGGCAAGCAGGCGAAAGACGTGCTGGTGGAAATGTTTGCCTCGGGCAAAACCGCGGCGGTTGTGATTGAAGAACGCGGCCTGGTGCAGGTTAGCGACACCGGCGAGATCGATCGCGTGATTGATGAAGTAATCGGCGCCAACCAGAACCAATTCGAGCAATATCGCTCAGGCAAAGAAGCGTTATTCGGATTCTTTGTAGGCCAGGTGATGAAGGCTTCAAAAGGGAAAGCGAATCCGAAAGTTGTGAATGAACGGCTGCGAGAAAAACTGAAGTAGCTTTGGAGTGCGGTGGCAAGCGAAGCGCGACACCGCTTTAGATTGTTTTGGGGTCTCTCCAAACCAAAGCGCCGTCGCCGCTGCGCTCTGCCGGCGCACTCCATAAAAAATGAACCTTCACGACAAAAACGCAATCGTTACCGGCGGCACGAAAGGAATCGGACGCGCGATTGCCGCAGCCCTGCTCGGCGAAGGCATCTCGGTCTGTATCTCCGCGCGAAACCAGGACGAGATCGATGCGGCAGTCCGGGAACTGAATCAAGGCAAGTCGGGGAAGGCGATTGGTTTTGTTTGCGACGTCCGCGATTATGATCAAGTTGAAGCGCTAATCAGTAGAACGGTGAGAGAGCTCGGCGGAGTTGATATCCTCATCAATAACGCCGGTATTGGAATGTTCGAGACAGTGGCAGAAACTTCGCCGGAAGATTTTCGCGCCGTCTTGGAAACAAATTTGTTCGGCGTCTTCTACTGTTGCCATGAAGCTATTCCGGAAATGAAACGGCGCGGCGGTGGCTACATCATCAACATCTCTTCCTTAGCAGGTGCCAACCCGCATCCGCGCATGGCGGCTTATAACGCTTCGAAATTTGGCCTCAACGGTTTCAGCGAAGCCTTAATGCAGGAAGTCCGTCACGACAACATCAAAGTCAGTTACATCATGCCCGGCTCTGTGAACACAGAATTCGGCGGCGACTCTCCGAGCAATGAAAAGAGTTGGCAACTAACACCGCATGACATTGCTCGGGTCGTAGTTGATCTCCTCCATCACGACAATCGCGCGCTGCCAAGCCGAGTGGAGATTCGTCCCAGCAAGCCTCCGAAGAAATAATGCGAGCGGTAGTTCAGCGCGTTACGCGCGCGAAGGTAACAGTCGATGGCGAAATAGTCGGCGAGATTGGAAACGGTCTCGTCGTTCTTCTGGGTATTGCGCGCGATGATACTAAACTGGATGCGGCTTACCTGGCCGAAAAGATCGCGGCGCTGCGCATCTTTGATGATGAAGCAGGGAAGATGAATGTCTCCGTCAAAGACACTAATGGTGGGTTGCTGATCGTTTCGCAATTTACTCTTTATGGCGACGTACGGCGCGGGTTACGGCCCTCGTGGATTGACGCGGCCGCGCCGGAAGTTGCCGAGCCGTTGTATGAATTCTTTGTCAGACAAGCGCGCGCGTTCATTAGCAACGTCGCCACCGGGAGTTTTCGTGCGATGATGCAGGTCGAGTTGGTTAACGACGGGCCGGTGACCATTCTGCTCGATAGCAAAAAATTGTTTTGATTCTGCTTTGCGTCTTTGCGGCTTGGCGTGCGACAGTCTCTGCGGATTAGAAGAGCAGGAATAAGGTTCACGCAAAGACGCAAAGGCGCAAAGAGGAAGAATTCAGAGGAGGATATCGTTAGTGAAAAAGTCAGTTACCGCAATCCTGGCCGCGCTGATGTTCCTGGTTCTTTTCTTCAGCGCCTGCAATGAGAAGACCGCGGACACCACCAACAAAGAGTCAAACGCCAACGCCGCCGCGGCCCCCGACGTTAAGTCCGCCGTGAAGCCGCAAGCGGATACGCAGGTCGCGGTGATCGAAACCGCCGACTATGGGCGCATCGTGCTCGAGTTGTATCCGAACGTAGCGCCGAAGATGGTTGAGCGGTTCAAGAGGTTAATCAGTGAAAAATTTTACGACGGCACGGCCATTCATCGCGTCGATCCGAATCTGGGAATTATTCAGGGCGGTGATCCTCTGACGAAAGGAAATAACACTGCGGTCTACGGCACCGGCAACTCGCCTTATCCAAACGTGCCGGCTGAGTTCAGCGACATACCTTACGAGCGCGGGACTTTGGGCTCCGCGCGCACCAGTGATGTCAACGGCGCCAACTGTCAGTGGTTCATCACGCTCAAGAAGCAGCCGGCCTTTGACAAGAAGTATACGGTGTTCGGCCGGGTGATTGACGGCATCAAGAACGCCGAGGTCATCATGGGAGCGCCGACCGAGAGCGGAAGTTCGCGGCCTTTGGACAAGGTTGTGATTAAAAGTGTAACGCTGCAACTGCGGGCGAACTTCGGTTCCTAATTCTCGCACCGAGTTTCGTCTCAGATCGAATCCTCGCTGGCTTTTGATTGTTCTTCCAGCTCAAATCGTTTTTGATCGCGACGCTCGAGCTTACCAAGAAAATCCAACTCTTCATTGTCTTCTAAACTTACGCCCATCGCTTTCGCGTTCTCTTCCACCATGGATTGATCGGGTGTAGGACTATCGCCCGCGAAGGTTTCTGAGCCGCTCTCGTTCACGTCTTCCCAAGCCGCGTCGAGGTCGCCGCCCGCGTCCGATGGCGAGGCCGCGGTGTTATTGTGCAGGCGCTGCGCCAGTAATTCAGGGTCTTTCGGCGCATGCGCAATTTCCTCTTCCATGAATTCTTCAATCTCAGGATCGGGTACGAATTCGGGATCGTTGCTCAAGTAGTTGAATGATTCTGCTATTTTCTTTGGCATTTGCGATCTTCCTCGACCGGTTCGAGCGATCGGATCGCAGCGAATCGATCATTAGTGAACCCAAGCTGGCAGGGGTGCTAAGCAGTCCGACTATATCAAATCAGTTTGGCCGCGACAATCACGTAACCGGTGGGATCGCGGTAGGACTGCCAGTCCTCTGCGCCTCCTCCGAGGTCACACAGACCCCGCAGAGAAAAATCAATTGTCGAGTTGGATATCTCGCCCACTCAGTTATCAAAAGCTCACTCTCAGTGCCAGTTGTATGTTGCGCGATCCGCCACCGCCGAGGAATGGATTGCCGGTTCCTACATCAGGCGTGGTCGTGAGCTTAAGGAAGCCAAAGCCCGTGCCCAGGCCCGCTGGGTCCATGCCGTTCTGTAGAAAATCCACACCAAAGTTTGGCCACAGCGGGTTCGCGAAGTTCGGATGATTGAACAGATTGAAGATGTCCATGCGAATCTGCAGTTTCACCCGCTCGCTCAGGCTGTTGTTCTTTACTACGCTGAAATCGAAGTTCCGATAGTGAGGTCCAACCAGAGCATTGCGGCCTAAATTGCCAAAGTGCTGGGTACCCGGAGTGCAATTGCCGCCAGCGTCCAAGGTGCACGGAACCTTGAAGGCTGCGAGATTCAGAAAATTATCCGGCGTGTGTGTGCCGGCGAAAGGATTGCCCACCAGGTCCGGCCGGCCGAAGAATTCGCCGCTACCATTGAAGTCGCCTTCAAACAAATAATTGACGTTGAAAGGTTGGCCGGAAGCGACGGCCAGCACGCCATTGATTGCCCATCCTGAACTAAGGCCCCGGACGTTGCCTAACTTCGGCAGTTCGTAGTTGAAGGTCCACGTCAGATGGTGACGCATATCAAAGTTGGAATTCGCTCGCTCGCGCTGGGGGGCGAAACTGTTATCCGGTTGCGTTGCATTGGGCACATAGTCCTGACCGTCGCTCGCATCGTCCCTTGAGTGCGACCAGGTGTAGTTCAGTGTCGAGGTCAGTCGATGCCAGTTACGAAACTGCAGGGAAGCCTGCACAGACTTGTAGTCGCTGCTGGCCGTAGATTCGAATTGATTTATGTAAATGAACGCCGGAAACGCGACCGTACCCGTCGCCGGGTTTACTTGGTTGATATCGCGATAACGAAACAGTTTGCGGCCCGCCGAACCGACGTAGCCAACTTCGACCGCGACATTTCTCGCCAGTTCCTGCTGAAAATTCGCACTGTAGACATGAATGTAAGGCGTGCGGATCTTCTGATCGACGGTAAAAACATCCGTGGCCGAAAAGGTCGAAGCGTCAAACACACGCACCCCGGGCGCCAGCGTTGCCGCCGGTGAGAAGCTGAAAGTAACCGCATCCGCGCCGATTCCGTTATAAGCCGGGCCGGGATTGAAAGTATTGAATGGCAATTGCCCGACAAAGAAGTCCTGTGAAAACGAGTCGTAATACAAACCCCAACCGGCGCGCACGACAGTTCTGGCATTGCCGTAAACGTCCCAGGCCACACTGGCTCGGGGCGCAAAGTTGTTGAAGTCTTTCGGATAGAGTTGATGAACCGGAGTGAGAAGGCCGGCGGCACTCAGGATGCTGAAGCGATTCTGCTTCTCGCCAATCACGCCGAAGTATTCCCAGCGCACTCCATAGTTCAAAGTTACGCGCGGCCAGATGTGAAAGCTGTCTTGAAGATAGAGTGAGTTATTGTTTTGAAAAGTCTGGCGCGATGAATTGCCCTGCGCCTGACGGCCGCTGGCTGGAGCGCCGGCAATAAAATCATCCAGGGTGTTAAAGCTAAGCTTCCCGCGATACCCACTATCAAAGAATCCATCCACGAACGTGCGGCGAAACTCATAGCCAAACTTCCAGTTGTGTCGCCCGGCTGTGTAGCTCACGTTGCCGAACAGTTGAGTGTTGGTGTCCACGCGTCCGCGCGGCACCGAGGTGTTGGCGCCCAGAGTTGCAAAACCAACGAGTCCAGGCACTGCGGAAGCGACAGTGATTTGCGGCAGCCCAAAATCCTGCGCTGAGGTTCCCATGTTCAAACCTATCGAAGAAGGATTGAAGGATTTATCCTCAGGGAAGAAGGTTTCCTTAAAACGGTTGTAGCCTCCGCGGAGCTCTATCAACAGACGCGGACTAAAGACGTGCGTGTACGAGACTGAAAAAATATTGACGTCGGTTGGGGTGACGGTATTGAAGCCGGGAAGGATTCCGCCGCCCACGAGCGCCAGCGGAAAACTTTGGTTGCTCTTGCCGAAGTAATAACGGGCGGTCAAAAGATCGTCCTTGCCTATGTGCTGATCGACCTTGCCGATAAAACTATTCACGCGATTGAAGGCATTGTTTGCGATCTGGAGGTTGTTTCCATTAGAGTCCGGGGCCTGATTCGGCGCCGGCCACGGATTGCGGGCCAAAAGGTTCGCAATCACCGGATTTACCACGCCGCCATTGTTGGCTTTAGCTGCCGCAATCTCCGCGGTCGTGGGGACGCGCGCCACGGTGGGAATGCCCACGGTTTCGCGCTGGCCTTCATAAGAGACAAACCAGAACGTCTTATTTTTCTTGATCGGCCCACCCAGGGAGAAACCGAATTGGTTATTGTGAAACGTGTCCTGCGGCTGGGGTTTGGCGTTGAAATAGTTGCGAGCATCGAGCCGGTTGTTGCGGTAATACTCGTACGCCGTGCCATGAACGGAATTCGTTCCGGACCTGGTTACGATGTTGACAGTCGCGCCTGAACTCCGCCCGTACTCAGCTTCCGTGCTGTTGATGATCGACATTTCCTGAATGGCGTCCATCGGGAGGATTGTGGCCGGAGTGCCAAACACTCCACCCTGATTGATCGCGGGGAGATTGCGATAGCCATCGTTCATGTCGGTGCCGTCGATCAGATAGTTATTCGAGCGCCCGCGATTGCCGTTGATGCTGAACAGGCCAAATGAACCCGGTGAATCAGCCACGCCCGAAGGATCGCCGCCCGAACCCGGAACCAGCACCAGCATCTTGGTAAAGTCGCGGCCGCTGACAGGCAGTTCCTGTAACTGCTTTGCCTGGATGGAACCTCCGAGATTGTTTTGTGCGGTGTTTACAATTGGTTCCTGGTCGGCCACAACGACCCAGTCGACAGTAGCGGCCGCCAAGGCGAGCTGAATGTCGGCGCGCGTGGTTGTGGCGACCTCCACTCTGGCACTTACCGGCGGGCTCTGAAACCCGCTTTTTTTTACTATTACTCGATAGCTTCCGATTGGTATTTCGGAAACGGAATAGGCTCCGCTGTCGTCGGTAACGATCGTTCGCGTTAGCCCCGTGTCCGGACTGGTAATAGTTACTTCGGCGCCCGGAACGACTGCACCGTTGGGATCAGTGACAGTGCCCTGGATGCCACCGCGAAATGTTTGCGCTGAACACACGACGGCAAAGCAAAGAATTAAAGCGGGAATGATAAAGGTCTTCATATTGGTTCTCCTTTGGCAAGGCGTGTTTCACCAGTCGAAGTCCAAACAGTCTGGGTGACTCAGTATACGCCGCCATAGGTCTCCGCAACAGAAAAAAATTGAAAGGTAGCACGGGCGTCCCGCCCGTGAATCACGCGCAAGATGCGCGTGCCACAACCAAACTCTCAACCGAAATTGCTTGCTTGACGATTACTCGCGTCAAACCTAAACTGGAACTTGATCAGCCGGCAACATTAAATTTTCAGAGAAGCTCTCAGCTTCGCGTTGTCCTTCTGCGCGTCAAAAGCGTGCGGAGATGCGAAAAAGATGCAGGCGCTTGACGACTATGTCACATAATCTCTTCAATTCACTTCAGACATTTATGCCCGCCACCGGAAAAACCGGCGAATTGTATTCGCTGCCCCAACTTGAAAAAGAAGGAGTCGGAAAGATTTCTCGTCTGCCTGTCAGTATTCGCGTCGTGCTCGAATCGGTGCTGCGCAATTTTGACGGCGAGAAGATAACTGAAGACGATGTTCGCGGCGTCGCGAGTTGGCAACCTAACGCCGAGCGCACCGAGGAAGTTCCATTCGTGGTCGCCCGCGTGCTGCTGCAGGACTTCACCGGCGTCCCGCTGCTGGTTGATTTAGCAGCGATGCGATCGGCGGTCGTACGTTTGAATAAAAATCCCGGCGTCATTGAGCCTCTGGTGCCGGTCGATCTCGTCATAGATCATTCAGTGCAGGTTGATTTTTCCGCTACGGGTGACGCTTTTCGCAAGAACATGGAGATGGAGTTTCGCCGTAATAACTCTCGCTACCAATTTCTTAAGTGGGGCATGCAGGCGTTCGATGGTTTCCGCGTCGTGCCGCCGGGCATAGGTATCTGTCATCAGGTCAACCTGGAATACCTCGGCAAATGCGTCTGGGAAAAGCATGGCCTGTATTATCCCGACAGCCTGGTCGGGACCGATTCGCACACCACGATGATCAATGGACTCGGCATCGTCGGCTGGGGCGTCGGCGGCATCGAAGCCGAAGCAGCTATGCTCGGTCAGCCCGTGTACTTTCTCACGCCCGATGTCGTGGGGGTGCACATGAAAGGCCGTCTGCGTGAAGGCGTAACGGCGACTGATCTCGTGCTGGCCGTCACTGAGATGTTGCGTAAAGCAAAAGTCGTCGGCAAGTTCGTCGAGTTTCATGGTGAAGGCGCGGCGTCGCTTTCGGTGACCGATCGCGCGACCATCGCGAACATGTCGCCCGAATACGGCGCGACCATGGGTTACTTCCCGCCGGATGAAGAGACCTGCGTATACCTTAAAGCAACCGGGCGATCTGATGAGCACATCGAGGTGGTGCGAAATTATTTCAAGGCGCAGGGCATGTTCGGAATTCCGCGTGGGGGCGAATGCGACTACAGCACTCTGCTGGATCTCAATCTGGAAACCATCGTCCCGAGTGTCGCTGGTCCCAAGCGCCCGCAGGATCGAATCGCGCTGCCTGATCTAAAAACAAAATTCCTGGAGCTTCTGCAACAGGACGCGAAAAGCGGCGGCTATGGAAAGTCCAGCGAACAGATTGCGGTGCGATATCCAACCGACATCGGCGCGAGTGAACATGCGCTCGCCGTCGTGGTCGGCGGTGGCCAGCAGCACTCTGCGTCTGTTCCGGCTCCGTCCGGCAACGATGTGACGCCGCGCGAGACCAGTGTCTGGACGGAAACTGAAATGATGAATAATCGTCCCACGCCCGATCGCGTTGTGGAAATGCTGCCGGAAGAATTTCCCACAGCCCACGTCGATTTGGGTCACGGCGATGTTTTGATCGCGGCGATCACTTCCTGCACTAACACTTCGAATCCCAGCGTGATGTTGGCTGCCGGGCTGCTGGCAAAGAAAGCCGTCGAGCGCGGAATGAAGGTGCGACCGACAGTGAAAACATCACTGGCGCCCGGATCGCGTGTGGTGACCGAGTATCTAGACAAGACTGGCTTGCAACTTTATCTAAATAAGCTGGGGTTTAATCTTGTGGGTTACGGATGTACTACTTGCATCGGGAATTCAGGGCCACTCGATCCAAAGATTGAAGACGTTTTGACTGAGCACGATTTGATCGCTGCCAGTGTGCTGTCCGGCAATCGCAATTTTGAAGCGCGCGTGCATCAGAGCATCAAAGCTAATTTTTTGATGAGCCCGCCGCTGGTCGTCGCGTTCGCACTGGCGGGTCGTGTCGATCGCGATCTGTCAAAGGATCCGCTCGGCACCGATAGAAACGGCGAGGATGTTTTCCTGCGTGACATCTGGCCGACGATGGACGAAATAAGAGAGTTGATGACGTCGGCGTTTGACGCCGAAACGTATCGAAGGCTGTACGGTAATTTCGCGGAACAGAATCCGATGTGGAACGAGATCCCTACGACCACGGGTTTGACCTACAAGTGGGATCCCGAATCAACTTACATTCAGGACCCGCCGTTCTTCGAAGGCTTTGGCGCTGAAGTCGGCGAGATGGAAGACATTTTTGGCGCGCGGCCCCTGGCGATCTTTGGCGACTCAGTCACCACCGATCACATCAGCCCGGCGGGAGCGATCAAGGCCACCTCACCGGCGGGTGTGTATCTGCAACAGCGTGGCGTCGAGACGGCGGACTTTAACAGCTACGGTTCGCGGCGCGGCAATCATCAGGTGATGATGCGCGGCACGTTCGCGAATGTTCGCATCAAGAATTTGATGGTGCCGGGCACGGAAGGCGGCGTCACTCTTTACTGGAAGAACCCGGAAGCCGAACCTGAGAGAATGAGCATCTATGATGCGGCGATGAAGTATCAGAGCGAAGGCACGCCGTTGGTTGTATTTGCCGGCCAGGAATACGGCACGGGATCGTCTCGTGACTGGGCCGCAAAGGGAACTCGTCTGCTAGGAGTGAAGGCCGTTATCGCGCAGAGCTTCGAACGCATACATCGCAGCAACCTGGTCGGCATGGGCGTCCTGCCTTGCCAGTTCAAAGACGGCACCAACGCCACGTCATTGAATCTTGATGGTACAGAGAAGTTCGACATCACTGGCTTAGAGAATGTTGAAGTGCGCCCACGTCAGGATGTCACTCTCACAATTCATCGCACCGACGGTTCAACTGACAAAGTCCCGCTCACCTTACGCATCGACACGCCTATTGAGATTGATTACTACCTGCACGGCGGGATCCTGCCTTATGTGTTAAGGCAGTTGTTGGCAGGAACCACGGGATTTTGAGGCCCGTTCATTTTATATTTCACGCCGTTGGCGTTAAGCGCTATCCGGTACAGAACCGCGAGCGGTAGCGACCGGATATAAGCTCAACTTGAGTGGCAGGATCCCGTCGCTACCGCTCAGGGTTCTGTAACCGAGCCCTCCTTGACGGTCGGGCCACTGCCCCAAAATGCTAAAAGAGAATTGTTCGCGCTTCGTGCTCAGTGCGGACGGGACGTCCGCGCTCCCAGCAAATCGGTAGCTGCTACCAACTCGCTAGCTCCCAGCAATTGGTTCCTCAACAGAAATCCGGTCGCTACCGCTCTCGGTACTGACTAGGTCACGATTTGCTTTCCAGCATCTCTCTGGCGATCTGTAATTCCTGCATGCGCTCTTTGCTGACGGTTGGGTATTTCAAATTGAGGGACTTGAGTTTTGAGTTGATGATGTCGGCGACGGCGACGCGAGTGAACCATTTGTGATCGGCGGGGATGACGTACCATGGCGCCCACCTGGTGCTGGTGTGATTGAAAACGGCTTCGAAGGCCTTTTGATAATCATTCCAGCGGGCCCGCTCTTTTACGTCACTTAAAGAAAACTTCCAGTACTTCTCCGGAGTGTCCAGTCGCGCAAGGAAACGCCGGCGTTGCGCTTCACGAGAAACGTTGAGAAAAAACTTTAGTACTGCGACGCCGTTGCGAACCAGGTAGTGCTCGAAGTCATTGATCTCTTCAAAGCGCTGTTTCCAGATATCTTTCTTAGCCGTTCCGGGCGCCAACTTTTCCGCCTTCAAAAGCTCAGGATGGACCCGCACCACCAAAACCTCTTCGTAATACGAGCGATTGAAAATGCCTATGCGTCCACGTTCGGGAACGGCCTGGTGATAGCGCCAGAGATAATCGTGATCCAGTTCTTCCGCCGAAGGCTGCTTAAAAGAGAAGACCTGCGTCCCCTGCGGATTGACACCCGACATCACATGCTTGATCGTGCTGTCTTTGCCGGCGGCGTCCAGCGCCTGAAAAATGATCAGTAAGGCGTAAGTATCCTGGGCATAGAGCACGGTCTGATATTCGGCGAGACGGAGAATATCTCTTGCCAGCTTTTCCTGCGCTTCATCTTTGCTGTGGAATTTTCCCGTGTGGGCCGGATCAAAATCCTTGAGACGAATCTTTTTTCCCGGAGGCACAATCAGCGCATCGTGTTTCATGATTGGTGTTCCCTTGGTAAAACGAAGTTGGGAGCCCTCCCTAACGGTCGGGCTACTGCCCCGTTTCAAGCGCGAAGAACTTATTCGCGCTTTGCCCTCATTGCGGACAGGAACGAGCACCCCGGCATCAACCGTCAGCTCGCTGTCTTTGTGATCGGATGGCCGAATTTCAGCCATTCGTCGGGCCCGTAATGAAAAGTCTTTGGAGCTGGGATCAGATTACTTTCCAGTTCGATAAACTCGGGCAACCAAGCGGACATGACGCCGGAATGCTGTTGCGCGATAGTAAGACTGATTATCTGACCAATATCATTTCCTTCCAGAGTCAGGAAATCCGTTTCGTTTCGTTCCATCACGTCTCTGAAATCGCAGTCGAGGGTAGTCTCCAGGATCCCCGCGGATCCTTCGAGCGTAAATTTCACGGGGACATCCGTCCCTGCCAGTTGGGTGTCACTCGTTTTGATTGTCAGCAGATACTGCGGCGGTGGCGGCGCGTCGAAGGGATTATGACCGATTTGCGCCAACTGATACATCGGCGAGAAATGGTCCTCCTTCAATATCTCCAACATGTGCGGCACGGTGTGA
>Ga0207684_10004763_pt1 | contig 12710 bp, 10 predicted proteins | sample KBSK5501metaG_FD_184342 | JGI IMG/M metagenome (GOLD analysis project Ga0207684, IMG submission 184342) | Corn, switchgrass and miscanthus rhizosphere microbial communities from Kellogg Biological Station, Michigan, USA - KBS K5-50-1 metaG... | ecosystem: Host-associated > Plants > Roots >...
GGTTTCGCCGTGGGCGCTCAGTGGGTCATCCCGGACACCGATGTAGCGATTTTCGCGGTTCGCGACGGTCTCACCGTGTCGAATGAGAAAGAGGCGGGTGGTGGGCAAGAGGTCAACTCCTTGCAAGAAAGATCAATAATCAAGAGGGTTGTATATTCACGGTTAGCTGACAAATTCTCTTTCGGAGAATAGTCGTTCTACAGAAACCTGAGCACGTGCAGCGGATTTTTTCCGTTTTCGTTTAGGTGGTTGGGTTGGTCCATTAGCAACATGCTGAAGAGAGCCACTTGTACTTGGTAGACCTGGAAGTTCAAGAGCTGTGAGCCTTTGACAGTTAAGGTAATCTTTTATCTTTTTCGAAGAAGATTTGGCTAACTTTTCGATGCTATCAATAGCTGCCTGCGATTTAAACTCCATTGCTTCTCTGCTCTTAGCTACCTTTGTTGCTTCTCTATGGCTGAGTCCAACTTCTTGACATAGGCGATCTACGGACAGGGCAAGCTCATTAAATTGTATCCAAATGCGCTCTTTGACTTTACTATCCCGTAGGGGATCATACTGATATTCTCTATCGTCTTCAGTGATATAAACATAGACATCAACGTCGAGCTGGCTAAGATACTCAGACATCAGGGGGCCTACTTCATCCCACGACAATTTGCCATTCTGTGCGCCGAGTTTGGGGAAAGCAATGCTCTTTATACCAGCATTCTTATAATGGGCTACAAAAAACTCCAAGCCCTTTTCCAGGTACTCTAGTTTTGAGTTTGCTCGCCAGCTATCTTTGGTGGGAAAATTCAAGATCCAGGGTGTACTGTCTTGGTATAAAGTTGGTCTTCCAATACGAAGCTTTCCCGTTTTGCACTCCTGTTGGTAGACTTTAAACATGTCCGGATATTTTTGCTTAAAGGCTAGCGCAAGACCCTTGCCCATAACTCCCTGGCAATTGACAGTATTGACGATGACCTGTGCTTTTGATTCGAAGATGTCGCCCTTTTGATACTGTATATGTGCCATGGCTATTTTTCTCCTAATCAATATTTCTCTGCCGAGTTAGTAAATTTGTCCCATTTTTTACAAGTGTACCATCGTCTTGGCATAAATACAACGTACTGAAATTTAGATACTATCTCTGCCTTAAAAAGAGGAAAAGGATATGCTTCACAAGTGTAAATAAACGTTGGATGCCCATATCTCATCTGTAATTTGACATATTTTTGAATGTTCCATATGATGACGTAGTAGCGGATATGAAAGGGATGTGAGGTATGTCAAACATGAACTCCTTGGATGGGTATGTCTACCATATGGTACATTTTGACAACCTTCGGAATATTTTCCAGAGGCGAGCGCTTCTTTCCAAAGAAAAAGTGCTCCAGGAGAAAATTCACCATCACTCCATTGCAAATGATGAAGTACAGGGCTTCAGAGATCGCATTTATATTTGGGACTTCTCTAGACGAAAATTCCGTTCTTTGCATAGTTACGTTCCATTGTACTTTGCTACGCTTACTCCAATGCTGCATAATAAGTATACCGAAGGGGTGCAAGATACCATTGTTATTTTTGAGGTAAGCCGCTCTATATTAAAAGAAGAAGGAGTACTATTTACTGATGGAAATGCAAGTAAACAACAGCTGTCTGATCCTGAGAAACATATACGAGAAATTGTCAGGATTATACCCGCAACTATTTCTAATACTTCATGTCGGCGTATGTATCATCCAAATGGTCCGTATGGGACTAGCCTGAGCCGCTCTAATTTCTATGCTGATGTGAGCTTTCTTGAACGTCTTGATTGGGATGGTATTAACAATTTACGCTATATTGATTCCTTTGAGGAGTACATACGTGTAAGGCATGCCGAGGTACTTGTTCCAGACCTTCTTCCACTGGGTCGAGTAGCAGGCATCGTTGTCAAGACACGAGAGATGGTAAAAGCTGTAAATGCTCTTCTCGAAGATAGTAGACTTGCAGGACGTATTCCATCTGCTCTGCGTAAACCATGGTTGTTTTTCTAATTGCTACAAAATCTCATGAATTTGGCGTTCAAATGCGATGGTGGGTAGAGGTAGATGAGGAAGATTTGTCGCAGTTGTATCGAATGTATCAGTACAATAGAAAACAAGGGTCACCAAAGTTTGGTGACCCCAATCTTTCACTCTACTAATTGTAACCCTCTATCCGCCTAGCCCACGCTGCCCGACATCTCCAACTGGATCAGGCGATTCAGCTCAACCGCGTACTCCATCGGGAGTTCCTTAGTGATTGGCTCGATGAAGCCGTTCACGATCAACGAATAGGCTTCGGACTCGTCCAGGCCACGACTCATCAGGTAGAAGAGCTGATCCTCGCCGACCTTCGAGACGGTCGCCTCGTGGCCGATTTCGGTCTGGTTCTCTTCAACGCGAATGGTCGGGTAGGTATCTGTGCGGGCCTCCTCATCCAGTAAGAGCGCGTCACAGCGGACGCTGGACTTCGTGTGGTGCGCGCCGGGATTGACGCGGACCAGGCCACGATACGAAGCGCGCCCGGTGCCCTTCGAGACCGATTTCGACAATATCTGTGAGGTGGTGTATGGTGCGGCATGTGTGACCTTCGCGCCAGCATCCTGGTGCATGCCATCGGATGCAAAGGCAACCGAGAGGATATCGCCGCGAGCACCTGGCTCCATCAGCAGCACCGCCGGGTACTTCATCGTGGTTTTCGAGCCAAGGTTGCCATCGACCCATTCCATCGTTGCATCACCATAGGCGGCGGCCCGCTTGGTCACCAGGTTGTACACGTTTTTCGACCAGTTCTGGATGGTCGTATAGCGTACACGCGCGCCCTTCTCTACGCGGATTTCCACGACTGCGCTATGCAGGCTATCGCTCGTGTAGCTTGGTGCGGTACAGCCCTCAACATAGTGTACATAGGAACCAGGGGCAGCTATGATCAGCGTGCGCTCGAACTGGCCCATATTCTGTGCATTGATGCGGAAGTAGGCCTGCAGCGGGATCTCAACGCGCACCCCCTCCGGCACGTATACGAAGCTGCCGCCGCTCCAAACAGCGCTGTTCAGCGATGCAAATTTGTTATCCGATGGAGGAATGATCGTGCCGAAGTATTGCTTCACGAGGTCAGGATACAGGCGCAGAGCCGTGTCCATGTCGGTAAAGATAACACCCAACTTCTCAAGGTCTTCACGTACCTTGTGGTAGACAGCCTCACTCTCGTACTGGGCCGTCACGCCTGCCAGGAACTTACGCTCGGCCTGGGGTATGCCCAGGCGGTCAAAAGTATCTTTAATCTCAGCAGGTATATCTTCCCACGTCTTACCCTGCTCCTGCACTGGCTTGATATAATAGTAAATGTCGTCGAAATTAATGCCCGACAGGTCAGCACCCCAGGTTGGTAGTGGCCGTTTCTCGAAGAGGTCCAGGCTCCTGAGGCGGAACTTGCGCATCCAATCGGGTTCGCCCTTCATCTCGGAGATTTGCTCGACGACTTTGCGACTCAGTCCTCTTTCGGACTTAAACGCATAGTTTTCGGCTACATGGAACCCAGGACTATATGTCTGCTGCTCCACATCGAATACCTGACTCATACAATTTACTCCATCTTGCAGGCTAATACCTGGTAATAATGTGATCCGGGAAGCCTAGCGCTTCCTGCTAATCCTTACTTATGCACTCGGATTTACATTCGTATTATATGGTGTTATAAGGGGATTGTCAAGGTGTATGGGAAGAGCAACTCAGCTTTTCGTAGCCCTGAGAGGGAGCTGTGATTCTCTGTCGCGAAAGGGGGCGGGGGAGGTGTGTGGAAAGGAGGAGATGCGTCTCCTTGCGTCTTACCTGACCCGGAGGGTAGCTGCGCAGTGCCTTTCGTCTCGGCTGACCGCGAAGCGGTAGCGACGCAGTCGCGTTGCCGAGACGGGCAAGAACCAGCGTTGGTGAGACGGATTGGTGCCAGCATCGCCCCGTTGGAAGCTGTGATGCGGATAGATCAGCAATGAACCAGAATACCTCTTATCTTGTATAAGACAAAGCAGAAAAGTGCAGTTATTAGAACCCTCACAGCAATTGTAGGACAGTGCTCAAGAGTGCGAGTGCTCCTGCTCCCCAGAGCAAATTACGCAGGTGTGGATGGAAGAAGCCCGTAGTGGTAAAGAGGAAAAGAGTATCAATGGCAATTTGTAGCCCGTACTTGCCACGGTGTTGCATAAACCAGGCTCCTGGCAACAAGGAAATAAATAGCTCAAATATCACAATCAGTATTAAACTTAAAGTAAATGAGGCAACCCAGGCATACATATGCACTTTTCGTTCAGTTTCTCGTCTTAGCAATGCCTCCTGCTCCGCTCGTTTCTCCGCTTCTTCCCTGGCTTGTTGTTCTTTTCTTGCTATCTCAAGAGCCTGTTCCCCCTGCTCTTTTTGTTGCTTTGCTTCCCCGGAACCTTGCCGTCCAGCCTGCTTTTTGAGCGATGCCATCTCTTTATCTTTCTGGCGTAGAAGCTGTTCCGCCTGTTCTACCCTTGCTTTCAGCTGTTCCACTTCGCTTCTTTCTTGCTCAAGCTGCTTCTCTTTAGCAACTCGTTCCGCTCGCTCACGCTCAAGTAGCTTTGCCAGTGCCGCCCTCTCTTCCAGGGATGATGCATTTTCGTGTGACATTGTTGACTCTGCGCTTTTTTGGTAGTGTTCATCATTCTCTACCTTGTGAAGGCGGTCTATCAATAAGCTGTTGGTAAGCAACCTGGCGGCAGTTTCTTCAGGGAAAGGTTCATATGCATTCAGGAAACTAAAAAATTGGTGTTGTGCTTCGGAAACCTTGCTATCGAAAGCTCGAAATTCTGTAATAGCAAAGGCCTCAGCAAAGGACCGGTCAAAATCTGCGTCTGAAGGTACAAAGGGACGCAAGACCTGCATGAACTGGTCCGGCAATACCACGCAGGTAGGGCGATCCTGCGCTCGACTGGTTTCCCGATCGAACATATATAAGAAATTATCCCAGGTAATCAGGAGTGCGCCGGCTTCTAATGAAGATTTGGCTTTTGTCCTTAATTGATGTACCGCGTCCAGTATCGTGATATCGTGCTCCAGCATCTCATCTGGCTTAGACCTGCCTCTAACTCCCAGGAATTTCTTATATTCTTGTAGGAGATGGGCATGCTCGCGCCGCCGTTCTGTTTGCATCCTATGAATTAAGATGTTTCTGCTCTTTAGGAGGAAATCCGTGTGCTCATATGGCTTGAGGAAAGTATCGACATCAATGCCGGTTGCAGCGTTTCGCCGGTAGTATTCTATCTCAATTCCCGATAGTACCGGGCTGACCTGGCCTGAGCGGAGTACGGCACTGTAATGGGCAATTGTTGATCGCATTTCCCGCTCGGTTGCCGGGTGATAGCGCAGTTTGAAAGGAAACTTGTACTTCTCTGTAATGCGCAGTAGTTCATTAGACACTTCGCCGTACGATTTGATGGTTTGTAAGTTGAGAATGCCAAGTAAAAAATTTGTGTCGAAGAAAAGGTAAGCGGATTCAGCTTCTTGTGAAGAAGCTGAGCAACATTTGGCTCAACTGCTAATGAGAAGTAGGTAAACACGCCGTCGTCGAGTTGTGCAATATACTTCGTTCGCTCGGGATGATCCCCCACGCTGTCAAGAAAGCCAGAAATAGCCTCCCTTGCCGTTGCTCGCTGCTCCGGAGCAAACGTTTCCTTAAGCGCATCATTTAGCAGTAAGGAAAGGTTTTCTACGTATTCGGGAGGTGTGTAATTCGAGGGATCAAAAAGTGCTGCCGTTCGAATGCCGTGAATCCGGAACGCCCTGGCAAGATGCCCTTGCAGACCTTTCCATGCCTGGTCAAGAGACAATACCGGAAATTTTCTTGCAATTTCTTCTAACCATTCTTCTTTCACTCTGTTCTCAAGTGCCTTCGCTTCATTAATACGTACTTGCAGTTGTTTTCTATCCTGGTCGGGAAGCGTGAAATAGGTATTCGCTGGGTGTTGAATCCTGCCCTGTGCTATCAGCCGATCAAGCCCAGCCTGAACCTGATATTCTGGAAATTGCAAACCGAAAAGGGTGATTGCCTCCATTATCTGAGAGGCGTTCTGGAACTTTTCCTCTGGTAGAATCACAAGACAAAGTAGTATCAATTGCCTTAAAGTCTCGTCAGCGTCCTGGATTTTTGCTATCGCCGCAAAATTGCATATTTGCTCGAAAGCCAGGCTGAAATTACGAGATTTGACTGGTTCGTCCATGCTCTTCCTCCATGAACTATTCCATATCTTTCACTTGAATTTCGCACTACTACAACTTGAGCAGGAAAAGGTTGGGATGTTATTTATCTGAAGTGTATGCTGCTATTATACGTTATTGTCAACTAGCTTGTCTATTGGAGCAATCATCCGACCAGCTAGGAATCTTTGCCACCGTTGCGCTATTTCATCTGACACATGAGATATACGATCACATTCTGCCGATTTCTCGGACTCCTTTTCGCCTTCAGCGTCTATTTCTTATTCGCAGGAGAGCCTGTACTATTATGCCTCCGTCCCCAAGAAGGCGCTGCCAGGAGAATATCTTAATGTCCGCATTGCCTAACGATCAGCGCCCTGTAACCTGCTGACTTATGTAGCACTACACCTCTGTTAACAGGTCTTCAACATGCCCATCAGCCCCTACTTGATGGCCTCATGACGACTTGCTATTATGGTAGCAGCCTTACATCAGTATAAAAGGGCGGTACAAGTATGTCGAAGCATTCACAGCTAATGAATCAGTAAATCAGAGTTCATGCTCGGCTGTCTCTGGCAACGTCGTGGCCCAGATCACGCCGATACAGACGGATGATTGGACGAATAGGACCTATACAAGCACGCTTCCCTTTCCCCAGGGTCTGACAGCTGGTTACTATGCATTGATTTCAGAAGGTGAGTCTGAACGGGAATGGGAATAGTGGGTGTTCATGAGTACAGAGCGTGGTCGAAATCAAGGCGAAATAAGAAACCCGGCATAGGTAATACCCTCCCTGTAGCTCAGTGGATAGAGCAAGAACCTTCTCATTTTCACGTTCCCTCTCTACTTGACGGTCTCACCAAGACTTGCTATTATGGTAGCAGCCTTTGGCTGACATTTCATCCGTGGTGAGATGCGCCCGTAGCTCAGTGGATAGAGCACCTGACTTCTAATCTGGTTGCCGTGGGTTCGAGTCCCGCCGGGCGCGCTACAACTCATAATCCTCTGCCATCTTGATCCCATACTGGTTCCTCCCCTTTGGCATCGTCAGGCGTAGAGCCATATCAGATGCCCTGCATGATCGATGGGGACTAAATATACCTTATCGAGGTCGGGACTATAGACGGCAAAATATTCAATCTGACCCTGGTACCCACGATGCGCGTGACTGTATTTACCGCCCCGGTAGTGGTAGTGATTGCTCGCTTTCTTGAACCGTATTATTTGATCATCGCTGCGCTTCTCTAGCCATGCCGTCTTACACTGCACACGCCAGAACTGTCCATCGGTATCCTCAATCACCAAGTCATACCGATGATGCTCACCAACTGGTACAAGGACAGGTGAGCCATTACCGGAGATTGCTTTTATGGCGTGCGCGGAAACGGCGTGCTTTCATAAGGTTAGCGCATTTATCAGGTGTACAATAAAGCTTGGTACGACTCTTGCTCTCATCATAAAAGACCCCAAGGCAGTTGGAATTTGCACATATTTTGAGACGTCTGGGATCCTGGTAAGCTAGCAGATGAGCGAACGAAGCCGCAATCTCTGCCTGCACCCAGTCCCAATCCTTCTTCAGTGGCACCATTTCTAATCGATATCCTTCTGTGTCTTTTATCAGGCGACGACTCAAGGGCATCTTGAGCAGAAAAGCATTGAGTGCTGCTTGATCGTGGTCTGCGATCTGTCCCTCAACCAGAGCCTCTATCATAGAGCGAAGAAGGGTACGTAGTGCAACAAGAGTAGTTAGTGTAGCTCCATCGGGTGAGCGATCAACCTGTAATCCCCATTTGACGAGAAACTGTTCCAACCAGCCTGGTTGCTGGAGATCATCTCTTACCCACCGACCACGGAAATCGCGAAACTCGCTATTGATGAAATCAAGGCAAATCGTATCCATTGTTACCTAAGCTCCCACAGAGTCCTACAAGAATCGGCTCTGCCTCCTTCATGTCTCCTCCCTCATACAACGGTTGAGATGGAAAGAAGACCAGCGTAACTCTCTAAAAAATATTGACAGTTACATAGTTAGCATGTTATCATCTTGAATATAACTGATTCAAGCAACATTAACAGTTGCAAAACCGGCCCTGTCCCCTCATTGTCGCTCAGTACTTATCATCAAGAAAGGGATTCGCCGATGGTGCCTAAGCAAACAGATGCACTCATGGGATGCCTCTCTCGCCGTGACGTTCTCCGGGGTCTGGCAGGATTAATGATAACTGTGAGTCTAGAAGGGTGTGCTCAATCTCTTTCCTCATCGTCAACTACTGTTCCCGTCCCTACCCCTCGTCCTCGCGGAAGCGTACTTTATACCTATCGCGGTCATACCGCTCGTGTAACGTCAGTAGCGTGGTCGCCAAACGGCAAGTACATTGCGTCGGGCTCATTAGATCAGACCGCGCGGATTTGGGCCGTCGGCTCCGGCGATCATTCCCCACCTTTTATTTACCGCGGTCATACTGCCGAGGTGCAAGCTGTGGACTGGTCACCAGACAGTAATCGCGTTGTCTCAGGTTCTAGCGATAAAACGGTACAGGTATGGGATGCTCTTACCGGAGAGCATGTCGCTTTCTATCGTGGGCATACCGGCAGCGTGAACACGGTAGCGTGGTCACCAGATGGAAAAAACATTGCCTCAGGCTCTGCAGATGGCACCGTGCGTCTATGGGATGTCGCAACTGGCAAGCAGATGTACGTCTATCGCGGCCATCAAGCGAGCGTAAACTCGCTAGTATGGTCGCCCGAGAGTCAACGGATCGCCTCTGGTGCTTCGGACAAGACGGTCCAAATTCTGGATGCCACGTCTGGAAATCACCTGTATACTTACCGTGGTCATACAGACATAGTCAGCTCGGTTTCCTGGTCGCCTGATGGGAAGCACATCGCTTCCGGTTCGTGGGACAAAACGGTGCAGGTATGGGATGCGGTGACTGGTGCTGTTTTGTATACGTATAACGGGTACAATGTGCAAGCTGCACAACTTAATCCTACCAAGGGGGTACTCCCTGACCTCATCTTTGTTGTTGCCTGGTCACACAATGGGAAACGCATCGCGGCAGTCACCCAGGTCTATTGCGGCGATCTCTGTGCAGTCATGTTAGGCTGGGATGCGTATACCGAGCGCAATTTCACCTTTTACCCGGACGCACCGGTCTTCGCAATGGCATGGTCCCCTGACGACACGCGTCTCGTCACCTCAATTACTGTTTCAACACAAGGCCCGCTCCCGGGAACGGGAGTCGCGCCGCAGGATGGTTCATTTGTGCAGATTACGCAAGCGTAACACGCATTCCAGGTATTGTTAGTGTACTTATGAAATGGCGGGGTGCAAGAGATACCTGGCAGGGTTTGCCCCTGGCAAGCAAATCCCTCCTCAGTGACAAATCCGCTCCCATCTGCTATCATGCTAACCAGAATCTTAATTGCAATCTACACCCCGTTCCAAAGCATCCTTGCAATTTACGGCCGATCATGGAGGTAAAACATACTATGTCGTCTTCTTCCGCTTCTGAAGCTACAGCCAGCTCCCTACGTGTCGCAATCATAGGCTATGGGCTTGCTGGCTCAGTCTTCCATGCGCCGCTTATTGACTCCACTCCTGGTATGTCGGTCGCAGCAATCGTAACCAGTAATCCAGAACGCCAGGAGCGTGCTCATCGCGATTTCCCTGCCGCCGCAGTCCTTTCGTCGGCAGATCAACTCTGGCTTGATTCCTCCCTCTGTGACCTGGTGGTGGTAGCTGCCCCTAACCGGTCGCATGTACCCCTTGGTATAGCGGCGCTGAAAGCCGGTTTCCCCGTCGTTATCGACAAACCCATGGCTGCATCCGTAAATGATGCCGAGCAATTAATCGCCACAAGCGAACGCGCAGGTAAACTTCTCACCGTCTTCCAGAATCGGCGTTGGGACAATGACTTTCTGACCGTACGTCACTTGTTCGATGCCGACTTTGACCTGCTCGGTCCGATCACCCGCTTTGAGTCACGTTTTGAGCGTTACCGCGCAACTCCACGTCTTGATGTCTGGCGCGAATTTCCCGACCCGCAGGACGCTGGCGGTCTGCTTTTCGACCTCGGCAGCCACCTGATTGACCAGGCGTTAGTCCTCTTCGGACAACCAGCTTACGTCTATGCCGAGGTAGACAAACGTCGCCCTGGTGCCTTGGTGGATGATGACACCTTTGTCGCGCTCCACTTCGCCGGCGGCGTACGTGCTCATCTCTGGATGAGCGCCATTGCCCGTATCCAGGGGCCTCGTATGCGCATCAGCGGTTTGCGCGGCACCTACGAAAAATGGGGTCTGGATCCCCAGGAAAATGCACTGCGCACAGGTATGCGGCCGGGCGATCCCGAGTGGGGACTGGAGCCACCCGAGAAGTGGGGAAGGCTCTCCACAGATGTTGGAGGTATACATATTGATGGCCCTGTGGATATGCTGCCGGGTGCTTATGAGCGCTTCTACGAACTCCTGCGCGATGCACTCATCTCAGGCGGGCCACCGCCAGTAAACCCATCAGATGCGCTAAACACATTACGCGTCATCGAGGCTGCCCAGCAGAGCGCACGCAGCAGCGGCACCCAGTTATAGCGCATAGTACCTGGTGAGTCACTTTAATACCAGTCTCAGCAATGACACTGTCCCTACCCCAATCAACATCGCTACCAGTACATTTTTCGTGCGCAGTGCAACGAGCGCCGTCGCCAGTGCTGCCAGTGTCTCGGCAAAACTGCTGGCAAGCACCGTGGGCGCGATGATTGCCATCAGTACGGCTCCCGGTATTTGCCGCAGCCACGCTTCAATGCGAGGTGAGGGAGTTACAAGGCCCATCAACCAGAAGCCGCCCGCTCTTGTAATATATGTAACGAGCGCCATCCCCAGGATGGTAATAAGCGCAAGTGTGTCATTGTGCATCTGTCATCGCTCCAACTGCGCTGCCTGCAATGCCACCTAGCAGGATGTACCATTTACCCGGCAGCCAGTGTGCCGCCGCAATTGCCACGATCGCCGCCACGGCCCACGCGAAGAAATTTGATTTACCTTTCCACATACCAACCAGCAAAGCCACGAAGACCGCCGTAAATGCGAAATCCAGCCCCCACTGTGCCGGGTTCTGTATCGATGCTCCGACTGTCTGTCCCACCACCGTTGAACCGACCCATGCAACAAACAGCATCAAGCCGCCGCCGAGCAAAAAAGCTCCGTCGCGTCCTCCTGCTGCAAAGTAGCTGGTTGCCAGCGCCCAACTCTCATCCACCATGAAAAAGACCGAGGTATACACCTTCGAGGGGGATAATCGCGAAAACCAGGGACGCAGCGCTGCTCCCATCAACAGGTGGCGCATGTTAACCACGAAGGTTGTGAGAATGATGGTTATCACAGGGAGGGGAACTACCGTCCATAGCGATAGAGCCACGAACTGCGATGCGCCTGCAAAAACCAGGCTGCTCATCAGCAGCGCTTGCACGATGCTCAACTTTGCCTGGCGCGCCAGTATGCCGAAGACGAGACCTACCGTAAAGGCGCTGATTGCTACTGGGATGGCACGCCGTGCCCCAAGCAGTGCCCCCGACAGGGTAAATGTCATCTTTTCGCTCACGGCATTCTTATTTTGGTTTTGGCTTTCGCTCAAATTGGCTCTTCTCATCGCAATGAACCCTTGTTATCCGTTGTCTCGCCGGCCCCAGACCCTCGAATGCTACCTACTCTGCAATGTTACATCCTTATGCTCAGGAGTTCTTCAGCCAACCGGCCATGTCCTTCACAGCCAATACCTGTGACTCAGCCATTAATATAACCCCCAAAATGATTTAAGTAGGTTATACGAAGTGTAACACGAAAGCGGGTAATTTTCAATCCTCAAACCGCTCCATCGAGAATGGCAAAATAACCTCCGGCGCCTTTCCCTCAACCACCAGCTCTGCAATAGCCTTGCCCGTGATAGCACTTAGCAAAATACCGATGCTCCCATGTCCAATGGCGAGCGTGACGTTCTCCCAGCCCGGCGCAGGTCCCAGTATTGGCTGGTTATCCGGTGTCCTTGGTCGTAAGCCTGCCCACATTTGATCTATAGCGCTGCTCTCTAAACTGGGTGCGAGTCTGATGGCCGTATTTAGTAGCCATGCTACGCCGCCAGCGGTGAGTTGCTTGTCGAAACCCACCTCTTCTTTCGTCGCACCCACAAGCAGCGTATTCCCACTTTTAGAGGCTAGATAGACAGCTTCGCCAAAGATGATATGACGCAGGGGCAGCGCTGGTTGACGCAAGCTAAGAATCTGACCTCGCTGCGGGCTAACAGGTATCTTAACATTCAGCCACACACCAGAACGAGCGGCCCAGGCTCCTGTCGCTACAACCAGGTGATTGCAGCCAATGGTTTCACCCTCTGAAGTGTATACGCCCGTGACCCTTGCGTGATCTCGTTGTACCCCCGTGATCTCGCTGTGACCACGAAGAACCGCCCCTCTTTTGGCGGCCGCCACTGAGAAA
>Ga0207684_10004764_pt1 | contig 12709 bp, 8 predicted proteins | sample KBSK5501metaG_FD_184342 | JGI IMG/M metagenome (GOLD analysis project Ga0207684, IMG submission 184342) | Corn, switchgrass and miscanthus rhizosphere microbial communities from Kellogg Biological Station, Michigan, USA - KBS K5-50-1 metaG... | ecosystem: Host-associated > Plants > Roots >...
AATCTACGATAAAGCAGAAGTAGCCTTGCTGGAGGCCGGGCGAATCGATCCGAAGTTTTGGAATGCGCGCTTTAACCTGGCGGAAATTCCGTTCCTCAAAAAAGACTGGGCAGAAGCGCGCAAGCGCTTTGAGAAACTCCTCTCGAGCAGCCAGTCCGATCTGGCAAACGAAGCATCGCAGCTCATTCAATACAAAATTCTTTTGACTTACCTGCTCGAAGGAAAGGAGAACATGGTCGATTCCATCTTGGCCAAGTTGGAGCTTTCGCCCGATACGCCAGCTGTTGACTATGTAAAAGCGGCCGTCGCGCTCCAACACAAGAATGGAAAAGAAGCAAAAGACTGGATGGCGGCAGCAGAGAAGAATTTTTCTGCGCAACTGAACAAGCTTTTCGCAGAATCACTGTACGAGATCGGCTGGCTGGAAAAGCCAACTGGACAGGCGCGCGCCTCGCTACCTCTTACGACGGCCGCTGAGCGCTCGGAAAAAACAAAGGCTGTAGCGCGTTCAAAATTCGAGCAAGCGCAGCAGGCTTTGCGCCAGCGTGACTTCGCTGCTTCTGCCAAGCTAGTCGACGAAGCCGATCAGGCGGAGCCGAATCAGCCGTCGACGCTCAATTTACGCGGCGAAATCTTGATGCAACAGAAGCAATTTGATCAAGCCGAAGCCGCCTTCAAACGGGCGGCCAAGCTCGATCCGAAGTTCCGCGAAGCGCAATACAATCTCGCGCAAATTCCATTTAAGAATAAAGACTACGCCAAAGCGCGGGAGCGTTTCGAAGCACTGTTTCAACAGACTCCAGGAGGGGATAAGAACCAGGCCGCACAGCTCATCAAATTCAAGATTTACATGACGCTCTTGTTGGAAGGAAAGGAGAGTCGAGCACAAGCCGTTATGGAGCAGTTCCAGTTCACCGGGGATACGCCAGCTCTCTACTATGCCCAAGCGGCGTGGGAATTTAAGCATAACAATCCAGAGAAGGCGGCCGACTGGACCGCATCAGCGAAAAGGATTTATTCGCCGGCGCTCAATAGCGTTTTTGCAGACGCTTTTTATGACGTTGGCTGGATGCAAGGTCCAGAAATTGCGGCAGCGCCCGCACCTGCGCTTGACACAGCCAGTGTTGTTGCGTCGCCCTCCGAAGGTGGCCCGGCTATTGAGCCGAGCCCGATTCCTGACGCAGTTATTGCCGCAAACAACCGGGCAGAAAAATCGAAGGACGAATCCCTTGCTTCGTCGGCCCCAGCGGCGAACCCGCCGGTTCCTCAAATGGAGGCCACGAGTCCGGGAACAGGGAGTGAACAGCCTGCTGTTCCACCCTCGAATCAATCGGTTGCAACGGGAACAAGCGGTAAGTCAGCGGAGGCGTCTGCAGCTCCGGTCTCGGGATCTGCTTCTACTGTAGAATCCGGGGCTGCGGCTGCGCCTGGTGAAGCTTCTCCTGCGCGACAAAGCGAACAGCCAGCTGCCGGGGAAGCACAAGTATCCGGCGCGCCTGCTGCCGCGACCAGTCCCGCCCCTGTACTTGCTGCGGGCAGGATCGCCGAGGGCCCGCCGCGCCGTGTTGGAGGAATGGTGAGCCGGCAGACGTCGCTTTTTGGTGGTTTGCTGTTGGCCGGCATCTTTCTTTTGGCTTGGGTAGTCGTTCCCGAGCTTCGCCGCTACACATTCAATATTCCGAATTACTGGCAGGCCAGGTCTGACGCCAGAGCGCGCACTTTTGAACCGGGGATTGCGCCGGCGGAAAAGGCGATTGCGCTGAGCAACGACTTTTTTGGCGGCCCGCGCCAGGTTTCGCTGCGATTAACGACGTCGAAGCCTTCGTTGCGGAGCAGCGCTTTGCCATCAGCCAAATCGGGCGTGGCTTTTGACCGGTTGGCCGACCTGAGACGTAAAGGTTCAAAAGGCCCGGCTTATCCCGAAATGGAGCCCAATCGCGAATTGCCGCCGGTGGTTGAGCCAGTCTTTGAGTCTGCAGTGGGTCGAGTTGTCGAACAAGTAACCGAGAGTTCACATATTGGTATCCCGCAGACGCCGGAGACCGAAGCTCCGGCAATTGCTGAGTTGAGCACAGTTTCTGCGATACCTTTAGAAGAGCCGAGTGCAATTCCCGGGATCGCGGAGGAACCCGCATCGCCCACTCTGGTAGAAGCAGCAGTAGACTCTAACATAGAACCCATTGAACAAGGGCAGCCTGTTCCGTACGAAATGCCCGTGACCGCGGTTCAATCTTCCCCCGTCGAACCGATTAATGAGTCGGCATCTGATTCCCCAAGTGACATTTCGACTGAGCCTGTGTTCCCGCAAACAACCAAACCTGCAACCATGCCTGAAACGACCCAAATCCCAACCGCTCCAGTAGCCAAAACTCCAGCGCTCGCCGTGACCAAACCGCAGCCTGCTGGTATTACGCAGACATCCGTACAACTGACGTTCTCGTTTGAGATCGCCGCCATGCAGCTGACGCCGACATTCAAGATGGGTGTCCTGCAGGTGCGGCCTACATCCAAGATCGTGTCGATGCGTCTGGCCCCTTCCCAGCAGCCGCAGTCATCGATGAATTTTCAAGTCAGTTTCGAGATCGCAAAGATCCAGCCTGCGGGAGGCGCCTTAGGCCGCATCCGGATGACTCCTGCGCAAGAGCTAAAGCCGGCAACGACCGGTTTCCCTTCGTTTGGGGTTGACGGATTGCAACTCGTGCCGAATGTCGAGGCGACACCAGTTCAACTTACGACTTCGCAGCAGGGGCAGGCCACCGTTTTCGTTACAGTTCCGTTCCAAATTACCACGATCGAGTTTTCGCCGTCGCTTGAGATAGCGGCGGTTGTGTTGAATTCGAATTCCAAGCAGGTCCTCGTGCAGTTGCCTGGCGCCGGGCCGATCCCAGGCGAAGGAGCGCCCGCGTTCGAAATTATGAATTTGCAACTGAATGAAGGCGGCGAAATCGCCATGATGCAGCTGAACTTGCTCGGCCACGGCACGCAGCCGGCATAGCGAAAATGATTTACCCCGCGGGCGGGTGAATCCTCGCGCGGCTTGGCAGCGATGGGAAGAACACGGTTCGCCAATCTGCCTAGGTACGTTTGCGAAATCGGTTTCGGTTCAGGGAACGCAATTGCTTTGGCAGAAATTCTCCGTCTCGCCGGATCAATTTGCCGTCAAAATAAATTTCTCCGCCGCCGTATTCTGAACGTTGAATGTTTACCATGTCCCAGTGGACCTGGCTTCGGTTCCCATTGTCGGCTTCTTCATACGCCTGTCCCGGAGTAAGATGAAACGAGCCGGCAATTTTCTCGTCGAACAATATGTCGCGCATCGGTTGTAAGACGTAGGGATTAAATCCGAGCGAGAATTCGCCGATATAACGGGCGCCCGGATCTGAATCGAGAATTCTGTTAAGCTTTTTTGTTTCGTTGCTCGTCGCATCGACGATTTTTCCATTCCTAAATTCAAGACGGATTCGGTCGAAACCGATGCTTTCATAAATACTGGGAGCGTTAAACGTTACATGACCCTGAACGGAATCTCTCACCGGGCAACTGAAAACCTCACCATCGGGAATATTGCGATCGCCACCGCAGATCACAGCCGGAATCCCCTTTATGCTAAAGCGGAGATCGGTGTCTGGTCCTTTAATTTCCACTCGATCAGTCTTTTCCATCAACCGCTTGAGCGCCTTCATCCCGGGCTGCAGTTTGCGATAGTCCAGCGTGCAGACTTCGAAGTAAAAGTCCTCAAAAGCCTCCGAGCTCATTCCGGCAAGCTGCGCCATGGATGGAGTAGGCCAGCGTAAGACAACCCATTTCGTTTTTTTTACTCGCTGGTCTTGCACACCGCGCATTTTCTTCGCGATCAATTTCATCTTTTCCGCGGGCACATCAGATAATTCCGTGATGTTGTTGCTGCCCCGCAGAGCGACATAGGCATCCATTTTTTTCATTCGTGCCAGTTCATGGCCCGCCAATAGATTTAGCTGTCGATCAGACGCTTCGAGTGCCAGCGCGCGGCTCACGCGCGCATGATAGGTCTGCACAAAAGGAACTCCTCCGGCTTTCCGCGCCGCACGAATGAGTGCGACTGTCATTTCATCGGGGACGTCGAATGCTTCGATCAAGACCGTTTCGTTGCGCCCGAGTCGAATGGAATATTCCACAAGAAGTTTGGCGAGGTTGTCGAAGCGGGCATCGTGCATAAGACGGTTATGATTCCACTGGCCACGCCAGATGCAACTAAGCTTCTTTGGCAACGTTGCGACTATCCGGTATCGGTGAGCCGTGCGGCAAACGCCCCGTCGAAATGATCTCGAAACGGAAAACAGGATTCTTCGCGCGCAGGTCGCACCCCCGGAAACTCGTTTAGTAAACGTCCGATCAACTCTTCATTTTCCTCCGGTTCGAGACTACACGTGCTGTAAACGAAAACGCCACCCGGCTTCAACAGTCTGATCGCCGCGTGCGCGATCTCGAACTGCTGCTTCGGCATTCGGAGGAAATCTTTGGGCCGCAGTCGCCATCGCACGTCAACGCGGCGTCGCATTACTCCCGTGTTGGTACACGGCGCATCCACCAGAATGCGATCGAATGGGCCAATCGAAGTAACTTCTTTTGGGATGCGTCTCTGCGTCCAATCGAGACGGAAGCTTCGGATAATTTGGATGCCGAGTTGCGTGGCGTTGAATTCAAGAACGCGAAGGCGCTCTGGGTCGCGATCACACGCCACGATTACGCCCCGATTTTTCATGAGCTGGGCGATATAGCCTGTTTTCCCGCCTGGCGCAGCGCATGCATCGAGGATTTTTTCTCCGGGTTGCGGATCGAGAAGCTCACAGGCAATCGCGGTGCTTGGATCCTGAATGTAGCAACGGCCCAGGTTAAGAGCGTCGGTGGGCCACGCGTGAAATTCTACAAACGCAGGATTGTGGACCAGCGCGGGCGATCTGGGATATTTTCGGAGGAAATCGGCACGATCGATTTTTAGCTGATTGATTCGGCCGTAAATTGGTGGAGGCGCGTTGTTCCACCTGCATAGTTCGTTTGCGGCTTCAGCTCCGAAATGCTGCTGCCAGCGTGCGATCAGAAATTGGGGATGCGAGGTTCGAACGAACAGCGGCTGCGCGTTGCCTCGCGTACGTAATTGATCTTGCTGTCTTGCGGCGGCGCGCAGCACGCCGTTGATTACCGCTCGTTGCCTCTTTGGCGCGAGTTCGACGGTTTCGTAAACCGCTGCGTGTTCAGCTGTTTCGAGGAACAATAGTTGATAAAGGCCGAGTCGCAGAAGATCGCGAAGATCCGCATCGATCCGGGAAGCGCGCAGGCAACCGATCCAAAAATCAAGCAAGAGCAGATTGCGCAGGACCCCATAAAACAATTCGAGAGCAAAGGCGCGATTCGAAACAGTAAGCTCCGGTTTCGCAAAAAGCCTCGAGATAACGGAATCGGCAAAACGTCTTTCCCTTCGCCACTCACGCAGAGCTGCCAGCGCAATTTGGCGAGCGGAAGGCTGCGCCATATAGCTCCAGGAAGGACCTACCCCGACTTCACACCAGCGCGGCCAATGGAATGATAATGAAAACCGAGACGGCCCATCGTTTCGGGATCCAATAGATTTCGCCCGTCAAAGACGATCGGCGTCCTCATTTTTTCCTTTACGATCGCAAGATCGACATTGGCAAATTCACTCCATTCCGTGGCGATGATCAGTGCTTCGGCATCGCTCACGGCATCGAGAGCGGACGGAGCAAATTCAACGGCGTCAATTCTTTTTACGGTGCGGGCTTTTTCCATTCCCTTGGGGTCGTAGGCGATGACGTGCGCTCCTTCGCGCAACAGATCCGTGACGAGTTCAATCGCGACCGAGGAGCGAACATCGTCTGTATCTGGCTTGAATGTGAGGCCCCAGACTGCAATTCGTTTTTCCTGCAAGACCCAGAGCGTCTCTCGAATCGTTTTTAGAAATCGCGCTTTCTGCGCCGCGTTTATTCGCTGCACTTCCTTCAGCAAATCAAACGGGACGCCAAGCCGCTCGCTGATTGTGATGAATGCGGCAAGGTCCTTGGGAAAACAGGAGCCGCCGTATCCGACGCCAGCATTCAGAAAATCACGACCGATGCGACGGTCCATTCCAATTCCATCCGCGACTTTTTCAACATCAGCGCCGCTCGCCTCGCAAATCGCCGAGACCGCATTGATATACGAGATTTTCAATGCGAGAAATGAATTGGCGCAATGCTTGATGAGTTCGGCGCTGTTGATGTCGGTCACGAGCATGGGTGCCATGAAAGGTTCGTAAACCTTCTTCATCAGATCGATCGCGTGCTCGCTTTGCGCCCCAATCACAATCCGGTCCGGATGCATCAAATCGGCAACGGCACAGCCTTCCCGTAAAAATTCTGGATTGCTTACAACATCGAACTTCGCGCCGTGCCGATTGTAGCGCTTGATCGATTCAGCCACTTTTTCGCCTGTTTTCACCGGTACTGTGCTCTTATCGACGATCACCCGATAATCGCTTAATACTCCCGCGATTTCGCGCGCCACTTTCTCGAGAAAGCTGAGATCGACATCACCGTTTGGCTGCTGGGGGGTAGGAACGGCAATAAAGATGATCTGTGAATTCTCCACTCCTTCCCGAATACTGCTGGTGAAGCGCAGCCGATGGGCTGAGACATTGCGGTGAATTACCTCCTCCAGGCCCGGTTCGTAGATCGGTACCCTGCCTCCCTGCAATAATTCGATTTTCTGAAGGTCGTTGTCGACGCAAATAACGCTATGGCCGACATCGGCGAAACATGCGCCGGTCACAAGACCGACGTAACCTGAACCGATGATTGCAAGATCCATATCAAGAGAAGTGCAGTGACTCAGTCGGGCCGAAGTGAGCGGTCAGTCGAACTTAGGAAAACATTAACATCGCTCGCGGACATTCGCTCATTGACCTTGGGAGCCGGGATCGAAGTTCAAATCAAAGCCAAATTTCGGGAATGCTTTCAGCGTCAGGGTAAATAGGACGCCGTATTCTTTCACGCCGGCGTTGTCACGTATCACGCCGCCAAAAGAGGCAACCCAGCTCGTCAGATCGCGGTAAATAGAATATCGCTGCTCCTCAAGGGTGCCCGTCGCCTGCTCATATTGCTCTTGAGCGCCGACGCCCCAATTGTCATTGAGACGGTAATATCCCCCAACGATAAACAAGCTGCTATCGACGAAGAAAGGGTTCCCATTCAAATACCGATGGCCGACGGTCACATGCAAATCGGCCATCGGTTGGACAGCCGCGATTGTATCCACTTCGGTAAAGCCCTTGGCGAAAGCCGGCACCTGGGAGTTGACCGAAAACGACACCCAAGGCAGAGGCGTGAAGCGGATATTATTAAAAAAGTTCGAGTACGCTGTGCGATCGTAGGGGTTGTCGAAGTTCACGTCAAAGAAGGTATCGAGTTCAAACCAGGTAATCGTTTTGTCATCGCGCCGAGTTTCCAGCCGATTGCGAACACCTAACCGCCAGACTGTCCAATCAGCAATCGAATCGATTGTAGTGAATTGTGGAAAATCGATCGCCCGCAGTTGCGTGGATGGCTCAAATCGATCGAACTGCAAGATTGACTCGGGGTTCGGACCGTTCTCAGAAACGTACGAAAAGTCTGTAAATGGTTGGACGACGTGCATAAGTCCGTCCAGACCAAACGCGCGACTTTGGACATTTTCCCAGGTACGCGAGAACTTGAAAGAGGCTTCTACTCCGGTGTTAAAAACCGTGCGAAATGTGTCGCCTCCGAAATTGATCGGGTTAGCAAACGTCGGGTTGGGAAGAATGAAATCAGGCACCAGCGGATTTGGATCTGGTGTGAAGATCGTGTTCCCGAGATCGCGGGTGTTCCCATAATACGTTCCGCGAAAGCCGACCCGCGGCACAATCGAAAGCCAGCCAAAATATGTGTTCGGGTAAACTAGTTGATGGAAGGTGTCTAAGCGAGTGCTCCCATAATTCTCGAAGCCGGAACCCTTAGGGAATTGCAACCGCAGGTCAGCGAAGCCGGTTTCGCCTTCATAGAAAATTGGTCCACCAAAGAGTGCGTGACGCTTAATGTCCAATACTACTTCCGGCAAGCGTTCCGTTGTCGTGAAAAACTCGTTTGCTTGGAAGCGGGCGATGCCGGTGAGCGTATAAAATGGGTCAGTCTTCGTCAGCGCGACGACGTTGTCAGGCACTGGATCGAGTCGAAATTCGCCCTGGTAAAAATCCTGCATAACGAACGGATCGCTCATTTTTGTGATGTTCGCGATACCGTAGATACTCTCGGTAAAGTTGGTCCGATCTTCCAAGCTGAGCCGGTATCGTCCTGTAGGAACATCCTTGCGCACCGTAGCTGTTTGATTCACCAACGGGTTTTGATCCTGTATGTAATAGGTTTTGAGCCGGGCCCAGCTGTTGTTGTCCTTTCCATATTCGATGTTGGAATCAAAGCCAATGGCCACCCCCCGCCGCCCCCGATAATCGAGCCGAAATCGGCCCTTGATCTGGTCTGTGATTGGAAAGGTCACCTGAGTGAGAAGCGACGGGCCCCATGAGCTCAGATAGGCTGGTGCGACTGTAAAGCTGAAGGCATCATTGAGTGATTGATACATGTATGGCCACCAAAAAATGGGGACCTTCCCGACGTAAAACGTCACGTTCTGAAAAATCACACGGTCTTGCTCGTAGAGACGAATCGTGCGCGCCCGAAGATGGAAATCGGAGTTCGGTGCATCATGCGTGGTAAAAGTTCCATTCTTTATCACATAGGCATTCTCGGAAATTTCGGTGACACTCTCGCCGCTTAGAAAATATGGTTCCGATTCCGTTTGCCCATTTATCGCCCGAACTTTTTTAGTGTCGACGTTATAAACACCGCTATCGGCGAGGTAGAAGGTTACACCGCGGTAAATCCGCACGTGGCCTCTCAGTTCCACATCGTGCGTGTTCGAATTATATCGTGCATAATCGGCGTAAATGTCTGTGTCGCCGACATGAATGGCGACATTATCTCGCGCCGTCGCCAGGCTGTTTTCATATGTCGTTTCCCCAGTGGACGTGATTTCAATCGGAGCATTTTCCGGAGTCTTAGTTGCTCCTCTGATGAAACCGGCGCTCGCAAGAAGAGCGACGAGCAACAAAACCGGCTTTCGCATGGCCGACGCCGAAGGTACCGCAGCCAAACCTTTCTGCAAAGTCAAAAGCGGTTTGCGCTCAGATCCAGAGAGCTCGCATCGATGAGGAACTGGATCGGTCATCGTTGGATCGGCAACGCCTAGATAATTTGCGTTTCCGACTCCTTTCGAAGCCGCAAACCTGCGATTTGCTGATTGATTCCACAACTTAAAACGATTGCGTGGTCTGCCGTTGCCACGGACATACGCAACGCCGAAATCCGCAGCGGAATCGTTGGAGCTCCATGAAGCACAGGCGGAAGCTCGCCACGACGCAAAGCCTGGGCTCCTACGATGACCTGCCACAGTCCAGCAGCGCCAACACTTTCGCCGAGCGCTGGTTTTGGGGTGTAGACAAACGCGTCCGGGACAATCTGCCTTAGCGTTTTGCATTCCGCTTGATCGATAAACGTGCCGTTGGCGCTCGAGACAACAAGATCGATTTCGGTTTGACTGAGATCGCACAAAATTCGATTTAAAACTCCTTCTGCTTCCGTGCGTCTCCGGTAATACCCGCCGGGGTGGATGTGGTCGATCATTATCGAGCCATGCCGTGCGAGCAAGACCGCTCCCGCCCCTTCGCTCAAAATCATCCCTTGTGAGACGTCGCTGAACGGTTCCACCGGAGGCGCCAAACGAAGCAGCCGCCAGCGTCGATACGCATCGCATAACAGCCAATCGACTTCTTCCGCCCCGACGACAAGGCAATATTCAAGTTCCTGATTCGTCATCAGGTCCTCCGCCATTCTTATCGCGAGGAGACCCACCGCGCTATCACCCACCAGGGTATAGGTGGCGCCGGTGATTCCGAGAATCGCTGCGAGATGGCTTGCCGGTGCATTGAAGACGGTTTCGGGAAACAAGAGCGGACTGGCTCCTTGCGCGCCCGCCTCAACGATATCGCGGTAAAAACGCTTCGTATAAATCACACCGCCATTTGAGATTGCAAAGACGAGAGCAATTCGGTCCGTATTCCGAGGATCGGCCTCCACTCCCGCGGTTTGCAGCGCCTCCAAACCGGCGGCCGCGGCGAAGCGCGAAATCAGACTGGCGCGCCGGAGGCGCGGATGCGGTGGCAGATTGGCCAGCGCTAAATTGGGTACTCGGAAAGCGCTGTAGGATTGTTCACCGAACTGTTCGGTGATTTTTTCCGCAGTCGCCTCTTCTCCTTGAAGCAACCGTTCCCACACAAGATCGACACCGCTTCCCAGAGGTGTAATCCACCCCATGCCCGCGATTCCGAGACTCATGCCTCGAACTTGCGTATCGCAATGGAAGCGTTTGTCCCACCGAACCCGAAGGAGTTCGAAAGAACTGTGCGCAGAGCCGCCGGCCGCGCTTTGTTCGCAATGACGTTTAAATCGATGTTTTCGTCTGGAGCGCGAAAATTGATGTTGCCAGGAAGAAATTGATGTTGGAGCGCCAGCAGACAGACAATAACCTCGACCGCACCTGCCGCGCCTAACGAATGCCCCATCATGCTTTTCGTCGAGCTTACCGGCACGCGGCCAAACAATTCGCTGATTGCTTTTCCTTCGGCGGCGTCGTTAAAGGGCGTAGCCGTTCCGTGCGCATTGATGTAATCGATTGCATCCGCTGAAATCTGCGCGCTCTGCAGGGCCCGCTCCATCGCCCGTCGCGGTCCGATGCCCGACGGATCGGGCTGCGTGATATGAAAATTATCGGTTGACATGCCGTAGCCAGTTACTTCTGCGAGAACGCGCGCGCCTCGTGCTCGAGCGGCATCGAGATTTTCCAACGCGAGAATCGCCGCGCCTTCACCCAAGACCATGCCAGTGCGATCTCGATCAAACGGGCGGCATTTTTCGGGCGTCGAGGCCTGAAGCGAATCAAACCCGACGAAGACCAGTTCCGAGAGTGCGTCGTAGCCACCGGTCAATATGCGCTCATAGCGGCCTGATCGCACGCATTCAAACGCATGGCCGATCGCGTTCGTGCCCGAAGCGCATGCGTTCGCAATTACCTGGCACGGTGCAGAAATTCCGAATGTTTCCTGCGCATCAAGCACCGGCTTTTGTGCAGGGTAATTCGCGATCCAGGTCGGCGAATGTCGCAAGCTGTCACGTCGATTTAACGCCCGCAAATAATCTTCGCCGTACGACATGCCACCGCTGGTTGTCCCGACTATCGTCAGTTCAGGCTTGAATTGCGGCGATTGTGCCAGCGCTTCGCCCAGCGCGGAGATCATCATGTGCGATGCACGGTGTAACCGTTGTGCGCGGTCTGCTTTGCTTCGATTACTTAGCAGGCGTTCATCAGACACTTGACCCGCAGTTTTGCATCGGCATTCAGCCACCGAAAATCGGGTCACGCGAGTAATGCAGTCCCGCGCCTCTTGCAGGGATTCGAGCGTCTCGCTCAGTCCGAATCCGAGCGGGCTAACCACGCCCGCTGCCACCACTGCAACGCGGGCAGTGATATTTCTTCGGTCCGCAACCGCAGACTTGGGCAGTTTTGACAAAAATTGATCCACTATTTCCTATTGCTTTCTTAAAAAAGCGTTTTAGTAATGATTCGGAAACGGAAGCTTGGAAGTTGGTGGATTGTCAGTTGAGTTTATTCAGTGGCGATTTGAAATCCGATAAGCGGGAACAGTGACCTGGCTGCGTTTTCCAGAATAAACTCAATGGGAACTAAATTATACGTAGGCAATCTTTCCTTCAACACGACGGAAAACGAACTGCAGGAACTTTTTTCACAGGCTGGCGCCGTGCAGGAAGTCACTCTCATGCAAGATAAATTCACCGGCAAGTCGCGTGGCTTTGCTTTTGTCACGATGGGTTCGGAACAGGACGCTCAAAACGCCATTTCGAAACTCAACGGCCAGACCGTTGAGGGTCGCCCACTGACTGTAAATGAGGCACGCCCGCGAGAGGCGCGGCCACCCGGCGGTGGCGGACGCGGTTACGGCGGGGGCGGGGGTGGCTATGGCGGCGGTGGCGGCTACGGTGGTGGTCGCCGCGATGGCGGCCAGCGAAGAGGCCATTAGAGACTGCTAAAGAGCGTCCGCCCAGCGGGCGCTTTTTTTTGGCTGCGGAGCGCTCTGCTGGAATTCGAATTTGTTTACGGCCGTCTCGGTGGCGACCGCCGAAATATCTTCAGGATCAAACATAAGGAGAGGCTTCGCCATTTATGCCTGACGATTCAGACGCACAGAAAAGAGAAGACCGAGAGGAACCTGAGACGATTGAAATTCCGCCGATTCCAAAAGAAACCGCCGGCGCAGTGGCCGGCGCCGCAGTGGGCAGCATAATGGGTCCGATCGGGGCTGTTATCGGTGGCGTGGCGGGCGCGCTTGTCGGGAAAGCTGCGGCCGCTAAACGGCCCATTGGTCCAGCCGCGAAGAGGACCGTCCGAAAGGCAGCTGGAAGTGCCAAGAAAATTTCGAAAGGAGCGCCCAAGCAGCGACGGGTGGCAAAGCCCGCCAAGTCACGCAAAACCAAGGCGCGCTCGCGTGGCAGAGCCGCCAAAGTAAGAAAATTGGCGCGATCGACGGCAGCTA
>Ga0207684_10004768_pt1 | contig 12701 bp, 10 predicted proteins | sample KBSK5501metaG_FD_184342 | JGI IMG/M metagenome (GOLD analysis project Ga0207684, IMG submission 184342) | Corn, switchgrass and miscanthus rhizosphere microbial communities from Kellogg Biological Station, Michigan, USA - KBS K5-50-1 metaG... | ecosystem: Host-associated > Plants > Roots >...
CGACTTCGGCGTGCAGATCGCGCGGGGACTCGCCGCCGCGCACGAAAAGGGGGTCGTCCATCGGGATCTGAAGCCCGAGAACCTGTTCGTGACCCGCGACGGCCGCGTCAAGATCCTCGACTTCGGACTCGCGAAGCTCACGCAGCCCGAGACGGACGCCGCCGAGGGGCCGACGCTCTCCGAGGTCACCGAGGCGGGAGTGACGCTCGGGACGGTCGGGTACATGTCTCCGGAGCAGGTGCGCGGGCTCCCCGCCGACGCGCGCTCGGACATTTTTTCCCTCGGAGCCGTTCTCTACGAGATTCTCACCGGAAAGCGCGCGTTTCGCGGTCTCTCGCCGGCCGAAACGATGAGCATGATCCTGAAGGAGCATCCTCCGGCAGTCGGCGACGCGAATCCCGACGCGCCGCCGGGGCTCGACCGCGTCGTTCGCCGCTGTCTGGAGAAGGAGCCCGCCCGCCGTTTTCACTCCGCGAACGACGTCGCGTTCGCGCTCGCGGATGCGTCGACCGAAACGGCGGCCCCGCGAGGCTTCCGCCGTCCTGCCGTCCGCCGGTCTCGGCTCGTGCCGTTGGCCGCCGTCGCCCTCCTCGCGATCGGTCTTTTTCTTTGGTTGCGCCCGCCCAGACCGACTGCCGGCGGCGGACCGACCCGGTTCTCGTCGCTCGCCGTTCTGCCGCTCCAGAATCTCTCGCACGATCCGGAGCAGGAGTACTTCTCGGATGGAATGACCGAGTCGCTCATCTCACGCCTCGCACAGATCGGTTCGTTACGGGTGATCTCCCGGACCTCGGCGATGCTGTACAAGGGCACGAAGAAGCCTCTGCGCCAGATCGCGCGGGAGCTGAACGTCGACGGGATCATCGAAGGCTCCGTGATGCGCTCCGGCGAGCGCGTCCGGGTTTCCGCGCAACTGATCGACGCCCGGAAGGATGAGCACCTCTGGGCGAAGGACTACGAGCGGGATCTCCGCGACGTCCTCGGACTTCAGGCGGAGGTGGCCCAGGCGATTGCACAGGAGGTCCGCGCGAAGTTGAATCCCGGAGAGGAGGCGCGGCTCGCGAGAACTCGACGCGTCGTGCCCGACGCGCAGGAGGCTTATCTCAAGGGGCGCTATTACCTGGGCCAGGGGACCGAAGACGCGATTGGAAAGGCGATCGGTCAGTTCGACCAGGCGATCGCGAAGGACCCTCTCGACGCGCGCGCCTATGCGGGCCTCGCCGACTCCTACGCCGCGCTCCGGAGCATCTACCGTGCGCCGCGCGAGGTCATGCCGAAGGCGAAGGCAGCGGCGCAGAAAGCGATCGAGCTCGACGACGCGCTCGCCGAGGGGCACGTCTCACTCGCTTTCGCCAGGATGTTCTATGACTTCGACTGGGCGGGCGCCGAGCGGGAGTTCCGGCGGGCCATCGACCTGAACCCCAGCCTCGCAGAGGCCCACGACGGCCTCGCTCTCTACCTCATGGCGAACGAGCGCCACGACGAGGCGGTCGCCGAGGTCGAACGGGCGAAGCGGCTCGACCCGCTCTCTCCGATCATCCTGGCAGACGCGTCGTGGGTGTACTACGGCGCTCGGAGGTACGACAGGGCACTCGAAGTGGCGCGTGAGTGGGTCGAGATGAACCCGGGCTCGCCGTGGGCCCACACGTATCTCGGCCTTGCCCTCCAGAAGACTGGAAAGATCGATGAGGCGATCCGGGAGCTCGAGCGGGCGGCCGGGATGGATCGAAGCGTAACGATCCTCGAATGGCTGGGGGGCGCCTACGCCGCCGCCGGGCGCACCAACGATGCGAACCGAATCCTCGCCGAGCTGACGGGCCGGGCCGGGCAGCGTTACGTCTGCCCGTACGAGATCGCGACGGTGTACTTGGGCCTCGGGAGAAAAGACGCCGCCTTCGAATGGCTCCGGAAGGGAGTGGAAGAGCGCGCCGACTGCATGCCCTGGATCAAGGCCGATTCGAAAATCGATCCTCTTCGGGGCGACCCGAGATACAAGGACATCCTCCGCGAGGTCGGTTTCCGCGCGCCTCAGTAGAACGCGTGCGTTCGGGGGAGCGGCTGCACGCTCGGCGTCCAGGGGAGCGGCGCGGTCCCCTCGGAGAGCATCGGCCGCGTCCAGATCATCGCCCGCGGCGGGGCGAAGCGGTCCATCTCGTCCAGGAACTCGACCCGCACGACTCCTCCAACCGTGACGGCGTTGCTTTCGAGCGCGAAGCAGAGCGCGAGGCGCTGGTACTGATCGGTCAGCTGCGACCCGGGAAAGCTCGCCTGGTAGACGCGGACGGAGCCGAGCGCGGCCGTCACGATCATCGTCAGCTTCTGACGGTCGGTCGCCGGCTCGGTCACCTTCGCTTCGATCGAAAGACACAGGTTCTGCCCCGGCCGGAAGAGCGACCCGTCGATCTCCTGAGACGCAAAGCTCGTGACCACGGTGGGCTCCGGTACGGTCGGGAGCTGGGGAAACGTATAGACCTCGCCGGTCGGGAGCCCGCCGTCGAACCGGAAGAACTCGCTTTGCGGAAATTCGGCCGGACCCGAGAACCAGGGCGTCCAGGGAAGCTCGCCCTGCTCGTCCGCCGGCCCGGGAGGCGGCGGCTGGCCGGCCGCCGGAAAAACGGACCCGCCGCCCGCATAGTCTCCGTTGCCGTCCGAACCCTCGAGCGCGAAGGTCGTCGGCGTTCGGACCGTGATCGTCCACCACCCGTTCGCCGACGTGTTGCCGGCGACGCCCTTGATCACGACGGTGTCCCCGCTCGCCAGGCCGTGCGGGATCGGAGTCGCGATCTCGATCGGCGAAGTGTGGGTCGCCGCTCGAACCGAGAACCACTGCGGCAACGGGAGGTTCTCCGACGTCGCTCGGCTCTCGAACGAAGAATTCGCGAGCTTGTTGAAGTGAAGCCGCTCGACCGCGAGTGTGCGCTCCCGGGTTTGATCGACCGACGTGCCCTCCGCCTCTGCGCCCGCAGCGCCGATCACGGCGAGTACCACGCCCGCGGTGAGGAGGTGGAACACCTTTTTTGCCGGCACGTGGACTGACCGTGCCAATCGGGTGCCAGACTCCCGGGTCCGCGCCCGCGCCGGTGTTACCCGAGGCGTCCGGTGATCAGGAGAATGATGACGACCAGCAGGATCAACCCGAGAAGACCGCTCGGCCAGTAGCCCCAGCTTCTGCTGTGGGGCCACGTCGGGATGACACCGAGGAGCAGAAGAATCAGGACGATCAGCAGAATCAAGCCCGTGTCGCCCTCCCGTCGACCCCGCCAAAGCATCGGTCGTGCCAGGCGCGTCGTGAGACCAGGTCAATGGGCGGGCGGATGGCGGGCGACCCAGAAAGTCAGTCCGAGAGCGGACCAGAGCCCGAACGCCATCCACTCGGTCGCGGTGAAGCTTCCCGGGATGCCCGGGACGATCTTGATCGCGACGACCGCTGCCGCGACGAGTGCGCCGACAGCTGCTGCAAACGCTCCGCGCTCTTTCGAGCGTCGCAGCGCGAGCGCCGCGACGCAGCTCGAGAGCCATCCCACTCCCACTGCGAGCGACCCGACTTCGGAAATCGGGACGAGAACGGCATCGCCGAGAATCGCTCCCAGGATCGAGAGCGCCGCCATCAGGAAGATCGCATTGCGCGGAGTGCCGCGGAGCGGATGCACCCGCGCGAGGCCCGGGTGGACGAGGCCCCGCCGCGCGATGCCGTACAGCATCCGGGTCGCGGCGACGAAGTTGCCGTTGAAGATCTTCACGAGCGACAGAAAAGCGGCAAAGACGACGAGGCGCGCGATCGCGGGCGAACCGAAGGCGCGCGCGAACGCCGCCTCCGTACCGAGGTGCCCAATGACGAGATCTCTCCACGGGAAGATCCAGGCGACCGCAACGATGATCGTCGCGTAAAACAGAAACCCCGAGACCTCCGCAAGCGTGATCGCCCGTCCGAAATGGCGCGACGGAAACCCGGGGCGCGCCTCCTCCGACTCCTTTCCGACCGATTCGAAGCCGGTCATGAAATAGGGCACGACCTGGAGGACGAGCAGGATCGAGAGCCAGGCGCCGGACGAGCCCGGCCGCGCGAAGAGCGGCGGGAGATGGGCCGGGCTCCCGCGGAGGAAGGCGAGCGCCGCGAAAATTGCGACGAGCGCGAGCAGCCCGAAGGTCGCGGTGTTCTGCAGGACGCCCGAAAACCGCATGCCCCGGTCGTTCAGCCAAGCGATCGCCGCCGTCAACGCGAGACCCAGAACGAGGCGCGGGGCGAAGATGGTCCGGCCGGCGACCTCGTAAAGGGGGACCGTATTCAGCGCGGGGACGACGCGCGCGAGCAGGTTGCCGATCGCGGCCGTTTCCCAGGGGCAGACGATCGCGTAGGAGAGGACCATCGTCCACGCGGCTCCGAACGCGACGGACGGCGGAAGAACCCGCTCGGCGTAAGCGATCTCACCGCCGGCGTCCGGAAAGCGCGCGACGAGCCGGCCGTACGTTCGCGCAACCGGCAGCAGAAGCACGCCCCCGAGAAGGAAACCGAGCGCGGCGCCGCCCGGTCCGCCGCGGGCGAGCCAGTCGTCCATGAGGACGACCCACCCCACGCCGACCATCGTTCCAAAACCGAACGTGAAGTACTCGACGTGCGTCAAGGTCCGGTGGAGACCGGAGGACGTCGGGTCGGTCGGCGTCACGGGTTGCAAGGCGCTCTCGTAGGGGATACTTCCGAATGAGTTTAATGAAGAGCGGAAAGAAACCGCGCCGTCCGTTCCCGAAGGGGCACGCACCGCGGGTCCTGTCGCGTCGGACCGACGGGTTCGGCGAGTCCGTCATCCGCGAGATGAGCCGGTTCGGCGCGGAGGTCGGGGGGATCAACCTCGCCCAGGGACTCCCGGACTTCGAACCGCCCCGCGAGGTCCTCGCCGCCCTTTCGGAGGCGATCTCCGAACCCGGTCACCACCAGTATTCCTTCACGTGGGGCTCTCCCGAGTTCCGGCAGGCCGTCGCCGCCAAGTACGCGCGGATGAACGGCATGCAGCCCGACCCCGAAACGGAGATCACGATCACGTGCGGAGTTTCAGAGGCCGAGGTTGCTGCAGTTCTGGCGCTCACCGAGCCGGGAGACGAAGCGATCATTTTCGAGCCGTGGTACGAGAACTACCTGCCCGCCTGCATCCTCGCCGGAGTGCGGCCGCGCTTCGTCCCGCTCCGCGAGCCGGACTACACGCTCGACCTGGAAGCGCTCGAGAAAGCCGTCGGCCGCCGAACCCGCCTCCTGCTGCTCAACACGCCGGGGAATCCGTCGGGTCGCGTGCTGACGCACGAGGAGCTGTCGCAGATCGCGCGGATCTGCTCCCGTGCGGGAGTCATCGCCGTCGTGGACGAAATCTACGAGCACATCTGGTTCGACGGTCACGAGCACGTCTCGCTCGGATCATTGCCCGGGATGGAGGACTCGACGGTCACGCTGTCCGGCCTCGGAAAGAGCTACGCGGTGACCGGTTGGCGCATCGGCTGGGCGATCGCGGCCGCGCCGCTCACTTCGCGAATCCGGAAGGTCCACGATTACCTGACGATCTGCGCGCCGGCGCCCTTTCAGGAGGCGGGCCGCGTTGCGCTCGCTCTCCCCGATTCGTACTACCGAAAGCTTCGCCGGGCGTATGCCGCGAGACGCGAAATCCTGCTCGCGGGACTCGAGAGCGCCGGACTCGCCTTCACGCCGCCGCAGGGCGCGTACTACGTGATGGCCGACGCCGCGGCGCTCGGATGGCGGGACGATCGGGCGTTCGTCGAATTCCTTGCCCGACGCGCCGGCGTCGTCGCGGTTCCGGGCTCGAGCTTCTACGCGACGAACGGAGGCAGAACGCGGGCGCGTTTCAACTTCGCGAAAAAAGAGCAGACGCTGCGCGAGGCCGCGCAGCGTCTGGCAAACACGGATCTGTCGGCGACTGTGCCGCGCTGAGGCGCGACGCTTCAGGCCGCCTTGCGGGCCTTCTTGCTCTTCATCCCCTTCGCGAGGGAGACGACCGAGACGTGGTTGCCCATGTCGCCCTTCGTGTACACGACCTTGACCCGCTGGCCCACGGCGACGTGTCCCTTCATCGAAACGCCCTCATCCAGGTCGAACGAGTAGTCCTTGTCGTTCGGACCCGTGAGCTTGATCTTCTTGCCCGCCTCGTACTCCTTCACGGTTCCGATGACGGTCTCGGTCTTGGTCTTCACGTCCGGTCCGGGTTGATGGACGACCTTCTCCGTCTTCTGGTGCACGGCCGGCATCGTCTTCACCGTGCTCGCGGCGGTGCCGACTCCGGGCGGGGCGGTGTAGAGAGCAATCATGTTCACCCGCTCCTTGCCGTCGTTCCCCTTCACCCACTCGACCTTCGCCATCTGACCGACGGCGACCGTACCGTCGACGCGCACGGCGTCATCGAGGTCGAACGAGTAATCCTTGTTGTTCGGACCCGTGACCTTGATCTTCTTGCCCGCCTCGTACTCCTTGACGGTCCCGACGCCGGTCTCAGTCTTGACCTTGACGTTCGGCCCGGGGCCCGTCTGCTTCATCTTGGTCTCCGTGTGCGCCGTTGTCTGGGCGAGGGCGGCCTGCGTTCCGACGAGGAAGCAGAAAGCGGCCGCAATTCCAATTACGCGCTTCATCACTTGTCACCCTCCTGGCCAACGGAATGTGGCCACAGGCAGACAGAGCAAAAAGCGTGACAGCTGGGCGGGGATGACCAGAGGGTGAACAGCGGGACCGATCCGGGGTGAGAACGAGACGACCGGCTAGGATTCGGCGATGACTCTCCGGAGAGCGGCCGCGGCAGCCGCCGGGCTCGCACTGTGGCTGCTCCCCTCCGCGCTCATCGCGCACAAGGACGACTATCTCGGGGACACCTTCGTCTTCGTGACCCTCGACGCGCGGGAGCTCGAGATCGAGTACTGGCTGGACGCACGAGACGACCCCCGCGGGCTGCGACACACGACCGGAATGGAATACGGCATCACGAACCACCTGATGGCCGACGTGTCGGCCCGGTGGCTGCAACGAGCCGGAGGTCCCTTCGCGTTTTCGCAGGGGTTCCTCGAGCTTCGTTATCGTTTCGGGGAAGAAGGCCGCCACGCCGTTGATCCTGCGGCTTCCATCGAGTACGAGGTGCGCCGCGATCCCGAAGGACGCCGACGGCGCCTCCTCGAGCCACGGCTGGTCCTCTCGCGCGACTTCGCGGGATGGAACCTCACGACGAACTTCTTTTACTCGATCGTGCTGGACGACCCCGGCCGATCGTCGATCGGAGCCGCCACCGGGATCCGTTCGCCAGCCTTCGGACGCTGGAGCACGGGCCTGGAAGTCCGCCGCGAAATCGCTCTGGAAAACGAGACGCTCGTGATCCCGCAGGTCTGGTACCGGATTTCGCCCGAGGCATACATCAAGGCAGGCGGCGGCAAGAACTTCGCCGCCGAGAAGGGCGCCTTCGTCCGAATCGCGTTCGAGGTCGAGTTCTAGGGATCACGCCGCGTATCGCTCCTCCACCGTCAGCGCAAAGAGAAGAGTTCCGGCCAGGCCGATCGCTCCGGCGGCCAGGAACGGCACGGACGGCGCGATCTTCCAGAGGAGCCCGCCCGCGAACGCCGCGGGCGCGATGGCGCAGCTGCGGACGAGGTAATAGAGGCCGATCGATCGCGCGCGGATGTCGGGGCGCGAGAAGTCCACGATCATGGCCTTTCGCGCGGGCTCGCCGACTTCGCGAAGCCCCCCCACCACGAACGCGGCCGCGAGCGCCGGAAAAGTCCGCGAGAGCACGACAGCGACGGGGAAGGCCGCGAAACAGAGGAAGGTCGCGATGACGAAGGGTTTCCTTCCGGTTCGGTCGGCGATCTTCGAAGCGGGAACGTAGACCAGGATCGCCGTCGCCATCTGAACGGCGATGAGCGCCCCGTACTGAGGCGCGCTCAACCCCACGACATTCGTCGCGTAGAGGACGAGAAACACGTCGACCAGGCCCTCGCACGTCCGGATGAAGATGTCTGAGACGAGGAGCCACTTGAGCGGACCGGGCAGCGACAGCCAGACGCCCCCGATCCGGGTCACGGTCTCTTCTTTGACGAGCGGGATGCGGACTCTCGCGACGACGGCGAACGTGGCGAGAGCGAGCACCACGGTGACTGCGAGGCCGAGCCGGACGCCGCCGCGCACTCCGTACGCGGCGATCGCAAACCCTCCGAGCGTCGGCGCTATCACGATGGGAAGCCGCCTCAAGATGGCCTGCACCGTGAACCCGATTGCGCGCCTCTCCCGGGGAAGCGCGTCCCCCACGACCGCGAAAAGAGTCGGGCTCGACATGCTGGACCAGGCCATGACGAAGACGAGACCGGCGAGAACGAACGGCCAGGAGGGAGCGAGCGCGTAGATCACGTACCCCACGGACGCGAGACCCACGAAGAGGAGGAGAGCGCGTCTCCGGCCGTACCGGTCCGCGATCCACCCTCCCGGATACTGGTACGCGCCGTCCAGGAAGTCCTTCAGCGTCCCGTAGAGCCCGATCGCGAGCACCGGAGCGCTCAGGGCCTGGAGATATTTCGGGAGGAAGCCCTTCCAGAGGTTTTCCCCCAGGCCGAGCAGGAACATCGCGGAGCCGACCGCGACGACGTTGCGCTCGAGCCCGAAGTAGTCCGTGAAACGAGCGGTGCGGCCGGCTGGAGGAACCATGTCAGCAGATCAAGACTAGCAGTTGATAGAGTCATCGATCAAGTGCTATAAATCGGCCGAGTGCCCCGCTTGAAGTTGAAGCCGGCCGCGCCATCCTCGGACGGGACCCCGTTGCGCTGGTACCTCCTCGTCCATCAGCTCCCGCCCAGGCCGCTGTACCTGCGAGCGAAGATCCGCCAGAGGCTCGCCCGGGTCGGCGCAATCGCATTGAAGAGCTCGGTCTACGTCCTGCCCCGCCGGGATGAGTGCCTCGAAGACTTCCAGTGGATCGCGGAGGAAGCGCGCGCCGGAGGTGGAGAGGCCTGGATCTGCGAAACGCGCTTCCTGGATCGAAAGGTCGACGAGGAGTTCGTCCGAAGATCGCGGGCCGAACGGGACTCCGAGTACAGGGCGCTCTCCGGCGAGATTCGCCCGGGACCTCGGAGCGTCGAGGTTTCCAGCCGCCTCGCCCGCGCTCGAAAGCGGCTGGAGGAAATCGCGGGCATCGACTTCTTCGGAGCGCAGGGGCGCGGCGCGGCGGAGACCTTGCTCGAAGGACTGCAGAAGCGGCTGGAAAGGAGGAACGAGACGATGAAAGGCTCGAAGAAAACGCGAACGACGGATCTCGTCGGGCGCACGTGGGTGACGCGTCGCGGAATCAAGGTGGACCGCATCTCCTCGGCCTGGCTCGTCCGAAGGTTCGTCGACCCGAAGGCGCGCTTTCGCTTTATCGATCCGAAGAGCGAGGCGGCACGGCCGACCGAGATCGGGTTCGACATGGTGGGCGGAGAGTTCACGCACGAGGGGGACCGCTGCACGCTGGAGACGCTCGTCCGCCGGACGGCCGTCGCGGACGCCGGACTGCGCCCGATCGTGCAGATCGTCCACGACATCGATTTGAAGGACTCGAAGTTCGGCCGTCCCGAGACGGCGGGGGTCTCGCAGGTGCTGGCGGGTCTTTTCGCCGCGACTTCGGACGACCAGAGCCGTCTGGAGCGCGGGTTCGCCCTGTTCGACGACCTCTACGCGTCGTTTCGGAAGGGGAACCCGGCCCCCTGAGATACGCCGGATTTTTCCGCCGCGAGCTTCATGCCGCGGTCTCGGCCGAGCCGCTTTGCGACCGGCGCAATTCTTCGTAGATCTGCCGGTAGCCCGCGCACTCTTCGCGCAGCTCGGACATCAGGGCGCGGAACCTCTCCTCGCCGCGGATCGACTCGAGGAGCGGATCGATCTCGAAGAAGCCGTAGCAGGGGAATCCATTGTGCGCCGCGTCCGCGAGCCAGCGCAGTGCTTCCTCCTTTTCTTCGAGCAACGCGTGGGTACAGGCGATGTCGTACTGCGCGTGGTGATAGTGGACGAACGATTTCTTGTTCTGGATCGTGAGCTGGATCTGTTGGCGCGCGCGTTCGGCATCCCGCTCGGAGGCGGCAATGACTCCGCGGACGGGATAGAACAAGACGTCGTTGGGGAACTGACGCGAGGTGCGGTCCACCACAGCCGCGGCCTCGGACCGCCGACCGAGCCGGATGAGGCAGTGCGCGATCTGGTGGTAGGTCCAGGCGGCCGGCGTTTGAGTCGACGCCTGCTCGGACATTCCGAGCGCCCTCTCGTACTGACCCAGGTGATAGTGCGCAAGACCGCGGTGGATCAGCGCCAAGCCGTCCGCTGGGTCGATGGCCACTGCGGCTTGGGACGCGCTCAAGGACTCTTCGAACATCGATGCGTGGTCGAGCACGACGGACAAACGAGTGTGCGCTTCCGACAGACTCGGTCGTCCCGCGATCGCCGCGACCAACTCGCGCATCGCGCCAGCGTGGTCGAATCCGCTGCGCGGAGTCCAGAGAAGAGAGCCGCGGAGATACCGCCCCTCGGGCAACTGCGGATCGATCGATAGCGCTCGCTCGCACATCTCCGCCGCGCGCGCTTGCCAGTCGCCTTCCGGTTCGTAGTTCAACGCCATATTGAGGTAGGCAGCCGATAATCCCGCCCAGGCCAGCGCGAACCGGGGATCCGTGTCGCGGGCTTGCTCGAATGCCTCGATGGCGGTATTGACGTCGGACAGCGTGCCATGGAAGAGGCTTGCTCGCCCTTTGAGATATAGCTCGTAGGCCTCACCGGCCGGACGTGGAGTCCGAGCGAGGCGGCGCTCCTCGGAAGGTGTTAGCTCGACCTCGAGAGCCTCGGCGATCTTTCTCGAGACTTGGTCCTGCATCTCGAAGATGTCGTCGAACGTAGTGTCGATCTTCGATCCCCACAGGGACCGCCCGTCGGAAGTTCGGACGAGCTGGACCGTGACCCGCAAGCGCGACCCCGATCGCTGGAAGCTTCCGTCCACGACCGCGTCGACCCCGAGCTCGCGCCCCGCCTGCTGCGGGTCGACCGACCGGTCCTGGTAACGCAGAATCGCGGCCGTCGGACGCACGAGGAGAGACTTGACCGTCGCGAGCTCGGTGATCGTGGCATCGGCGAGCCCGAGTCCCATGTGCGCGTTTTCCGGATTGCGCGCGAGATCCTTGAAAAGGAGGACCGCGACCGATCGCTTTGTCGACGATGCGCCCTCCGCGGCAATGGGCAGCGGCTTCGCCTCGGCGGCCGAGAGCCCCGAGACGGCTTCGATCGCAAATTCCAGGTCGCGCGCATTCTGGAAGCGGTGCGCAGGATCCTTTTCCAAGCAGCGTCGAACGACGCGTTCCAGACCGGGCGGAACGGGTCGCGCTCCCGCTTCGGGAAAGTCGGGAAGGTCCTCCGTCAAGATGGCGTTCATCGTCTCAACGGCGGAATCCGCGCGGAAAGCGCGACGCCCGGTAAGCATCTCGTAGAGGACGGTCCCGAAAGAGAAGATGTCGGACCGCGCGTCGGCCGGACTCCCGCGCACCTGCTCGGGGGACATGTAGCCAACCGTGCCGAGGATCGTTCCCGGCTCGGTTCCGCCGGGGACGGTCGGCGCCTGCGTGGTGCGGAGGGCCGCTGGGTCGACGGACTTGGCGAGGCCGAAATCGAGGATCTTCACGTGCCCTTCCCTCGTCACGAACACGTTCTCGGGCTTGAGGTCGCGGTGCACGACCCCCCTCTCGTGCGCCGCCGCGAGCCCGCGCGCGATCTCGAGCGCGTGCTCCGTCGCTTTCCGGGCGCCGAGCGGTCCGCTCTCGACGTGTTCGCGAAGCGTCGCGCCGTCCAAGAGCTCCGTGACCGCGTAATGGACTCCCTCGTGCGTTCCGAAATCGTGGATCGCGAGGATGTTCGGGTGCGAGAGCGCCGCGACGGCCTTGGCTTCGCGCTCGAAGCGGGAGAGAGCATTGGGGTCTTCGGCAAGCCGCTCGGGAAGAACCTTCACGGCCACGTCGCGGTCGAGGCGGCGATCGCGGGCGCGGTAGACCTCCCCCATGCCTCCGGCGCCGAGAGGCGCGAGGATCTCGTAGGGACCGAGGCGGGTGCCCGGAGAGACTGTCATGCGGTCGCCGAGCCGCGATGCTTTCGGCTCAAGACCACGCGAGCCTCAAGTGACGAAGCGGAGTTGTCAACGAGAACCATGTCGCAACGTCCGGAGGCCTTTACGGTCGAAGTCCTTTCGGAGACGGATTCGCCCTGCAAGCTCCGTGAGATCCCTCTTGCGGCGGACTCGGATCAATTCCCGGAGCGCCGTGTCGATCAGCTCGCGCTTCGTACGCGCGCCCGTGAGACGGAAGGCCTCCCGGACGAGCTCGGCATCCAGGACCACGTTGGTTCGCATCGCGCCTCCTCGATGTGCAGAGGAATGCGTATTCTCACATCGAGGCCGGGGGGTCCGGATCGGCAGTCGGCTACAGCTTCACCAGGCACCAGTCCTCGGACCAGGGAAGCCGCGACATCTGCAGCGACGGTTTGGCGCCCGCCTGCACCGCGAAACCGTCGCTGAAGTTCACGCCGAACCCGTTCTCCGGATCGTAGAGGCCCGGCTCGACCGAGAAGATCATGCCCGGCTCGAGCATCGTGTAATCGCCGAGCGCGAGGTACGGGGGTTGATGCCCCTCCATCCCCATCCCGTGCGCGGGGCGGTGGTAGATGTACT
>Ga0207684_10004771_pt1 | contig 12700 bp, 10 predicted proteins | sample KBSK5501metaG_FD_184342 | JGI IMG/M metagenome (GOLD analysis project Ga0207684, IMG submission 184342) | Corn, switchgrass and miscanthus rhizosphere microbial communities from Kellogg Biological Station, Michigan, USA - KBS K5-50-1 metaG... | ecosystem: Host-associated > Plants > Roots >...
CCTAAGCATGGCTGTTCTCCTGAGGATGTGATTTGGATATCCTTCAGCTTACAGCCTTCTTGGGGGTCGGTCAATTCAATCCCGGCTCGAGTCTACACCGTCTTTAATATCCCGAGGGAAAACGACGCAAGAGATTGCTGATGTCACAGGCTACAGCGCGCGCTGGGTTCGCTGCCTCGTTCGTCGTTACAACCAGCAAGGTCCTGAGGCGCTTGGCGATCGCCGACATGAGAACCCAGGTGGGAAGTCGATTCTTTCCGAGCAAGAGCAAACCCAGTTGCAAGAGGCTCTCGATGCCCCCTCGCCCGATGAGGGGTTGTGGACCGGTCCCAAAGTCGCCGTCTGGATTAAGCAGCAGACGGGGCGAGAGGTCCATCCTCAACGAGGGTGGGAATACCTGCGCCGCTTGAGGTACAGCAAACGCGTTCTCAGGCCACGTCATGCGAAAGCTGATCCCCAGGAGCAAGAAGCCTTTAAAAAAAACTTCCAATCCAGCTAGCCGAGATCCAGAAGAACCATCCTGCCGCGAGCATCGAGCTGTGGGCATTCGATGAGCATCGCATTGGTCTGGGGCCTCTGCTCCGCCGCATCTGGGTGCGCAAAGGAACCCGCCCTGGGGTCGTGGTGCAAACCCGCTATCAATGGATGTACGTCTACGCCTTCGTGCATCCGCTTTCTGGACGAACCGTTTGGTTGCTCTTGCCCTGGGTCAACGTCACCGTGATGAACCTGGCCTTGCAAGAGTTTGCACAGAGCGTCGGCGCTGGTCCGACCAAACACATTGCACTGGTGCGAGGGTCTCGCAGGCTGGCATAACAGTCCCCAACTTGTCATTCCCGAAGGGCTGCATTTCATCTTCTTGCCACCGTACTCCCCCGAGCTGCAGCCAAGCGAACGGCTCTGGCCTTTGTCCAACGAAGGTATCGCCAATCGCCACTTTCACACGCTTGATGAACTGGAAGAAGCGCAGGTGCAACGCTGTCAGAAACTCTTGAGCCAACTGGACACTATCCGGGCTGTGACCTCCTTTCATTGGTGGCCTTCTGACCCTCAAATGGTTAGTAATTAACAGGATTTGATATGACTTCTTTCCTTATCAAGAAGAGTCTTCGCCTGTCACCAGAACCTTTTTCTGTTTCTTAGTATCCAATATGTTAATGTATGAAAAGGCCAGATTAATGAAATTATCTAGCGTAAAAACGCTTCTCATCCTGCTTGCCTGCTGTAGCCTTGTACTGTTGAGCGGGTGTGGAACCAACCAGGGCAGCACAGGCACTTCGCCTGCCACGACCAGCACAGCCCCGACAGCCATGGCAACACCAACCGCGACTGCATCTCCTGCGACCAGCACGACGCCTGGAGTGACCTGCCAGGTATCCCCGACGGTTGACCTGAACGCGGTGGCCCCTCTCTCCCAGAGCGCGGTCTTCTACATCAACTCGAAGGGAGGTTACCAGGTCTCTGAATATGGGTCGATGCTGAAACGCTACAATCTGGCAACAGGTCAGACTACCACGCTACTCGATTACTCGGTCAGCCGCACAGGCATTCTCAGCGCCCAGCTCTCGCCGGATAAGCGCTGGCTGGCCGTGCAGGTAACCCAGGCAACTTCCTTGCCCGCCCTAGTCAAGCTCCTGCTGATTGGAGTTGACGGTACCCACCTGCAAACCCTGGACTGTCGTGATACCAGTAATGGCTTTGTCATGCCTGGCAACACTATCGCCTGGTCCCCCAACAGCCAGGAGCTGGCCTATGACACCCCCTTTTCTGCCGGTCAGAAGGGAGGGGTTGGCGTCCTGAATCTTGCCACGGGCAGCGAGACAGTTTTCCAGGTGGACGCCAGCCCCTTTGCCTGGCTTGATAACCAGCATCTTCTAGTCAGAAATGACAGTGGATATAGTCTGGTCATGTCCTCGGAAAAAATCTTTCTGCTCGATACCAGCCAGGACCCAACGCAGCAGCCCCAACTGATCGCCTCCGCGCCAGCTCTCTGTGCTCCCTACGTTCTCAGTAGCGATGGCCAAAAGCTCTACAGTGCCACCTGCACGCTCAAAGTACCAAACGGCTACAACTGTCGCAGTAGTCTTGGCATCCAGGGCGCAGGTTCCCTGAATGTCCAGAGTGCCAGTGGTGGCAGCCCAGGTAGCCTGTATAGCGCCAATAATCTGGGTATCCTGGCCATCCAGCCCGTTGGCACGTCGATCCTGTTCTACAGCTATGGGGCCATCAACGACGGTAGCCAGAGCGGCCTCTGGGCCCGCGATTCCGCTGGTCATCTCACCCACCTGATCAATGGCAATGTCCAGAACTGTCTTATTTTTGAGGGCTCAGAGGATCTGCCAGCCCTGACCAGCAATGGGACTTCCTACGCGCTCTACACCAGCAGCACCTCGGCAACGTCATTGGCAGCCATTCAGGTCGGCAGCATCAGCGGCGGCTCCCCCAGCACCATCGCCACCCTGAGTCCGGTCAGTGGCGTTTTGCACCTGGTAGGGATGGGATAGGCAGGTATTGTGTAAATTTGGGAATTATCCGAACTGACCCCAATGCGTGAAGAAAACACGTACCGCGTTTCCTCCTCGACTGTATTGGCAGCCGATCTTCTATCCTGTGCTCAATGAAGCATATGCGATCCAGATAGCCCGAGATTGGAATGCACGCGATGGCAACTCAGGGTATGTCACGCGCTTTCAGGTCCGGACGGACTTTCTTCGTCGCTATGAAGTTCACCACGTGGGCAGTGCTCTCTACCAGGAGTACTGGATTCCAGCAGAGGAGTTGGAAGAGTTCAACCGCAATATTGTTGGCAAGATTGAAGTGATTGCCGAGTTTCATTCATGATCTCGGCCTTTCACTTGCGGCCTTCCCCTCTTGCTTGTATACTACTCTAGTAGCAAGAAAGTAATGTATAGCGTTCTTTTTTCAGGCTGACCGTGCTGTACGTAGCTTCAGGCGTGAGCGAGTGAAGGAGCAAACGCTATGGTCCTCCAGCAAACCATTTTTCCTGTAGAGCTACTTCTCCATACACTCTTCAGGAATCGTTACTTCATCATGAGTAAGGTTGGCGCAGGTGGCTTCGGTTCGGTCTATAAGGCCAGGGACATCCAGAACGGAGATCGTCTCGTCGCCATCAAGGAAGTGAGTCTACTGGGACTGCATCCACAGGCGATGATTGAAGCCACCACAGCCTTTCAGCGTGAAGTCAGCGTATTATCGCAACTGGATCACCCCAATCTGCCGCACTTATATGAATACATTCAAACCCCCGGACATTGGTACCTGGTCATGGACTTCATCGCAGGCGAAACACTTGAGGAATACCAGAGCAAAGCACCCAACGGACACCTTCTCCTAAGCGAAGCACTCGATATCGGGATGCAACTCTGTCTCGTCCTGGATTACCTGCATTCACAACAACCACCCATCGTCTTTCGCGATCTCAAACCCGCCAATATCATGCGTACTCCCACGGGACAGCTCTACTTGATCGATTTTGGGATCGCACGGTACTTCAAGCCAGGACAGGCCAAAGACACCGTCGCCCTTGGTTCACATGGATATGCCGCACCAGAGCAGTATGGCAAAGCACAGACCACTCCGCGTGCCGATATCTACAGCTTAGGGGCCGTTTTGCATCAATTACTGACTGCGAGAGATCCCTCAGAAGCACCATTTCGCTTTCAACCACTGCGTCCCAAAAGCCACTCCGAGCCCGGATCACTCAACACGGGCATGGTGGATGTGCTGGTCAACAAACTTGAGACACTTATCACCAGCATGCTCGCTATGGATGTGAACAAAAGGCCACCGGATGTAGCTCGTGTGAAACAGGAGCTACACGTAATAAGCACCCTCTGGTCCGAGATCTACAAAAGCTATTGGCGACCGAGACTGGGGTATACCCCACAGGTGCGCAAATAAGATCATTGTCTTCCAGGCTGTCCTGATGCCGCATCCGTGAGGGGAGTTGCTCGCCTGGTCCTCATCAGTCTTTCTGGGCGAGCAGGAATGGCGCGCCCGGTCCCGCAAAAAGCGCGAGATGCCCCTCCGGCACGCCTACCTTCCGCGCGAACGGCAGAAGCGCCCGCCGTACCACATTCGCTCTGTCAAAGCCAGCCTCAAGGGCCAGCCGCCTGAGCTCGTCATCCCCGTAGAAGCGCAACCGCGAGGCCATCGGTTCGGGAGCCGCCGGCGTTCCCCGCATCGTAGGGTCGCTCCCCAGCACGACGAGCCGACCACCTTCACCGAGCACCCGCCGGATTTCCTGTAGGGCCGCAATCGGATCGGGCAGGAATCCGAGGACGCCCGTCATCGCGGCGCAGGTGAACGTCGCATCGGGGAATGGTAAGTGGTCAGCGCTTGCTTGTTGGACCGCGAGCCGACCCTCCGCTACAGCGTCGTGGTTCACCTCCTGCGCGAGCCGCACCATGTCCGGGCTGTGGTCGATCGCTGCCGCGCGGCACCCGCTCTTGAGTGCCTCCTTCAGGAGCATGCCTCCCCCGCAGCCCACTTCGAGAAGGTAATCATTGGGGGTCAACGTGAGTTCCTCCAGGATCACGTGGAAATTGGGATAGTGGTAGAGCGGGTCGCGGTAGACGGCACGCGCCTGCGCGCCTGACGGACGGCGAGCCCTTCGGTCGGTCAGCCAATTCCCCAGGCCTGCGGGCGCTGTCGCCTGCAGGAACGGCGCGGCCACTTCACTGGCGAACCAGCCCGCAAGCTCGCGGGGGTCGCTGATCAGGCCGCCCCATCCGCGATGCTCCAGCGTCACCCGCGTGCCGCCATCGACCGGCTCAAGCCGCACCTCGACTTCCGTCAACTCCTCGGTCTTCCAGTCGGCCTGGCGCCACTGGAGCAGGATCAGCTCGCCTGGCTTCCAGGAGACGACGCGGCCCACCTCGAGCTCACCCTGGACCACGCGTCCGTTCGTACCCGCCTCGAAGCTCATCCCTCCTCGGGCAAGAGCGGTGGCGAGTTCCTCGATGAGCACATCGAACGCCACCACCGGCTCAAGTGCGATCTCTATGCTGACACAAACGGTGGTTCTGCTGTCTTCCATCTTTTCTTTGCTCACTTTCGATTCACATATCTTTCTATCTAAAGGAGAATATCAAAGGGAGAGCTATTTTCATGTCCTCACACAGCAGGTGAAGAGTGGTAAGGTCCAGCGCTTGGTTTCTACAACGTGTTCAGGAATGCTTTGCTCTTTACATCTTTCCTGACTGTTTGCTCTGCTCTGCGATTGCGTGCGTAATCGATTGGCGAATCCACCAGCTCGTGTAGGTACTGACCTGGTATGGTTTAGTAGCGTCGAACTGCTCGACTGCATGGATAAGACCTGCTTTCCCCGCCTGGATCAAGTCAGGTGGCTTCATTCCACGTCCAATGTACTCCCTTGCGATATTTACTACAAAGCGGAGATTCGCTTCAACCAGTTGGCGCAGAGCTACCTCGCCCTCTTCGATGAGGTGCTGATCGGGCAAAACATCGGGCGACTCCGCACGGGCTTGTTCGGCTCTACCTTGTTGCATTAGTTGTATGAGGCGTCTCTCTTCCTCTGAAGTGAGCGGAGAAACCTGTTCGGCCTCCTGAAGATAGCGTTCGAACGCATCAGCATCTTGTTCTCTTGGATCATCCATAATAGACCTCTTGCTACGCATTTTTTTGACAAAGGACTTACACAAAGTATATTCTATGAAGGAGTTCTTGACCAATCACTATTTTTGCAAGGGAAAAGATCATGACGACAAGTCAAGACTATCAATTGCCTCCCAAAGAAGGCTTTGTCCTCACACACTTCTTGACGGTGGCAGATGTGCAACGATCGGCGGAGTTTTACCTGCGCATTCTTGGAGGCACTCTTGTCCGCAGTGGCGAACCCACCATCCTCCGCATTGCCAATAGTTGGCTGATTTTGAACGTCGGTGGCGGCCCAACCGACGATAAACCAACCGTCACGCTGCACGTCCCTGAGAGTCTGAATGAGGTTTCCAGCTTCATGAATATTCGTGTTGCAGACATCCGAGCCACGTACGAGGAGTGGCGAAGCAAAGGGGCCCAATTCCTCACGGAGCCAAAGGACCATGGCGCGGAGATTCGCTGCTACATGCGTGACCCCGATAACTATCTGATCGAGGTCGGGCAAACAACGGGTGCTTGAAGCAGAGTTATGATTCACGCGGAAATGCTCATTCCATGAGGAAGTTGTGTATCATCTCTGTATCCGCGGTTACTACCTGAATATTGCACCAGTCGACCAGGTAGAGATTATAGGCTGCCATTAATTTCTGCAAGGCGTGAGCAATATCCTTGCCTTCTCCTCCCACATCCTCTGCGACTCTTACACCCAGAACCTTCACGATGCCTTCGACTTGCTGACCATAGAGCAAGACTGTTGCTACTCTGAATGCGAAGCCTCCTTCGATAAGACCCTCAAAATGTTGATAAGAAACGCCTTCATACTTGTACAGAGCTGAGGTGAAGAAGGCATAGAGGTGGTCCAGGGTGATCGCTTCTTGTAAAGGGGCGTTGATTTGCTGCCTCACGTAGATGTCCCTAAATGCGAGAAAACCTCCGTTATCGACACTGGCTTCCCTATAAATACGCATGATTTCTGTCAACTGAGAGTCAATAGCGCTTCGATAGGAATGGGAAACGAACTCAGTTTGCCGCCAGGCATCTTCACGAAGTTCGAGGACATTCTTCCCCTGCTTCGTCGAACCTGCTAGAATCGCTGGAATCTCATCACAGATAGAAGGAAGAGTATAGAGGATACCTCCTGCTGGTACCCTGGCGATTTTCTCTAATATTATGACCAACTTGCCCGTTTGAATAAATTCCTCTGCTGTTGTTGGATCAGCTTTGATAACCCTCCAATCCTCACCTGCAATATGAAGCTTTGTTTCTACGGCAAAATTTTGCGGAAGTCTTTCTACTGGCATATCCGCTCGTTCAATGACGTTATTGGTATTTACATCTATAAAGAGAGTCTCAACAGTAGGCATTTCATACAGCTCCTTTAATAAAAAAGTACAACAACTGCTATCGAGATCATACGCGAATTGGGTGAAAAAAACAATCCTGTACAGGTTTGATCTTCCAAACTTACCTCGTCAAAAAACGAATTGTGAGAAAAATGTGACATTTGACCTATGTCATTTCTCAGTATTTGCAGTAAGATACCCCGCAGAAAGCACTCCTGACCTGCTTTCTAAAGGAGACAGTTATGGCCCGTAATCTTTACCGCTTTTATCTTTATACCGTCTTCATCGCCATGTTGATCTTCGCAACGGTCGGCTTAGGTCGCCTGTTGCAGCCGCTCCTGGCGCTCACGCCGCTAGGAGGCACGTACCCTGGCGTTCCTTCCAGCTCTGATATCGTACAGGCTGTTGTGTTTTTCTTTGTCTCGTTAGTCATAGCATCCCTGCTGGGAGGACTGCATTACTGGTTGATACGCCGCGATATGCGTAGCGACCCTGCCGCCGGTCAAAGCGCCATCCGTGCCTTTTTCTTAAACATCGCGGCGTTGATCGTTGCGCCCTTTGCGGTATACATTGCGGCAGCAAATGTCATTAATGAACTTGGCCGGGTCCCCGCCAATGACGTTTCAGGTTCGGCAGCTTTCGCGATTGCCGCACTTGTGCTGCTGGCAGTACTCGAATGGGAACGGCAGCGAACGCGGGTAGGTCCAGGCGCGGCGATGGCCTTTCAACGCCTGCATCTCTATGGAGTGCAGCTCATCCTGCTCATCATCCTGACCTTTTTCTGGCTTTTGACAGCCGGGCAATTGCTCGACGCTTTCGTGTTTGGTGGCCGGGCATCGGGCGTAACACTCTGCGGGGGCTTTACCGCCTGCCAGGGCCCCAACTTGCTCAGTTCGGTGGCAGCCACGCTCTGGGTCGTCCTTTTCTGGATAGGCTATGGATACTTCACGCGTAATGATACATCTTCTCTCTTGCGCCGCATCCTGCATTTCGCCAGCTTTGCCTACGGCGTGGGCTTCGCGCTCTACGGCATCAAGCAGGGGATCGAACTGGGATTGCTGACCCTCTTCGGAGTTACCCTGCAGGCAAGTGATATCCTGGGAACCTATGACTACCCCGCGTTCATTACCTTTGGAGTGTTGGTCGTTGCAGTCTACGGTATCTGGCTACGCCTCGCGGCCAGGCAGGAGCCTGCGGTATGGCTCCTGGTCGCTGAAGCGATTATCACCGCTCTTTTTGCCGCGGCGTTCTGGTGGGGTGCTGGATACGTATTGCTCAATGCCTTCGAAGGCATTGCTGGCATGCGGTTAGGCCCGCACGACTGGGCACCCGCCCTTGCTTTAGTCATCACCGGTCTCGCCTATATCCCTCTCGACCTCCACCTGCGGCGGCGCTATAAAGTGGATACTTCTACCGCCTCGGAGCCGCGTCGTGGATTCGTTTTTGCACTCATTGGCGGCGGTATCCTGGCCGTAGCCATCGGGGGAGGGTTCGCGCTCTATGCACTCGCAACCAACCTGCTCGGTTCACCAATCGGCAACTGGCCGTATATAGCGCGTGCGGGCGCATCAGCATTTGTAGTCGGCGTGATCATCCTGGGTCTCTACCTCTGGACGGCCAGGCGCGAACACCTCTTCAGTGGCCTGTTCAAACGCCCTGAACCCGTAGAAGCGCCTGAACTCGCTACTAAGGAAGAACCGGCAGCACAGTCCTCTACCCTTGAGGGTGTGCTTGACGAGCTGCTGGCCGGCAAGATCACCCGCGACCAGGCCGCTGCCCGCATCCGCAGTATGGCGCATATAGAACCGTCGCCCACTTAATACGGATTCACTTTGCGGCCGCCAGGCTCACCCCATTCAGAAATGGGACAAATGACACTCCCATGCCAGGAGCGCTTCATGTACAGTGCAAGTAGAGTCATACTCTACTGTTTTTATCCCGTCATTATTCAAAGGGAAGTAATCCGATGAAACAGACATTTACGTCACACTGCGATTGCTGTGGTCTGCCTGTCAACCCACAAGCAGTGGAGGATTGTCCCCGCTGCCATTATCCTGTTAGCCCAAACAAAGAAGTGCGTTTCCTTGAGTCCGCTATCAGCGACCTGCAACGTGTTGCTGGCTATGGCGGGGCAAACCTGAGAGTTGCCGACCTGGTAAAACGTTATCAATCGCGCCTGCATACCCTGCGCCAGCTCTCAGCGACTTCGCCTGCTGTTCCTATGGTGCAGGAGTCACTTGCCCCACAAGTACCCTGGTCGGAGCTGTCTCGGTCGCTGATGGATCGCGTACCCATAGTGCAGGAACCGCTTACCCCACAAGTACCGGCAGCGGCAATACCCGTCACTCCATCACAATCGCCACGGCAAGAGCCCGCTGCCGCAACTCTTATGCCGGGGAGCCCGCAACCTCCACGGCACGTTTTCTCCTGGAAGTCCTTCTTCGCCGACCAGGCTATAAACATCGTGGCTTCGCTGGGGGCATTTCTGATCCTGGCCGGCGCGCTCGGCTTCACCGCTACAACGTCCAGCCTGCTGCTGTCATTCCTTGTAGTCTTCGCCGTGCACGCCGTTTTTGGTATTACAGGTTTCATTACCTATCGTTTCCACACGTTCCGTGTTGTTGCGACCATCTATACGATCATCTTCGCGCTCTTAGTTCCCCTGGTTGGTTTCTCTGCCTACAGATTGCTCATCGGCAGCGCCATCGGGTTTTCCGTACCTGTACTCGTCGCGATTGCCGCCGTCTATGCGGCTATCGTGTATATGCTGCTGGCTGTCTACCAGCGCTTTACCCCCTTTGCTTACCTGGGTATGGTAGCTCTCGTGGTAGCCGATCTTGCGCTAGCAGATGCCCTCAAACTTGCCTACTGGTGGTGGCCGTGCATGGCCATGCTGCTGGCTATTCCTGCGCTCCTGTCGATTCGACGCCCCGGTGGCAGCAATTGGCCCTTTAAGCATTCCTGGTCGGTGCTGCGTGATCCCGTGCGTTTCGTCATGTACGCTATTGTAGCCGCCAGTGCGCTGGCCCTGCTCTTCACAACCGCGTATTCCTTGTTCCTTGACGCCTTCCACACACCTCTCAGAGAAGTTCGCTTTGCGCTGCTGACCCTGACACTGCTCATGCTGCTCTGGGCGAGCCTGCTCATATGGCTGGCGAGGCGGACGCGAGCCGTGATTGCGCTCGCCTATATAGTCCTGCTAAGCGTGCTGGCTCTTTGCTATGCCCTCGCCTTCGAATCTATCGGTTATGCTCTTGCTCTAACATGTGTTGCGCTCCTCTACCATGGACTTAACCGTTTCACCCGCCGACTTCTGCAGCCGTTCGGTATACTCAGTCTTGGCCTGGATCAAATCGCGCTGGCGCTCGTCTTTCTCGTACCTTTTATCAGTTCTCCGCTTCTGCCAGCGCAGCTTTTTGACAGCGCCTATGCTGTATCATCCCTGCATTTGCAGACCGGTTGGCGTACGGTAGCCGAACTCATTGCTGTAGGCTTCGGCATCATACTTACCATCAGTGTAAGTTTCAGCCGCGCAGGTTTAGGCAAAACTCCTTTGAAGGCTGCGTGGTGCTGGCTGCTTCTCTTGAGCGGCTTCCTGCTCAACTGGGAATACACGATTGTGGTCTTAGCTTTGCATATCGTCCCTGTCTGGGCTTTCCTGGGCCTGGCGCTGGTAATGGTAGTAGGTGCCGTAGTTGTGCGCAGGCTCTTCGGTGCAGCCTGGGCCAATCCATTGGACGTTCTGGCTCTCTTTAGCATGACTCTGACCCTCTCTTTGAGCCTGAATCAAACCCGGGATGTCATCAGCATTCTCCTGCTCTCCTTTGCGGCTCTCCTGTATATTGTGTTGTTGTACCAGCAGCGGCAAAACTGGCTTTTCTTGCCGCTCGCCTTTGCCCTGCTGGCTTTGCCCGCTCTCTGGGACCGCCCATTAGCCATGCTGCTGATAGGAGTACTGCTGCCCCTCGCGTCTGTGGTTATCCGGTATCTCATCTCCAATAGATGGCATACCTCGCATGCAGACGTGCTCGCTAACCTGCGCCTTGCAAATATGTGGGAGTGGCCTTTGCTGGCTGCTGGTCTTGTCTACGGCGTAGCACTTTCAGTTCATGACGTCACAACCTCTACAGGCGCTTTTGCGTATGCGCTGCACGTGAATGTTCCGGTTGCGCTGGAAGTAGCTCTGCTGTCGCTGGCCTGGTATGCATCCGCTGCGCTTGCGCGGGTGAAGCTGTGGCTTGTGCCCGCCGCAGGTTTTGCTATTGGCTCGTTACTCATTCCTACCAATTCCTTCTGGGTATTGATCGCCTTGACGCCTGGGCTAGCCCTTTTGGGTGCCGGCATCAGTCGTCTTGCCGGCAGGGATTGGGCCTTGCCCCTGTACGTCACCGCCTTGCTCGCTGCTGTGATGACTGGATATACAGGCTTTACCCAGGGTCACCTGGTCGCTACTGCCTGGGCTTTGCTCGGCTTCGCGGCACTTGCCTACGCTATCGGTGTGTTAGAAGATGCGCTGGTGGCCATGTGGATCATGCCGGTCTTTGCCACCTGGTCGGTGATTGTCGCGGCCGGTTTCCTGGGTGATTTGTATCGTCCTCCCGTAGTGGCCCTGGCCTGTGCTGCGCTGGGTGTCTCGATTGGCTTCCTCAATCCTATTGCTGCGACGTTTTTCGGTTCAACGAGAAAGAACAGTGTACTCGCCTATGCTCTGCCGTTCTACGCGACTGCCCTTGCAGCGGCGGTGCTCACAGGTGTGTACGGCACGCTTGCCAACATCAACCGGCCTTTCTACGGGGCTGTTCCAGATGCAATGCTGCTCTATGCTGTAGTAACCTTTGCTGTACTGGTCTATGAGCGGCGACCCGGGTGGCTATGGCTGGTTGCTGGTTTCGGCATCTGGGGTACAGCGCTCGCGCTGCAATTGACAGCCTATTACATGCTTGGCATCGGCATAGGGGTAGCCGCGCTTGGCCTGCTTGTTGGTCACCTGTTTAAGCAGCCAGCCACACCAGTGTTCCGAAAATTCACCTGGAGTTGGCCGTGGTATACAACCGGCCTGGTCGCGGCGCTGCTGGTCGGTACCTGGAGATCTCTGCCCCTGGTTCAACCACTCACAGGCTTTATTGGCTATAGCCTGCTGGTATTCACTGCCCTTGCGCTCGTTATTATGCTCATTGAGCGCGTACCAGAACTGCTGCTGTTTCCTGCTGGCCTGGCAGCCTGGGCCATCTGGGTATGGGAACCTGCATTAGCCCTCGCGCCTCTGATGATTGCCTATAGCCTGCTGTGTCTGCTGGTCTTTGCAGCGCAGTTCACCTGGAGCATAGTTCCCCCGGCTTCGCGCTGGCTGCCCGCTACAACCCCACATGCCGTCCTCGGCCTGGGTGGTCAGGTAATTGTAGTGCTGGTAATCATCGCGCAGGGTGGGCTCTCCGCCGGCTCGGGACAACTGGTGCATGTGGGAGCAGGGGCATTGTTCGAGCTGGCAATCCTGCTCTTCTGGTATGGATACCTGTACGCGCGCAATGTTGCTCGTTTGAGCGCTTCTACGAACGATGAAGGGTTGCGTCAGCGGCGTGTACAGGCAGTGCGGTGCTATTATGGCGCGGGATTGCTGCTTTCCCTGGTTGTCTCCTGGGAGCTGTCGGCATTTGGTCAGACGCGCTTCGATGTTCTCATGCTGGCTCCTGCCAGTTACCTCTCAGTAATGGCTCCGT
>Ga0207684_10004772_pt1 | contig 12700 bp, 10 predicted proteins | sample KBSK5501metaG_FD_184342 | JGI IMG/M metagenome (GOLD analysis project Ga0207684, IMG submission 184342) | Corn, switchgrass and miscanthus rhizosphere microbial communities from Kellogg Biological Station, Michigan, USA - KBS K5-50-1 metaG... | ecosystem: Host-associated > Plants > Roots >...
CCCTGGGCGAAGTCGCCCTGGCTGACCCGGCCGCCGTCGAGGATCTCGCTGGTGAAGTCGCTGACCAGGTTCGAGTAGAACAGGTAGTCCCAGGACTCGCCGGAGTGACCGCCAGCAGGGAAGAACCGCTCGGGTATCTCGGCCTCGACGAACTCGACCGCGTCCTTGCGCGCGGTCTTGATCGTCTGGCAGATGCCGAACTCGTCCACCAGCCGGACGATCACCGCGCCCTCCGAGCCGTAGAGGCGCGCCTCGATGCCCGGGTAGTTGCCGACGGTCACATAGGACGACTGAATCGAGGCCAGCGCCCCGCCGGCGAACTCGGCGATCCACATGTCGCCGTCGTCGATATTGGCCCGGGTCATCTTCCCGGTGTCGCGGATCATGCGCTCGGGGACGAAGTTGCGCATGGCGCCGACCACCGCGGTCAGCGGACTGTCGAGCCACCAGTGCATGATGTCGATGATCGGCGCGCCGTAGCCCTCGATCGAGGACACCGCGACCTGCCCGGGATCGTGCTCGGGGTCGAACTGGCGCAGCGGCGTGGCCGGGTCGATCCACTGGCTGTTCTGCTCGAAGCCGTTGAAGATGTACGGCTCGCCGACGAAACCCGCGTCGATCAGCGCCTTGGCGTACTGGATCGCCGGCGCGTAACGGAACGTGAAGCCGAGCTTGGTGCGCAGGCCCTTGGCGGCGGCCAGGTCCGCGGCCCGGCGCGTCTGGCGGTAGTCGGTATGGACGGGCTTCTCGCAGAGCACGTGCTTGCCCGCGGACAGCGCGTCCCAGGAGATCTGGAAGTGCGGCCGGTTCCCGGTCACCACGTCCACCACGTCGACGCCCGGGTCGTCGAGCAGCTCGCGGTAGTCGGTCGTGGTCCGCGCCACCGAGAACGTGCTGGCCGCCACGGCCAGCGCGGCCTCGTCCACGTCGGCCAGCGCGACCACCTCGGCCCGCGGGTCCCGCAGCCAGCCGGGGATGTGCGCCATCTGCGCCCAGCGCCCGGTGCCGACGACCGCGACCCGGATCCTGTCTGCCGTCATCTGTGTGTCCTTTCAGTACCCGGCGGCCCGGTCGTAGACGTTGCGCAGCGGGCGGCCGTCCAGCCAGCGCCGCAGGTTGTCGGTGAACAGGTCGGTGAGCAGGCCGTTCTCGGCCGCGACGGTGGACGCCGAGTGCGGCGAGATGATCACGTTGGGCATCCCCCACAGCGGCGACGAGGCGGGCAGCGGCTCGGTCGCGAACACGTCCAGGCACGCGCCGCCCAGGTGGCCGCCGCGCAGCGCGGCGATCAGCGCGTCCTCGTCGATCACCTGGCCCCGGCTGATGTTCACCACGACGGCGCCGGGCCGCAGCAGCGCCAGCTCGCGCTCGCCGATGAGGTGGCGGGTCTGGGCGGTCAGCGGGCAGGCGAGGACCAGCGCGTCGACCTCGGGCAGCACCCGGCCGAGCTGCTGCACGGGAACGTAGGAGGCCACGCCCGGCACGTCGCGCCCGTGCTGAGAGCGCCCGTGGTGAGAGCCACCGCGCTCGGTGCGGCCGGCCCCGACGACCTGCACGCCGGCCGCGGCCAGCAGCCGCGCCACCGCCCGGCCGACCCCGCCCAGGCCAACCAGCAGCACGCGGCTCCCGGCGACCTGCCGGCCTGCGTGCCGCTCCCAGTGCCGCTCTTGCTGCCAGCGGGCGAGCTCGGGCCCGCCCTTGGCAAAGTGCAGCAGCCCGAGCAGCGTGAACTCGGCCAGCGGCGTGCCGTGCACGCCGCTGGCCGTGGTGAAGACCAGGGAGCTGCGCGCGAGCCCCGTCCGCTCGAGGAACCGGCCGATGCCCGCGCTCGTGCCCTGGACCCAGCGCAGCCGCGGGCAGTTGCGGGCCATCTCGGCCGGCGCCTGCCAGTCGAAGTCGAAGCTGACGTCGGCCTGCACCCGCAGCGACGACCAGCGGTCGAGCCCGGCGGCGGACAGCGCGCGGGGCACCCCGGTGTGATCGGCGGGATAGCGGGGCACCGGCAGCAGGCCCGGCTCGTAGAGCACCGACACCCGCGGGTCGGTGGCCTCGATCCTGGCGGCGTGCTCGGCCTCCAGCGGCGACGCCACCAGGATGGTCACCCGGCTCACGCCACCCGCGCCCACGCCACCCCCGGATCGTAACTAATTGTCGACAATCAACGATTGTCGCTGGCCGCCCGCACCAAGTCAAGGCCGGGGCAGCCGCATCGAGGCCGGGGCCGCTCTGCCCGCACCGCGGGCCTCCGCAGCGGGGTGGTTGGCCCGTCGTACCGGTTGGAACCGGGTGAAGGGCCCATCCACCAGGTTCCTGCCCCCCCTCGGCGCCCGCTCCGGCGCACCGGGACCCGACCGATAAAGAGGCGGTAACGGACGAACGCCGACTATTGACGGGCCGACACCGCGTTTCTACAGTAAGGCCAGGTTGTCGACAATCGACGAAGGGGGCCGTGAGATGTTCCGAGCCACCCGGTCGCGGATACTCAGCGCGGGCGTGATCGTTCTGGCCGTCGCCGCCGCGGGATGCAGCAGCCCGGCCACCCCGAGCCTCGGCGGAGGCACCGGCCCGGCGGTCAGCACGCTGGTGATCGCCAACGCCGTCAAGGTCGACACGCTCGACCCCGAGGCGAACTCGGTGAACGAGTCGATCTGGCTGGATCAGAACCTGTACAGCCGGCTGCTCCAGCCCAACTCGACCGGGACCGGCCTGCTGCCGGACCTGGCCGCGTCGTGGACCATCTCGCCGAACAGCCTGACCTACACCTTCCACCTCCGCCCCGACGCCAAGTTCTCCAACGGCAGCCCGGTGACCGCGAGCGACGTCGTGTACTCGATCACCCGGTCCCGCGCGTTCACCGGCGGATGGGGGTTCCTGCTCACCCAGGTGAAGACCATCACCGCGCCCGACGCGCACACGGTCGTGATCACCCTGTCGCAGCCGCACGCCCCGCTGCTCGCGGACCTGGCCATGTACGCGTACTCCGTGGTGCCAGAGAGCCTGGTCAAGGCGCAGGGCAGCTCGTTCTTCCAGCACCCCGTCGGCAGCGGGCCGTTCATGGTCACCTCCTACAGCCCGGACAGCGAGGTCGACCTGGCGCGCAACCCGTACTTCTACGGCGCCAAGCCGAAGATCAGCAAGGTCAGGGTCCTGATCGTGCCGAACGACAACACCCGCGTGCTGATGCTGCAGAGCAAGCGGGCCGACGTCATCGAGAACCCGCCGGGCAACCTGGTCAGCCAGATCGACAGGACCCCGGGCCTGAGCGTGCAGCTCTACCCGTCGACCCGAGTGGACTTCATTCAGCTGGATGAGCACTACAAGCCGTTCAAGAGCCTGCTGGTGCGGCAGGCGCTGAACTACGCGATCGACAGGAACTCGATCATCCAGCTCGCCTACCAGGGGCACGCGACCCCGGGCGCCTCGTTCATGCCCTACAAGATGCAGTTCTTCGACTCGGCGATCACGCCCTACCCGTATGACCCGAGCAAGGCCAAGGCGCTGCTCGCCCAGGCTGGCTACCCGCACGGCTTCACCGCGTTCCTGATCACGGTCAGCGGCGACGTCGCGGGCCAGGCCGAGGCCATCGTGCTCAAGTCGGAGCTCGCCGCCGTGGGCATCAACGTCAACATCCAGGCCTACGAGCTGCTGACCGCCTACAACAAGGAGGACAACGGGCACTCGCAGATGGGCGAGCGGTACTGGACGAACGACATCATCGATCCCGACGAGGTGGCGACGTTCGGCGCCGACTGCCAGGGCGGCGCAAACGCCTTCAACAGCTACTGGTGCGACGGCCAGGCGAACAGCATGGTCGCCCAGGCACGCGCGGAGCTCAACGACGCCACCCGGCAGCAGCTGTACAACCAGATCCAGCAGATCGTGTACCAGCAGTCGCCGTTCATCGTCACCGACTACAGCCCCTACCGGTACGGCGTCGGCAGCTGGGTGCACGGATTCCAGGTGACGCCGCTCGGGAACTACGACCTCTCGCTGGAGACGCTCACGATCAGCTCCCACTGAGAACATGAGCCGCTTCGGGTCGCTCCCCCGGCGTCTCGTTCACCTGGTCATCGTCCTGTTCTTGATCACGCTGGTCTCGTTCTTCCTGCTCCGGCTCATCCCGGGCGACCCGGCGCTGGCGATCCTGGGTAGCAGCTACACGCACACCCGGGCCGTCGCCATCGACAACTTCCTCGGCCTGAACCGGCCCATCTGGACCCAGTACGGCCTGTTCATGAACCGCCTGTTCCACGGCAACCTGGGCTTCTCGTTCTTCTACGACGAGCCGGCCACCACCGTGATCAGGCAGCACCTCGCGCCGACGCTGTTCCTGATCGTCTACGGCGCGGCGCTGGCCGCGCTGATCTCGTTCCCGATCGGCTTCGGCGCCGGGCTGCGCCGCGGCGGGGTCCTCGACCAGGTCTCCCGGCTGTTCTTCACGCTCAGCTTCGCGATGCCCGCGTTCTGGCTCGGCATCATCCTGATCCTGCTGTTCAGCGTGCACGTGCACGCGTTCCCGATCAGCGGGTTCGGCTCCGGCTTCATCGGTCACCTCTACAACCTGTTCCTGCCGGCGCTGACCATCGCGCTCGGGTTCTCGACGGTCCTGGTCCGCAGCCTGCGCGCGGCCACGATCGCGACGCTGCAGGCCGAGTTCGTCGACACCGCCCGGATGAAGGGCATCCGCTGGTGGCGGGTCCTCTGGCGGCACGTCTTCCGTAACGCGATCCTCGCCGTCGTGGCCGTCTTCGGCGTCAACCTCGCGTACCTGATCAGCGGGACGGTCCTGGTCGAGAACGTGTTCTCGCTGCCGGGCCTCGGCACCCTGCTGGTCAATTCGGTCTTCCAGCGCGACTACCCGGTGGTGCAGGGCCTGACACTGCTGTTCGCGGTGCTGATCGTGGCCATCAACCTGCTGACCGACATCGTCCAGGCCGCGCTGGACCCCCGGGTCGGACAGGAGATCGGGACATGACCACGGCCTGGACGGCCAGCCCGTCCGAGCTGCTGATGCGGGCCGCCACCAGGGCCGCGGGCCGACGGCGCAGCGTCGCCCGGCGCCGGCTCACGCTGATCGCCGGGCTGATCATGCTCGGCATCGCGATCCTCGCCGCGCTGCTGGCCCCGGTCCTGGCCACCCAGTCGCCCACCGCGATCGACCCGGCGCATCTGCTGGCCCCGCCGTTCAGCCCCGGTCACCTGCTCGGCACCGACCAGTACGGGCGCGACCTGTTCTCCCGCATCCTGAACGGAGCAGGCATCGACCTGGGGATTGCGTTCGGCGCCACCAGCGTCACGCTGGTCGGCGGCACGCTCATCGGCCTGATCGCGGGCTACCGGGGCGGGTGGATCGACAGCTTCCTGATGCGACTGGTCGACCTGTTCTTCGCGTTCCCGTTCCTGGTCCTGATCATCGCGATCGTCGCGATGCTCGGCCCCGGCATCCGCAACATGTACGTCGCGATCTGGGTCACCAGCTGGGTGGCCTACGCGCGGATCCAGCGCGCCCAGACCGTAGTGGCCAAGAAGCAGCAGTACGTGCTGGCCGCGCACGCCCTCGGCTACGGCTCGCTCCGCGTGATGTTCCGGCACATCCTGCCGAACACGGCCTCCGCGGTGATCATCTTCTCCATGGTCGACGCGGTGGGGAACATCATCCTGGCCGCGTCGCTCGGGTTCCTCGGCCTCGGCGCGCAGCCCCCGACCCCGGAGTGGGGGGCGATGATCGCCGACGGCCAGAACTACCTCCTGACCTCCTGGTGGCTCGCGACCCTTCCCGGCCTGGCCGTGCTCTTCGTCGGGGTCGCTTTCAGCCTGGTCGGCGACGGCCTCGCCGACCTGCTCCGGGCAGGCGAGCGGTGACCGGAGCGCCCCTGCTCACGGTCCGCGACCTGCGCAGCTACCTGGCCACCGGCCAGGGCGTGGTCCGCGCGGTCGACGGCGTGTCGCTGACCGTCCACGAGGCCGAGGTCCTCGGCATCGTCGGCGAGAGCGGCTGCGGCAAGACCGTCACCTGCCGCACGATCATGGGCCTCATGCCGGCCAGCACGCTGCACGCCAGCGGCGAGGTGATCTACCACCCGCACGGCGAGCAGAGCATCCTGAACGCCCGCCAGTCCGAGCTGCAGACCCTGCGCGGCGCGCACCTGGCGATGATCTTCCAGGACCCGATGACCGCGCTGAACCCGGTGCGCAGCATCGGCGACCAGCTGCTCGAGGCCGTCACCGCGCACGCCCGGATGTCCCGCCCGCGGGCGCGGGCGCGGGCCGTCGGCCTGCTGGACCGGGTCGGCATCCCCGCCCCGGCCCGGCGGATGCGCGACTACCCGTTCCAGTTCAGCGGCGGGATGCTGCAGCGGGCGCTGATCGCGATCGCGCTGGCCTCCTCGCCCCGGCTGCTGCTCGCCGACGAGCCGACCACCTCGCTCGACGTCATCATCCAGGACCAGATCCTCAGCCTGCTGCTCGAGCTGCAGCAGGACACGGGCATGAGCATGATCCTGGTCAGCCACGACCTCGCGGTGATCACCGAGGTCTGCGACCGGATCGTGGTCATGTACGCGGGCCAGGTGGTCGAGGAGGGGGCCGTCGCGGACATCATCACCGCGCCGAGGCACCCCTACACCCAGGCGCTGCTCGAGGCGCTCCCGCAGGGCGGCCAGCGCGGTGTGCTGCGCAGCATCCGCGGTGCCCCGCCGAGCCTGATCGACGTGCCGGACGGCTGCCGGTTTGCGCCCCGGTGCCGGCTGGCCGTCGACGAGTGCCGGTCCTGGGACACCGAGCTGATCGACGCCGGCGCGCGCGAGCACGCGGCCCGCTGCTGGCGGCAGGATCAGCTGGGGAGGTCAGAGGCGTGGCTGGGCAGCGACTCGGCGTAAGCGTGGAAGGCTGACATGACCATGACCGTCCAGGGACAGGTGCGCTGGGGCATCATCGGCACCGCGAACATCGCCCGCGCCGTGTTCCTGCCCGGCCTGCGGCAGGCCGGCGGCGACGCGGCGGCGGTGGCCGGCCGCGAGGCGGGCCGGGCCGAGCAGTTCGCGCGCGACAACAAGATCGGGCGCAGCGTGGCCGGCTACCAGAACCTCATCGACGACCCCGACATCGACGCGCTGTACATACCGCTGCCGAACTCGCTGCACGCCGAGTGGACGATCCGCGCGCTCGAGGCCGGCAAGCCGGTGCTGTGCGAGAAGCCGCTCTGCGGCACGCTGGCGGACACCGAGCGCGTGCTCGCCGCCGCCGGGCGGACCGGCACGCTGCTCTGGGAGGCGTTCTCGTTCCCGTTCCACGCGCAGTTCGAGCGGGTCGCGGCCCTGGTCGCGGACGGCGTGATCGGCGAGCTGATGGAGATCAAGTCCAACTTCCATTTCTCGCTCACCCGGCCGGAGAACATCAGGTACTCCCGCGACCTGCAGGGCGGCGCGCTGCTCGACGTCGGCTGCTACCCGGTCCGGCTCGCCGCCGAGCTGTTCGGCCCGGCGCCCGAGTCGTGCTGGGCGCGCGCCACGTGGGGAGGCCAGGACGTCGACGTGGACACCTGGGCGGCGGTTGCCTACCCGGGCGGGCGCCGGCTGCTGCTGTCGTGCGGTTTCGGCCGCAGCTACGACGCGTTCACCTCGCTGGAGGGCGCCGGCGGGCAGATCCACCTCACGAACCCGTTCCATCCCGGGCCGGCCGACAGCTACGAGGTCAAGGTCGCGCGGGAACAGCCGGGGCGCTTTCCCGCCGCCCCCGATGAGCTGTCGTTTGCGCCCCTGACCCGCCACATCAACGCCGTGCTGCGCGGCGAGGAGGAGCCCAGGCTGCTGGCGGTGGACACCGCGCTGCCCACCGCGCAGGCCCTGCACGAGCTGGCGGCCTCGGCCGAGCAGCACCGCTGACGGCTCGCGACCGCCCCGCGGCGATTCCCGGGTCCCTGGCCGGTCTATATCAGCGGGCCGGACAGGCCTGCGTTTCACCAGAGCCAGGAGGATCGTTATGTCCGAGCATGGGATTGCGGGCGCGACCGCGCTGGTCACCGGCGCCAGCCGGGGCTTCGGCCGGGGCATCGCCGCCGCCCTGAGCCTGGCGGGCGCCCAGGTCGTCGGGGTGGCCCGCGACCGCGCCGCGCTGGAGGACCTGCGCGCGGAGCTTGACGGGTCGTTCACCCCGGTGCCCGCCGACGCGGCCGACCCCATGGTGGCCGGCGAGCTGATCGACAGGTACCGGCCCGGCGTGCTGGTGCTCAACGCCGGCGCCACCCCGCTGCCGCGGCCGGTCCAGCAGCACACATGGCAGACGTTCAGCCGCAACTGGGATGTCGACGTTCAGCACGCGTTCGGCTGGACCCGCGAGGCGCTGCTGGCCCCGCTGGCCCCGGGCAGCACCGTGATCACGCTGTCCAGCGGGGCGGCGCTGCGCGGCTCGCCGCTGTCCGGCGGGTACGCGGGGGCCAAGGCCGCGATCAGGTGGCTCACCGCCTACGCCGCCGAGGAATCCAGGCGGGCCGGGCTCGGCATCAGGTTCGTCGCGCTGCTTCCGACCCTGACCCCGGCGACCGCGCTGGGCGCGGTGTTTACCGCCGCCTACGCCGCCCGCCAGGGCACCGACGAGGCCGCCTTCGCCGGCGCCGCGGGTCCGCCGCTCACCCCGGAGCAGGCCGGCCAGGCGGTCACCGACCTGGTCACGGGCGACGGCTACGACCAGGACGCCTACCTGCTCTCCGGCGCGGGCCTGCGCCCGCTGGCCTGACCCCGTCAGGCGGTAGGGTTGGTGTGGCGCTGGAGGATGCCGCCGGGTCCGCGGGAAGGACTGAGTCCACCTCCGGGTACCCCCACCTTCGGCAGTGGCCTCTTCCTCGGCCTGAGCAGCGGACCGCAGGCGGAGCAGGGAGACGCCATGTCCGTTCCGCTTCCCGAGCGTCCCGATCTCGACCAGCTGCGCCGGCAGGCGAAGGAGTTGCGCGACGCGGTCCGCCGCGGTGACCCGGCGGCGGCGGAGCGCTTCGGCCGCCACCACCCAGCGGCGCTCCAGGGCGTAGCCAGCCTGGCCTCGGCCCAGCTGGTCATCGCACGCGAGCTGGGTTTTGCGAGCTGGCCGAGGCTCAAGGCCGCTATCGACACGGGGGCCGCCGATGTCGGTCGACGGGTGCCCGCGCTGGTACGTGCGGTGATCGAGGGACGCCTTCGGCAGGCCCGTGACATCGTCCGTGCCGATCCGGGTATCGCCCGGCGCGGCCTGCTCGCCGCGACCGTGCTCGGCGACGCCGAGGCGGTACGGGAGACGCTCGCCGCCGATCCCGCTGCCGCGGTGGCCATCGACGAGGAGCGTGGCTGGCCGCCGCTGCTGTACGCCTGCTACTCCCGGTGGCCTCAGGTCGACCCGGGCCGGGAACCGGGGATGGCGGAGGTCGTCCGCCTCCTGCTCGACGCCGGCGCCAACCCCAATACCAACGATGGCGGCCGTCCCCGGTACCGCTCCGCCCTGAAGGGCTCGGTGGAGCTCAACAACCCCGGCATCACCGAGATGCTGCTCGACGCCGGCGCCCACCCGGACCCCGGACAGCCCATCGGCGAGGCCATCGCCCATCGCGACCAGCGATGCCTGCGGCTGCTGCTCTCCCACAGTGCCCGGGTGGCCCGGACCTGGGCTCTCGGCGCTGCCGTCTACAACGACAACGCGGGCGCGATGTCGCTGCTCCTCGAGGCCCTCCAGGCGAGCGGCACCGGGGCCGCGGAGCAAGCGACCGAGGCGCTGCCGGACGCGGTGGCCAACGCCTCTTATCCGGTGGTGGCCGCCCTCCTCGATGCCGGAGCGGACCCGCGGGCCGCCGGCGAGGACGGCGTGTCGGCGCTCCGCCTTGCCGTCCGTGCCGGGCGGCAAGACACCGCGGCCCGGCTGAGGGCTCTCGGCGCACCCGACGACTCCACCGACGTGGACCGGTTCATCGGCGCCTGCCTCAGCGGCGACCGTCAGGCGGCCGAGCGGATTCTGGCCGAGCACCCTGATCTGCGCGACCGGATGACCGACCAGGACCGGGCGGTGATCGTGGAGGCTGCCGGGTCCCGCCCGGCCGAGACCGTCGCCTTGATGCTCGACCTCGGCTTCTCCGCGCGCGCCCGCCGCTTCGGCGACGAGCCGCTGCACGACGCCGCCTACCACGGGAACGCGGCGGCGGTCGCGGTGCTGCTCGGCGCCGGGGCGGACGTCGACGCCCGAGACGGCCGTTTCGACGGCACCCCGCTGGCGTTCGCCACCGTGGGCAGCAAAGAGCAGGCCGGGAGACCGGGCGACTGGATCAAGACGGTACGCCTGCTGATCGAGGCCGGCGCCTCCCGCGAGGGTGTGTGGATCGCGGGGAAGCCGCCCAGCGAGGAGGTCATGGATCTGCTGCGGCGGTACGGCATCGGCCCCGACGACGCGGCGGAGCAGCAGCCCGAGGACCTTGCGGAGGTGCCCGGCTCGACCGGCACCGGCGTCATGGCCGACATGGCCCGGCATCTCGAAGCCGCCTACCGAGACCGCGACCTGGACCTGCTCGCGTCGCTCCTGCACCCCGAAGTCAGCTGGACCGGCATCTGCCGAGACAGTGAGCAGGTACTCGACTGGTATCGCGGGCTCCTGGCCGACGGAACGACGGCCACCGTGCACAGCGTCGAAGTCGACCGTGACGCCGTCCTGCTCGGGCTCAGCGTGGCGCTCCACGCCGAAGGAGCCCGGCCCGCGCCACCGCAGCAGCTCGTCCAGGTCTTCATCGTTGACGGCGCGCAGATCGTCGACATCCGCGGCTACCCCGACCGCGCCTCAGCCGTCGCCCGACCATGAAGCCGTGCCGCGCTTCCCCGGCCGGCCTCTCGTTGCGGCCGGCCCGGGCCCTCGCGGCGCACTACAGTGGCAGAGCACTCGGTGAAGTAGGCCGGTCTTGGACGGCTCGTTGAAGGGGAAGCACTATGACTGAATCGTTCCCGCCGGAGGTCGGCGGAACCCCGCAGGCAGGTGGGTTCGGCGGAACCCCCCAGCCGGGCGGGTTCGGCGGAACCCCGCAGCCCGGCGCGTTCGGAAGCCCGCAGCCCGGCGGGCCCGCACCGGCCCCGGACCCGGGCGGGCGCCAGGAGACCGGCGGGCCGAGCCGGACTCCACGCAGCGAGATCGGGCCCGCCGTCTCGGCCAACCGCAAGAAGGAGCCCGTTCTCCTGCTCGACCTGTCGACCAGCATGGACTGGGGCGCCGCCGACGAGAACAGCGGCGACTACCCGGACCCGAACAGCCGCCGGGCCATCGTGATCGGCGCGCTGCACGGTCTGGTACGCGCGCTGGAGGAAGAGGACAGCGAGGCCGCGGCCGAGCAGGCGGGTGGCAGCGACGAGCTCGGCGGCCTGATGACGCACGGGTTCGCCAACGGGCACGTCGAGATCGGCGACCTGAACTCCTCCAACCTGGAGCGCAGGCTCAACTCCATCCAGTGGGGCGGCCGGACCTACATCATGCCCGCGTGGAGGGCGGCGCTGACCGACTACGACGAGGAGTTCGGCGACCGCGATCCCGACGAGCAGCCGGTCATGGAGGTGCTCGTGCTCACCGACGGCGAGGCCGACGACTGGATGGAGTTCGAGCCGGTCCTGGAGAAGGCCACCGCCAAGCGGGTCTTCGTGGTCGCGATCGTCGGCAGCGGCCCGAAGCACGACGCCACCCTGCGCGCTTACCAGGAGGGCGCGCGGAAGAACCAGGCGCAGGACAAGTTCGGCAAGAGCCACGTGAACGTGGTCTCGTTCGATTCGGTCACCGACCCGGGCGAGATAGCCGCCGACCTGATCACGCTCGTCGTCTGACGATCAAGGCCGCGGGCGCGTCGTGCCGCGCCGGCGGCCAGCGGCCCCGGGCCGGTCCGCGGCCCGGGGCCGATTCCCGGTCAGGCCTGCGACCGGGCCCGGCGGCCGGTGGAGAACCAGGCGCCGGCCCAGGACACGATGGCCAGCGCGAACGCGACGAGCGCGTGCTTGGAGTGATGGTGGGCGGAGCCGGCCTGGTGCCCGGGGAAGAACGACGGCAGCTGCGCGGCCGTCTTGGCCAGGTACACCACGCCGACCACGGCGAACAGCAGGCCCAGCACGATCAGGCCGGCGGTCACGGCGACCGGGGCGTTCCGTGAGGACGGGGACGATGAGGTCACGGCTCTCTCCTCGCTTTCTACAAGGACTGTAGAACTTTAACGGAGTTGCCGCGTCGGTTCACCCGGCTTGGGAATCGGTGGGTCAGCGCAGGCGGGCCAGGAGCTCGCCGTAGGCCGCAACGTAGCGGTCCACGTCGGCCGGTGTCGCGGGCACGGGGACGGTGGGCCCGGCACCAGGAAGCGCTTCCCACACGCCACGGTTGGCCAGCCAGATCCGGATCAGGCGGGTGAGCAGGTCGTCGGTGAGCCCGTACGCCTGCGCTCCGGTACGCGGCCTGGGCCCGTACCACTGACCGGAGCGGGGGCCGAGCCTGATCACCGTCCACGGCAGGCCGGCCGCGCCGATGGCCTTCTCGATCCCGTCGGCGAGCTGGCCGCCGAGAGCGGTCGTGTGCGCGTAGGCGTCCGCGACCAGCACCTGCGTCAGCGCCGCCCTCGCGGCCGCGGCCGACAGCGGGTTCCCGAACAGAGTGCCGCCGGTCGCGACGTTGCGGGCGGCGTCCAGCTGCTCACCCAGCTCGGCGGTGACCCCGTAGGCCCCCATCGGCA
>Ga0207684_10004773_pt1 | contig 12698 bp, 14 predicted proteins | sample KBSK5501metaG_FD_184342 | JGI IMG/M metagenome (GOLD analysis project Ga0207684, IMG submission 184342) | Corn, switchgrass and miscanthus rhizosphere microbial communities from Kellogg Biological Station, Michigan, USA - KBS K5-50-1 metaG... | ecosystem: Host-associated > Plants > Roots >...
GAGCAGGCAAGACGACGTTATTGCTCGAATTATGTCGTGAGCTTCTCTCTCGTGCAGAGCAAGAGCCAGCTCACCCCATTCCAGTCATCTTCAACCTTGCATCCTGGGTTCCTCGCAAGCGGCAATCTCTCGCGCTCTGGCTGCGAGAAGAGCTGGAGACAAAATACTACGTCCCCAGAAGCATTGGTTCTGATTGGATTAGTACCAACCAGATCCTCCCTTTGCTCGACGGATTAGACGAAGTCGATGCGAGTTCTCGTCCTGCCTGCATACAAGCGATCAACGCCTATCACCAGACGCATAGTCTTGTTCCGCTCGTCGTGTGTTGTCGCCTGAACGACTATAGATCGCAAGCGAACCGGTTGGAACTGTCGCGTGCCGTCACGATTGCGCCGCTGACCACCGAGCAAATCACTGCCTCCTTGGCGCAAATCGGCGAGCGCATAGCATCTTTGCGCAGCGCCTTTGACCATGATCCTGTCCTGCAGGAACTGGCGACAACGCCTCTGATGCTCACTATTTTGATTCTGGCCTATCAAGACTCCCCTCTCGAGGAGATCAAGGGTGGGGGTTCCGCTGAAGGACGAAAAGCCCAAATCTTTGCCACATATACGCAACGGATGCTGCGGCGTCGAAAAGCTGAAACCCGGTATGCTCCAGAACAGACCATCTTCTGGCTCAGTCGCCTGGCATGGCAGATGAAACACCAGAGTCAGACCATCTTCTCTCTGGAGCAGATGCAACCAGGCTGGCTGATGAAGAAATGGCAGCGCCGGTTGTATTACGGTCTGATCACTGGACCCATCTGTGGCCTCTTCGTGGGGCTTGCCGCCCTGGGGACCGTCTTGTCCTTTCCGTTCATTGTCTTGACGACTGCGCTTATCAGTGGATTGCTCTTTGGCTGGGGAAGTGAGCCAGAGACAGAAACAAAGAGCACAAAAACCATCACGCATCTGTGGATACGACAAAGCCTGGCTCACTCCCTGGAGAATGGGGTGAGGATAGGAGTCGCTGCCGGGTTATTTGTCGGCATAAGTTCTTTTCTCTACTTATATCTAGGTGACTTTTCCGATTGGTCATTGGGAAGCAAAATAGCTGGGGCGCTCGCTGGGGGTCTACCTATCGGCATATGTATGGGCGTCTGTGTTGGACTGACAGTCAGGCTTGAGAGGAAAATCGAACCTGTGGAAGCGTCGAGCTGGTCATGGACAGAGCTGCGAAGAGGCATCAGCAGGTGGGTGTTCATTGGCATCGGCTTGCTGGTGGAGGTGATGGTTGTGTTCCCCTTTCTGCTCACTAGTCATGATGTCTCATTGGCAAATTTCCTCTCATTTGCATTGTCGTCCGTGTTTCAGCTCGTCCTGGTTGTTCTGCTGGTCAGTGGAGTCACGCGAGGACTGTCGATGCGCATTCCAGATGTGCAACAGGCTGTGACCCCAAATCAAGGAACCTGGCGCTCCGCCCGGTATGGAGTGGTCATGGCACTCATCACGGCAGGGATCGCTGCCGTTTTGACTGGAGCAAGCGATTTTCTGGCGTATTACTGGTTCCCACTTCATCTGGGCAGTTCTATAAAGCCTCTGGGCATAGATCGGGAGGCAGTGAGCGTCATGAGCCATCTCCTAGGAGTGTCTCCAACGACCTCACAAGAGTTCTGGATACTCCATGCCCTCTTTTGGGGGCTGACAGATGCGGCCATTCCTGCTCTGGCGGTCGGACTGGCCTGTGGTGGGGCAGCATTTGTGCAGCATTTTGTTCTGCGTTGCCTGCTCTGGTGCGCTGGGTGCATCCCTTTCAACTATGCGCGCTTTCTCGATTATGCGGCTGAGCGTATTCTGCTGCGCAAGGTGGGTGGAGGGTATATTTTCATTCATCGATTGCTGCTGGAGTACTTTGCGGGTGTGCAGGAAGAAGCTCCTTCCTCTGCCAATGCCTCACCAACGCGGGGGCCCCACAAATATGTGCAAAGCGCTGGAGCGTGAGTGTGAGATTCGAGCAGATGTTTTTTTCTTGTTCCGCTTGTGTGCTCCCTGTTGACAAACAAGATGCGCTGTAGGGCAAGCAAAAGGTTAATACGTATGCTTCCTCTTCTGTCAAATTGGGAGAGAAACATGAAATAAGTTCATAATTCCGATGAGTTCAGCAAAACCTGTTGTACTGGCTACTTGGGACATCCGTTCTAAAATAAGAGGATAAAGAGCAATGTGGAAAAGCTTGCCCGTTCTGTGGCTAAAGAGGAAAAGATACGGGTGAAGCTCATCTTCAGCACACATTTATTGGAACGGATATCCCAAGTAGCCAGTACAGGTACGGCAGAAGGGGACGGAGCGGGCGTTTACCGGCGCATTGTGGAACAATCATGAAAATGGCAGGTATGAATGTGTCGCCTGTGGACAACCGTTGTTCTCTTCAGATGCCAAATTCGATTCGGGTACGGGCTGGCCTAGTTTTGACCGTCCGGTTGCTTGGGAAGACCTGGAACTACACGAGGACAGATCGTTCTTTATGACCCGAACCGAAGTCGTCTGCAAGAATTGTGGTGCGCATCTGGGGCATGTCTTTGACGACGGCCCACGAGAGACAACGGGACAACGCTATTGCATCAACTCCTGCGCCCTCAATTTCCGGCCTGCTGACGCAGAAAAGCAAGAAGACCGATCCAGCCGTTCATGAAAATGAGATAAAACAGAAATGAGGTAACACATGTCTCAGTTTGAGACCGCCACGCTTGCGGGAGGATGCTTCTGGTGTACAGAGGCAATTTTCAATCGACTCAAAGGCGTCACATCAGTTGTACCAGGCTATACTGCATCCAACGTACCCAATCCCTCGTATCAAGCAGTCTGTACAGGGAGAACTGGCGCTGCGGAAGCGATTCAGATCACGTATGATCCATCCATCATTTCCTACGACACACTGCTGGAAATCTTTTGGCATCTGCACGATCCCACAACACTGAACCGACAGGGGAATGATGTTGGAACCCAATATCGCTCAGCCATTTTCTATCACAATGATGAGCAAAAACGGATTGCCCTCGCCTCGAAAGAAGCGTTAGAAAAATCAGGTACCTATAAAAAGCCTGTTGTGACTGAGATTTCTCCATTCACCAACTTCTCCCCGGCTGAGGGCTACCATAGAGACTATTATGACAATAACCGCTCTCAGCCCTATTGTACGTTCATCATAGACCCCAAGGTACAGAAGTTGCTGAGGGAATACAGGAAAGAGTTAAAAGAAGAGTACGCCAGGTGATTGTATGCAATCACTGCACTGAAATACGCCTTACTCACATGTGAGTAAGGCGTGAACTGGTTGCCTTTGTAGCTATTGGTGCGCTTGTGACTTCTCACTGCCTCCGGCAGTTCGCAAGTTTTTGTGTGTGAGCGCGGGCTGTGCCGCCTGGGGCACAGCCCGCGCTCACACACAACTCGCATTGCTGCTCACTCAGCCTTCGGCATGGGCGCATCGAGGAATTCCGTGATGATCGGCAGGAGTAGTTGGGTGCGGGTCATCATTCCATGATACGGGGGTGCCCAGCCAGCATGCGTGGTGGCCGGGAGCACCGCGAGCTGAGCAGGCGGTAGACCACTCATGTCGCCGTCCGCCCTGCCACCGCCGAGCAGACCAAAGAACTCCACCGCGTGTGCCAGGCGCATGCTGTCTGCATCCCCGACCAGGATCAAGATGGGGGTTTTGAGCGCCGCAACGCCCTCCGCCCAGTCGTAGTCGGAAGTCAACAGTTGCCTCACCTTGGCAACTACTGTTGGCCAGGCTTCGGGTCTTGGCGAGGTCTTGAGATAGCCTTCGTGGATCGGGGTGCCAGCGAACGTCTCGACGCTTATCGCGCCCATTGCTGCGAGGACTTCGGGATACCAGCCATCCCTTTTAAAGGGAGCCGAAGCAAGCGCCAGCTTCCGCACCACTTCCGGGTGCCGGATGGCGGTTTGCAGCGCGACGCCGCCACCCAGGGAAAAGCCGAACACGTCGGCCTCTTCGAGTCCGAGGTGCCTGATCAGCGCGGCGATATCGTCCGCCATAAACTCGTAGCGCAGTGGGCGCTCGATGTCGGCGGTATGCCCATGTCCTTGCAACTCGACGGCGATGACGCGCCTGCTCAAGGCAAGCTGCGGCACAATCTCTCCCATCGCCTCGATGGTCCAGAAGCCGCCATGCAGCAGCACCAGCGGTTTCCCACTGCCGTGAATCTCGTAGTACATGTTGAGACCGTTCACGGAAGCGTAGCTGCCCTTGTCGTCCTTGTTCATTTCATGCGGGTGATGGGTCGTACTCTCTGTCATGATGATTTCCCTTTCCTCCTTATAGACCTGTGTCTTACTGTAAGAACTCTGCGATTGCGTCAAGGAACTGCTGGCGTTCCCTCATGAGAAAAAATATATGGCCGCCCGCGAACGTGAGCATTTTCGAACCCTCTATGCCAGCATGCATTTCTTCAGCTAATGCATAGGGGGCAGACTTATCTTTCTTCCCATGCATGATAAGCGTTGGAATATGCAATTCATGCAATTTGTCGGTGCAATTATAGGTGGCTGATGCCTGAAGTTGCCGCATAAGTGCGTAATGCGGTTGGGGATATTTACTCCTGAAGATGGGCGCGCCGGATAAAATACCGTAGAAGTGCCGCCGCCAATTCTTGATAATTCTAGCGGATGTGGATACAAGGACCAGCTTTTTGACCCTCTCTGGGTACCGAAGTGCCAGTGTCAGCGCGGTCCGTCCCCCCATGGAAATACCGAGGACGTGTGCCTGCTTCATGCCGAGCGCCTGCATAAGTCCCGCGGTATCCTCGGCCATCATTTCAATCGAATAGGGTATGTCGGGTTTGTCTGTGCGGCCAGCGCCCCGGTTATCAAAGGCCAGGACCTGATATTTATTTGCAAGCCAGCGAATGATCACATCCCACTCGGATATGTCGGTTCCCAGCCCGACGATCAGTGCCAGCGGCTCACCCTCACCCTGTAGTTCGTAATACATCTGGATGTCATTGACTCTTACATACGGCATATATCTGGTATCTCGCGAGTATGCACATTGTTAGCCTTCCATGTTTGGCTGGTAATACAGTAAAACGTTCCCTGAACGAAACGTCTGTGTCTTGAGAAGTTTCAAGTTCAGTTTTTCGTCTATGCCGGCGAATAAACGTTTGCCGTTCCCTAACACAACAGGATTCACCATAATCCGCAATTCATCAATCAGGCCCATTTGTAGTAAAGACACCGCTAAGTCGGAACTCCCGAATATTGCCAGGTCGCGGCCCTGCTGTTGCTTCAGTTTCGAGACTTCTTCGGCAATATGCTCTTTCACCAGCCTTGAATTGGTCCATTCGGCCTTATCCAGTGTCCTTGAAAAGACAATTTTGGGGACAGTATTCATCTTGTCAGCAACGACTGGATCGTTCTCTTTTGCGAATTGCGTTGGCCAGTAACTCGCCATGCCTTCATACGTCACCCGCCCGAATAAAAGCGTATCCACGTCATCGAGCTGCTGGATGGCGAATTCATTGAACTCTTCATCCACGTTATGCCAGTCTATATCGTGGTTTGGCCCCTCAAAGAAACCATCGAGCGTGACCATCATGAATAAAAACACTCTTCTCATAACATCTCCTTTTCTAGTTTTCACCGTCTGATCGTTAACGCTACTACATGCAGCGGCGTTCTGTGCTTCTCTGGAAATCGCCGCTCCCTGATCGCGCAAATGAAATGCTCAATTTCTGATCACTTGACCATCATAGCATACGGAAAAGCAAAAACTTCTTCTAATGTACTCTTTTTGAACGGCCGGTCTTTCTTGCATTCAAAGCAACAGAATTTGCTTCACCAATCTCTTCTTTTCAGCCTGATGGAGGCGGCAAACCAACGCGAGCCGTTCCCGCTCCTCGTTGATGATAGCAGGTTAAGAACCTTCTTAAGAGGCCATATTCTCATCGCAGTGAACTAGCGGTTGAGCACTGGTATCACCCCGGAGACCAGCAACTCGAGCGTCGTCACGTCTGGAAACCCACCGCTGCGCAGCATGAAGTAATTGACGCCAAGATCGACGAATTGCTGCATCTGCTCGATCACTTGAGCAGGAGTGCCAACGAGGGCTGTGCTGGGGCGGACCACATCTTCCTGGTGAGACAACTTGTTCCTTTGTTACAATATGGTCGAGGCTCGCTTCAGGACTGTTCCCAACAATCCTTTCACCCCAAATTGGACAGGAGGTGCATATGTCATATCATCACTGCAAGCTTATCGCGTCGGGAGTGGTGCGACTTCATGGAGATCTGTTGCTCGTGCAACAGTCCTATCCAGGCGATCCGCGCCCTTACTGGGGACTCCCAGGTGGACAGGTTGAGCCAGGGGAAGAGCTTCTTGCAGGGCTCCAACGGGAATTGCTTGAGGAAACGGGCCTCAACCTGGTTGGGACACCAACTATTGCTTTCGTTCTCCAGGTGCTTCGCGAGACAGAGGAGAGTATCCAGGAATGGCTCGTGTGTCATTTTGCTTGCGAAGTGGCTGGCCAGATCAGCGCACAAGATCCTGATGGCCTGGTCCTCTCAGCCCATTGGGTGGAGGAGCAAGCAGCCCTGGAACACCTGAGGACGGACCCCGGATACGATTGTGAACCATTGCGCCGCTGGCTCTGTGGAGAAGCAGCAGCGGGAACAGTTTATACCGTCAAGATCAAATAAAGCTGGTGTCCACTCTGGAGAGGTATTGCTTGCTTTCTCTCCTTAAAGAAAACAAGCAGGCAGTAAGCCCTGTGTTGGCTACTTGGCATATCCGTTCTAAAATAAGAGGGGAACGAGCAATGTGGAAAACCTTGCTCGTCCTGTGGATAAAGAGGAAAAGCTATGGCTAGAGCTTATCATATAAGCATATTTATTGGAACGGATAACACAAGTAGCCAACACAGGCCCACAATGGATGAGGAGCAAGCAGGCGCGACGGCCTCTGATGAGCCTGGCTTGCATCCAAGGTACGTACTTTTACGCAGGTCTCTTCTGCCGCAGGCCTGGGCAGAAATACGTCACAAGAATACGTTCATCGCCCGATGTCGCAGCGGCCCGCCCCAGGCTATACTCCCCTCATGAGCACGAGCGTGGCTACTCCTGTGAGAGACGAGCGCAGGCTTGTCGATGGGGGAGACACGAGCGCGTCTGAGCATCGAAGAGGAGAGAACATATGCCATACATGATTTCTAGAGAGCAGCTCCGCAGCAAAAACAGCACCTATCTGTTCCAGGGAAGGGAGCAGCAAGACCTGCCCATTTCGTTTTTCTGGGTGCAGACTCCCCCTGGCGAAGGTCCCCGGCTGCACGCCCACCCCTATCCAGAGATCTTTGTGGTCCAGGAGGGTCACGCCACCTTCACCGTCGGGGAGGACACCATAGAAGTGGAGGGGGGGCACGTCCTGATCGGGCCGGCTGAGGTTCCCCACAAGTTCGTCAATTCCGGTGAGGGCATACTGCTCATGGTCACCATTCATCCGAGCAAAGAGACCATCGGACGCTGGCTTGAGGACTGAGGCAGGTCACGGTTCCCAGGAGCGCCACTCCCGCGACGGACCCACCACGGGAATGGCGCGACCGGGTGAAACGACTTGTCAAACCGATCACAGCATGGTGCAGGCGTAGAAAAGATGATATGATAGATTGAAGCGTTGCCAGATACGTAAGCACAAGGGGAGTTTTCGATGCACCAGGTTCCCGTGGGGACCACCACGCTCCTCTTCGCTGACCTGGAAGGGTCCACGCGCCTGCTCCAACAGGCAGGAGAAGAGTCATACAAGCAGATCCTGGCAGACTATCGCCAGCTGCTGCGAACTGCCTGCGCCGCCTTCGATGGTCACGAGGTCGATACCCAGGGAGACGCGTTCTTCCTGATTTTCGCCCGCGCCACCGACGCGGTCTCTGCTGCTGTTGCTATGCAGCGATCTTTCGCCCTCCATGCATGGCCCCAGGGAAGTACCGTACGCGTGCGCATCGGGCTGCATACGGGCGAACCTCAACAGAGCGCTGAAGGCTACATCGGGCTTGATGTGCATCAAGCCGCGCGCATTATGAGCGCCGGGCATGGGGGACAGGTGCTGCTCTCGCAGACGGTTGCCACTCTCGTGGAGCCTCATCTGCCCGCGGGGGTGCGCCTCCAGGATCTGGGAGTCCACCGCCTCAAAGACCTCTCTCATCCCATCCACCTGTTTCAACTGCTCATTGACGAGCTTCCAACCGATTTTCCCGCGCTTAAGACCCTGGAACACCATCCCAACCATCTCCCCTTGCAGCCAACCACCTTTATCGGTCGTGAGCAGGAGATAGCCCGGCTCCGCGACCTGCTGCTGCGCGAAGAGGTACGGCTGCTGACCCTGACCGGGCCAGCGGGCGTGGGGAAGACGCGTCTGGGCTTGCGCGTGGGCGCTGAGCTTTCCCAACAGTTCCCCGACGGCGTCTTTTTTGTTCCGCTCGCCCCGGTGACGCAGCCGCAGCAGGTTATCCCAGCCATCCTGCACACCCTCTCAGTTCGCGAGCCTGCCCCACTTCCCCCGCTTGCCTCGCTAGAAGAGACGCTCCAGGAGAAACGCCTGCTACTGCTGCTGGACAACTTCGAGCAGGTGGTCGAAGCCGGCTCTGACGTGGCCGCGCTGCTCTCGGCCTGTCCCAGGCTCAAGGTCCTGGTCACAAGCAGGGTTGTGCTGCATCTGCAGGCGGAATGGGAGGTGGTCGTTTCTCCACTCTCTGTGCCGCGCTCCCCACGCTCCCTCGATCCGGCGCACCTCGCGCAGTACGAGGCGGTCGCGCTCTTTGTGGCACGAGCGCAGGCCGTCCGCGCCGACTTCCAGTTGACTGCGGCTAACGCAGCGGCCGTCACGGCGATCTGCGCCCGGTTGGATGGACTGCCTCTGGCCATCGAACTGGCGGCCGCGCGTACCAGGTACTTCTCACCGTCTCAGTTGCTGACCCAGTTAGACTCTGCGCTCGCTCTCCTCTCCCAGGGGGCACGCGATTTGCCTGCCCGCCAGCAGACCTTGCGGGGAGCCATCGCCTGGAGTTACCAGCTCTTATCCCAGCCAGAACAGCAGTTGTTTCAACGCCTGGCTGTATTTGTAGGAAGTTGTGATATCCAGGCAGCCTCCCCTGTCTGTAGCGCGGCAAGTCCCCTGCCGTTTTCGCTCCTGGAAGGGATGCTCGCGCTTGTCGACAAGAGCCTGTTGTGGCCCCTGGAGGGTGAGGAGGATCCCCCTCGCTTTCGGATGTTGCAGTTGCTGCGCGAGTTTGGCCTGGAATGCCTGGAGCAAGCTGGCGAGACCGAAGTCACCAGAGAGGCACATGCCGCCTACTATCTCTGGCTAGCAGAGCAATCCCTCCCGCTTCGTGATCCCGTCAAACAGAAGCAATGGCATGATCGCCTGGAGCAGGAGCGCGACAACCTGCGCGCCGCCCTCTCCTTTCTATTAGAAGGCTCGCAGCGCGAGGGACAGGCAGGGCAGATGGCAGGAGAGCAAGCGCTGAGGCTGTGCCTGGCTTTGACCCCTTTCTGGGAGAGACGGGGATATTTCCGGGAGGCGCACACATTCTTTGAGCTCGCGCTGGAAAACCGAGCAAGCGAAGGGTCAGTGCTGCGGGCCGAGGCGCTCTCTCAGCTCGCAGACCTGGAGATGTTGCAGGATGAATATGCCTCAGCCGGGGCACACCTTTCAGAAGGCTTGGCCCTTTATGAGTCGTTGGGGGACAAAAGAGGCAAAGCCCATTGTCTCGTGGGTTTTGCCAGGCTTGCGTTAATACGCTGTGAGTGGGAGACGGTCCGTACGCGGGTCGCAGAGGTAATCATGCTCTGTCAGGAAGTGGGGGAGTACTCCTGGAGAGCCTATGCCCTGATCCTTTCAGCGCGAGCGTCCATGCTCCAGGGCGAATACCATCAGGGGCAAGCGCTGCTGGAGGAGAGTCTCAGGTTCTACCAGGCGGCGGAAGACTCCGATGCCCTGTGGTCACTCACCTGGCTTGCCCAACTCCTCTGGCTTTCAAACCAGGATCTCGCACGAGCCACAGCGCTTGCGGAGCAGTGTCTGGAGGGGTGGCGAGAGATAGAAGGTCAAAAGCGGAGTGCCAATCTTCTCAATATCCTGGGACACCTCCACCTGAAGCGGGACGAAGTCGCCCAGGCGCGGGCCAGATTTGAGCAGGGCCTCGCGATTGTGCAGGAGACCGGGGATCGCGCGATGGCTGCCGAGATCCTCCTCGGGCTGGCACGTGTCAGTCTGCTCCAGGAAGACCCCCTCAACGCCTCTCGCCTCTGCCAGCAGAGCGTCGCCCTCTTACGAGCAATCGACTCGCGGCAAATCCTGCCCAGAGCCCTGGAAGGATGGGGACTCGTGCTGCTCAGGATGGGGGAGCCAGTACGAGCGGCCCGGATCTGGGGCGCGGCCCTCGCACGACGAGAGATGCTTGGCATTCCCAGGCCACCCGTCGAACAGGAGGTCTATGAACGTGCCGAGCGAGAGGGCCGCGCGCAGCTTGGTGAGAAGCCCTTTGCGGAAGCTATGGCGCAGGGAAGGGACATGACGCTGGAGGAGATCCTTGCTATGGGCAGAGAGGCCTCCTCCGAGACGCTCCTTCCCCAGGAGGTGTCCTCAACCTCTTCATCTGCGGCATCTCCCCTCTCGCTTGCCGGCTTAACGGCCCGCGAAGAAGAGGTCTTGCGCCTGGCTGCGCAGGGATTGACCAACGCACAGATGGCAGAGCGCCTGGTCATCAGTCCGCGAACGGTCAACACCCATCTGACCTCCATTTATAGCAAGATCGGCGTCACCTCGAGAGTCGCCGCCACCCGCTACGCGATCGAGCATCACCTGGTCTGAGTTCACGGTGATGTAGAGGCGACTCTTGTGACCACCCTGGAGTGGGGACTAAAATAACAAAGGAAGGCTTACAGCAGTATGCAGCAAGAACACAACATGATTACCTTCAGAAAAGGCAATCTCAAATTTACCTTTCGCGTCGCGGCCGTCATCATACGCAACGGCCACGTCCTGCTACAGCATGCTGAACAACAAGGACACTGGTTTCTAACAGGGGGCAGAGCCGAACTACGCGAATCGACCGCGGAGACCATTACACGTGAAATGCGTGAGGAGTTGGGCATCGAAGTGCGCGTTGAACGCTTGCTGTGGGTCGTCGAAAACTTCTTTGAACTTGCAGAAATACTGCACCACGAACTCGGCCTCTACTTTCTGGTTTCCATTCCCGGCGATGCTTACCTCAACAACCCTGGCCAGAGCTTCATCAAAACCGACGCTGATGCAGGTGCAGAACTCGTCTTCCAATGGCACCCTCTCGATAAACTTGCTGCCGCCCCCCTCTATCCCTCATTCCTTCAGGAGGCCCTCAAATCACTTCCCGAAGGTACTGAGCATATCGTGCATATTGATGGATGACCCAGTGCTGTCGAAGAGTTGTGGGAAGCTACTGTGCGCCTGCGGGGTTCACAAAGAATGGAGGTGTTGTGTGGCAGGCTTTCAAACCCCGCTACACACAACACCTCCACCCTTTGTGAGCCAGCGGCGGCATGCTTAGAAGCGCCAACGGGTCGCACCATAGGGCTCGGTCGTTCCTATGGCAAACACGGTCTCGGGCGTGACCTCATACACATCCCACGGAGGCGGCCCCGCGCTGGGCGCACTGTAATCGGCGGTGAGAGAAGCCTCGCCGTCGAGCACGCTCGCCCCCCATCCCTGGGCACGGTACGCCTCGGCGATGCGGCCCGCCCTGGCTGGATCGGTCACCTTCACCGCCTTGCCTTCCACGACCAGGTCGAACTCGTACATGGCGATGGTGAGGACACAGTGGGGGTTGTGCGCGAGGTTCTGCGCTTTGCGGGTGGCTGCGCCAGCATTGAAGTACCAGGCGCCATCTACCCAGAGGATTCCCAGCGGCATCACATGCGGCCTGCCGTCCGGACGCACCGTTGCCAGCCAACAGGTATGCCGGTCAGGTCCACCCGATCCCGGAGCTTGGGTCATACCCTGCTCCAGGCGCTCGGCGACTTTCCTCCACGGGATCGGTGGCGCGCCGTAGCCATCGAGATTCCGCTCAGCCTTTGGCTCCCTCTTTGCCGTTGTCATCGTTCGTCTCCTTCTATTCCGTGTACAAAACGGTTTTGCCCTTTCAGAGCGCGACCGCCCCTACCTCGTTTCCAGCAGTTGCGCGAGGCGCTCGTGGGAATCATTGACTCCTTCTTCCATCCCACTCTGGAGCGCGCCATCGCGGTCGGCGACCGATTGGAAAACCGATTGAGCAGTGAGCCTGGTTCTTCCTCCGGGCAATGCTTCTAAGGTGAGTGTTTCCAGACACACGTGTCCTGCTTCCGGGAGCCCTTCAAACTCAAAGGTACCAATAATGCGCTGGGGCGCGAGCACTTCATGGTACACGCCACGAAAGGCGAACTCGTTGCCGCTTTGATCCTTGCTGATATATCGCCATCTGCCACCACTCCTGGGCTCAAACGTCTCGAGCGTCATGGTGAGCCTTCTTGGTCCAAGCCACTGGACGTACAGCTCTGGATCGGTGAATGCTTGAAACACCAGCTCGCGCGGCGCGTCGAATTCGCGCGTGATGAGCATTTCTTGCTTCCCTGGTTCTGCCGTAATGGTTGTTTTGTTGGCGTTTGCCATTGGTTCTTTCTCTCCTGTCTTTCAACT
>Ga0207684_10004774_pt1 | contig 12696 bp, 8 predicted proteins | sample KBSK5501metaG_FD_184342 | JGI IMG/M metagenome (GOLD analysis project Ga0207684, IMG submission 184342) | Corn, switchgrass and miscanthus rhizosphere microbial communities from Kellogg Biological Station, Michigan, USA - KBS K5-50-1 metaG... | ecosystem: Host-associated > Plants > Roots >...
CTCGCGGCGCAGGGCCGTCGTGAAGACGCCGCCTCGTCCGTCATATAGCCCTTCACAATGGCGAATCAGGTCGCGCAGCAGCGGCGCGCCTTCCAGCCGCGCGCGATTGCCCACCAGGATCAGCTTGCGCTGCGCTCGCGTCAGCGCCACGTTTAACCGGCGCTCGTCGGCGAGGAAGTCGTGCCCACCGCGTCGTGTTCCCCCTGCGGGCGTCCCGCCGAACGAGAGCAGGATCACGCGCCGCTCGGCCCCCTGGAAGCGGTCCACCGTATCCACACTCACCTGCGTCTCGCCGGCCTGCGCCAGCCGCTGGCGGATCGCCGCCACCTGCGCGCGATAGGGCGCGATCACGCCGATCTCCTGCGCCGGAGTCCCTGCGCGACGCAACGCCAGGGTGAGCGCGCGTACGACCTCCGCCTGCGCGGCGCTGGCCTTGCCCACCGGCTCGAACGCGCCATCCGCGAGCCGCACGTCAACGAAGACCAGCGGCCGCGAGGGATCGAGCACCGCCCCGCTGGGATCACCTGGCGGCAGATCGAGCGCCAGCGTCGCCGTCCGCGCGGCGCCCGCCGCGACGAGCGCCCCGCCATAGAACGCCTCGCTAGGGAAGGCGCAGATCGTCGGATGCATGCGATACTGCCGCGTCAGCGTGACTCCGGCGACCGCTCCATGGCGCTCCCACAGGCTCTCGAAGAGCGAGCGCTTCAGCCCACGATCGGCGGCCTCCTCACTGCGCGCCAGTGGCGGGAGTTGCCGCGTGTCGCCGATGAGGACGAAGCGCCGGGCGAAGCGCAGCGCCCCCAGCAGCGCGGGAACGGTGAGCTGCGTCGCCTCGTCAATCAGCGCGAGGTCGAAGCGCAGCGGTTCGCCCACGCTATCATAACTCTCCGAGGCCCAGGTGGCGGCGGTGGAGGCGACGAGCGCTGCGTTGGCCAGAGTTGCGCGGATGCGTGCGAGATCGGGTAGGTCGCTTAGGTCTACGCCAAGGCTGGCGCGCTCGACCAGCCGGTAGGGGCGAATGTCCTCCGCGACGCCGTACTCGTGTCCTAGCCGGACGAGATTGCGCTCGCCGCTGGCGAGGATGCGCCGCAGCGCGTTATCTACCGCCTGGTTCGTGAAGCCCGCTAGCAGCACCCGCTCGCCGCGCGCGATGGCCTGCCGCGCGATCTCGGCGACCACGCTCGTCTTGCCCGTTCCTGGCGGCCCCTGCACGAGCAGATAATCTTTCGCCGCCAGCGCCCGCCGCGCCGCCTCGCGCTGCTCCTCGTTGAGTGTGGACGCCGGTTCGATCAACTCTGGCGATGAGCCGAAGTCCGGAGCGCGCTCGCCGCTCACCAGCGCGCGCAGGCGCGGCTCGGCGTCCAGCCAGCGCCAGAGGTTGCGCGTCGTGCGGTCGTGCGTGATCTCGCTCTCGTAGCGGTCGATCAGCGCGGGCGCGGCGAGACGCTCCGGCGTCCAGACCGTCAGGCCATGCTCGCTCAGCCGCAGAATCGTGCCAGTGACGACCTCGCCACGCACGGGATCACCGTCGCTGAGTAGGATCGCGTCACCCTCGCGCAGCTCCGACGTATGCTCGCAGGCAAAGGTGTACTCCCACTCGCCGCGTTCGGTCTGGCGCGGCTCACCCTCCAGACGCAGCCCATCCAGCGCGCTCCCCTCGGCGCGGCGCATGGCCTGTGACCGTGTCCAGAGCGCGGCGCTCTCATCCTCGGCGGCGCGCGCTTCCAGCCGCAGCAACTCCTGCCAGTGTGCGTACCCATCGGCGTCATCCGCGGTCTCACGCCCGTCATTCTCCTCGACGGGTGGCGCCTCCCAGCCCAGCAGCCCGGACATCCGCGCGCACTCGCGGCGCAGCATGCAGCGCCCGCAGGTGTTTCCGCCCGGCGGCCTGGGCGCGCGCCCGGTCGTATGGATCAGCGCGAGCAGGTTGCGCAACTCCAGCACGCGGCGCAGATCGCGCGTGGTGAAGGGGATGCCATACGCCTCGGCCCGCCCAGGAGCGCCACTGTAGAGCAGCGTCGCGGCGCGCGGACCTTTGCGCGCGCGTCCGCGCGCCGCGAGCAGGGTGTGATAGCCGTAGACCTGCCAGCGGTGCTCGCGCTTCGGCGGCTGCGAACGTAGCTCGCCGGTCTTGAGTTCCAGCAGCGACCCGCCAAACTCGTCGCTCATCAGAAAGTCCAGCCGACCCCTCAGTCCGACCTCCGGCGCCAGCAGGAACGTCTCCGCGCGCAGGCGCGGCTGGCTGCGCCAGAGCGTCTCGCGCTGGTTCGCGTACCATGATGAGAGCGCAAGCAGATGCGGTTCGGCGTCCTCGCGCATCTGCGTGTACGAGATCTGGCGCAACGCGAGGTCCACCGCCTGCTGGCGCAGCGCGCGTCTTAGATGAGGCTCGATCTGCGTGTCGCCGCTCTTGAGCATATCGGCGAAGGCGCGATGAATCAGTGTGCCGCGCAGAGTGGGAGCGTTGGGCGGTGAGGGAATCATGCGGCGCAGAGGATACTGGCGCGCGCAGTACTCGGCGTTATTGATGTCGGTGATATTGAGCAGCAGGTCCGGCTCGAACACGGCCACGCCATCCGGCAGGACACGGAGCGCGAGCGGCGGCTCATCCAGCGCCTCCCGCGCGAGAGTCTCCAGCGCGTCGGCTGGAAGCGGCGCGGCGTGTGTCAGATGGAACACGCGCAGGCGCAACCCGCGCCACTGCTCGGGTGGCATCGTACGCAGCGCCTGAACGAGGCTCTTCGCCTGTTCGTTCAGCGTGACACGCGCCGTCGCGCCGTTCTCCAGCGTCAGGATGACCGTTGGCTCAACGTCGCGATTGACCGTTGGCGCGAGCGCGGCGACGAGTCCCTCGACCATCGGTACAGTACAGTCGCGGCCCGTGAAGGCGCACAGAAAACACCCGCTCTCCCTGGCAGGCTCGCTGTAACCGCCAATCACCACATCCGCCGCGCGCGCATCTGTCTCCACGCCGTCACTCCTTCACCGGTTCTGGCAGTCTACCGGCGTCGCGGCGTCGCCGTCAAGGAAAGTGGCTGGTTGGGCTGGCCTGGCGCGTGATCATCTCCCACGCAGCGTCGCTGGCAGCTCGCCATGGCGGAGCAACCATGCGCGCACATCCGTGACATGGCCTACCGCGATGAGAGCCGCCGTCGCGCTCAGGCGTCGCTCGATCCAGCCATGCGCCGCGCGGTCGGTCAGCAGCGTATCCAGCAGCGCCGCATCGTCGAGTTCGAGCACGGCGGCGTCCTCCACGGCGCGGATACGCTCGCCCTGTCGCTGCCAATCGCGCAGGATAACGCGAATGTTCTCTGGCAGCGGCGCGCCCGTCAGCCGCTCCAGCCGTTCGGCCAGCGCATCGGCTTCCCAAGCGCTACGTCCAGAGCGCGCCAATGCCGCGCGCGAGAGCTTATAGCGCGCCACGCGGTCAAGCTGGCCCAGGTCGGCGTAGCGGTCGAGCGCGGCCAGCAGCGGCGCGGTCAGCGGCGGATAGGCGATAATGGAGAGATCAGGTTGGATCGTCACCCGCCCGTGCGCCTCGGCCAGCTCGGCGTCAACAGAGGACGCCAGCGCGCCGCACGCCGCTTCGGCGCGGTATCCAATGGGCTTTCCTTCCTCAGCCTTTACGAATCCCAGCCACTTGAGAGGACCTTCGAGCGCCGCGCGCGCCGTCTCGTGGTCTGCTTCGAGTGGACGCGCATTGCGGCGGACGCGCGCGCGCGGGAGGGTAGACGACGGCGCAGTGGGAAGAACCATCGCGTCGCCTGGGCGCAGCGCAGCAAGCCACTCGATCAGGCGGCGGCGCGCCAGCGCCACTCGTGGCGTGGCGGGCGTCATCACGCCGGGGATACTGGCGCGCGCATCCAGCGTGTCCAGCCACCATCCACCGCCGACCCACGCGCGCGCGCAGAGCCGCAACCGCTCCACGAGAGGACGCGCGAAATAGGCCGCGACCTCATCGCGTGGGGCCGCGACCAGCCGCCCCACAGCTCGCACAGGCGTCTGGCCTGCGTGTAACAGGCTGAGCCGCTCCAGCAGACGGCGTATGAAGAAGAAGCGTCCATCACTGGATTCAGGCGGTTCGCCGTCAGATGCCAGAGACTGCCAACCATCGACAGCATGTAACGCCACGCGCGCCCGCCGCAGCGCCGGACGCGAGACATAGCCGCGCGTGGTGAGCGCCAGCCCGTCCTCTTCACGAGCGACACGCAGATAGAGATACAGGTCGCGCTGGAAGCGCGCGGCCTCGCTGAAATTCCTGCCTTCTGCGCCCTCGCCGCTCATAGGTCATACCCTTTGCGCGCGAGCAACGCCCGCAGGCGCGCCAGATCGCCCGGTGTGAGCAGCGCCGCCGCTGGGCCGATACGATGAGCGTGCCCCGCGATCTCTGGCGCGTAGGCCAGCGCCTCCGCCAGCGTCGGCTCATCGCGCGCCTCCAGCAGCGCCACCTGCTCGTGAATACGCGTCCGCCCGTATTTCAGTCTCCAGGCGCTTAACCGCGCCATCACCTGCTCGGCCACGCGCGTCCCAGCGCGCGGATCGACGGCGGCAAGTCGCTCGCCCAGCGCGGCGGGATCGAGTCCATGATCGAATGCGGCGCAGGCGAGATCGGGCGCGAGCGTGTAGATCAGCCGTCCTCCGGCGACGCTCACCGGACGCGCCCATTGCGTGAGGGCGTCCAGCAGATCGGCGCCAGCGCTCAGGGGATGCGCGGCGAGCGCATGGTCTCGCGTCAGCAAGACCGATGGACCCCAGTCGTCTGGTGGCGCCTCCACAGACCCCGCGTCGTCCCCGCGCACGAGGCTGGCGCCGAGGGGAGTCAGGCGGAAGGCCATCACAGCGCGGGCGTTTGCGTCTTTCGGTTCATACGCAAGGTCCAGCGCACCCCACCAGCGCAGCGGCCCCAGCAGCAACGAGCGTATCCAGACGCCTTCAGCCGCCAGCCACTCGTCCCGCTGATTCATGTGGAGCGGCCGGCGGCCGCCTTCAGTCCGCTCCAGCAGCCAGATTGGTCGGGTGAAGGCGCGTTGTCTGCCGCGCAGGAAGCCAGGTTGAAGGCGCCAGACGAACGTCAGCACGTCGTCGAGCGCATACCAGACGCCGGGCTGCGCGCGAGCGAGCAGCGCGAGGAGAAAGCGCCGCGCCGCGCCAACCTCCGCCGCGACCATCGTCGGGCTGTACGCGGGATGCTGGGTATCCAGACGCGCTCGCACGGCAGAGTCGGCGAGGTCGAGATCCACCAGTTCCGCGAGGGAGTCCGTGTCGCGCCAGATGTCGAACGCCTGGCGCAACGCCCGCGCGCGTTCATCGTGCGAGAGCCGCGTCAGATCGAGGAGCGGCTGTCCGGGAGCCTGCTCGCGCGCCCACAGCAGGATGCGGCGCATCATCCGCGCCAGGCCAGCCTCCATGCCGGCGGATCGCGCAAACTCCGTCAGGCGTCCAGGCGCGAGATCGCCCGCCACGTGTAGCCCCTGCGCGTGGCTGTCTCGCGGCGGCGCCGGTGACGACGGCTCATGGCGTCCAAACGGGCCGAGGGGAGGGGGCGCGCGCGCCAGCAACGCCAGCGCCAGCAAGATGTCGCGCGGCGACGCGCGTTCCAGCCGTTTGCCCGCCACTGAAGGAGTCGCCGCCGGAGAGGCGCCATCGCCGAGGAGGGTGTCGAGTGTAGCAAGATGCGCCGCGGCGGCGCGCGTCTCCGGAGCGATGCGCCAGCCAGCCAGCGCGCGCCAGGAACGCGCCTCCGCTATGCGCCAGTCATTTGCCGAGATCGCCGCGAAGAGCAATCCATGACGCGCCAGACCTTCCGCATCCGCCTGCATGGCGCTTGGCGCGCGACCTGACCGCTCCGCGAGGCCGTCCAGATCTTTCGTGGTGATCGCGCCACCCAGCACGAGCAGCGCGCCGAAGAGCCAGTGGAGACGCGCATCGAGCCGCTCCAGCAGCGTCTGTACCTGCGACGGATCGCTCAGTGCCGTCGCCAGTCGCGCGCGCGCCTCGGACTCGGTGAGATCGGCGCCAAGCGTGCGCCGCGCGATCGCCAGCAGATCCCGCGCGGACAGACGCGCCAGCTCATCGGCGAGCGCCGCGCCCGTCGCACTGGTGGCTGGCTGTGGCCGGGAACGCGGCGGTGTCTGACGCGGGGCCGTTGACTTTGTCGCCCTCGCTGGCTCTAATGGGTGCGGCGCTGACGGCGGAGCGTCTGGCGTGACGACCAGAAAGTCGCCCCGGGCGCGCATCCAGGCGGTGAGCAGCGCCGCCACATGCTCGCACCCACGCCCATCGGGGCTGGCGGCTCCAGCGTTCGTATGCGCGGAGCAGTTCCAGCGCAGCGCAGGATGGGAGACGGCATCTGGCGTCTCCGTCATAAACTCTGCCGCGACGACGATGGGCCGCTCGTCTGTGACGCTGGCCTCTAGCCGCGCCCCGACCCGTCGCATCTGCGTGAGCGCCTGCCGCCCGGCGAGATCTAGCCCGCGCGTCGCGGCCTCGAAGCCACACAGGCGCACGATGTCCGCCTCGCGCAGCCGCAGGAGGGTGGGGGAGAGTGATTCATTCATGATCGCCTCGTGGCGCGCGGCGTGATGTGACGCACGGCTTCGAGAGACCGCCATTCCTCTGCGTCGAGTATGCGCGGCGGCGCGCCAGATCGTCAACCGTGCTGCAAACGTAAAGGTTTCGCAAAGTTCAGTCGCAGTGTCACACGAGCGCGCTATGCGTCACGCCGGAATGGTACAATCGCGTCAGTGACGCGGATAGAGGAGCGGAAACCATGTCGAAGCGACCAGAGCTGTCCCAGATGAGACGCTCCAACTGGTCGCTGCGCATCGTCGCGGCGATCCTGAGCGCGCTCGCCTTCGTCGGATTCTGGCAGGCCGCTTCTGGCGCGCCGCGCAACGCGCCAACTCCAACTCCCACACCGGGCGAGTTCGCGCCGCCCACGCCGGGATCAGGTGGTGTGCTGCCGCCTGGCTCCTTCGGCGCGCCGCATGGCGGCACACACGTGTCGTGAGCGGGCTGGAATGACACGCCTGCTCTCGCGCCATCTGCGCGGCATGAACACCGAGTTTCATCTCACCGTGCGCGCGGAAGAGACGTCAGGAGCGGAGGCCGAGCGCGCGCTGGAGGCCAGCGCCGTCTGGCTAGGTGAGGTTGAGCGGACCTGCTCGCGCTTTTTGCCGAAGAGCGAACTCTGCGCCCTCAACGCCTCGGCGGGGAGCCCATTCACGGCGAGCGCCGATCTTTATGCCGTCGTTGCGCTGGCCATCGCGATGGCGGCGCGCACAGGTGGCCTCTTTGACCCGACAATCCTCCCCGCGCTGCTGGCCGCCGGCTACACACGCAGCTTTGATGAGATCGGCCAGCGCGAGATCGGCGTAGCGACGAGTGTGGCGACGAGCTGGCATAGCGGTCGCTGGCGTGACGTCGCGCTCGATGCGACCACGCGGACGATCACGCTGCCGGCAGGCGTCGCGCTCGATCTGGGCGGTGTTGCAAAGGGCTGGGCGGCTGACGAGGTAGCGCACCGCTTCCTGAGAGCGTTTCCCGCTTATCTGATCGACCTGGGCGGCGACCTGCGCGCGCATGGTGAGCCGGAGCCTGGCAAGGGCTGGATCATCGGCGTCGAGGATCCGCGCGCCGCGCCTGGTCCAGGAGCGCCCGACCGGGCGGAAGAGCCGCGTTACCTCGCCGGCGTTGAACTGCGTGACAGCGGCGTCGCTACCTCAGGTTCGGCGCGGCGCTGGTGGCTGCGCGCTGGCCGGCGCATGAGCCATCTGATCGACCCGCGCTCCGGCCAGCCAGTAGAGCGCCCTGCGGGTGAGCGCGCGCTGCTCGCCTGCACAGCGCTCGCGCCCAGCGCTATGGAGGCGGATATCTACGCCAAGGTAGCGTTCCTACGCGGCTATCCCGCTGGTCTGGCGACTCTTCCCGCTGGAATCGCGGGGCTGTGCGTCTTCGCGGATGGAACGCTGGCGACCTTGCCCGGTCTGGAGACGTACCTGCGCGCGCAAAGGCAGGCGCATGACTGATCTCCACAGCGGCGCGGCCATCGCCACGCTGGCGGCGGCCCTTCTCTCCGCCGCGAGGAGCGTGGGCGTAGACGACCCGACGCTCTGGTATGTCACCCGTGGGGCGGCGGCGACGGCCTACCTGCTGCTTACCGCAGTGATGGCCTTTGGCGTCATCCTCAGCTTTCGCGGGCTGGAAGGCCTCATGCGTGGCTGGCGGGTCTATGACCTGCACCAGGTCCTGACGCTGCTCATGCTGGGCTTCGTCGGCCTGCACCTGCTCACGCTCTATCTCGATCCCTTCGAGCCCTTCAGCATGCTCAAGCTCGTCTGGCCCTTCGCCGAGACGTATCGCTCGCTGGGAACCGCGCTCGGCGTCCTCACACTCTACCTGCTCGTCCTTGTCGCGCTCTCCTCCTGGGCGCGCAGACTCCTGGGCGCGCGGCTATGGTATCTCCTGCACCTGACCAGTTATCTCGCGTTCATCCTCGTGACCATCCACGGGCTACTTACGGGCGCCGACAGCCAGACGCCCTGGATGCTCGGCGTGTACACCGGCTCCAGCGGGCTGGTAGCGTTGCTGACACTTGGCCGCGTCTACTTCGCGGCGCAGGGCGCGCGGGAACGACGGGCGCGAGCGGCGCGCGCCAGGACCGTGCGCGGACGCTAGCGCGACCCGCTGACTACCGCGCGTGCTCCGCCGCCTCGTAACGGACGCCTTCGCAGAAGATACCGCCGTAGAGGTATGTTGACCCGTCGTTGAGGATGCGCTCAGGATGCTCTGCGCGCTCGACGAGGTATTCCAGGGTCAGGCGATCATGCTCGGCCAGTTCGCTCGCGCTCATCCCGCCAGCGCGGGCGCGAGCGGCGCGCTGCTCACGCTGCGCCTTCGCCTCAGGAGCATCGTCACGTAGCGCCTGCAGCGCCGCCTGGTACTCGGCCAGTCGCGCCACCAGCCCTGCTTTCGGATCGGCGCCAAGGTCGCAGCCCGCCGCGACGAAGAGCCGCGGATACGAGCGCACCGCGACCAGCCCCGCCGAGAGAAAGAGCGAAGGCAGCCGGCGTCCGATGTCGTAGTTGCGTTTGTCGAGTTCCTGCGCCCCGCGCGCGTAGCATTCCTGGAAGCGCCCCTCCAGCTCAGCGAGGCGCGGGCGATCGGGATGATAGGAATGGATCAGCCCGCCATCCGGCTCGGCGGCGACGATCCGTCCCCCCGGACGCAGCGCGCGTCGCATCTCAGTCAGGACGGCGACGGGATCGGTCTGACGCCAGAGCAGCGAGTTACAGAAGACCAGATCGGCGCAGGCGTCGGGGACCGGTAACTTCTCTGGCGCGCCCACCGCGAACGTGACGATCTCGCCCCAACCCTCCTGCTTCGCCAGCTCGAAAGCCTGCGCCAGCAAGAGCGGCTGCGCGTCGATCCCGATGGCCGCGCCGCTCCCCGCCAGCAGGCTTGCGATCAGTCGTGTATACGCGCCTGTGCCGCAGCCGACCTCGATCACGGTCATTCCCGGCGCCACCGCGAGCCGCTGGACCAGATAGGGCAGATAGTCGGGATGGCGCGCGAAGAGTTGGCGGCGCGCCTGTTCGAGATACGCGCCGCCAGTGAGAGGAATGCGCAGATGGGTCGCGGTGGGCGAGTCAGGGGCGTCAAACGCTTCCGTGGACGGTTGCTCGCGCGCGTCGTCGCTCACAAATACCCCTCCCACCCGGTGGCGTGGCGATACGCACGGAGACACACGACAGAGATAACCAGCGCAGAGGAAACGAAGCGCCGCTCAACCCTCATGCTAGCGGGCGGAGCAGCGCCTGTCAAGCGTGATCGTACGATGGCGACTAGACTTCATCTACCTCGTCGTCATCCTCGTCTTCCCACTCCTCGATCTCCTCATCATCCTCCTCATCGTCGAGGTCGTCATCATCGGTCCACTCGTCGTCGTCCTCTTCCTCGAGCAGATCTTCTTCATCCTCCTCGTCGTCGCGGTTCTCGTCCGCTGAGTATTCGCCGGGACCCGACAGGCGCAGTAGATCGTCATCCACACCGCTTCCGTCGAATGTCTGGAGCATAGGGCTTCTCTCGCCTCCTTGATGGAGCACAGCGCGGCTCGAAATGAGACGCCGCGCTCAAGAATGATCAAGAATACACCGGCATACGCCTCGCCGGAGATGCGCTTGCGGTATTATAACCAGACTTCCAAAATATCTCCATCTCTTATCACCAAAATAGGCGCAGGATGCCCCCGCCTTGAGGCGTGGGGAGGAAGGCGCCCCCCTGGCAACTAGTCGGGGAACCCTTCATCCACATGCGTCAACAGGCGGCGCTTGCCATTCTGATGAAGATATGATCGACTGTTCGCATGAGAACCGCCTTGACCACCAAGCTCAAATTGCACACGACGCCGGACCAGTTTAGCGCGCTGCGGCAGACGCAACTGGCCTACCGCGACGCGTTGAACTTCGTGAGTCGCTACGCCTTCACGCATGGCAAGATGAGCAACACGGTCGGCTTGCAGGAGGGGACCTATGTGGATGTGCGGGCCAAGTTTGGCTTGCCTGCGCAGCTGGCCTGCTCGGCGCCCCGCCAGGTAGGTGCCACCTACAAGACGCTGTGGACCACGGTGAAGGCCAACGCCGCCGCCCGTGCGGGCGGCAAGACGAAGAAGGGCTATCGGGGACTCGATCAGGCGCCCAACTATGTCTCGCCCACGCTGACCTACCAGCTCGGGCACGATTACGGCTTCAAGACCGAGCAACGGGTGAGCATCTTGACGCTGGACGGGCGCGTGATCGTACGCTATTCCGGCTACGCGCGGCATGTGGCGCTCATCCAGTCGGGCGCTCGCATCGGCGCGGCCAAGCTCTGGTACGACAAGCCGCACAAGCAGTTCTATCTCCTGGTGAGCGTGGAAGTGGCGGTAGCCGACCCCACGCCAGTGACGCACCAGCGCATCGTGGGTGTAGACGTGGGGCAACGCTATCTGGCCGTGGCCACGGACACGCAAGACCACATGACCTTCTTCCCTGGCAAAGAGGTACGGGCGAAGGCGGACCACTATGCTCGGCTGCGGAAGCGCTTGCAGCGCAAAGGCACTCGGTCCGCGACACGGCGTTTGGTCGTGATCGCGGGGCGAGAGAGACGGTTGAAGCAGGAGCGCAACCATAGCATCAGTCGCCGCATCGTGGACGCCTACCCGCACAGCCTCATTGGTTTGGAAGACCTCACCCACATCCGCGAGCGGAGGAAGCGCAAGCACGGGAAGAAGGTGAGCCAGAAGCAGCGCCGCGCCAATCGGCATGCCTCCCAGTGGGCCTTCGCGGAGCTGCAGGGGTATGTCGCCTACAAAGCGCTGCTCGCGTGCAGCAGGGCGGTGAAGGTGGATGCCTACAAGACGAGCCAAGCCTGCCCTCGCTGTGGGTACACCTCGGAGGACAACCGCCCGGAGAAGGGGCTGTTGTTCATCTGCCAGGTCTGCCAGTTCACTCTCCATGCGGACTTGGTAGGAGCGCGGAATGTCGCGCTGAGAACGCTGTTTGCCCGGCAGGACTGGGTGAGCACGGGCGTCTTGTTGGAACGCCCTGACGTGTCGGACAGTGAAGCCAAAGCCGTGCAGCGGCGACGCTACGCGGAGTTGCGGTGGAGTCCAGACACAAGCCCCCGTGCTATGGCTGGGGGTCTCTGACTGATAGTCATCCCTTGCAGAGATTTTGAGATGTGGTATTCTGTGGGCAGGAAGCGTTCAGAGAAGATGCCACACACTTTGTCGGTGGGACGAAGCCATTAGGTCAGCGACCCCAGCCATACACGGCGGGGCTTGAAAGAGTCCCGATGCTGACCAGTCCCCTGGCAGTTGCTAGGAGCCGTTGGCGAGGAGCGCCCAAGTTCGCACCCTGGGATGGCATCTCAGTCCCAGGCGCTGCAATCCCGGTGTTAAACAGCGTGATGGGGTGTCGAAACGCAGTGCATCGGGAAGATGGCCGCTCGCCAACCAGGACGAGGGAACCCTTACCCGCGCAAGCGGAGGCGCGCAAGCGCATGAAGGAGCCAGAGATGTCGTTCGTGTTGGTCGTCGATCAGGAGCGCAAGCCGCTGGATCCCGTGCATCCGGGCCGTGCCCGCCATCTGCTCACGAGCGGGCGCGCCGCGGTGCTGCGGCGCTACCCGTTCACCATCATCCTCAAGACCGTCGTGCCCGCCGCCCAGCCGGACTCACTCCGCCTCAAGATCGACCCCGGCTCCAGGACCACAGGACTCGCCGTGGTCCACGACGCGACCGGGCAGGTGGTGTGGGCGGCGGAGTTGGCGCATCGCGGGCAGCAGGTCAAGGAACGCCTCGATCAGCGCCGCGCCTGCCGGCGCTCGCGGCGTCAGCGCCACACGCGCTACCGCCCGGCGCGCTTCGCCAATCGAAGACGAAGCGCCGACTGGCTGCCGCCCTCGCTGGAGAGCCGCCTCGCCACTGTGCGCACCTGGGTAGATCGATTGCGCCGGTGGTGTCCGATTGACGCCATCAGCCTTGAACTCGTCAAATTTGACACCCAGCTCATGCAAGACGCCGAGATCAGCGGGGTGGAGTATCAACAGGGGACGCTGGTAGGGTACGAAGTGCGGGAGTATCTCCTCGAGAAGTGGGGCAGGAAGTGCGCCTACTGTGGCGCAACCGACCGACCGCTGCAGGTCGAGCACATCACG
>Ga0207684_10004779_pt1 | contig 12687 bp, 13 predicted proteins | sample KBSK5501metaG_FD_184342 | JGI IMG/M metagenome (GOLD analysis project Ga0207684, IMG submission 184342) | Corn, switchgrass and miscanthus rhizosphere microbial communities from Kellogg Biological Station, Michigan, USA - KBS K5-50-1 metaG... | ecosystem: Host-associated > Plants > Roots >...
GACAGCGGTAGTATACCTGAGACAGGCAAGGCGCGCTAGCCCCATACGTCGATTCTGACGAAGATGTGCCGTCTTTTGCAAAAATAGTGTGGCTGATAGGCGCCTCAGAGGATGTGTGGGGACGTACAGTGATGCTGGGGACTGGCTGGGGACTGCTGGGGACTCGTCGGCCTCAGGGCTGTTCCTGGGCAGTGCATGCGAGCCTTGACGGCTCCTGGATGCACATGAAATCACAAAGAATCACCAAGCATCCGTGCGGAAAGTGGGCTAGCGAAGGAATAGTCGATTGAAGTTGGCCCGTCTTGGTGGTTCTTGCAGCCGCTACTATGGCCGCGTGATCTTGGCAGCGCGCTCTTTCGGGGAGAGGCTATACTGCTCCTGACGCCCTTGACATGAGGCCACACGAGGCGCTTCGCAGCGCAACCAGGCACAGGGGGTGGCGCTGAGAGGAAGAAGAGACCGTCATGCCCAGACGCAGTACCTCACAGAACGTGCCCAAGGACCTGCAGGCGCGGTTCGCTACCATCAGCCAGCTCATCGACGACTTCGCACAGACGTATTTGAATGACGAGTACGCCCTGCTCTGCCGTCAACTGACCGCAACCCTGGCCCGGAAACGTCCGTCGCCGCTGCTGCAAGGCAAGGCGCCGACCTGGGCCTGCGGCATCATCCATGCGCTGGGCATGGTGAACTTCCTCTTCGATCCGTCCCAGACGCCGCACGTCCCGGCCAGCCAGATCTGCGAGCACTTTGGGCTGAGCTCGAGTACCATGCAGGCCAAATCCAAGCAGACCCGAGATCTCTTGGGCATGTCTCAGCTCGATCTGGATTGGATGCTCCCGTCGCGGGTCGAGAAGAATCCCTTGATCTGGCTGCTAGAGATCAATGGACTGATCGTTGATGTGCGCGACGCACCGCGGGCGATCCAAGAGGAGGCCTTCCGCCGCGGGCTGATTCCCTATGTCCCTGATGCCTGATGGCGCCCATGCGTACGCGGGAAGGCCTGGGAACGTCTTGATCCAGGCACTCCCATTGTCCCGCTCAGCCAACTTGTGCCCATGAGTCCCCTCCTTCGCTTGGTGGCGGCACCGAAAGTGGACAAGACCCTGAGGAAAGGACATGGCTGCTGATACAACTTTGCGAGGGGAACATCCTTGCTGGGCAGATAGCCCGCGATCAACTGAACTTCGAAGAAGCAAAGCACCGCCACAAGATGGCGCTTAGCCCTGCCTTACAAACAGATTCGGCGAATCATGTGGTGGGAGCCAGCATGCGGTTGGCTGAGACGCTACTAGATAGCGGCTCTGTGCTCGAGGCCGAACAGTATGCTACGGCTGGCGTTACTCGCGGTCGTGGCCATGCAAGTGCGCGAGTCTTTAGCGAACTGCTGGGACTTGCAAGCACCATCTACGCGACGCTAGGTGATCATGCTTCGAGTGAGAAAATGGTAAACGAGGCAGCCGCACTTTCTGTCGGCTCGACCTCTCAGGCAACTGCTGGCGGCATAGGGTTTGGCGAGACTGCTGCAAGCACCTATCAACTGGTGGAAGCTTTGAGGCGCGGCGATGCGCGAGCTGCTGGCCGGAATGGAAGACGAGGCGAACGCGCGCGCCGCGCTCTCGCGCTCGCTGATGGAGGTGGTAAATTGCACGTAGTTTTAGTCAGTTTTTGCGCCAAGTGTTAGTCAAATTGCACGAAGTGTAAGTCATCACTTCCTTGTTTGCCTTGGATCGCGGTCCATGACGCCAAGCGCCGTCGCACGGACGACGTGAGCGGAGTCCAGGAAATATGGGCGCTCCGAGCGCTCCTGCAGGCAGAAGCAAGCCAATCGCCCTGTGGCGCTTGCATGGGCGGCTCATTGCTTTCTACGCGAAATTCGCGTCGTGCGTGGATCCCTGCGCAGACGCGCACTGCCGTAACGCTGCTGAGCGCCACATACTAGCGCGATCGGGGCCCACTGTGACGAGCGGTTTGGGGCAAGTCCAGCGCGAGTTGGTCGAGCGCGGCAGCCAGCGCCGTGCCTTTCACAAAGGAGAGAATGACGGGCGAGTTGATATCCGGCGAGTCATGAGCAATGACATATCTGCGCCACCATTCCGGCATGATCCTGCGCACCTCCTCCTTGAGAATGGCGATCGGCTCCTTGAAGATGAGGCGCACCGTGAGTCCGCCTGGGAAGACTTCGACGAAGAGGAACGGACCTCCTAGGTCCACTCCTCCGAGTCCCACCCCACCGATCCAGCCGGCGCAGGTCTTCGCGGCGAGGCGCGGGCCAGAGGCGCGCACGGCCTGCACGCGCTCGTCCACAGCCGCACCTTGGCGCAGACCCATGGTGGCTGGGAAGGCGACGGTGAACAACAGGTAGCCGAAGCTGACAACGACGAGCGGCGCGCCGAGCCAGATACCCAACTCATGCAAGCGAAGGAGTTCCCACGTCGCCTGACTGACCTGTGTGTAGGCGCCATGTTGACCCAGGTAGTAGCGCCCGTCACGCACAAAGCCGTTGAGCGCGCCGCCACCGTATTGCGCGCTCAAGTTTAAGGTCCAGAGGAAGTTGCCGATCCAAAGGAGCGTGATGAGGACGGCGAGACCCACCGCAACGGCTCGCACCCCGCGCCGCATCGTCATCAGTCCGCCTCTCACGGTGTCTGTTGGCGTCGGCCAACCCAGCCTATCTCCTCGGCCGCACGGGCTGACGCGTGAGGTGGTCGTGACACGGTGCCGGCGCGTCATGCAAGGAGAGTCTATGTCACCACAGCCCGTTGGTCAAAACAACGACACGTTCATCCGCAATGCCCGCATCGCTGGCTGGTAATTTGCGCCACGTGTTGGTCACCGATCCCTTGATTATCCGCTTGCCCCTGAGGTGTTCAGGGCCGCCAGCGGCTATGGCGCGAATTCAGTCGCTCGGCGCTGCATTGGCCTGCCATGGAGGCGCCTGACCGTTCTGGCGACTGCGAAATTCCGACTACGGCTTCGTGCAACCGATTTTGCACGACTGCCGGAGTCTTTCCTGCTGCAACCATGCCGAGTGGCCGGTGGGAGGCCCAGTGCTGCGGGCATCCGGAGGGAGCGAGTCGAGGCGACGGTGGGGGCGGCGGGCCCTACGACCTGGACACCGGTGGTAGGCTGGGCAGACGAGACGAGCGGGCACAACAGGCGCTGCGGTGTACCCCTCGGTCGCTCGTCTCGGCGCCAGCCGCTGACCACCGGTGTCCAGGTGGAGAGGGCCTGCCGCAGGGTGGGGAGGGTCCTGCCTGCTCCTGTACAGCGCCTCTTGGCTTTCTCGCCTCCGTCTGGGTACAGTGAGCGATGGAGAGGTCACTGGGGAGTCGCTCTCCCTGGGTAAGAGTCCGCAGACCCCTTTTTGCACGATGGGAACAGATCCCTACGACTTCAGTGGGGGAGGCGCTGAGAACCCCTCATATGTCTATGGGGACCACACGTGTGGAACCCCTCGGCAGTCGATGGGAGCGGCGCCTCCACGGGCTCGGGCCTCTCCATTCCTCACTTCCTGCCTTGCGCGCTGGGAAGGACCACTGTGCCATGGCCAAACGCCCCCTTGCCCCTCCAGCGCCTCTCCCTCCAGACCTCACCGCGATTCCGTTGCTGCTCCATGAGTCGGTCTATATTGGCATCGACATTGGCAAGAGCAAGCACGTGGCAGGCTTCCTCTCCCAGACTCTGCTCGCGCGTCATGACCGCTTCGAGGCCTGCCCCGCCCTCGTGTTCGAGAACTCCCGCGAGGGCTTCCGCCTGCTCGTCGAGCGCATGCGCGCCTACAGCCCGCTGGAGCACGCGTTCGTGCTGCTCGAGCGCACCGGCCACTATCATCGCGCGCTCGAGCAGTACCTGCAGGAACTGGACATCCCGGTCTATGTCATGCACGTGCAGAGTCGACCACCTGGTCTGCTCAAAACGGACAAACGAGACGCGCTCACCCTGGCAAACCAACTCTACAGCCAGCTCGAGTTGGGGGTGCAGGTGGCCCACAAAGCGCAGCTCATTCGCCGCCTCGTTCCCCCGACCGAGGCTGCTGCCCAACTGAAGGGATTGATGCGGCGCCGCTATGAACTCGTGCGCGAGACCACTCAACGCAAGAACAAGCTCATCGCCATCTGTGACGAGCTCTTTCCCGAATTGACGCGCGTCGTGAAAGATCCCAACGCCCCCGTCGCGCTGGCGCTGCGCGAGCGGTTGCCCACGCCCCATGCCGTGGCCACGGCCAGCTTCATGACCCTGCAGCAGCTACGGGACAGAGCCCGGTCGCTCTCAGACGCCAAGCTCCTGGATCTGCAGCGCCTGGCGGTGGACAGCATCGGCACGAAGGATCTAGCGCGGCCTAGCGCGGCAGCGCAGTCTGGTGCTCGAACAGACCCAGCTCATCCGGGAACTGCGCCTCTTGCGCGAGCATGTCGAGCAGCTGGAGACCGAGATCGTGCGCATTGTCGAGCTCTCGCGCGAGGGGCAGATCCTCCGGTCGTTTCCCGGCATCGGGCCGGTGATGGCCGCCGCGATGCTGGCGGCGATCGGCTCGATCCACAACTTCCCGTCGGCATCCGCGCTCAAAGCCTATTTCGGCTGGGCTCCTGTCGTCGTCCAATCGGGCAGCACGCGAGACCATGCGCAGTTGACACGGGGTGGTACCCGGACGATGAAGCAGATGGTCTTCCTCGCCGTCTTCCAGGTGATCCGCCAGCATGACACTGAATGGGCCAAGCTCTATGAGCGCCTGGTCACATCGCGGTGTCCCTTCGATGAGCGCACCCAGTCGTACGTGGGCAAAAAGCGCGTGATTGGTCGTGTGGCTGGCCAGCTGATCGAGGCGATCTATGCCCTGCTCAAGCGCGACGCCGAACTCATGAGCAAGGTCCTGCCGAGCCAGGAGCCTCCGGCGCCCTTGCTCTATGACCCGGTGGTGCATCGCGCGCATCGCCAAGGACAGTATCGCCCCCTCAAGTCGACACCGTTGCCCAACCCGATTACCGTCCTGCGTCCGCGTACACCTGAATGATTCCATATGTCTGAAGTCGTAGTCACGAAACCCGACATGCTGGAAATATTAGGTAGTCTCCTGACGAAGACTGGCCGCAAATTACCAGCAGCAGGCTACAGGAGCTGTCGTTGAGTCGCCACGGCGACTGCCTGGGCACACATGTCGACGCCGAGCTTGTTGAAGGTCGCTTGGATGTGATGATTCACGGTGCTGGAGGAGAGGAAGAGTTGCTTGCCGACTTCCTTGCTCGAGTAGCCTTGGGCCACCAGTGTGACTGGATCTCGCCCACGACCGGCCACGACCAGCCAAGGTCGGGATCACGATTGATCCCGACAGCAACAGCCAGCCGACTCCGACCTCGAAGGCCCGCGATCAGCCATGGGTATCCAGCCGGGCATCCGGCCGCTTGCGATCGAGCGCTGTTCGGAGCTGTCGGAGCTGGCTGAGCCACTCTGTGCCCAGCTGGCGCCCATTGGGGAGGTGGTCGCCTCGCTCCCAGCGCCACGTGGTGATCATCGCCAGCACGAGGATCCGGCACTCGCGCAGCAGGTCTTGCTTGACACCCGGATAGTGCTCGCTGACTTCTTCGGGCGCATGGGCGAGGTCGAATTCGACCGGCCCACGGCAACAGGTCTCGAGGTCGATGAAGAGCAGCCCGTTCTGCGTGGTGAGCACGTTGCCCGGGTGCGGCTCACCGTGCAGCAGCTGCTCAGCGGCGCCACGGTCGCCGATCACTCGTCGCAGGCTGCGTAGCGTGTCGCCGAGCAGCTCCCGGTCCGCGTCGGCGAGCGCCGGCGTCTGGTCGCGGCTCGCAACGAGTTGTTGCGCCTGCTCCACGCGATCCGTGAAGTGCGGCGTAGGGGTATCGAGGGTGCGCATGCCGGCATGCAGCCGCTCGAGCGCACTGGCGTAGTCGGCTGGTGAGATCTCTTGAGGCGCCGCAGGTTCGTAGTAGGTCCACAGCGTGACCACGAAGCCATCACGCTCATAGATACGTGGGTCCACGCGACGCTCAAGAGCAGCCACAGGGCACCCGGATGCGGCGAGCCGCTGAGCAAGCTCGACTTCGAACTGTGCGCCCAGAAGCGCTCCAGGCGCCACCCGTGCCACCCGGGCAAGCGCGTCACACGGCAGCAGACGCAGAGTGAGCTTGTTCGAGTCATGAAGAACGATCGCGTTGTCGGCCGTCAGGTCAAGGGATGAGGCGGTCGACATGGCCGCAGCCATCGCACGCGGGACCGCTGACGCCTGCATGGGCGCCTAGCTCCTCTCCCTTGAGCGCTGCCGTTGAGCGCTGCCGTACGCTCCAAGCGGTGCAATCTGGGCAGCATACCACGGTGTCGAGAGAGAACCGCGGTAGCGCGACGGGCGGTGCGCGACTGAATCAGCGATCTGCCCCACCCCGGCTGCTCAGCCGAGAACCGTCAAACAACGCAAACCTTTTCGGTCGCGGCGCTAAACCCAGTCTAGAAGGTATTTGACAGCGGCAGCATGGTAGAGTGCCTCACAATGCCTGTGGCAGTGGAGTACACTCGGTCGCGGTTCCTGATGAGTACCGCTCCCACCAACGGGGAACGGACGACGGCCGGCGAGGCTGTAGGCGGCTTGGGATTGGCTCTTCCAGCAGCGAAGCGCCTAGTCCGCCGTTTCACCGCAGGTCACATTGGCGACGGCGCCGGTCATCGCGCTCGCGCGATCCGACGCCATCAGCACCGCCATATTCGCCACTTCAGCCAGCTTGGGCATCCGTTTCAGCAGCGTTCGCTCTGCCAACTGGGCCTCGAATGTGTCTCGAGATACGCCAGCCTGCTGGGCCAGATGGCGCATGACCCTGTCCACCACGGGGGCATCCGGCGAACCCGCCGAGCGCAGACAGACCACCCGAATGCCTTGCGGACCGAGTTCTCCTGCCAGTTGGCGACACAGTCGCTCGATCGCAGCGCCTATCACGCCAAAGTTCCCGCTGTTGGGAACGAACATGCGGGCGGGTGTGGCGGTGATCGCCAGGATCACGCCAGATCCCGCCTTCAGCATGTGTCGCGCCGCCGCTGTGCTGGTCACGAACTGGGTCTGCATGGCATCGATGATCCCCAGGGTAAACGCGTCAACCGACATCTCCACCAGGGGGTCGCCCTGATCGGCTTTGGACGCGATGGCATTGAACGAAATATCGATTCGCCCAGTCTGCGCTACGATTGCGTTCAAGTGCTCTTCGACCGCCCGCGTATCGAGCGCGTCAACCGATGCCGCCTGGGCCACTCCACCCGTCTGGGCGATCTCGCGAGCGAGCGCGTCGAGCGGGGGTCTGGTGCGACCGGCGAGGAAGACCCTCGCCCCCTCGCCAGCAAACGCGCGGGCCACGGCGCTGCCGATAGCGCCGCCTGCTCCGTAGATGACCGCCGCTTTCTGCTCCAGTAGCATGTCCATCCCCTCCTATTTGGGCCGTGTGCTGGACGAGACTTCCCCAAGAGACTCCCCAAAGGCAAGACGACTGGATGCGCACTGGTTTACTGGAGCGAGGGATGTCATGACATCTACCGATGCCTCATGAACACCTGCATTGATGCTCATGAGCATCCTACCCGTGTCAATCACCGTCTGGACTGAGCACTAGAGGCTGTTAGGGACTCAAGGTCAATGCGGTGAAGCGATGCAGCAAGAGACAGACGAACGCCAAGAAATGCAGCGCCGCCAAGGTCGCTGCCAGCCGTTCATAGTCGCGGGCAAGCCGGCGGAAACGGGTGGCCCAGGCGAAGTCGCGCTCCACCACCCAGCGCCGGGGAAGGAGCACGAAGCCCCGCTTGGCCTCGGGCAGCTTGACCACCGCCAACTGGATGCCGTGGTCGGCGGCCGCCGCGGCGGGCTCCTCCCCCGTGTCGCCCTGATCGACGTACGCCAGCTCCACCTGTTCGCCGGTGACTGCTTGCACGCCTCTGGCCAACTCCTCGACCTGCGCGCGCTCCTGCTCGTTGGCGGGGGTGACGAGCAACGCCAGCAGATGGCCGAGCGTGTCCACGGCGACATGGACTTTGGAGCCCTTGCGCCGTTTGTGCCCGTCATAGCCGGCGCGCGCTCCGCTCTCGGGGGTCGATTGGATGGTGCGCGCATCCAGGATCGCGGCCGTCGGCGGCGCCGGACGCTCGGCGGCGCGCCGCAGCAGGAGGCGCAGATCGTGCACGATCGCTTCAAAGCAGCCCGCGGCCATCCAGCGACGCATCTGTTGGTAGACGAGCGGCCACGGCGGCAGGTCATGCGGCAGGTCATGCGGCAGGTCATGCGGCATCAGCCGCCAATGCGCGCCGCTCTTGACAATGTAGCGCACGCCGTTGAACACCTCACGCAAGGGATACGTGCGAAGGGATACTTGCGTTGGCTCACGTCTTCGGGCAGCAAGGTCAAATAGGGAGCGACGAACGCCCATTCCTCGTCGCTGACATCGGTCTGGTAGGGAGGGCGAGTGTCCATGCTCGCATCCTATCACCCATTCAAGATCAAGTCCCTAACACCCTCTAGGGTGAAATGCCGACTAAGACTTCGCGCAATGCCGTTTGCGCCAAGTGTTAGTCAGCCAAATCGACGGAACCGAAATAATCGGCGATTCTTGACGGTTCACCGACTAACACTTGGCGCAATCTACCACTTGGTAAATTGCGCCAAGTTGTCACTGCAACCATGACTTGGTCCACTGGACGCCTTTATGCTGTCAATCACACGGGCGTCAGTAGCGCGCAGAGATCACTCACGCCGCCTAATCGATGAAGCCTGAGTGTGTGCGAAAACCGGTGTTCCTGACACCCGCGATGACGTTATGCTTCCAGTTTTGCACGCGGGACGACGTTATGCTTCTACTGCCACGCGTGGATGGATGCTCGATGGACACCGATCAAGGAAAAGAGCCGAGCACCGGACGGAGTTGTGGTTGCAGTGACAAGATCTGCTGCACGTGAAGATTGCGCCTACGCTGCGCATCCACGAAATCGATGTAATTGGTCGGCACGTAGAGGGAGCCGGCGCCGACCTCCCTGGCCAGCGCCTCGCTCCGTTCATCGGACATATTCGCGATCACGACCTTGGCGCCCATCTGGGGTATCTGGGCGAGCCTGTGCACGGTCGCGGCGCCGAAGCCGCCTGCGCCGCCGGTGACGATCGCCGAAGTACTGGTGAGGTCCAGAAGAACTCCTCTACGCCGCAGTAGGCGGCCCGAACCAGGTGGTGAGCGCGTCGTCGAGCCCCTGGTGCGTTCGGTCTCCTACCCAGGCCACATAGCCGTCGGGCCGAATCAACACGGCAGTGGGAGCAGTGACCGCGCCAAGGACCGGGAGCTCCCACTGACCAGCATATGTCGCGTCGATCAACCGGACCCGATCCGCCCACGGTGCGATGTCGAAGGCGCCAGGCTCGCCAAGGTTGAGCAGCGCCGGCCGGGCCTTGTGCAGCAGGGTGAAGACCCGCAGCGGGCCGTTGGCGGTGACCAGGTCGAGGTCGGGCATGCGGCGTCCGAGCAGCGGGTGTCCCTCACCGAGGTCGTAGTGAATGTCCAGGCCGGACATCATCCCGGCGAACCGTTTGCGAGGCTCGTCCATGCTGAGCAGTTCGGCCACAGTGTCGCGCAAGGCGTTGGTGCGGTCATCTGTGCGGAGCAGCGCGACTTGCGCCATCGTGTTGTGCAACACGCGGGCGGCGACCGGGCGCCGCTCGGCGGAGTAGGTATCGAGCAGGTTGTCTGGCGATGTCTGGTTGACCACCTGGGCCAGCTTCCATCCCAGATTCACCGCATCCTGCACACCAATGTTGAGGCCCTGTCCACCCACCGGGTAATGCACGTGTGCGGCGTCGCCCGCCAGCAGCACCCGTCCCTTGCGGTAGGAAGCTGCCTGCCGAGCCATATCGGTGAACCGGGAGATCGAGGTGGGACTGTGCACCCCGTAATCGGTCCCGTAGACGGCGATGAGCGCCTCGCTGAGATCGCGCAGGGTGGGTTCGCCGGTCCGGCCAAGGCGCTGTTCGGTCACCATGACTCCTACCGGGCCCCGATCCATGTAGACCACCTCGCCGTCACGGATCTCATACTCCACTCTGCCGAAGGAATGAATGCCTTTATCATCGCGGCGGATGCCCCATTCCGGCTCCTCGGCCAGCTCGACCTCGGCGATCAGGCTGCTCGTTGTCGGTTCCCACCCCTGGAACTCGATGCCGGCTGCCTTACGAATCAGACTGCGTCCGCCGTCGCACCCGACGAGATAGTCCGCCCGCAGCGATTGGCCGTCGGCCAGCTCGACATCAACGCCGGCGTCGTCCTGCGCGAACCCCGTCACTTCGCGTCCGCGAGAGATCGGTACCCCCAGCTCGCCGACCCAGCCGGCCAATATACGCTCGATGTGGTTCTGCCTCAGCCCGAGCCCGTAGGGGCGCCGGGTGGGAAAGTCGCTGATGTCCAAACGGATCCAGGCGAACCCTGCGACCTGCGCCACCTGCCCCTGCGAGATGAATCGATCAGCGATTCCACGTTGATCGAGCACCTCGATGGTGCGTGAATGCAGGCCGCCTGCGCGCGAGCCGACGAGGTCCTGGCTGGCGCGCCGCTCGACAATGTCCACGTCCACGCCCGCCAACGCCAACTCGCCCGCCAGCATCAGCCCGGTCGGACCGCCTCCGGCGATTACCACGGCATGCTCGGTCATAGCCACGCTCCAGTCATCGGCTCGACATCCCCATGCGACCCATACGTCGACAACAACACACGCATGTTGCTCCTCCCCTTTCCGTAGGTTTCTGGCCTCGGCTGGCGATTGTACGACACGACCTGGGGCTTGCCGCAAGCCCCCCTGTGCGCCATAAAATGAAAGTGGAAGGAGTGGGTAACCTCCTTCCCTTATCGTCTGCTTCCTTCTCGTCTGCGGTGGACGGCCGGAGCCCTCGCAGGAATCGGGCCCTTGTGGATCTCTATCGGTCCACCTACGCTGAGCGGTCGAGGCTCTCATTGTCTGCCTAGTCTCAACCTTGGTTGTCATCGCCCAGACCGGTCGCGACGCTGAAAATCATATCCGGTGTGGCTGGTGTTCCAGCGACAGGCGTGAAGCGCCCATCCGCCCATACCAAGGCAAGGTGCCCGCTGCCCAGCAGGACGCTGGAGTTGTAGTCGCCAAAATTCGGCCGCGCATCCGCGCGCCAAGAGGTCTCGACGTCAGATTGCGCCCAGTCCAAGCCGAAGCTGAAGCCGCTGTTGTTTGCGACGACCGCCCGCTCATTTGTCAACTCATTGGCTGGGTCATTGCGGCGATCCAGCCAGGCGACGAACACCTTGCCATCGGCGCCCGCTTGCGCGCTGGGGAAGGCATGGCTGATCGTAGCTGCGTCGTCGTTCACTTTCACTGGCGCCTTCCAGGTCTTGCCGCCGTCGGTCGAGCTGGCTGGGCGCGACGGGTTCATGCAGACGTTAAGCGCCGAGGTTCTCGGGGCGCTCGCCGCCCACTTTGGACAGGCTGGCGCGCCCATCGCGCAGATCCGCCGCCTGGGTGGGGCGATGGCGCGCATCAGCCCAGAGGCCACAGCGTTCGCCCATCGCGGGAATGAAGCGTTGGTGGTCGTCCCCTGGAGCAGCGGGGCATATGGCAATTTTCTGAGCGAGGCCAGTGTGGCCAGCGTCGCCGCCGCCTATCGCGGCGCGACGTACGCGCGCCTGGCGCAGATCGAAGCCATCTACGACCGGGAGAACGTCTTCAATCAGAACCTGAACATCAAGCCCGCTCCAGACGCGCAAGCGTGACACACAGACTCCCGAGCGCGCGGGCCGCAAGAACAGCTGTGGCGTTGCAGGCCCGGCAACCAGCGGTGGCCGCTCGGGCGCAGCGCCGTCGGAGATCGCGCAGCGTCACCTATCGGGAGCGAATGGACAACCGAGACGGGACGCGCGCATGCCGCCGGCGCGGCCACTCGCAAGGCGAAGCGCCTCGCGCACAATCCACACTCCTCTGGTGTCCAATCCGCATTAGGGTGTCCGATTGCTCTGGCATGCCGCGCCGAGAAAACCGCATCCTCGCCCTTGCCAAACTGTACCTGCTCGATCCAAGCGATGTCCAGGTTACGGTGCTGCCGTCTGGGTGCATCGCGTGCCGATGGTCACGCACTGTTTACCAGCGTCAAGCAAATGAGAGTTGGTCACAATTCGCTAACACAGGCGTTGGCCAAGCACCAAAGCTGTGTTAGCGCCGGAACAGATATCCAGATGGGCGACGCGGCGCATGACGCCCCGTACGAGGTATTGACCAAATGCCGCCCAGAGCAGGGATCCCGCCTATCTGCGGGTGGACCTTAGCGCTGCGCGCCCAGCGGGAAGTAGCGCAAGGATCAGACCGGCGACAAACACGGCCAACATCACGCGGTGGTAGGGCGCATTGAAGGGGGTCGTACCAGACCACGTGGCAACGATCCCGAGCAGAAAGCCCGCAATGGCAAAGAGGTGCGCCGCCAGTGTGGACGTCCAGGCCGACGACTTGGCCGTGAAAGCGGTGTACGTCGCCCATACAAACAGCAGCCCAGCGATGCTTTCCACAATACTGGCGGGGACGATCTGCGGCTCGTCGAAGAGGGCGCGGAGGCGGGCGAAGAGCTCGTCGCCCACGCGCTGGCCGGTGATGGTCATGGCTTCCGCGTACTCGAGGGCGACCCGCTCCATCTCCGAGAAGCGCGGG